>Ga0126342_10004091_pt1 | contig 24627 bp, 22 predicted proteins | sample Cyp1metagenome_FD_92528 | JGI IMG/M metagenome (GOLD analysis project Ga0126342, IMG submission 92528) | Coral microbial communities from Lord Howe Island, Old Settlement Bay, Australia - Cyphastrea 1 metagenome | ecosystem: Host-associated > Invertebrates > Cnidaria > Coral ...
AAATGGTGATTTATTGTTGTTTTATCCCAATTGTACCACCTATAGAAATGGTGATTTATTGTTGTTTTATCCCAATTGTACCACCTATAGAAATGGTGATTTATTCTTGTTTTATCCCAATTGATTGTTTTATACCACCTATGGTGAGGTGGATTGAGGGATTCTTTTGTTGTTTTATCCCATGATCCCATGAAATTGGCTGTGTTTCATAGTTACGAACGGTGAACCAACTGGATGGGTAACATAATAATCCGTTCGTCTTTTGGTATCAATGGGATTATCTAGGTTCAACGGCTAAGAATTTCATGTTTTGCAGGGTAGCTAAGAAATGCCATGGTTAAGTTGGTGATAAGTCCTATGGCGGTTATGGGGTATCAACTATAGCTATAGCTGACTGGTGGTTTGGAACATGTTTTATTTTTCCATATATTGGGAATGTCATCATCCCAACTGACGAACTCCACCATTTTTCAGAGGGGTAGGTCAACCACCAACCAGATAGCTATTTTTTTGTTTGGGTTTTTGGGGATGCAACTCTAGTGGGGAAGAAGCAACGAACTGGGGCAGCGCCCTGGATGGGGGGTTTGAGGATGCTATAATCATAGGTGTGTGTGTGTGTCTATACAAAATAGATAACTCTATATATAGATATAACTAACATAGTAAGCTATATAAGCAACATTTATATAAGCAAATCAGAGGATTAGGGAAGCAAGTTTTCCAACTTGGGTGTAACAGAAAAGATAAGTGCGTTTTGCCCCGAAAGAGTTGTGGCAGAGCTGTCAGGAGATTCAACTTCAACAATTAACACAACAATGGTGGTATAGTGATGTTAATGGTGATATAATAGGACACAACAGCAATAATTGGACACAACAACAATAATGGGAAACAACAACAATAATGGGAACCAACAACAATAATGGGAAACAACAACAACAACAGGCTGGTCGTGATTTCATAAAATCGTTTGGACCCATCAGAGATGGATATTTCGATGCGACACTTTGGATGCACTGTACTCGGTGAAATCAACGCCCAGTTTATCGACGTCACTAGACTTGATGGTGAGGGGTACCCTCTGGTATACATAGAAAAAACTATGGAAAATCACCATGTTTAATGGATTTACTATGGAAAATCACCATGTTTAATGGATAAATCAACTATTTAAATGGCAATTTTCAATAGCAAAGTGTTCGTCACTACCAGAGGGTATCCCAAAATAGGCTCGTTCCAGTGCATGCCCTCTGGATAAGTTGGGTATGGTAATCACAGGTTTGGTGAAGTACTGGTAATTCAGGATGTCTAATGGGGAATTACTAGTAATGGGATGTTTTCTGGGTAGTCATTGCAAATTGCAAATCATGATACTTGGATCATCCCACGGCTCGGTTCAGTGGCTAATAACCCTGGCTTTTTTTAGTCCCGGTTCAGTTGCTAACTGGTTATGAAAGCCGCAGGGTGATCCTCCAAGTAGGGTTGTCCCAAGCGAGGACATCAAGTTGGAGGACATGCCCTGCATGCATGTTCGCCAAGCAAATTATGATACCATTACAGGATGGATATATGAAATAATGTGATATATCATGAGATATTTCATGTCAACCCTGGATTAATAAACCCCGTTTACGGCTGTTTCATTGGGAGGCTACCATAAAAAAGTATCAAATAATGATAAATAATGTCTATTGGAGGAGTACCCCCCAATTGATAAACCATGGTTTAGCAAAATCCGGGGTTGACATGAATAGATACATGGGGATTTTTCATCGCCAAATGGGAACATACTGGGATTTTGTCAAATCTGGGGATGGGAATAATGATGATATCTGCGCTGGTGTCCCAGTTGGAAATCGACAAGTTGGTTTAGTTCGATTCAATGTCACTCGTGTTTATGGTATATATAATATATATAGATATATCTACAACAGGGTTTATAAACCAACTTACAACATCTTACAACTGGGGTGCACCACCTTGTACCCTATAACTTTCGCCGACAAGACAAGTCGGCAGTTTCAAAACCCTGGTTGGTTTTCATATTTTTCCCAAAAAAAAATGGTGGTTATACTACCCTTGACAAAAAGTGTTTTGTTTTTTTTTTTCCCACGTCGGTTTTGTCACGGCTCATATCGGATATATCCAGATAAGAAACAGGATTATAACTTATAGTTTGATAACTTTTACCGAGTTTCATTTTGAATAACTCTGCATAGCTCATTAATAGTCATTAATCCCATCCACCTAATATTGAATACCACCCTAGAAACCCCAGTGTAGCATTGAATTGTTCATGTTGGGAGGGTATTTGATATTATATGTTCTATATATATATATACATATATAGATATAATGTTTCATTGTTCAGGATGTTAAGCGCGACATGAAAAACCCTTATTCTTGCTGGCTAAACCAGCGATTTTCCTGGCGCTGCTGAGGCCACCCATGGGCGATCCTAAGGCTGATCTCGGCCGTGCTGTACCACGGGGATTTCCTTATCGCTATGTACCACCGGATCTGGTTGGTGGTGACTGGAACCATGGAATTTATTGTTCCATTCAGTTGGGAATAATGGAATATAATTGTGTTTTTAATGGTATATAATATGATATAATGGGATATAATAATCAATAATGGAACCATGGAATTGTTTATGACTTTCCATTCAGTTGGGAATGTCATCATCCCAACTGACTCATATTTTTCAGAGGGGTTCAAACCACCAACCAGAAAATGGATTGATGACCATCCCCCAATATTACTATGCAATCTAAGTTTTGACCGCACAGATTGTTCAATGTTTTATGGTTGTTTTTTGGCAGAAATTGACACCTTTATGGGAATATGAAATGGCACATTCAGCCATCAAAATAGGGTTGTCAGCAATGTATACTGTAGTGGATATGGGTGTGATCTAAAACCAAGCAGTTTATCAGGAGATTTCATAGGGATTTGAAGTCAAGATGAAAATATGAGGAAAATTTTGGTCATGGGATGTAGAACCAACAATGTGGGGGTCTGTGTCCATGGTGGATCCCGAATCATCCAAAATTTCTCATGTACAAAACGCCCCCGTGTAACTAGTATAGCGGTCTAAATATGTGCAGGTCTAAAAGTTGTTGGGAAAATGATAAATGATGACAATTCATTCGAATTGAGGGTGCCCAATGTTTAGACAAAGCCATTTACACTCTGGTAATTTAACATAGCTATTGAAAATGGCCATTTATAGTGAGTTTTCCCATTAAAAATTGTGATTTTCCATAGTTTTTTGTATGTTTACCAGAGGGTATACATGTACATGACACAAAAACGAGGATTTTCTATGGATTTAATCCAGGAGGGTGTGTGAACCAATCAGTCCAACAGGAATGAAATATGGGATGGCAGGATAGACGATCCCAATATGGCAATTTGAGTGTCCAAAATTCGGAAGCCCAAAATCAAAATCTTATTGTTGAAGACCATAAATGATTCTTTTCTCGGGATAATTGGGATAATTTTCCATTCTAAGTTGGGACAATTTTCCATGTTTTCCCATAATTGTCATAATGCCATTCTAATAGCGATGCATTTATCATGAACCCAATGAGGATAGTCCATAATTGCTATTTTTGGGGGACAAATGTGTAACTTCCTCATGGATGAAGCCAAACCTGGTGCCATCCTGGTGCGAAAATTTCTGGGACTGATCGATGCCCATCCACCGAAAATGTGGTGGTTCGAGTGACTCATCTCCAGGTTTTTTTGGCCAAAGAATTCACCATTTGTTCAATCATATTGGTGGTATATATTCCAATACATCCCATAAAATTGATTGGTTTCCACATAAATAACCCTATTAAAGCACCATTTTCCAGTTTCCACACCTATCTTCGCACACACATATATCATGTTGCTGCTTATCTATTCTACTATAATATCCCCATAGTATCCGCAAAGTATGGTGATATCCCGGAATAGCATGGAATAGTTATGATCATATATAACCAACAACAATGGTAGATTAGTAATGGCGATATACAACTCACAATAATATTCCACACTAATATCTCAAAAGTAGATATCACCATATGATAAGGTGGATGAATATGGATCAACAATATATTATCTTGATATCTTGAAAATATCTCAAAATATGTTCCAGTAGCAAGGTGTCCACTCTTGGCACAGGTAGCGCCTGAACCATCCGAGAAGCGAAGGGCTTCCCTTGGGTGCCGACACCCATGACGTTTCAACGTGGGAAATTGTCATGTTTTTGGGATTTACCGTTCTTCAATGGAAAATCCCATGGAAATTCCCCCATACATGGAAGTTTTAATGAGGATTTAATGGTGATTTAACAGGATTTTATGGTGATTTAATGAGGATATTTAATGGTGATCTTTGATGGGATTTATCTTCTGGTTCTCTTTCAGAGTTTGCGAACTGGAAGCCATGGCCCATTTTGTTCGATGATAAGAATGATGATTTACCGTTCTTAAAAATGGTGATTTTCCAGTTCGCTACGTAGTATACAGGGAACGCAACGAATAGAACAAAGTGACAAGATCGGAAGTGCAGCACCAAGTTTGATGATGCTAAAGTTGTTTTCGCCATCAGAGTGGCAGTTGGTGATTTCAGCCATTTGAGTACGCCTTGGGGTTCTGTTTCGACCCGCAATGTCCAAGTATCAGAATCAAAGAGAAATCTACGTGTGATTGTTTTGTCTTCATATCCATTCAAAAATACGGTATATGGTGATCCTACCTCATTTTATCAGCAAATCTTCCAATCCGAGCAGTACTTTTGCAGTTTCCAAAACCCATGTGTTGGTTGATGCTTGTACAGAGGAGCTTATGAACCGACTCTCCATGTATTGGGGATTATCATAGTCCATGAACATGGGTATCCCCAATGAAACCCCCTTGCATCACCATACAAGTCCCAGTTTTTACTGGGTAAATCCCAACTATCTCCCCATTTGTGTGGTTCACCATGAAATCGGAATCGTTGCGAGCAAGGTCCAGCACCAGTGGAAAAGGCAGCCGCAATCCGTGCACAACCCAGCTGGTTACGGTACCAGTAATGTCAAAGTTATACTGGTTTCTATGGGAGTTGTACTGCCAAAGTTATTGGCAATTCTGATCACCCATAGTTATTATCAACCAGCTAGTATCAACCAGCTAGGAATCGGTGTAATGTGGAAAAACCAATAATAAACTACAGTTTAGGAACGGTGTATAGCCCCCATAAACATGGTGATGACTTGGGGATTGTTTATTTTGGGTTTGCCACATTATATTATATATATATGTGTGTTTATATAGCAACACGCAACACGATAGAATAGAAAACCATACTGAAATAGTGATAGATCATGTTACGATCTTTTTTGGGCTGTGCTATACACGCACACATATAGATTATGAAAGAGTCTTCAATATTCAATGTGCAGTCCAATGTGGTGTTTTTTTACCAATTCACCATCCTATCTGGGGGTATGGCATGATCCCATTGCAACAGGATTTCACTCATAAACCTCAAACTTGCCCCGAGATTTTGCAACGAGATTTCATGAGATTTTAACCACCACCGGTTGATCCCAAGTCCGTTGACGAATTTGATCCATCCACTGCTGAAGTAAGAAAAATCAAAAGAGAAATAGCTGGGATGCACTTTTTTTTTTGATTCATGGAAATACCAACCAGTTACATCTGGGGATTTCAGAAGGGATTTAACCTCCAACAAATGAGATTTTGATTCATTTTTTGGCGGCAGCTCATGGAGCTTTTCTGGTCGCCAGACCCTTCTGTTTGTTCCTTAAATCCTATTTATTCATGAGTGAGTCCTCTTTGTTCAATTCCACCAAAGTGGCTAGCGAACCCGCTGTTTCTTCGGTCAATTCCATATATTCCATATTTTCCATATATTCCATTTATTCCATATGGTTTTCTCTGAAACAGAGTTCCAAATGGTTAGTTGAGACCTCCATTTTTCTTATTTTTCTTGCTCCAGTTCTCCCAATTCCAAATGATCCAGTTCTGTCAAGTTCGAGCTCGGGGAGCCCCAAGGAAAGCGACCAAAGGCTCCACAAGTAGTTCTCTTGGCTCCAAGCCAACTACCAGGCGATGGAGAGATGAACAGAGCTGGTCCCCTGCGGTAAACGATATATGGAGGTGTCCTAAGTCATGCTAGCCCCAGTTATCATCCAAATTTGATCGTATTTAGTATTGAAACCTATGGTTCCCCCAGTTTAGGGAACACCTATAATATATATATATATATATATATAAATACATAGATGTGGAAACGCCATAATGACCCAACAATGGGATGTAATGGTGATATGAAAGGGATTTCTAATGCTTCAAGCACCTCTTGGTGCTGGTAGGAGTTAGCCGTTCGGCAAACGTTTACAGAAAGATGTGGAAAAGCCCATACTTTCACAGTGGGTTCCCCACATCTATGTAAACTTATGCGGGAGAGTAAACCCAATAGCCCTACAATGGGATGTACTGGTGACACAAGTGACATTTATTGGATTTATGCTAGTAAGGGAATATTAGCATCTGGATAAACCAATGTGATAAACCCAACAATAAACCATCCCATAATTGTTGGAACTTATGATTGGGTAGACCTCTATTTGGGATGATTTGCAACAGACCCCAAATAGTTGGCTAGCGGGATGGTTTTTTATTGGCTTTACCACATTACTTGTTTTGTTGATGGGAAGCGTATGATTTTTGTTGGGGGTTCTATATGTGTCGCAACCTCTTTGCTCCATCTATGGTTGCGAACCGAGCAACAGAAATGGCCTGAACAGGACTTTCGGAGACCTAGCAGTGACTGGTCTCCAGAAGTGTGAGATGTTTTTGCCAATCAAAGCTCTTCAATGCGGTTCAATTCCTCTTCTTGCCAAGCTTCCAAACCCACCATAACCTTTGCTGAAAACCCTAACCACCCTGACCACTCTGACTACCCTTGACCAGCCGCACTGCGGCACCAGGGTGATCAAAGCGCGTGTCTATCTGCAGTGCAAAGAAAACATGGAAACCTGGCAGAGACTTGCCGCTGAAGAGGACAGGTTGATACAGCAGCATCTGGAGGTGACATGGCATGATCATCTCAGCATCAGAATGTTGGTAAAACAATGTCATAAACCGGCCATATGGATTGATGGTTTATACTACCTACTATTTATGGTGATGGTTTATGGCATTCGGCATTACCCACATCAATACAAGTCAATCATTATTTAATCCACTGTATATGATTGTAGAATTGCACATAATATCATTTAATGACGTATATCTCTACATGGTTCTGCGTCAAAACCTATTATTACCATATTCCGGGGAATAAACCTCCCTTAACGAGCTATTTCAGGGTACCATCCGGGTACCATCCGCGTACCAGGCTTTTGACCCATGATCTATGTCTCTATATTGTGTATATAATATCATCATACATACAATCATATATCATCTGATGTATTATTCTCTATATACTCTCTAAATATCAGATTTTCTATATCTATATCCGGTATATCCAATGTCTGGTTTCTAGGCAGTTCCCCCAGCACCCGCAGGAGAGAAACGCCAGCGAACCACGGCCATCCAAAGGATCCGCGTACCCCGCCCCGGCCTCCTCCTCCTCCAATGAAGGCGCAGCGCAGCGCTGAGCCACGGTTTTTTCTGTGGTTTTTAGATGTGGAGTTTACTGAGTGGAAAACTGGGAGGTTACCTGGTAATTTGTCAAATTTTGCTATTGAAAATGGCCATTTATTAGTGAGTTGTCCCATTGAAAAAGGTGATTTTCAATAGCTATGTTAAATTACCAGAGGGTAGTAAATGTTTGAAATGATGATCTAGAACATGAAATTTCCATTTTGAAGACTTCCAATCTACATGTTGAAATGTTTTTGGGATTTTTTTGGTGGGTTGTTTGATGGGCTTTACAATGCCATGTAAGTGGAAAGTGGAAGGTGTCAAACCCCATGAAAATTGGGATTATAGCCATTCTGTCCATCCTTTTTATTGGATGACCATACCCGCGCGACTTCCCAGCGGTTTGTACATCCCCAAATGTCGAACGTTGAAGAGAAACCCCGGATAGTGCCCATTGGGGGATGATTCCCCGAAAATTATCATGTAATGAGGTCAGTATATCCCATAGCTACATGATTAGGTGGATTTGTGGCTCCGTGATTCTAAATGCTTGTTGACCTTGGATATGTGAGTTCCATGTCACGGGGTGCCTGAAATTGCCCCAACAAATTAGAGGATTGGAGGGTGAACTTGGCCCATGTTGGGCATCTCAGTGGTTTTTGATCGGGACTTTGCTGGCAGGATTTCTGTGCTACGTGCAGAGACCAGGATTGAGTTAGATTTTGATGTACTCTTTAAATATCATCCACTGTGGGTTTCTGTGACAATATAGTACCCCCAAATCCGTTTAAGTGAATCATCATTGGTCCCAGTGAATCATCATTGGCAATCTTTTATTAATACCCAATTCGGATTATACCCCAGTCGTTTCAGTCCAAGCCGATGGTGGCACTCTCCAAGATGACCTGGACGAAGTCAGCTGGGTGTCAATCGACCAATGCTTTGAATATTTATATGTACAATGTGCCTCCCCAATTATAAGTTGGTTTATAAATGTTTATAAACCCCATTGATTATAGTAGTTATAAGATGTTATAAGTATCATAAACCATCGTGAAATTGGAGTTGTGGCCCCAACTAAGCGATTTCGTAGGCCCGGCCCCACATTGTGGTGCCAGGATTCTTCCAGAAAGCTCTGTTTTGTTTCACAGGTCACTGGTACCCACAGATTGAAAGCTGGAAGTCTCAAAAGTAGAACGTGTCAATTTGCCGCCATCAAATCATGGCATGGATATGTTAACCGGTTAACCTAAGCAGCTGAAAACTGACGAGGTGAACCATGACTTCCTCGAACAAAGGGACGTGGGGACAGATCCTGGCAGGTGAATCGTGAGCTGAACGCAGATGCTGTCAATCAGCACAAAAACATTGGAAGCCTGACCTGAAGAGCTGATTTTCGTATTTTCGTGGAATCACAACTGGAAGTACCAACAAGTGCTACCTGACCCTGAAATATATGTGTTGAATGTATTGCATTCTGAATTACCCTGGTTCTGTCTGTGAAAACTGGTCACAGCATTCTGTCCTCCCAAGGCGTTCGTTTGTACCATCATGGCATAGACCTGCCAGGCCCAATGTTTGCCATTTCCGACGCGGTTGCTGTTGTTTCAAACCCCTGGCATTTTTAAAGAAGCGCGGTAAACCTGGAAGGCTGATCTCAAGCACCGTGCTGCTTGGTACTATAGCAACTGGGGAAATGGCTCAAAAACATTCAAAAGCCGCAAAATTTTAGCCTCAAATTTGGGTTCAACGATCAAGGGCCAATTCCTATCAAGCCTTGTTTTGGTGAAAGCTGGCCATCCAACAGAGAAGTTCAGTGAAGCCCAGGGAATCAAGCTCCGCAGCAACCGCTGAAACAAAATGTCTCACAGCGATATGCGTGCAAGGTTCAGGATTCAAGCTGAGGTTTTATAGGGATTTCATATGATTTTTTAGGGATGTAATTATAGATGGCATTTAATGGGGTTTCATGGGGATATCAATCTGGATGAATCTGGATGAATCTGGATTCCCTTGTTTTCTCAGAGTTCTTTCCATAATTCTGAGAGTTGGATAGATGCAACGCATGCATCTATGTATATCTATGATTATATATGATTGTATATATATATAGTTTATATATTCATATCCATATCTATATTTATGACTATATTTATATCTATATTATATTTATATCAGACATGCATAGAGAAGAGTCATTCGGATTGCTATGTTTCCGCACAAAAAAAACTCGTGATCCAGGCTGATCCGAAAAAAGCACCGCAAGGGGCAAGGTAAATGGCAAGGTAAAGGTTGATCCATCAAATAGTGAATAAATAGTATTAAATAATGATTAAATAGTGATCAATAGTGATTAATAGTGATTAATAGTATTAAATAATGGCAGATTCAAAAAACCAACTGTTTTGTTTGAACAGCAAATGTCCTACGGTGGGTATATATATATATATGTGAGGGTTTCTACAATAATGATTATAGATGGGGGTAGCTAAAAATAGTAGGTTTTCCAAAATGCTGGAAAATCCGGAATGAAATAGATGATGAAGGGGTACACCCATTTTAGGAAACCTCTATATGTTTACAATCATTTCGGATTCTTGTGGATTATTTGACCTTGGTCAACAGCGTCAACATCCGGATGCACACCTAGAATCAGTTGAGTCAATGAAAGTTATGGATGTGGAGGGTTTATGTGTGACCTGCTTTGGAATTTCTGGGATGAAAACCCAGAAAAATACCCTACGTTTAACCCAGGGATTCTCCAGTTTTCCCATCGGCCTTTCACCCACCAAATTTTAGTATCCTTGGGATGTTTTTCCTAAAACTTCCCATGAAACTTTCAAGGACGCCATGAAACGCTTGAAGCCGCCTGAACATTTCGCTTCATTTCTGCGCATTTCGGGAACAGGAGCTAAAAATGATGAACATTTTTTGGATGATGAATATACCCCCATGATTATTGGGAAAATCATCAGGGTATAATCATCATAAACCCATTCTTGAATGGAACATTGAATTGACTTTGTTTATGTCTTTTAAAAGCAATGTCATAAACCACCCATTTGGATTGATGGTCTTAGTCATCTATAGTCTATACCATCCATTTATGGTAAAATTAGGCATGATGAATCCTATTGCTTTACTAAAAATCCACCATGAATCATAATCTTTACCATAAATCCAATAATAATCATCCAATTAATATCAATTAATCCTATTGCTTTGCCATCCTTTATTGGTAACATTGCTTGTAAAATTACCACGATAAATCTAGGACTTCCGTCAAGGGCCAGAATCAATCTGATCAGCATCGAGTGTGAACTTCCCAAATCCTGCCCATCATTTCCCAAGCAACAAAAACGAGGTATCCATTTTTATGGGGGTACCCCCAGTTCTCATCCATTTATCATGGGTTTATGATGGGTTTCTATCAATTATCATAGGTTTATGATGATTTTCCCAATAATCATGGGGGTACCCCCAGTTCTCATCCATTTTATAGATGGATTTTCCAGCAAATAAACCATCCAGCTATTGGGGTAACCTCCATTTATTTGGGTAAAATGGGTCCATTTATTGGGAATCCATGATTTTCCCAATAAAACCTCCATTTCTTCCATGGGTTTATGATGATTATACCCTCTGGTAAACATACCAAAAGCCATTGAAAATGGCCCAGTCGAAATCGTTGATTTACCCAGCTATAAATGGGTGGATCTTTCCATAGTTATGTGGCTGTTTACCAGAGGGTACCCCCAAATCATCCATGTTTTTTGGGATTTTTCATGATGTTCCATGAAATCAACCATCCAGCTATTGGGTACCCCCATAGAACTAACCACGAACCCCCCATTTTATGGGCCGTAAAAATTCGGCTACATTGGACGAAGCTTTGATTGATTCACAGCTGCTGTTCCCTACGTGATCTCTCCGCTGCGTGAGAATCGATCCCGGCAGTTCGAAAGGGTGCGGATAGACGAATCATGACCATTCAAAGGGAAATGTGATGCTGGTTGGTGGTTTCAAACATGAAATTTATTTTCCATTTCATATATGGGATGTCATCCTTCCCATTGACGAACTCCATCATTTTTCAAGATGGGCACATTGCACCACCAACCAGGATGAAATGTATATCAAGAAGTCAACAACTTGTGCTAATTTGACTGGGAGAAATGATTACAAAGCAGTGGATTTGGGGATACCCTCTCTTCAGTTGAAAGCGGTACGGGGTCCTTTAATTCTGAGGTACTTCTGAGCGAACGTTAGAATCATCCGGGGATGGCACTGGGATGATGTTGTTCCACTTTTTTTTGCTCAGAAATTGCTACCATCCAAGAGAAATGGTGGCTAAATAAGTTACATACTCTCCCTTTTTGTTAGGAAGGAGCGTTTCGGAGCTATGGGTATCCATATTCCCTATATATATAATTATAATGATATTCTCTATTTTCAATGGGGAGCACTTCGGAATGACAGCATGGTCGTCCCCAAAAAAAAAACACTAGGTGGTAAATCCCATGATTTTCACGATCCGCCAGGCTTTAAAGGGTGCCAGCAAGGCCACCAAGACCACCAAGGAGCAGGACGACTTGGAGGCGTTGTTCACAGTGGACACCAAGGGGTCGGAAACTCGGTGATTTTTTGCCCTGAAAAAATCAGGGGATCTGTTGGGTATGGGGTAAAGCTAATGCTCAATCCCCAGGCTATGGTGGTTACCCAAGTTGGGCAATATGGATGGTCAATTGGGTATAGTTCATTGGGTTTACCACCACTAGACAAAACCGTGCGAAGCGCCACATGTTGCCTCAATGCGATGCGGCAAAAAGGCGGCTAACTTTTTATTTGGGAGCCCTGTTTGGGTGATGAAAAATCGTAGATCACTGATTTTGGATCTACCAACTTCATCATATTTACCAAAAAGGATGAGCTCAAGGCCGCTGTCAAATTCAAACAGAAGTGACAAAGTCCAAAGAAACGGCACTGATCTTGGCTTCGTTGCTGATCTTTGGGGAATTGTCCAAAGGAATTGGAACGTATTGGAACCACCAGTTATGTTGATCGCTTTCCACGCTGGTTCTTGGTTGCGTCCCTACTATGTTCATTACCGGTACTGATTTTGCCAACATGCAATGTTTTTTTTGCTCTATCCCAATTTGTTGAGCGGTCCCCGCTGATGGTGCGCAAGAAAACAGAATGATTGAGCGCTCCTTAGCTCCCCAGTGCTTTGATTGCTCGTTGGCCAACAGTTTTGAGTAGGTACACACCCTCACTAATCATACTGACCACAGTTATATACCTCTGCCATGATATACTCCGACCATCGTTGCCCCCAGCTACCTCCCCGGCAATCTCAGGTCGTTTGAAGGAGTTTCAGCAGCGTTGGGTTTCCAACTGTTGGGCATATGGGGACAGATCCGCGCTTACACCAGGTGCTGGGTATGTTTAGACTTGCTGTATGTTGCTGAAAATTCTCAACGGAATCTACGGGACTTATGTTTCAATTTGGGGTTCCTCCTGAAGGAATGGAAGAATCATGAAGAATCCGTCACCGTGTGATTGTGATGCAAAAATCTGGATATGATGTTCGTAAATCTAGATTGATGATGATTGCTTTTGTCTGAAATCAAGGCGCCCTTCTTCCCCCCAAAACAAAATGCTTTATCATCATGCTCTCATAGAAAAAACAACCATTTTGGGGGTATCTTACTTAACAGACAAACCCCTTCCTGTCACAGGTCATGAAGCTCATGGTTTGTCACCGGGTTTCAACCAGCTCTGCAAATTCTTGTTGTCTTTTCACGCTCCACAGAACTTCTACCCAAATGTTCTGCTGGTAGGATTAAAAGCTATTGAACCCCAAAATTCATCCCATTCTGTTTGGTGGTTTCAAACATTTTTTGTTTTCCATAATATATGGGATAATCCTTCCCATTGACTAACTCATATTTTTGAAGATGGTTATTGCACCACTAACCAGCATTGATCATCCATCTGAAAATCATGGCCTCTGAGCCAAAATCAGGTCGCGCCGTGACTTGGCGCGGCAGAAGATCTTCCGTGAGAAGGGGCCCGATTTGGGCATCACGGGATCAGAAGAGGCCGGATGGTTTCAGAAGGGTATACCCTCTGGTAAACAGCCACATAGCTATTGAAATTTGCCATTTATGGTGGATTTACCCATTAAAAAATGGTGATGTTCCATAGTTTTTTCTATGTTTACCAGAGGGTAAATCCCTATGAAATCCCTAAGAAAATTGTTGCCATAGAAATAGTGCATTTACCCAGCTATAAATGGTGGATCTTTCCATCGTTTTTTGTTAACGTTGACCAGAGGGTATACCATTGTAGAAACAGTGGAAGAAACCAATAAGTTGGGGATATGGGGCCCTATGGGGAACTGCATCCCCAAGTAGTCTCTGATGAAAGTCCCAGGCATCTATAAAAAAAATGTGGTTGATAATGATTAAGAACTAAATATGACCCAGTTGAAAATATAAGCTATACTATACCCTAATTAGATCCGTGTATCTTTTGACCCACTTCGTAAATTGGTCCCGCACCCCTCTGTAGTCTGCGGTCGATGATGATCTATGCAAAAATATGCTAGACAAAGCGTACAAATATGTCAACTCAGTATGAGACGTGATGCAGTGGGGATGCGATTTCTTGGTCAGAAACCTGTGGCTTTGATTTGTCCGGTCTTCGTTTGATGCTCAGCTTTTGGGCCAAAGATTGGACTGACACATGTGTCTCTGCTGGGGGTCTTCCCGTGGCGTTTCTTTTGTGGAAAAGGATTTACCCCGATTCTTTCCCCATCGTTCTACGAGATCCGGGCAGCGTGCTCTGACAACCGGCCGGTTTCAACACCTGGACTAGGCCGAAAAACTCACACCACACCTGGCTGGAAAGTCCAGTGGGCTTCTCCAAAATCATGGGGATTTAGGCAAAAATGAGGTGAACTCTTCACATCGGGTGAAATTTACCCTCTGGTAATTTGTCAAATAGCGAACTGGAAAATGACCATTGAAATAGTGGATTTTCCCATTGAAAATGGTGATTTTCCATAGCTATGTTAGTTTACCAGAGGGTATATGTTGAGATGAAAAACATGCTTTTCAGCCCCCATTTGTTTCACCTTGAAACTTTCAATTTCTTCTTCTTTTCCTAGTTCAACCGCATTTTCAAAAATGTGCAATATAAATGGAATATATAAATTATAGTTATTAACATAGCCATCATTTCTGGTTTCTGGTTAATAAATGGCTCTTTAATAACCATCATTAATATTAAACCGTTTCTGGTTCAAGCCATGTTTCAGTCCACCCGTTTTTGGGCTGCCTAGCTCTGATTTGTTTTTCCGCGAGGCCAAGGTGGAGCGAACGATGCAACGCCTGGCGAATAGGCGCAATGGACGGATAATGGATGTAAGAGATAGATATTAGATATTAGATATAGATATATATATATATAGATATTTATAAATATATACATATATCATCTATCTATTAGATATGTTTGTATATGTATGTATGTATGTACGTACGTACGTAATGTAATGTAATGTAATGTAATGTAATGTAATGTAATGTATGTATGTATGTATGTAGGTACGTACGTACGTACATACATACATATATATATATATATGTATATCAATTATCTATATTAATTAGATATGTTTGTATATTTATATATGTATAAAAATCTATCATGCATACATATGTATATAAATATATATTGCAAATTAATATATGATTGCATATTATATACATTAATGTATATTAGATGTATGATAGATATGATATATATATTTTATTTATTATAGATATAGATATTTTTTCATAGATAGATTCATCGTTCATCATATAGACTATATACTATTATATGGATTCTAGATTTATGATAGATGTAATCAATACCGCATGTGATGTATGATGGGCATATGATAAATGAGTATTCCATAATATGAATATCATTTATATGGAATATATGAATAATAATCCATTTATATATAGTATATATGATATGTAACAATCCGTGTATATATGACTGATTGTGTTTAATATATGTATATATATATATACATACATACAGTAGATCTACGGTATGTGTAGTTATATATATAATTGCCCCATGAGTCCAAGTTCCTTCTTAGGAAGTGTTTGGGGTATGATTTGGGGGGGTTGGTACCTTCTCAGGAGGTGTTTGGATCCATAAGGGTTGTATATTATGTTGTGTATAAATATATATATATTTATATACGGCCAGGACGGGTATGCTGCCCGGGGAAGTGCGTTTTGATTCTCACCGGGCCAGTGAGAAAAAATCGGGATGTCGTCCATCTCCGATGGCTGACGAGAATTTCCCTCATCAAAGAAAACCTACAAGAAAAAGAGCAAAAAACTCTAAATTTGCCCTCAAGAAACCCTAAATGAACCCTAAAGAAACCTAAAGAAACCCTAAAGAAACCCTAAATGAAACCCAGATGATATATATATCTATCTATCTATCTATCTATCTACCTATAGATATAACTGTCTGATGTACCCCCAGGCCGGGGCGGCACTCCCGGCCTGGGTGTGTATATATATATATCGTATAGATTAACATAGATTAGATGTACAACAGAAAATATATGGCTTATAATAGATCATAGGATGTTGTAATGATATATAACTTACCGTATTACAAAAAAGAAGTTCGTATCATAGATATATCATGATATATCATCCAGCGGATATATGATGCACGATGGATATATAATAATTGATTATCAGATATGTTATATATGATTACATGAATCATACGACTAAAAAATGATATACGACAGACTTACATGGTATATGATTGGCTATAGCTAGAGATATGCGATAGATATGTGATGGAATATATGAACACATAAGAAACAAGAACATATAGGTTCCCAAAACCCGGAAAACGACTACACTCTCCAAAAATTGATGACTTGGGGCCATAAAATGAATATTGACTTTCGCACTTCGCCCATTTAGATTTAAAATATATAGTTTTTGTCATGTTTGACATACCTATTTATGTATCGTATATGAGGATATACTAGATGTATGATATATGATAAACATAAAACATATGATAAATCTGTGATAGAAGAAAAGAAATCAATAGTGAGAGGGAGAAAATCATATGCTGGAATGATTTTGTAATTATGCATCTGGATCATGATTGAAATATGTCACATGTTCCAAGCAACACAAAGCACTGTTCTGCAGGCAGCCAGAGAAGCCGAAAGGTCCTGAGGTCTTTGACCTTTGGTCCATGCCCACCAAGGCCTAGTCATCAATTCTCGGAAGGGGCAAGCTGTATGTTTTTCTCCCATGAAACCTTGACATGCTCGGAATTTGCAAAGATCGAATATTAGTAATTGGGTATAGGTATCATATTGTATAGTATTATTCCGAGCGTGGTTCTTGCTAGAACATCTTGTCTGTGAATAGAAACGAAAGTGAACTTGAGCTAGGCTGGCCGAATTACAGAAGCGGGATGCTACCCTCTGGTAATCTAACGTAACTATGGAAAATCACAATTTTTAATGGTAAATCCACTATAAAGGGCCATTTTCAATAGCTATGTTAGTTTACCAGAGGGTATTGGGCAAGGCCACATTCATCACAGTGTCTGACCAAATCTAAAGACTAGGTGTCATGTTGTGCTATTACATCCCAAATGTATTCGTTATTTACAGGATGGGGCCCTGGTTTATAACCCCATGTAAATATACGTGGTTATAAGTATCATACATCATACACTATTGTTATTAATTAGCCCCCCAGTTATAAGTTGGTTTATAAACCCCATTAACTATAGCTATTTGCGTACCATAAACCATAGTTATTATAGTTATTTGCACCAACTTAGCGTTCACGAACTGGGGCTCCATCCTGCACCTGGTTTTTTAATATTTCGTAGCACAAACTCATCCTCTCAAGGGTCCCCTTTTCTCGGTCCCGTGGCGTTCAACCGACCATGTCCAGGCGGAACAGTGGAAGGCGGAGAAAGAAGATGCCCAGGTCCAGGAAGTGGAGCTGGTGGTGCCACTGGGGTCATTATAAATCGTGTTAGCTATTGAAAATGGCCCATTTAGTTCGTTGATTTAGTCACTAAAAATGTTGATTTTCCACAGCTATGTTAATTTTTAAGTTGTGTTATGTTGGTTTATAACTGCAAATTGGGTTTGACTGCTAGGAGATACTCCCAGTGTTTGGCCAGTTTGACCGTGAAAATGAATTTCCATTGGAATTGGGAGTACCATATTTTCAGATCCCAAATGCTTATTGTATCTTATTGTTATGGGGACAGGCATGGCAACTTGGTGATTTCTTCCTGGATAGGAGTCGGCTGATGCTCAAAAATATGTTTCTGCGGTTAGTAGAAGTCCGATTGCGCCAGCGGAATGCATGGCATAGCTGGCTTTCAAACCATCAATGGGAATTCCAGGATCCTAAAATGGAGGTACGTTAGTACCATATTTTTGGCCATATGTTGGGGGGATATCCCCTTACATAGCCCTAAAAAATAGGCCTTATATATGGAATCGGTACCTCCATTTTAGGATCCTGAAATTCCCATGGCTTTACCATGGATTCTCCCAACGTCTCCAGTGATGATCCCCAAAGAGATTGCGGAAAGTTTTGTAGGAGATGACTGTACACATACAATGTGGGGCCCCCGTTCGATAGCTAAGTTGGTGCAAATAACTCCAATAACCAATAACTATGGTTTATGGTACGCAAATAACTATAGTTAATGGGGTTTATAAACCAACTTATAACTGGGGGGCCCCACATTGTAGAGGACAAGTTGCGCTCAACTTTGGAGGTGACAGATCCTACTTTCATAGAGAAAGGTTGCAGCTTCGTTGATGTTGACTTCAGGTTGCAATACCTTTGACCCCTGGATTAGTGTTGAATTTCTTCGCTTTAATGTCCCATATACTAGATGGGGCCTTGTTTTTCAATACCAGTTTTTGATACTCAAATCCCCCTTAGTTCTATTATCTGACTGCGAAAATCAAATATTCGTTTCATCAAACTTGCCAATGGAAAATCCTATGGATGCAGCTATGGATGGAAATCATCGTGGATTTTGCCGCTCGATCCGCACGCTCCACAGTTGGGCGGCTTTCACATCCGCAAGACCGCGAAGCCAATGCCGGTCCACACGCCTCGGAGTATGCATCAGAAGGTGCCGAAGCCGCGAGCTGGGTGAGTTTCTGAGTAAAAATATTGTGATCAAATCCAGATGGCCATAAGATGAGTTGATGGAAAATGTTTGCCATAAGATCTAAAATCATGGAATTCTATAAAAAAAATGATTTATATGAAAAAATCCATCACCATCTATGGATTTCTTGATGTAAAAACCACACTTTTTTGTGGATGCTTGGGATCCAACCCCAAAAGCGGTGAGGCCTGGGTTATACTCATAGTAGGGGAAATAATCCCCAAATGGCCGAACAATTCAGGTTAGTGAAATATTATAATTTACGCAGATATATATATATATATAATTATATAAATATATATAGATAAATAGATACATACATACATGCATACATACAATTACATTACATAACATTACATTACATGACATTATGTGACATTGTGTGACATTATGTGACATTTTGTGACATTATGTGACATTACATACATGCACACATGCATACATGCATACATGTACATGTATCCATGCATGCATCCATAGATACATAAATACATAGATACATAGATAGATAGATAGATTGATTGATTGATTGATAGATTGATAGATTGATAGATTGATAGATTGATTGATTGATTGATTGATTATTGATAGATTGATAGATTGATAGATTGATTGATAGATTAGATTGATTGATAGATTGATAGATTGATAGATTGATTGATAGATTGATAGATAGATTGATAGATTGATAGATTGATTGATAGATTGATAGATTGATATGGTGATATGGTGATTTGGTGATATGGCGATATGGTGATATGGTGATGGCTGGAAACCGATTAATTTCAAAATGCCCCAATTTCAAAATGGAGGTGCCATAAGCCATGAGATCTTGAGCTGTTCTTGACCTTGGCCCCAGGCTTTTGCCATGCCCAAATAGAAGAGATCGAAGGAATTGTGAATAATCCCATCCCCCTAATATTAAACACCCCCTAAATGGTTCTAATTACGTGGAAGTTCCCTACTAAACCATGGTTTCAAAGGGGGAGATTAATATTAGGGGGATGGGATTACACGCACCTGTTTTTCATTTCTGGTACACAAAAAGCTATTTTTTCCAACAGGGGTGGCATAGCTTCTTCTTTTCTTGGCTACTTGGCTTTGACCCAAAGAATGTAGGAAAAAATGATATCCGTTGATGCCTTGCGGGTACCCAATTTTCAGACAACCCCATGTATCATATCCAGTCCAGTTGGTTATAATATATATATATCATGGAATTCCCATGATATTCGCACAATGTGAGGCCCCCAAGATAGCTAAGTTGGTGCCAATAACTCCAATAACTATGGTTTATGGTACGCAAATAACTATAGTTACTGGGGCGAATCTAAACCAACTTATAACTGGGGGGCCACACATTGCATGAAATATCCCCAGAATTGTTCATCATTTCCCCAGATTCTACTGGGAAATCATCCATCAGTTCCCCCGATTTCAGGCGAGTTGTGCCCCTGCAGTGCTTCCAGCGCATGAGGTGGAAAACTCGGGTGGGTACGTTCGCTGCTCCGAATCCACTAGTGGCTATGAGTCAAAACCCTGGCACCCTGGGTGCCGAATAGCTGGTAAATGGCAGTTTATTCACTCAAATATGGAATAATAGTTTTTGACCCATCCCCAAATTGTGGTAAATGGGTGTTCGATCGTTGTCGGTGTTACCCGGAAATTGTACTGAAACAACTTTGAATACTGGAAGCCGGTCATTGCTTAGAGACATGCGTCTGCAACCACACAACCAGCTAACTGCGGATGACCATATAGCGGTTTCAACAGCAGAGCGAGCATGTCAAAACAGGAGAAAATAAAATAGAAATAATAGACGAAAATTGACAGTTTGAAGCCCATCTATGATAGTTGATCACCAAAGTCCCAACTCTAGGATCGCCCAAATAACCTTGGAAAGTTTCGAAAGGTGCGGAACAGAACCAGCATCAATAACTCTGTGTCAACATATGAAATACCCAGTTATATACGGATTATGGATTACAAACCATACAATCACTATACCCAGTTATATATCGATTATGATTATCATATGGGTTGGAAACCACCTAGCTGGGATTATTTTTCAAGTAGCCAAACATCATCAAATCTCCAAAGTTCAATTTTGTCCACCTTCAAAGGAGTCAGTCCCAGGGGCAGTCGGTGAATCCTCAAAGTGAAGCCTACGAAGATTTGGCCCGGCGCCCAACTGGATGATTGCGTCAAAAACCCGACAGCAAAGTGACTGGATGTGGGTCATTTTTCGTGTCAGAAACCTCCAAGTCATTTATTGATTATATATTCAGTTGCAGCTCCAAAGAGACTGGAGGATTATGAGATAAATATGATTTTAAAAAAAACATGTGGAGTCTATGTTTGATGGGTATGAGATGAACATTGGCAAATAGACTACTTATATCTACTTGTGGCCTAATCTCAGCAGATGGCGTCCCAAAAAGCTAAGGCCTGTATGGCAGCAGCCAAAGGGCTGGAAAAAGAAGAGGAGGCACAGTCGCATAACAGTCGTTGCATCGCGGAGACGTTGTTTTCATTTTTTCACTTCTGGGTACAGCTCTTCAAACTCAGCTTGAGAAGATGGATGTCTGTGCAGATTAAAAGTTGCAATGTGAAATTGATGGATGTAACACAAGTTATTCTCTGGTAAACTAACAGTTTGCTATGGAAAACATGTTTTGATAGGTAATTGAATGTGAGTCACCTACAAATGGACCATTTCCACGGCAAACAGTTAATTTCCTGAGGGAAGAATGAAAGGATTCAAACAGATTCGTTGTTGGCTAGTTATAAACTATTATATTTATATATATATATCACAAATTATGCTGATATCGTAGATAACGCACGAACATTTACTGATAGTATAGTGTTGTTTTCTAATGTACTATATATTATAATACCAACAATATTGGGCCTTGGAAGCCAAGATGTAAGAAAATGCAGGCTTTGATCCACCAGCGCCCATTTTTTACGATCCCATTAGGGATTAAATATACTTATTATGTGTAGGTTGACAATGATCATCATTATCATCATCGCTACCATCGTCATCAGCATCATCTAGACGCTTATGGAAAGTCCGGGCAAAAACCTCAGGGTTTTGCCGCACTTTTTACTAATATCAAATTCAGATAATGCTATGTGTGACTAATATTTTACTCATACGATGCTAATGTTTACCTAGTGTTTAATGAACATTATATGTCTAAATTGTTGCTCACATTATGTTAAGATGTTGCTTAAAATCTACTAATGTTGTCCTTATTGTATACGGCTGTTATTTTCAGATTACGTCAATATTGTGCTATTTTTTAAAACAATATTTACAAATATGTTTCTTATATTGTGCTAATGTTGAATATGATCTACTGCTAACCACTAATACCAATCTATCATTACTGACTGTATATACACCACATTACCTTTTAACTATGTATACCAAACAACATTAATATACTAATATGCATATGTGTTTAGATACTCAATTTATATATCCAAAATGTCGCTAGAATATCTATACTATACTATAATTCTTTAATTTCTACCATGATAGATTGAAAATGAATACATAGTACAGTAAATATCCAATACATAGATACATATACACACATGTCTATACATATACATATAAACATGTACACACCTATACACATTAACACATATGCATATAGATTTATATATATATATATAGTTATTACACATCATAAATAAGAACATGGAATATCATAATAACAAATATTATCAATATTAACAATAGCATAGTTTAGGTACATACATAAACACTAATGTTACCATATATTACCATGGTATTACCTTAACAACCATTTCCAGAATCTACCAATTACCATAACATAGTAAATACTCTATGGTAATACCATGCCATCAACCATTAATAATGGTATCAACAGTCATGTTACCATAACATTTTAGCAATACTGGTACATTAATAGAATATCCATGATTGATATGTTTCAATCTTACATTATGTCGCCAAATAAATAAATATGTGTATATATATCCACAATGGTATATCATATGTTTATCATTGTATGCTTCAATATTTTTTATGACATGTGATATCCATGTAACATGGATATACCACTAGTAAGGTAGCTATTGTAGCAATTAACCACTGATAGCTAATATTGACATCCATTAAGCCTTCATGCTTAGCTCGTTGATGCTATTTACCACCTATCAACTATTCATATTTAGTTTCTATTGGGTATTACCACTATTGATTAACTGATCAATGCTTAATCCATTTGTTGTTACTAATATTCATATCATGATAATCTATTAATATTTAATGTTAAAAACCATCAAGCAATTAAAAGTTAATTGGCTATTGGATATGATATTACCAATGGATAATCTGACACTAGCTGATTAATAAAGATTACATTCATTGATATACAATAAACAGTGACCTGACAGTAAAAACTATATACATATTATGGTTCGCTGTATATTGTTAATAATGTTAGATATATGTAATATACACTAAAAACTATACTGATAAGAATTTTACCATACAGTAGGTCTATTGACAATAATATGCTATAATGATATCATGATAATATATTGTCATAATAGAGATATTGTCATTATAATTGTAGTACCATATCTCTATCATATTTCTTACCATATAAATTAATGAGTGTTACCATAATTATAATAATGATATATTATAGATCTATTAGTCTATTAGTACTATGATTATACCATTATTATGGATATTAAATTGGACCATACCTCGAAAATGATTACAGTAAAAGTAGTACTATAATACAATTTCTATTAGTCTATTAGTACTGTTCTATTTTACCATCTATTGACAATAATATTAAGATAGATATTGCAGTAATAATGGTTATACATTCTAGATCTATTGGTCTATTAGTACTATGATTATACCATTATTACAATATTGCCATCTATTGCCATCTATGATTGTTATATTTAAAATTGCCATAGATCATTTTCACAATAGATAAGAATAATATTTCCATAGGTTATCTATTGTATACTATTATAGATATTATTATAGATATTACTATTATTGTGTACTATATGATAGTAAGTATATTCGTAGATGGTACAATATGTACTAACTATATGATAGTAGATAATATATGATCAATAATATTTAATGATAGTAGACCCCATCTAATGATTATCATCTAATAACTATTACTACCATTAAATGGTAATATTAATATATTTCATACCCATAATGATACCATAATGATAGTGTCATCTAAATACCATCTAGACACCATTAATGATAGTAGTGTCATTTATCCGATGTATATTTTTTTTTTTTAAATATATACTGGTTGGTGGTTTTAACCACCTTGAAAAATATGAGCTCGTCAATGTGAAGGATGACATCCCATATATGAAATTGAAAACAAAGTTCATGTTTGAAACCACCAACCAGATAGCTATTTAGGAAAAAAAAAACATAGACCATGTCAGTTCGATGATTCACCTATAGTTATGACTTTCTATAGTTGTGTTAGTTATATATATATATAGTCCCATTTTCAATCCCTATAAAGTCCCATTAAACCACCAACTAGTGATATATAATCCCTTCCTCCTAATACTAAACGTCCCCCTAATACTAAAAACAGGCATCCATCTCCAATTTCCGAAAATTTCAGTTTGGCCAATTTGACTTTTAATTGATCCCCTTTAAAAAACA
>Ga0126342_10004092_pt1 | contig 24625 bp, 19 predicted proteins | sample Cyp1metagenome_FD_92528 | JGI IMG/M metagenome (GOLD analysis project Ga0126342, IMG submission 92528) | Coral microbial communities from Lord Howe Island, Old Settlement Bay, Australia - Cyphastrea 1 metagenome | ecosystem: Host-associated > Invertebrates > Cnidaria > Coral ...
GGTTTACGTTCTAAGTGATAAATGGGCCTAAGTGATATTTTGACGTTCTAAGTGATGAATTTTCCCTACGTTCTAAGTGATGAAATTTTGCTACGTTCTAAGTACGAAAAAAAAAATGGAAAACATTTTACTTTCTAAGTGATTGTCCGTCACTATAATATCAAATGCCCAGCATATGGCCCCAGCATGCACAGTTCCAATACTGAACCACAGGTTTTGGGGGTGGTATGTAATGTTCGGGGGAAGGGCTTTTCGAGGGTTAGTACTACCAGGTTCACTCGGGATACTTATACCGATACCCGTTACTTCTTAATCAACCAGTAACATGAGATTGGATGGGGTATTTTTCATCGCTCACTTGGACAACTTGTTCAGAACCATGGCAATGAACCAAGAATATTTGAGCACTCCAGTGGGCCCTCAGTGACAAGGGTTATTAACTGGTTCATTTGGTCCAAATTTGTCAAGCAGTTCTAGATAAGGCAGTATATTATAATTGGGATTCCCTGAAAGTAGGGTAGAGTCGGGTAGAGAGAAATCGAATGGTGTCGTCCTCATTTCCTCATGACATGACAATTTTTGGGGTATCCCTCATTTAGGCATACCCCTCCGATATATCCCAATATCGTAAAGTTTTGCTTACAAATCCTATTAGATATCCATATTCCATTACTATAAAAACATGGCGACTATTGTCATGATTGTAGGAATTGATAGCAGCTAGGCTTCTGAAACTCGTCCCCATTTTTTCAAGGTTCCCCCGGTTCCCCCTCCCATTTTATTCACGGCAGGCGGACTATTTCTACGTGGTCGCTGAAGGTCAGTTTGAGGTTACTGTGTCAGATGCCAGTAACGAGGAATCAGGCGTGGACCACTCGGAAGCCAAGGCTGAATTTCATCAGAGGACGGGGATGGAAACGGAGGCAGTTGGGCTTATGAATTAATGCCTATGAATGGTTATCAATGGCTAGTAATTCTTAGATATAAGTTGGGATAGATATAATGCTATGAGCGGGGGGTATATGCCAGTATATGCATATTACTGTATATATATACATACTTGTAGAAATAAAGATTTGCTATCAACTGCCGGATTCCAGCAGTGCCCATACCTCGACAAGGATCACGTGTATTATTTGGAGGTTGGAGGTATTTGTTGCAATAACCCATGAAAATAGGCACGCAAGTTACTAGCCAAACAATCATTCCTAGTAGCTAGGGTGCTAGTCTACATCTACTATTCATATCTTTAGATCCACAACTGTTTATTGCATATGCATGTGTATACATATACAAACGCAATTACATTGACAAACGCGCACACACACACATATAAATAAATAAATGAATAAATAAACAAATGAAAAATAAGTATATAAGTAAATAAATAAATAAATAAGTAAATAAATAAATGTATAAATATAAATAAATAAATACACACACACACATATATATATATATCACACGCACACACACACAATATACATTTATGGAGATTATTCGGTTAGATTGGGTTAGGTTGAATTAGATTAGGCTAGGTTAGATAGAAGACACGCAGCCCCAATTTCTTTTCGCCAGGACCATCAGCCATGTGGCGCCTGGCGGTAGCTTTGGGGAGTTAGCCCTGCTGTACTTCGTGCCGCGTGCCGCCACCGTGACGGCCTCTACGGATGCAACGGTGTGGGTCATCGACCGGACTCAGTTCAAAAGTATTTTAATGAAGGCTGGGCACTGCCACACTTTCCAAACATCGGCATGCCAAACTTCATATACACAGTCGTCTAAAACCTAAAAGCATCTCTGGCAATTCAAACCTATTTAGTTCTTGCACAGTCATTTATGGTGATTCTCCACTGCCAATTTAGATTACCCTTGGAGGTGTGCAGGGCTGCAGCCCGTGGCACTTGGACGATTTATCTTCTGGTTACACACGCCCACACCAAAGATTCCAAGTGACCCCGACCCTGGGCACCGTGGTGCCACGCCAGGCTTCCGATTCAAAGATCAGAGCGTATGTGGCTCGTTGAGACTGCCTGGGTTGAAAACTGGGTCCCTGCTTGGGTCGTCGATTGTGATGATTTTGATTTCTTGCCATAAATTGGGAACCTACACCAACCAGCCATTTGTTTGCGTGGTAGCGATTGGCCCAGCATTCAGGGAACATACGCATGTTTTAGGCACTTTCACCTTATACATTCCTCCACGACGTGCTTGCAGAGAATCTCGCAGATATTCCTAGGATGAAACCGCCAAGGCAGCGATTGTACAATAGAGGGAAGTTTTTTTCTGAAACCAATTGATTTAGAACTGGTGGGGTACAAACAATCCATGAAGCAATCTTTGGTTTCCACCTGTGGTGAAATATTTAGACAAAGCTAGCCCTCTTCATCGGCAAAATTGCTGGAATTCTCAGCAGAAACTTCAAGGGGATAAACTCGCAGAAACTCCAAGTTATATTTCGGAAAAGAACAATCAATCCCCATCCAAGTTTGAGTGGAAATTCATTTAAAGTACGAAACATGTTACCAAACATGCCCCAAGGTGAAATCTTGTGAAGGAGTTGGGAAAAATTATCACCAGCTAGTCAGCTAGTCCTTCAACTTATGTCTGGTCCATATCCAGGTGAAATATTTGGACAAAGTTTCAATTTTAGATGTGCTGCTGGCCGAAGAAAAGAAGCAAGTGGCCAACGCATTGGTGGAGATGCACTTTGCCTCCGAAGATCGGATCATTCAGCAGGGCGAGCCCGGCAACATGTGCCATGGCCGGCTTGGTGGAGGTGGCAGGGTGACTTTTTGGGGGGAAAATTGTGGGATGGGGCACAGGAAGATTTTTGAATGCTGAGCTTTAAAGCACATCCATTTTATTGGCTGATTTGTGTATTTTGTGGGTACTTGACTCTTAAAAACCAGCTTTATCCTGCTGTTTGTATCAATAATGAGAGGGTCGACCTAGCCAAATGGCACTGGAGAAGTTGATGGGCATTTTGCAGTTTTCATCCGGCCTTGAGACCCGGAACAAGAACAGCCACAGAGGTGAGATCACCATTTCGCTTTAAGGTTCTACATCATGTATGAGGGTGATGTGGACATCGACAAGGATGGCGAAGTCGCACCTGAGCTGACACAGGGTGCTGTGGAGCCGGATCGGGGCCGCAAGCCAATCGATAGCGAATCAACCAAAAACACCAACAGCCAAACCCTTCACTCAACCCAAATCAGTTGCCAAATCATATCTGTTGGATGCTTGTTTCGTACGTTTTTTTTTCCGAGAAGCGGGGTGAGAAACTTCCAGGGTTCAGCCAGCAAGGTGGCCACCCTGTCTGCCAAGAGCAAGAGTGGCACGGTGCACTTCTTTGGAGAGACCCTCAGCTGCAGGGGCTTAGTGCAGGGCGATGGAATCTGGGTAAACCTTGATTGAATTTCATAGATGAGTTTTCAGCCATTTTCATGAGGGATCATGGCACCTACAACAGAAGCATATAACAAATTCGGAAGAGGGAGAGAGATAGAGAGATAGATGGATCGGATGAGATTTAGATTTAGATTTAGATTGAGATTTGATAGCTGGTGAGGCAGATGGATGATGGATACACCAGCTATAGATATGACATCTCCGACTCGGACAGAATCCGACATAGAAATTGAGGATGGCACTCCTGGAGAATGAGAATCGCACTGCCACCGTGACGGTGAAGTCACCGGATGCCCCTTGGGGGCTGGATGCGGGACGGATGGATTCAGAAAGTGGGCGAAAACACCTGTAAACGGATGGACATGGCTATTTCACCAGCACATATTTGAACAAATTCCATCCAAGTTTTGGAATGTTTGGAGGTGAAGTTGGATACCAATGCCGCCAATGCCTATACAGATGCCTTTTTTGATTGGTTTGAATCTGGGAACGTTTTCGGTCCGGCCTGCCATCCATACGCGCCACGAACGAACAATTCAATGGATGGATCAGAATGACCCGGGCCCCTACAAGAGCCCAGTTTTCAGCTTAAAACCAGGACAAGTTTTTGCACACGCAAACTGCCTAGAGGGTCCATCAAAACTGAGGTATATAGCCATATATAGCGCCTACATTTTTTTTTGGCTTTTGGGTGACCACTGAATAGATCCCTGGGTCCCACCTCGCGGAAGCCAAGGCCAAGTGTTTGGTCTTGGACCGGGAATCCTTCAATCTCCTGCTGGGCCCCTTGAAAGATATCATTGAAGCTGCCCGAGAGGGTAGACAAAGACCTGAGCGAGCTGCTCCGGAAGCTCAAGGCTGCGACTTGGCTGGTGTTGAAGGCGTCACCCCATGGATTCGTTTTCCTCTCTGTTCCAGACAACAACAGATGGATCCCAAATGACCCCAATGGAATCACATGGAATCAATCTCACGGTTCTCGACCAAGTCGACCAAGTCGACCAAGTCGACCAAGTCGACAAAAGTGGGTGTCTTCCCCAGGTCTAGCTGAGAACCGCACCAAGATCAAGCGCAGCGATCTGAAGCGCATCGGCTTACTGGGCTGTGGTGGCTTTGGAGCCGTGGAGCTATGGGAGCATTCCAAGACAGGCGGCGGGACGGTTAGCAGAACTCAAAGAATCTCAAAGACCCAACGTCGGGTTTTAGATGTTTTAGTAGCTGGGTAACTTATGGTAACTTAAATGCCCGAAATTTTTGGATGCATGCATTTCACATCATTTCACCATTCTTACCAAGCTGGCACTTGTGGCTTCATTGCCCATCGTTGAGGCACAGCCTCTTAGTGACTTCAGAGGTCGCTGTAAATGACAGATGCTCAAGATTGGGGCCAGGTCAGACCTTCGCGTTGAAGGCCATCAGCAAAGGATATATTGTCAAGACGGGGATGCAGGAGATGTCAACGGGTCCGGGTCATATGTTGCGATAGCTGGGATTCCCTCCTGTTGATCAGCAAACGATCAATTCGCAATGGGCTTCGTGTGCCCTCCCTGAAAAGCAGAAGGCCTACGTGGCAGTGTTTGGGTTGCTCCAGTGTGAACGTTCGCTCGGAACTGCTGATGTGACAGGAGAGTGTCATGAACGAAAAGTCCATTCTGGCAATGACCAATTCCCTATTCATTACCAGGCTGTGCCTTGACTGCAAGGACCAGGTTTGGACGATCAAATCCCCATCTTTATTTGCCTCCTTCCCGCTTGAGATCGTTGATCAAGAGGAGCTTGTAAGTCGAAGTTGTACCGCTCACACATGAGAAAGATATGAGCCATGGCCCAACCCCTGCATCATTGCCGTTTCATGGGTTTTTCAGCATCATTTCTGCGGGGGATCATGCCCTTTGGACGATCAAGCCCCCTGTCAATCCAGCAGGGTTTTGGCCATAGCTGAAAGGCCCATCTGAACTGCGCTGGTGGCCCGAGGTACGAGACTTACAACGGCACTCAAACGCTGTACTTCCTCCTCGAGCCCTGCCTTGGCGGTGAGTTGTACTCCACCTATGTGCGGAAGAGCATGTATGGTTCAGAGAAGCACTGTAGGCGGGGGCCGGGACCAGTTAAGACATGGCAATTATATTCTTCATATCTCTTCATAGAAGCTCCTGGGGGGAGGTTGTTGTGATGCTAAATCCACCTTGGTCTGGCTATTTTGGCAAATGCATAGGAATAGGGAATAGGGCCATGGCATCACCGGACAAGTGTGTTGAGGGAAGCAACAGCAAAGAATAAGGTTCAGAAGTAGTATCTCTGCTCAAATCTTTGAATGGCCATACATCCCCTCAATCTTTCTCGTTTTACCGTCGGAATCGCCAGGTTTTATTCAGCCGGTGTAATCTTGGCTTTCGAGCACATGCACCAGAGAAGGATCATCTACCGAGATCTCAAGCCAGAAAACTTGCTCCTGACAGAGGATGGGCAGCTGAAGGTAACAGATATGGGCCACTTGGTAAGGATGGGCGCTGGTAGGCTTGCCAGATTTGGGGCGGACCTCAGCGGGGTTGCAAGCCGTTCACGATAAGTGGATTGGTCATCTAGGTGGCTCAGGTGTAGCTAGGCCACTGCTTCGTGGGGATCCCAGGGATCCCTACCCACAATGTCCCACAATTATCAGAGCTGTGTTCGGATCAGGGAGCTATCAACGTTTACACGTGGAGTTGTGTCAGTCATATCCCAGTCGCCCCCAAAAGCCGATGATGGTGTATTCAACTGCCACTAGCGACAAAAATAGTAAATAGTATAATACTTTACTCAAGGTGTATTTCGTTGTATCTTCGTTGTATCTTCGTTGTTTTTTCGTTGTATTTTCGTTGTATTTCGAACTCTCCCAGTTTCTGGCTCGTTGAATTCCCATCGCCCCGACATCCTGGGCACCGAGGTCTTGCGAAGTTCGTCATCGGTAAGACCTACACCACCTGTGGGACGCCGGACTACTTTGCTCCAGCACCTTGGTAGACCTTGGTAGACCTTGGTAGACCTTGGATACCTTGGTGGGGTCGGACATCCAGGGGATGGATGATTTTTCTGATTAGGGGTGAGAATGGCAAGCTGGCAGGTCCATTATTTTATATTATTTTTGTTGTAGAAATTCTAGGAAACATTAGGAAACATAGATTTTAAATCTTTTTACCATCAAATTGGGGCGTTTCGTATTGAACTTTGCCAGGAAGTCATTGCATCTACTGGTCACACCAACGCAGTGGACTGGTGGACCCTGGGCATCTTAATCTTTGAGCTCATGGCCGGGCATCCACCCTTCGAATCAGCCTATCCGATGCAGATCTATGCCAAAGTGACCAAAGGAGCCTTGGAAATCTTGGAACATGAGTCAGGGACGGTCAGGGGTTTAAACCGCAATGGCAGATGGCTATGGCAATTTTGATGGGGAACATGATGATAGAATTTGATAGATTTGGAGGCAGCCCATTCGGACAAACCCATGAGTCTTGGAGGTTGCCTTGATGGGAATGTTAGTCCCTCCCAAAAAGCATCCTTCGGTGCAGGGATGGCATGAAAAGGTCCATTTGCCAATCCCTGGCGCCAAACAAATCAGGACATAGAAGGAACATGAAGAAACAATGATCCACATACCTGGTGATTTTCCTGCTCCTTTTGCCTTGAAATGCCATGGTTTCGGAAAAGAGCCCCGCATCAAGTCTATTTTCCTGATCATTTCATTCATTTCAGAGAGAGAGAGAGATGGTTGCAGGAAGAGAATCCCAGATCCGCATCATGCAATTTCCCTTGGTCCTCCGAACGGCTCTGCCTTGCTAAGGAATCGGGAAAGTGCCGTTTCCGTAGCTGAGCTGCCAGTAGGAAACCAGACATGGCATGCATGGCTAGCTTGCCAGATAGATGATCGATGTTGGTGCTGATCTACGTGTGTTTGTGCACGTCTCATGCTTGTAGATCTTGCATGTAAGTAGGTGCTTTTGCATACACATCCTCGTGGAAGTGGCAGAACTGCTTTTTCCCAACCGCTGGTAAATTCGAATCTGACCTGATGTATCCTGATGTGACATGAGACCGCATGACATAAGGTGGGACCACCAGGTGGGACCTAAAGAAACAAAGAGCCACAAGCACAACCTCCGAGGTCGGCCATCAAGGCGAACTGCCGCAGCTTGATTGAGAACCTCTTGAAGAACGAAGCAGTGGAGAGGCTGCCCATGAAGCCAGGCGGAGTGAAAAATCTCACGGAGCACAAGTGGTTCTCGGAGTTTGATTGGGAGGCTCTCATGGGTCAGGCGCGGTGAAGAATTGATTGGTGAAATGGTGAAATGGTTTGGATCTGCAGACCAGTGCATGGTATGGAGAAGCAGTAAGGCTTCAGTAAGGAAGGCAAGAGTCGGCTTGTGAGATGCCCTAAAGAGATATGGTTCATGCCATCTTTTCCCATGACGGACAAAACAAGGATGCAGCCCAGCCGTTTCCCACCCGCTCGGCTGCTCAGACGATGCCTGTGCCATACAAGCCAGTGGTTAAAAGCCGAAAAGATTTGCAGACCTTTGCCCGCAGCCATTCAATGGCAAGATTCCTATCAAAAAGGACCTCAGGAATCCTAGTCCTAATCCGATCCCCCTAATATTCAATGCCCCTTTTCTATGGTCCCCATTAATGTGGAAATTCCCGACACCAAACTTCAAGGGTTGGATCACTACCTCGGCCGAGGAATTTCGTGGCGCGAAAGGAAGACGCCCCGAGGACGATCGAATATGTGGATCCAGGAACTGGATGGGATAAGGATTTTGCAACATCTCACTGAGCGGAGTCGGGACACCCAGGGAGGTGAAACATGGTGCCGAGCGAAAAATGGCTGGGTCTGAAAAGAAAGTGATGGTTGATATTGGTGGACACATCTAATTGATGGATTCACATGGTTCAAACATGAAACCTGCGAAGAAATATCATATCATGAAATATCGTGAGTCATGAAACAAGAAACGGGTTGCAGGGAGTGGAGAGAGGTGTGGCCACAACTTGGAAGTCATGGGCGTTAGAATAGTCGGAAGTTAGAGACTGGAATGATGGGGCTGATTGGGGTAATTCATTGTAATTCTGAAGCTTTGTTTCTCAATTCTTTCAGCCACTTTCTGATCCCATGTGCCCCTGTACAATCAATGCCGCTGACTATGGGACCAGCACAGTAACAAATCTATAGATTTCTGGAGAGATGTATATTTTTGGAAGGCATCAGTACCACTCATCCGCTTCCTCCTAATCCCTGAAATTGTGCGATGATGATGATGATGATGATGATGATGCTGGTGGCGGCGGCGGTGGTGGTCCTCCTGATTCAGCACCTCTTGCTTTACCAAGGTGGGGCTGCTGGTAAATCGACCTGGGCAGCTCGACACGTACTGATTCACGACGACTTGTCTTAGGCAGTTGGACTGTGCAAAAGTGCATCAAACAGTTAGGGCACCGCCTGGAAAAAAGTGCGAGAGATCTCGTGGCCGGAGCTGGAAGGATGCTGGGATTCCAAAAATCGAGGACCCCCCAGGAAGTTAAGATAGAATAGATTTAGATGGATTTGAAGGATTTCCCCATGGTCACCCTTGCGGGCTTGGCCTCATCAGGAAAAATTAAAAACCAGACCTGCCATTACCTCTGAGATCAGAAGCAACCTTATCCGGTGATCCTGGCCACGCCAGGAGCATCACTACATCATCGCCCGTGCTCAGGAACTGGCCATTGCCTTCCCCCTGGCGGGTGGCGGGCCGGCCGCGCTGCTGTCAGCCACCCTGCCGATCCATTGGCTGGAAGGGCTGAAGACGCCGCTGAATGCGCCCTTTGAACTCACGGCCAACCGCGAGGCCCGGCGAGTTTGATGATGGTACTTGTACTGTTCTAGGAGCCCCCGTCCGAAAGGGTGGCACAATCCCATTGGCAATTGTGTGCGCACGGCGCACGTATATATCTCTGTATGTAAGGGAAGCGGGCTTGACCTTCAGTGGTAGCAAGTCTCATGACCTTCTGGGCGCAGCTGGAGGCACTGCGAGAAAACAGCCAGCGCAACGTGGAGCTTCGCGATGCCCTGGCTGAGCTCTTCCTGTGGCTTGTCAAAGTGCAAACGCTCCCAATTTCCTAATAAGTGTTTTTCCGCCAGATTTTGCCCCAGATCTCCTGGAAAAGCAGGTTGCCTCCACAGGGCATGATTTCTTCTGCATTCTTTTGCCAATTCCCACGCTGGACCTCTCGAAATCCACGAAGGCAGGCGGCCGCAGAGCAAGAGATTCTGAGCTCCAGGGTCTGGCAGTTGCAGCCGGACGCAGAGGGTGGTGGCTTCTGGGCGCCCTTCGTTCAGCGGGTGCGGGCTGGCCTGCAGGAGGCCAGACGTGGTGGCTCCAAGTGGAGATCAGAATGATCTGTGGGCTCACAACAATGGGTGGTTCAAGATGTTGTTCAAGTCTTTAGTGCCGTATAGTCAAGAGTTCGTAGCAAATCCTAACCTCCAAACGTATCCTGGTGGGTGAACGCATGTGTGATGGATTTATGAGAAGGCTTACCAAGAAATAAAGACAATAAAGTTGCTCAGATTATTTCTCAAAGCTATTTGGCTGCCATAAGATGCCATCAGGATTGATTTCCTGCAACCTTTCCCTTGTCGCCCCTGATTCAGGTGCCCCTCATCCCCGTCATCGACGCCGGGCAGAAAAACCGCTGGGCGCTGAAGCGCTGCCGCAACCCGAGCTCCGAGCTGCTGAGAGATCTGAACCTTTTGCCCAGCGACCTGGAAAAGGTGGGCCTAGCGATTCCCACGGAGGAATTCCTGAGGCATGGGAGGGCTTGAGATGGCTTGGGATGGCTGGGATGGCTGGGATGGGTTGGAAGGGTGGCTGGTGCATGGGGCATGGTGCATTTCTGGGATGGGTACACAGACGTTGGTCGGTTTTCATGAAGTAAGACGTTGTAGCCATTTTGATGCAAGAAGATCCACATGCCAACCGACTGGTGAATGAGGCTTGCTTTGTTTTTTGGGGGGTGAATGGTGAGTCGCTGCTAATTGGCGTGGCAGATTCTGACAAATTCAAATAGAGATGGTTAAAGATGGGCTGGATGAGCTTTTTAGCCTCCGAGGGTATGCAATAGATTGTGTTCCTCATGCTTTCACAGAATCAAGCCTTGGCATCGGCCAGGCAGCTACCTGAAGGGAGCGAGTTCAACCTGCCAGAATTTGATGCCAAGGATTTGCTAGGTGCCGTCCTGTTTGCAGGAAAACTGTGCCGTTTTCAGTGGAAAATGCGGCACTGGAATTCTGGGATATATATGATATATACTTTCTCAATCTTATCCCGTGATCTATCGGGCATCCATTCTTCGCGGTACAGGCCTTCTTACATCAAGAGTTCTAAATGCCCTTCACCCTGAGAAGCGGGTGCCAGTATAGGTGCGGATAGTTCGCCTGGAACTAGGAAGTTCTTGGCCACGTAACCATACGTAAGCGTCAACCAGAACACCTATAAAGCAGGGCCGAATCCAAAGGAAAATCATCAAAACATCTTCCGGGTTCCGTTTGGCTATGGCTCAGACCTATTTTTATCTATTTTTTATGTTCAGATTCTTCACATATTCGCATTTGACATATTTGACCCCTTCGCTCAGGAATTGAATGATGGTTGAACGGTTGATCCTGAATCCCAGCTTTTTTTCCGAAAGAATTGCAGGAACCCACCATATTTGATTAGAAACACCATGGTTTCCTGTAGAATTTCCCTTCAAGAATCCGTTGAAGGAAACATGACACCAGGTCTGCTCCAGTGTGGGGACATCAGCACCACCTGGCGGAGCTATGGCAACGAGTGGCGGCAGAGGGTGGTGGGAGCGGCTTGGATGGATCCCCAGCTATCGGCATGGCGGCATGGTTGTAAATCAAACGGTGCACGTAAATCCGTGTGAACTCTAGGGAATTCATGGGGAATTTCATTTTCTTGAAGGCTTTGAAGGTTTAGAAAAACCATCTGAATGCTAAAATGAACAGTTGAGTCGTTTTTTAAACATTGGTTACAAGATTCGGAGCACGCAAACCTAGATGAGCGTCGGACCTTTTCGGAAACCAGTTGGACTCAGTTGGACTAAAAAAACTTACCCGGCAGAAAGGCATTGGAGCGGCGCTTGAGTGAAGTGGACTTGAGACCTGTTTGCATTCAGCTGGAAAAAGATTGAATATCTATTTATATCATTATATCATATTATATCCACATCCTGTCCCATTTATTACTTTGTATATCTTCATTATTTCCCCCTGCTATCCCCGGTATATCTTAATACATCTTCATTATACCCCCATCCAAATTCCATGAAAGTCTCATGAGCCAATTCATCCACCTTGTCCCAGGGCTCTAAGGGCGACCTTGCGATCCCTGGCCCTGTTCCCCACTGGAGCTGACGACTGGTCCAGTTGCGACGACCAGATCTACTTGAGCCTACCCGAAGGAGCGCCTGAAGGCCTGCTGAAGGCCGGGCGTAAACAGCTGGTGGTTCCAAAGATAAACATATTATAACTTATGACTGAAAGAGCGAGAGAGAGAGAGAGAGAGAGATATATATATATATATATATGCAAAATATGTCCTAAAATCAAGGCATGTATCTGAACATGTGTCTTTGATGGTGCTTGCAAGTTTATTAGCAGCTATGATGTAGCACGAAGGTGGGGTGAGCCTTGATTCGGACTTAGTTCGTGGCTCATTTTTGCAAATCAATTATCAATTTTCATGAGGCAAATCTATCACTCCTCACTCAACCTGTCAGATTTTAAGGTGTTCTTGCTGGGAATATTTAAGGTCCACTCAAGCATTACGTTCTTTTCTTGCTGGGTTCTAAATCCAATGTCAAATATTAAAAAGTGGCTTTCACGGCAGCCAGATTGTGCAGAATCCCTTTCCGTCCCAGCCAGCAAAATGGATGACCTAAAAATCGTTGACAGAACGTGGAGGGTAACGTGTACCTGTACTAAAGATTAAGGCTGTGCAAAGCTGCCTTTGGTAAGCTAGCAGCCGGTCAAGGGTACGCCATACTCCGTTGCTAGAGAGACAGGATTCTTTTAAGGAAAATGTGTATCAATGCGTGGAGATAAGCAACAGTTGAACACACAATATTGTACAATGCCGATCAGTAAATGGAACGATTTTCCGGCAGACATTTAAGGGCTTAACTACGGGTGACACCAGTTTGATACGGTTGTGCGGATCCATGGTGCCACTTTTTGAGCTACTCACGCTAGGGTGAAGTCTTATCAGCTCGTGAAAAGTCGTATCGGGAGGCCGTGCGCCTGGAAAACGTTCAAGTTTGGCACCACCACAACTCTCAGTAACCGTATTATTTTATTGTTTTGGAGCTGTGCGCCTGGGAAAAGTACAATTTTTGTATTGCAACGACTCTTTGCTTGTTTTACATGATAAACGTATATATATATATATATATACACATGCATATACATACACATATGCATACACACACACATAGGTATACGTGTCAGACGTACCATGTGTTTTAAGATTTTTGAGGGGTCGTATGCTGCATTTTTGTTGCCAGGTGCTGCTGCTTTGTCAATTTGCTGCGGCCACTTTGCTTCGTGGGGTGCTGTAAAACGGTGCTGCTGATGCTGATGATGCTGTTGCTGTTGATTCTGCATTTGTTGCTTTAAACAAATGGCATTTTGCTCATGACATGGTTATCATTTTCCCATCATTGTTCATTATTTTCAATGATTTTCCTAGTTAGTTTTTTTTTTGACGGGTGTGATGCCGCAATCATAGTAACCACTGTACAAATGTACCGCTATCCTCCGGAAAACATAACATAGCTACAGAAAAGTGCCAATTTATATATAGATGGTTTACATTTAAAAAATGGTGATTTTCAATAGCCATGATAAAATTCCAGATGGTAAACCTTTATCCGTTTGTCCTTGAATTCCATCACCATAAAATCATTAAATCAATATTAAACAACTCTCACATGAGCCATGGAAAATACGTCTCTTCCATCTCATTATGCCCCTTGATTAAGATAGTCTTATCATGGCTTACATATAACAATCCACCATAGACCAGCTGGTATAACCCCCTATGTTAGCCGATCAGCAGAGCTGTATTTTATGGCTCACATGAACAAGCCTAGATTGTATGAAATCCTAGATTAAACCCATCCCCCCTATGAAATTCCATCAAATCCCCATTAAATCACTACAACCCATATTTTTTTCCATTATAAAATTATAGTCCATTTTAGACCCCCATGAAAATATCCACAGCAGTAATCCAGAGACTTCCATATATCATTATATAAATCGATCATTATTGTTTTTGAAATCTAAATATATCATTGAATATATTAGATTTTGATTGGTTATTCCCATCACGATCATCCACAGTACATCATATCCAGGATATTGAACATACAATACATTAAATGGAATCACTGATGATATTCCAGGAATATCACTGATTATATTCCTGAAATATCCTGAAATATCATATTAATTGGATACAATAGACTATAGCTATAGGGGGTTATAGTTATATCCCAACTTATTTTCCATGGAATCCCTGATGATATTCCGGGAATATTTTTTGTAAATATTTTACATCCATTAACATTCCTCCATATCCTCCATCCAGGCCCTCCACAGCAGTCGCGCCTGCGCGGCGGACCGGGCCCTGCTGACCGCATTGGGTGGTGGTGGTGTGGCGACGGCGCGCGACGTGGCGTATGCGGTGCTGCAGCGGGGGTTGGGGCTGGCCGATGTGGAGGATGCGCCTTGTGGGGAGGAGTTGGGGGATACACACACGGATAATTACGTGTATATAATATGTATATATATATGATATATGTATATGTGTATGTATATGTATATGTATACATTTTATTAAAAATATAGCATTTACATATGTATATCATAATCCGAGCTTATTGAATTTATTATGGGAAATTGAGATTGGGATCTGGGATAGCAAATGTGTAGCTAGTTCTTTTATTCTCCAGAAATCTATGCATGAGTTACATGCTGTAGTCCTAGAAATGCAAGCACAAAACATCACAAAACATGTTTCTCCGCGTTTTCCTACTGCTGCACTGTATTGTACATGGTCAAATCAATGGTCAGAATGCTTTGCACATCACAATACACAGCACACAATATCACAATGCTTGGTAAATCCCTCTGTTGCCAGGCAGCAGGTCCTTGTGCCAGACTGGCTGTTCCAGGATCGCAGGTTTTCCTGGACCAACCTGGCCTACTTGGGTCACCATTGGCAGAGCATTCTCTAGTGTGGCGCGGCGGAGTCTTGGATGGTGAGATGGGTCATAGGTAGCCCGGTCCTGGAAGGGATCGGAAGGGCAGGTTTTCATTATGAAACCCAAATCACGAAAGCTTCTGCTAGCTGAAGTCCCTCTTGCTTTAGCAAGGTATTGGGGGGCTGGAATCTCCAATCGCGAGAAACTTCTCACTTAACTACCTCCCCTTCACAAGCAGTTTGGCCGTGGGCTCAACCCCCGCCGGGGTCACCGTCAGCAACATCAACATCGGTATCCTCTGCACTCCCCACTCTGCACTTTGCACTCCACACTCTGCACTCTTAACTTCTTGACTTTGCGCTCCACATTTTACACCCCACACTCCACGCTCTACACGCAACACTTTACACTTGGCCCTCCACACTCTAATTTTACACGTGGCACTCCACACTCCACCCTCCTGCACACTCTACACTTTACACTCCACATTCTACTGTATACTCTACATTCCGCACGCTACACTTTAGACTTTACGCTCCACACTCTACACTTTGCACTTTGCACTCCACCCCTTGCACATTACACTTCGCTTTTTACACTTTACACTTCACACTTTACAGTTGGCGCTCCACAGTCTACACTCTACGCATTACACTCTACACTTTACACTTGACACTGGGCACTCTACACTTTACACTGAACACTCTACACTTTACACTTCACGCATTACACTGTACACCAGGCAGTCTACACTCTAAACTTTACACTCCGCACTCTACACTGTACGCTCAACACTTTACACTTGACACTCCACATTTTACACTTTACACTCCACACGCTGCACTCTATACTTTACACTTTACATTTTACACTTCACACTTACCCCTGACACTCCGCACTCTACGCTTTACTCTTTACGCTTTACACCCCACACTCTACACTTTACACTCCAAACTCTACACTCTACACATCACACAGGACAGTGTAAAGTGTAGAGTGTGGAGCGTACAGAGTACAGTGTGAAGTGTAACGTGTAGATTGTGGAGTGTAAAGTGTAGAGTGTAGAGTGTGGGGTGTGGGTCAAGTGTAAAGTGTAGAGTGTGGAGTGTAACCTGTAGTGTAGAGTGTCGAGTGTAAAGTTCAGAGTGTGGAGAGTGAAATTGTGTGTGGAGTGTCAAGGGTGAAGTGTAAAGTACAGAGTCTGGAGTGTAAAGCGTATATAGAGTGCGCAGTGTCAAGTGCAGAGTATAATGTGTAGAATGTAGAGTCTAGGGTTTGGGGTGTAGTGTGTAGAGCGTGGGTTGTAAAGCGTAAAGAGTAAAGTGTAGAGTGCAGAGTGTCAAGTGTAAAGTGTGAAGTGTAAAATGTAAAGTGCAAAGTATAGAGTGTAGAGTGTGGAGTGTAAAGTGTGGAGTGTGGAGTGCAAAGTGTAAAGTGTGAAGTGCAAAGTGTAGAGTGTGGAGTGTACAGTGTAGAGTGCGCAGTGCAAAGTGTAGAGTACGATGTGTAGAGTGTGGAGTGTAAAGTGTGAGAAGTGAAGTGTAAGGTGTAAAGTGTGAACGTGTAAAGTGTAAAGTGTAGAGTGTGTGTGGACTGTAAAGTGTAGAGTGTGCGAGCATACAGTGTACAGTGTATAAAGTGTACGGTCTGGAGTGTAAAGCGTAGAGTGTAGAGTGTGGGGTGTGGGGTCTCAAGTGTAGGGTGTGGAGTGTAAAGTGTAGAGTGTAGAGTGTGGAGTGTAAAATGTAGTGTAAAGTGTCAATGTAAAGTTCAGAGTGTGGAGTGTGAAGTGTAGTGTAGAGTTTGAAGTGTCAAGTGTCAAGTGTGAAGTGTAAAGTGTGGAGTGTGTGCCTTACACTTCACTTAACACCCTAACAACTTTACACTTTTCACACTTAACACTCTATGGAATCTTGGCCTAGCTTTATTTTCATGTTGCGTTCGCGCGCCTACCTCTCGTCCTCAACTTCGGCTCTGCACTGCGTTACTTCTTCCCGCGCTTCCAAAGGTCCACTCCGATGTCGACGGTGGACCTTTCCATCTTCCCCAATCACTAGTCATCATGTTGGCTATGCCGTCTTTTCTTATCTATCTTATCTTCTTCGTGCAGCAGTACATCGTAATCATATGTTCTCATCCTCGTCCCCTCCAACATACATCACCTCAATACGTAGGTTTGGATTTTCACCTTACCCACACGCCCCAGCTTCAGACCCGCGCGTCCACGTTGACGAAAAAGCTGCACAGCTGCGCTGTGCCCTTTGTCTTTTCATGCCGAGCTCCCTGCCAAGCTAGCTTTTGTCCCGTACCCCTGGGCGCCAAGTTTATCTAGTCCCAGACTCCCAGGCTTGCCTTCCAAATCTATTTTCCACCTTCCTGATGCCATGTTCTATGGTTGAGGAATGGATCTGATCATAGGCGCCTCCACATCTGGGTTTGGCCCAAGGATGAGTGGTTGGCAAAGCAAACGCCAGAGCAAATGGAAGAGCTTCTGAGGCTCTCGGAGCTGATGTTTGGGTGAAAAAATGGGCCAGTCATCATTCCCTCATTGCACAGCCTTGGATCCCTACTCCAGTGGTTTGGAGGGTCACGGCTTAGGAGGGTTGAAACTTAAGACACAACGGAACACGCATGCCGCCACCCAGTTTCCTATCCATACATGCCCTGTATCAGTGATGTTGCGAAATGATTCGTGCACTGGTTGACTGATTGATACATGAGTAACCAAATACCGCAGATCATTTCAGGCTTTCCGCAACTGATATTACCAAATCATTCCCTCTATTTTTCCAAGAGGACAGGTCAGAAACAGTGATAATCTTCCTCTGCAAATTTACGGTAAATCACAACAGGCTCACCACGACCTCACCATAAATGGTAATAGAGGTGCTTGATCCTTTGCACACTTTTTGGTTAAACTATTATTAAACCAACATTTTTGGTTGTTCAAATCGCTAGTTAGCCGCAAGTTGGCTGGTGAAGGACATCCCCTTCTTGGTCCTTTTTTTAGGAGCGTGGCATTGCCGAGCTGCAGTGGCCGGCTGTTGCACTGTGCCTCAGAGCTGCGATGTCCATTTCTGTTGGGATGCAAGGAGCCGAGGGAGGACACCAAATCCCATGTTTGGAACATCACGATTTTCGTTTTTTTTCCGGCCAAAATTAGGGTTTCATTTGACAACACTCGGAATTTGATGATTTGATGTTTTGACATGGTTCACCTTTTTCGCAGGTTTGAGGAGTTTCGATGTCAAGATTCTTGGAGGTTTCAGGTGGAAAAAGGGCCTTTGTTTTCTCCATGCAGTCGAGCGCCGCCGATCGCTCCAATCTGCTGGCAGAGCCTCCGGGAGCAAATGACATCCAGGTGGACGGAAACACCAGCGGGAAGAATTGGATTTTACCTGTTTAAGCAACAAAATATAGGATTAGCTGCTGTTCAAACATTCGGCTTGGGTTGCTGAACTAGATGCCGGAATTGGAAGAACTGTTGAGACACAAACAATTGAATGAACGTGGTTTATTTTCTATGCCACGCCTGGTATGGGAGGGGCGCCTGGTGATGGAGCCCTTGATATATTTGGGAAAAGGTGACCCACATGCTTCTTACACAATGGTGGCCCCACCCACAAATCTGGTTGTTTCAGTGCCCCGATCAACCCCAAGAAAACCCGTTGTATTTCTACCTCCATTTGGGACCAGGGCTGCTTGTGTGGGCTTCCTACAATGATGCGTCCTGCAAACAGTTGCCACCAGATGTTTTGATGGGCACGCGATTAACGATTCTGGCTCCCAAGTCCCCAATTCACGGGTTTCTCCCTTGATACATACGCCCCCCAGATTTTCAGGTGGTTTTGCTGAACCCTTGCAACCGTCTTGATAGTCATAGGAGTCATAAACCAACTGATGTTGGAGCTAAGCCAGCCCAGCAGTTCAAACAGCTCCTCCCAGCCCAGGCGCGGCTGCGTTGGGAACTGGTCTTCCTCCGTCTCGGCGCACAGGTGGCGGAGGACCAAGGGCTCCAGCTGCCGCGGAACTTCTTTGCAGAGGGTGGCTGGGTGTGGCATTGGGGCGGGGGTCTGGGGATTGTGAGTTTCCATGGGATTTTGAGCAACACATTTATGGTGAGTTTCAACTGCATTTCTTTCAAAGAAGCAAATAGGATTTAACAATCCATTCTATTTTAATCATTTGGAAGGGCAAGCAATTGAAAGTTGAACGAGCAAGATGTGGTTTTTAAAGCAGTAAAATGTAGGATATCAATCAGCACCCTGGGATTTGAGTCGGCATCAGAGATTGATCAGCAAATAGATGGAACATGATGGAACAAACCCAGCACGGAATCAGGATAAAATTGACAGCGCACCCTCATGCAATGACTGCATGGTACACTCGGTGGGTTCCTCCCAATTTTCGACGCAATATGATGTATGTATATATATAGACATATTAATATAGATATATTTATTCATTTTTTTCATCTATTCATTTATTTGTGTATTTAGTTAATCTAGTTACTTAGTTATTGGAAGCTATCCTTAGGGATTCAAGCGTGGGTGGTTGAAACAAAGAAAATCCTTGACAATTGGGCCGCATGGGAATTGAACCAGTAATAGCAGGGATGTAAGGAGCAAACATCCGGATGGAACCCTTGACTTCATCAGATGATTTTGGGTGGTTACACACTAGGGAACCCCTCAAGGTGATGGGTTACAGTCATGATGGTGATAGATGAAAACTAGAGAACAGTGGGGGGACACAAGGGCGACCGCAGAGTGCCAGAGAGTGACTTTACTCTGCAGACCAGGATCCTGCAAGATGCCCAGCCTCTAACATCCCTGAGGTGTGGGGAAGGAGCTGGGGCCCCTGCTGGACCACTATGAGCAGCTGGGAGTTCTGCAAACGATCAGCAAGAAGTGCCCTGACAAAGCGCGTCAGATGGGGTTGGCTGATTGAAATTATTGGAGGATCTAATATTGTTTTTGTTACGCTGCATGCATGCATGCATGTACGTACGTGCATACGTACATATGTACATGCGTACATACGTAGATCCGTAGATCCGTAGATCCGTAGATACGTAGATACGTAGGTACGTACGTTAGTACACGTACGCACGTACATACATAGATACATACAGACACTTATCCAATAATCTATGCTATTGATTATTGAGTTTAGAGTATATTATATACTTATTGTATTAACCTACCAGTACCGTATTATTACTACAATCTATTATTGGGATTATTGTATGATCTTGTATGGCTCTTGGCTTGTGGTCACACAAAGGTTTACCTTGGTTCGTCCATGTATGGCATACTTAGTTGCATTTGGATGCACTACTCGTAGCTTAGATCTTCAGAGAGTTAGATCATTGATTTGAGTTTGGTTGTCTGATTTTGTAGACCTGGTTTTACAGGAAACCCTGATATTTGATGGTCAAAGACCCACTGGTTTGCTGCCACATGTTTCTTTCACACCAAGCAAGCGAGTATCATTCTTGTTGCCTAAAATCCGCACTTTTGCTGGTAAGATCCATTTTTTTGCTCTTGAACTCCCTGATTTTTGGTGGATTCAGCATTTTTTTGCAGCTGAAATGCACAATTTTTTGTTGCTATCCATGGCAACCGAGGTGTTGCATCCCAGACCGAACAGGCTGCATTTGTCAAGCTGGCCATTTGCTGGGTCCAGCCTTTCAGCCCTTGCTGGGGCCGGACGGCTGGGGTGAACAGCGGAGGGCTGAAGATGGTTGTTCCCTGTTGTTCCAGCAAGTTGCTTTTTGAAACGGCCCTTATGGGTGGTTTCTAATAGAAGACGTCTTTTTCCCAGCACTGCAACCTGGAATCCCCGAAGGAGAAGTTGGCAGTTCTTGGTGTGACATCCTACTATGTTGGGCGGTTTCCCTCACATGCACACACACACACACCCACACACCCACACACACGCACACACGCGCACACACACACATATGCGAGATAAATACTGTAAAATACTATCATTCAACAACAACATATCCCATCATAAGTAGCAAATTGCATATCATATTTTTATAGATAGAATTCACACACACATATACATATACACCGCAATACTGATAATCATAATGACAATGAAAATAACGATGATAATGTTCAGAAACAGTACGCACTCGCCCTATATATATATATATTTACATGTATAGTATACATGCACACCTGCGCACACATTGTTTTTATATATATATATATATAATTATATACCTTTGGTGATTTTCCACATGCCCAGCTCTTATGGGATCTCCAGGACGGCATCGTGGACCTTGCTGATGACTGCGCCGAGGAAGCGGTTCGCTTGCTGGGCGTTGTGGTGACGCCCACGGCGCTGCTGGTGGCGCAGATGTTGAAGAGAGCAGCGCAAGGTGCCAGCAGATACCCTCTGGTAACATAGCAGTGGAAAATCACCAGCTTTAATAGGTAAATCTGGCTGTAAAGTTGGGCCATTTTCGATAGCTATGTTCAATTACCAGAGGTTATGCCCCGGCAGCTGAGAATGGTCCATTTCTGGATGATTTGCAGCCATTAGTGGTCATTTTATGTGATATGATATTTACAGCTAATGGTGATGATACCCTGCCATGATATAGTTTACATTATGGTGATGTTCCATAGCTACGTTAAATTGCCATAGGGCAATGCTATAAGCCTCCACTTTCGGAGGGTTTATGGCACCCATTTCTGATGAAATTGAGGATGGTTTATGGCAGTGGGTTTACAACGTTGCATTTTTGCATGTACATGCATGTAGTTGGATGTATAAAGTATATCAATGTATATATATATATATATCAGATATGTGGAATAGATCAACCCCCATTATCTCCTCAGTAATTAAATGACATGAACGCTTATTACATGCACAGAAAAACACTGGAACCGGTCGAATAGATATGGCATGACCATCCCAAACAAGGGCCCTAACATTTACCCCTTCATTGATGGTATGATGTTGAGCTTCGTTCCAAAACTTGGAATTTGTTAAATCTGACACATGTTTACCACATGTTTACTCCTGAATCCATCTGAATCCGTGATATCTCGAAGTGAGCTGCCGAGGTGGCACCAAGACCTTGCGCCGCAGCTACGAGTTTTTGTCGGCGGAATGGCGTGAAGGTCGGGTGGATGAGGAATCTCTGCTGACGCTGAAGAATGGGATGTGGATGCTGAACTGCCCCTTGGCTAAGTCGCCACTTGCAAGATGTTGGGGGAATGTGAGTGTGAGATTATTGATTACCGGTTGTTAAGCCATTGGGAGTGGACGGAGGTGGTTCAATAAACACATGCAGTGACATTGCAAGGAATCCGAACATGCAAAGCATGCCCAGTATCGAATACGGGACGGCAGATCTCCATCGTGTTGGTGATATGCCCATGTTGATATCCACTTATTGTTGGTTGTTGGTGTTGGTTCTGCCCGCAGTAGCCACTGACGGTATTGTTAGTGGATCTTTGCAGTATACGTATGCATAATTATACATACGACGCTACCTACCTAGAGCCAAAATAAATATCACCTTGGAGAGTTTTGACCCCACAAAATCCACATGTAGGTTTATATATCAATAACTCTCACTAGGTCCTCATGGATCCTAACTCTATGTTTAAGGTGTATGATCATGATGTGATGTATGGTCGGTAGCTCATTCTCGAAGTCTGAGGTGAAGGTGACCTCTCCTTCGAACAGGTGGCTGACGTCACTTGGGAAGATGTTCAGCGGCAGATCTCTCTGCGCCTGGGCAACTATGGCCAATTCCCAGAGACTAATCTAAAGATATCTGCAGTTTGATGATGTTTGATGTGTTTTGTTGATGTTTGAAATGATGTTTGATGATGTTTGGTGATGTTTGATGATGTTTGATGATGTTTGGTGATGTTTTAAGGATGTTGAATGTGCTGGTGCTCAAGTTTTATTCATCTTGCTGTCTGATTGTCGCTTTCCAATCCTCTACGTCCATCGCCAATATTCCTTCAACCGTGGTGGCGGTAGCGCTTTTCCCATCCCCCAAAAAGGATTGATGATGATGATGATGATGATGATGATGATGACAATGATGCTTTTGGGGTGATTGGTGTTCCCAACCTCCAAGTACCACTGCCAGGTGGCCCAAAGATGGCCTGCATGGTATCTTCCGCGCCATGGGCGTGTCCCCTTCGACGGGTGCGGAAGCTGCTACGCCACCTGAGGCCTCACAGCCTGCCAACGGTCAGAACAGGTCGGGGGAAAGGCGGGGTGCTGGGGATGTACAGAATGTTGCTTGAAGGATCTCTGAGAAGTCAAGAATTTCTGCGAGACTTGTTGATTTAGGCCCACATTAGGCCCGAGATGGGGAACTCAAATGTTCGAACTTGGTTTAAGGTTATATATATATATTTCTGATTATTTCTTCGATTTTCTTAGGATTTTTGAGACGCCCTAGCAGGTGGCCCTTTTTGGCATCCCTTTTTGGCCACAGGCCACCGGCGAAATCGTCATCGCAGCCTCTGACCTGGCCCGCGCTGCCACAGGTCAGGTCAATGGCCGAAGACGGAGGTGCTGTGGCGATCGAAAGGTGGCCATGGATCAAAACCTATACCCTCTGGTAATTTAACATAGCTATTGAAAATGACCATTTATAGTGGAATTTTCCCATTGAAAATGGTGATTTTCCATAGCTATGTTAGTTTACCAGAGGGTAACATTCCTAGCCATTTTGGTGTGAGCAGAAGGGTACCCACGTTTTGACTCACCATGTTGATACATGACTGTTTGTGAAATCGCTTATTTACGAATACCTTCCATACAGCCAGGTCCTCTAAAAATTTCTTTCCACCAACTCCAACCCAAAGTCTGCCAAAAGTCATGCAACCACTGCATGTGCATCCCGCTTAGTAAGTGGGTCATAGCCAATCAACATTAGATGAATTCGGGTTTATCCCATTGACAATTGATAAACAGGATTAGATATGATTCGATTATACCGGATCATGAACGACTTATGAATCGGACTATATTTATATAGAATGATTCGGTATGATTAGATTCTACCGTTGAACCATGGGTACCACTTACGAAGTGTCCCGAGTCCAGGCGGCGCCCCAGTAGCTGCTGGAAACTCTGCAAACCCACCGGCCTTCCGGGAGCCGAGCGGTGCGCAACTGCCGTTGCTGGGAAAGTTGCTGCAGCAGATTTTTTACAGCCGCTGGGGCGAAAAGAACAGTGACTACTGGGATCTGGGTATCAGATATGTCCTCAAAGTGAAGGGAAAGTGTTTGTGATTATTGTACTGCTTTCATTGAAGATGTGCTGAAAATAGTCGGTGCAACATAATTCTGACTTGCATTGTTGGATAGTCTCAGCCATCAAATGTTTGTCAAAAGATCAATCAGGTGTCGTGAGGTCCCTAATCAGAATATGTAAATACTTGTGCTCGTATGTGTACGGGATTTACGGCCCTTGCCGAAGAAACCACCAAAAACGATTCCCCCTTTTCCATCCTTTTCCAACCATTCACCTGCCATTTCTCTGCCATTTCCGAAAAGGAAAATCACCGGGACCGGCCTTGGGCGTCAGGCCTGTCAAGGCTAGTGGCCCTAAGGTGCCGGAGGCGATGATATGCTCTACGGCCGGCTGGGGAAGGATTGAAATCATCGCAGGTTCTTCTGGAATGTTCGAACGAGTTTTCGTTGAACAGACCTGTATTGTAAAAGATTTGGGATATTTGGGTCTAGTGAGTTAATCTTGAAATGATTCACCTGATTCGGAGGTGATTATGCCCTTGATTCAAAGAAACACATCCTGTGAGATGAGCGTCGTGCTTTTGATATGCAGTCAATTTTGGGGTGAATAGCTGCAAAGAGCTGAAATCGGTTGGTAATTGCATTGGCAAAAATCACACACACACACATATATA
>Ga0126342_10004093_pt1 | contig 24623 bp, 23 predicted proteins | sample Cyp1metagenome_FD_92528 | JGI IMG/M metagenome (GOLD analysis project Ga0126342, IMG submission 92528) | Coral microbial communities from Lord Howe Island, Old Settlement Bay, Australia - Cyphastrea 1 metagenome | ecosystem: Host-associated > Invertebrates > Cnidaria > Coral ...
TGCTGCATTTATATATATATATATATATGTGATGAACCATGAATAATATGTGATATTTGGGTATCGCTAATGTGGATATTAGAGAAATATGATGACATAACCTTGAAAAGGGGTATCGCTAATGTGGGAAGGTCCCATCGCTTACCTCGTGTTTTTATCAACTTCCATCAATTTCCATAAACCAATGTCCGTCAAATACATATTTAGTATTGCCGGTGTTTTTACGGTTGCTCATATGATGTTGATGAAAAATAATTGATGAAATCATTGATGACTGAATATCGAAGACAGTTTGTAATACAGACTGATTGATCTTTGCTTCATTTCTTCCTTGCCAAGACTCAGGCGCATCTTCGGTAGCAACTCACTGGGATCAAAAGGCAAGAACCCTATGGCAGTGTGTCAAAACCAATAGTACCCTTTTTTTGTTCACATCAAAATAGCTGGGTTAAAATGGATGTGAATAACCCACTAAAAATTGTATTTTCATAGGTATTGATCCATACCCAATTAACATAAAACCAATTAACACATCTTAACACTATGATCGCTACAGTAAGAAAAATGAATGGTTCTGGCCAACAATTTCCAAGGTCGGAAGGATCCCTCAGATTGGTCTTGTGCCGCACCTTCCAGTGCAGCAAACTTCTCATCTTGCGCCTGGACTTCGTCATGGTGATTACCCCCTGCGTAGCCATGGAACATGGCAATGTTTCATATGCAATTCATGTTACAAATGGGAAAGTGTCCGTAGCTGTGTTAGATTGCTAATGTTATAAGTTTACCAAGAGTATTCATATCATCAGTATTTATATTATGTCAATCCTAGTATTAAAGCGGTTTCAATAGGAACATCATCTACACATGCTGGATTTTGTTGAGGTGAGATTGTTTGAGGGCAGCCATCCTTTATACTATCTGGTTATTCAACGTAGCCATGGAAAATGGCCCATAGAAATAGATGGTTTACCCATTAATAGCATGGTGATGTTCCATGGCTATGGCACAAATAACCAGATGGTAATTCTTGTACTCCTAATTTCCCCAGATCCATCCGAATTCATCCGAATTATAACATCTGTAGCCATCCTTTGCCGAAAAAACACCTTTGCTAAAGGTTGACGTGAATTTGTTCGATCCTGGAATCCTGGAATTTGATCCATTTGATCCACGTGGAGGGCCTGGTTCCTCACTTCCACAATCTGCATGCGACTGGGAGCACCAACGAATAAAATTGATATATTTGATTGATGGATCAGTTCATGTCAGTTCATGTCAGTTCTATCAGGAAAAAGGGTCACCTAAGATAACTTGCTCTTGGCACATTCAGTTAGTCCGAAAAGTGGATTCTTCAGGATGTTAGCACGTTCACTCATTTTCAATCATTTTCAATCATGTTCAATCATGTTCAATCATGTTCAATCATTTTCAATCATGTTCAATCATGTTCAATCATGTTCACATCTCAAAATGAAGCAAAACCCAATCAAGCATGATAAATCTCGAATTTGTCATTCTGCATGGGCCGTTCTTCACCATCTCCATCTTCCGACGCCTTGGCGGCCGCCGTGCGGGCGGCTTCTTGGTCCTTCTCGTAGATCTCGTAAACCTGGAGGATCAGCGAGTGATCTCCCCAAAAAGCTGCAAAAATATAGGGGATGTGGGGGTGCAGCACAAAACCTCGAGAAATGCCAGTTCTGACTCGCACAAATGGGTAGTTTACCATATAAATACGATGGGTATCCTGTTTGCAATTCAATTTTCCTATAAGATCCAAAAATTGAAAGCTTGATACACTGGGGGTTCATCCACGGTGATGGGTGTTGATTTTAGATATCTTGATTGATTTATAGTCGATGTTTATTGATGGGTTGCCTACAGGAGTTTACGGGGATTATGGCTTCAAGGACAAGAAGCAGGTGCTCATTATTGTAGAGTTCTTGTACCTATTAACTGTCAAGCCTTAGGGCCTTAGGGACCCTGACCCCACTGCCAGTGACCGGAGTTTTGCCCAACCAGCATAATTGCAATGGTTTGTGCGACATTTTTCTCATCGGCATGTGTCTGCAACGCTCTGTGGAGGCAGTTGCTGAAGACGATTGACACATGCATTGAACCAGGACCTGTTGTTGTCCTGGCTCTCTATAAAAGGGTTTGAGTTTGACCCCTGAAATCAAGCGGGAACCAGAAAAGTGAAAAAGCAAGTTAAGTAATCTTAATTATAAGTAAAATTCTTATGGAATCATCAGGCAGCAACCCAAATTTCAGGTTCCATGTTCAATTGTGGGGTGCATGTAATCTGTAGCGGCTGGTTATGTGGAAACATACCAGTGTCAAATCTTCTGGGATTCCTGCATGTTTGTTGCATGCAGCTCTGTGCGATTCCAGCACTAAATCTTGAAATCGGATGAACTGCGGCGATCTGAAATGGACCACGAGGCGACCCAGAAATTGTATCAAATTGGGCCATATTCGTCCATGTTGGGTCTAATTTGGAGCATTTTTGAAGCAGCATCATTTAGCTTTCCCTGGTTCTCGGCCTCTTGTCTGGTGGATCAACCGTCCACCAATCATCGTCAGACTCCACGCCATCCGAGAAGATGCCCGTGAGCACTGTTTTGGATCCCAGCATGCTGCGCAGGACCAGCTTCCGCAGAATTTTGGGAGTCACAGCCTGAGCTGAGGTCTTGATGCTGCGGAAATCCTCGACATGATCCTTCATCAGGTCAAGGGCTGTAATTGTGGGAGGCTCCAAAACCTTCAAGGAGTCGGTCACCATGAATTTGCAGTTGTCCTTCAAGATGAATGGCCCCAATGGCCCAAGAGAATGGTCCTTCTGTGACTGAACTCGGCCATAGTAAGGCACAATCTGGTGCTCCTTGGGATTTGATGAAGCTTTCGCCTTTTCTTTGGCCCAGTCCCTCAACTCCTTTGTGGTGCAGGTCTTTGGTATGAACGCAGCACCATCTTTTCCAGACGTAAAAGATTGAGGTCCCAAGTTCTGCAAGGATTCCTTCAAGTCCAGGAATGGATGAAGATCATTCTGCACACCTTTGCTACTGGAGTTGGAAATAAGACGTGACAGAGGTGCATTCATGATGGCAAACAGCAGTTCAACAAAGTCCCTTCCGGTTTCCAAGAAAATCACTTGGCCACTCTGCGAACGGAGCAGCTTCACTTCGATTTTGGGGTCTGCATTCATGCGCCGGTCCTCTGACTTGCTGCGTTTCTTCTCTTTCGTTTTCATAAGGACAATCTCCTGTGATAATTTCGAGTGTCTTCAGCAAACGCCCAAGTTTCAAGAGGTCAGTCGAAATGGATCGAAATGGCTGTAATGGCTGGGTCGTTGCGAGCCGGGCCATGCAGATCTGCGGGATCGTTGTGATGTCGTTGCCGTGTCTTTTTTAAGACGTGACAAGCACCAAAGACTATCACCATAAACATCCTTGTCAGAAACATGCAGTCCAAAAAAACATTTAAAAAAAACATCTCTCCATATCCCATAGTAAATTCCGAACTCCACCACACTCGCCAAAGAATCCCAGGAATCCCCGGAACATCCCACCATGTCCCGCCTCCGTTTCACACTTGCTCCACACAGGCATCAGCACCCGGACGAAGGCCTTGCGCATCATCCTGCATCGACGGTTCCCAGCCGACGTTGAACCGGGAAGATATATGTAGCGACACCCAGAAAGATGCAAAAACTAGATGAAAATAGCAAGATCCCATCGAAACATAGTAGTGGTTGGTAGAACATCTACAATCTACCATCTGGTTGTTTAACAGTTCGCCATGGAAAGATCCACCCATGTTTCATAGGTAAATCATCTATTTCTATGGGACATAAACAAACCATGGCGAACTGTTAGTCATACCCAGAGGGTATACGTACAAGACATATACAGAGCTGTGCTTTTTTTTGTTCAAGGTCGCTGTCCTACCATGGATGGGACAGCGAAATCCTGCACCAGTTGACAGGTGGTTTATCCCATGATTTGTAGGGTTTGAACCATCGATGGTGGTGCAGGAACTGCAGGATGTCGCAACCATCCACAGTAGCTCCAAGGAATTTGAAGAGTGTGCCACTACAAAAGTGGTCCAAGGAACAAATCCATAGTCAGGGTAAATTACGATATTCATCATAGCCAACTGGCCAGAGGTTTCCATCTTGAAACACGTCAGCCCTTGGGATGAGGAAATTCAAGATATCATGAAACCACCAAGCATACCCTTCATGGATATGATTCGTCAGTACTCTGTAGCAATGATGAAGATTTTTTGTGTAATAGATATATATATATATACATATGATTGTAATTGTCTATATAAATAGACGAATAAATTCCACCTCTCACATTCAGGGCGATGAAAGCCGCTTCCTGATTCGCAGCCAGAAGCGTTGGATGCGCATCTCAGTCGCGAGTCAGCGAGGGACTTTGGGACTTGGGCTTAGAAGTTCTGAGAATTTCGTTGGAATAATCCACTTCAAACCACAGAATCCAGAAACATGGTTTATACATTATGTTTATATATTTATCTAATTGGAATTGACATCTCCTATAAATATCATATAGAGGTTCATATCTGGGAAACTCATCAAGCTGGATGGGAAATGTTTCACAGCAAGCCATATTTGATTACTTGATTACTGGAGGGTGATATCAATTGATCCCATCCCCCTCCAGACTATATATATATAATATATGCAATACCATGACTGGAATGCCTAAATCAAGGTTTCGTTAGGGTGAATTTGGGGGGAACGGGATCAATGTTGGATCCTGAGAAAAGCTTCGAGTGGGATCCACAAAGCCATAGTCACTCCCCAACTTGTCCTGTTCATCATTGCAAATAGCCCTAGTTGGGATTGTTCACTATGCTCCCAAGTTTGGTGAAGATGTACAGCCCCGGCATGCTCCTATGTGGTGAAGATATACAGCCCTGGCATTTTAGAAGAAATCAAACAGTAAGACACGGACATTTGCCAAGGGAAGTTCAGGTTAGATCTGTTATGACGTGCATGTAGGATACTGTAGGCATCTGTAGCCTTCTGGACCAGTACATACAAGATTAGATATATTGACATCTATTGACATCTATGAACAAACAAAAATGAAGAATTACAGTCTAAAGCTACAAACAAAGCTTCTTTGATGTGACTGTCACGCTGCTCCAGATACCGCATGATTGGATGAAACAGGTTACACAAATCACACAAATCTGCAAGAAATGTCAATAAACATCCTGAACAGTCAGAATAATTCAGTGCGCTTTGCAAAGTCATTCAACTTTGTAACTGAGGCTAGATCTACTCATTCCGTAAACTTTTCAAAGTGTTGTTTAGTCAATAGTTGAAAAAACTGAAACTCTTGTAGTCTTCTGGGCTAAATCTCTGAAAGCAAACTATGTTAGCAAGCTACAGGCCTTATGAGGGCTGTTGGACCACTTCTGGTCCCACACTCGCTGGCTTTTCCAAGTTTTGTTCCACCGCAGGGACACCCAAGATACCAATTCCGGCCGAAGCTTGAGCTCACACTGAAAAGCCAATAGTTTCAGGTGGTGGCGTTGATCATGTGTTGTTGTCTTGTTTGAATGGGATCCGAAAAACAAAAGGCTCTGATTATGGCGGATTCGTCGGACGGGAATCCGAAGCTTGAAACCAGCAGTTGACCATTGGCTTCAGACAAGGAAGTGGCCAAACACCGGCGACTTTACAGGTGCCCCTTCCATGCCCACCCGTCCCTTGTAAGAATTGGTCGCATCAGCTCTGTCCATTGACCCACTATCATTCATGTTTTAAGACCATGGAGACATGGAGCCATGTTTATTGTGCAAACAGTATCCTGAAAACACAATGTGTAATCTGTGTAATGTGTATAACAAAAAAGAAAAAACAATCCTAAACCTATTGGGATAGTCGGAGGATGCACTTCCGTTCGACCAAAAACGCAGGAACTTCGCAGTTGTTGCGCAAGGCGTTTCTCCGGTGACGGATATGACGGCCAATTTGGCCGACCGTCACCGACGAAGGACGCAATGAGAAGCGGAAAACAAAATTTGGGCCTACCAGCAGTGTCAATCTGGGACGTGCTGGATCTTTTGATTTGATTTTTAGGGCATTTCTATTGAAACATTTGAAACCACTGACTTTGGATACTTGAACTCAGAACAGGAGGAGCACAGGCGGGAAAGAAGGAACACAAAAAAGAGAACATATACAGTACAGTATACATGAATAAATATAATGTCCCTATATGTATATATTATATATTGACCCATGTGCCTTGTGATGCCACCGAATCAAAATGTTGGTTTCTAATGGTTTCCAAACATTTGGCTAAACTGGCTAAACATTTGGTATTTGGGGGCCTGGGAAAAAAGTGACTGCAATCGGCAAATATGGTGAGTCTAGAGTGTTGGAATGGCACGGGTGCCAAACATACCGTATATTCAATACCCCCGCCATGTTCCCTTCAGACAATGGACATTGTTGGGCCTACGTTAAAACAAAAACACATGTTTCAAACTCAGCACTGGCAAACTGAATGGACTCAAGAAAGCAAACCATCCTGGTTGACACTGCCCTGGTTTTGATGCGTAAGTCACAGCACGTCTTTCGCATGCTGCTTTGCCAATCAGCTTGACCTCACAGATTTCCCACCAGGTTGCCATGACTGGGCTGTGTTAAGGAGAGTAAACGTGGAAAAAAATGTCGGGTAACATGGGTAACATGGGTGATATGGGTATGGTTTTTCATCGCTTTTCAAAAAATTGACCACTGCTGGTTCCTGTTTGATCCGCCGATGCCACAAAAATGGCGACCTGCCAAAACCATCCAGAACCCCATATTGATCCCTATTGATCCCATCTATTTCAGAGCCAACGGACTGGGTATCCTCCTTGATAGGACCTTATTGGTTGAACATTGGTTGAAATGGCCGGCAACTGTGGCATGGCCACATTCGAAATCCCGAGTTGTACCAATCACCATCGCTTGAGTTGGAGAGGGTTCTACTATGTTCTACTAGTATATCGAAACCTCATAAATAGACAGCATATCGAAATCTCATAACTATACAGTCTATCGAAACCTCATTGTTGCAGATGATTCAAGGAAAATAAACGTGATTAAACATGGTGAGACCGCTGTTGAATCATCCCGGCCAATTGAATCAGAAGACCTAGTCCTCCTTCTTCTCCTCTTCAGTCTTGGGTGCCACGTTCACTTCTTCACTCTTCTCCTGCAGTTCGACACAAAATCAAGAATCAGGAAACCGTAGATTTTGAATGGATTTGATCATGTTAAGCCATACCTACATGTGCAGTTTCTCAACTAGGGGTACCTTTTACATGCTACACGACAACACACGCAATGACGCAATGAGCATGATCAGTCAATCGCTGGGCATCCATGGCTGTGGCACATTGGACTCCCTCCATGTGTTTGTCTTGGCCAAGGGGACCACAGTTTCTGGTCGGTCTAAAAACCACTTGGCCATCCCATTTTTGGTACCCAGTCCCCTCCGCTCCAGTAAGGGCTCAGTTTCTGGTTCAGCTTCTGGTTTGAGGGGTGAAGAGGCCTGGAACCGCGCAAAACGCATGAAATGTCAAGAAGCTGAGATATCATATATATATATATACATATGTGTGTGAATATAATTAATATATATATATATATATATATATATATATATGATTATGCATAATATAATATATATATATATATATGTATATACATTATATGAATATATATATATGCATATGTTAGATGATTATATGTATATTAAGTTATATTATATATAATGATTATATATATAGTATATATAGTACATACCACATGCGTATATACATAATATCGTGTTTATATAATATCATATACATATATGTACAATATGTTGAGACAGAGAATGCGTAGACTTTGGCACATGTTTGATGATGATACTTCCACTTTTTGAATCTTCATTCTTGGTCTATGGCGATGTTCATTGTAGTTAATGCTATGGTTGGGCGATATATTCCCATTGCCGCAACCTATCCTAAATCATACACCCCAGTTGATAACCTCTTTTTGTGATGCAACCTCTATACATTTTCCTTGGATTAATAAACAACAAATATGCCCATGTATTGATCATGGTCCCATCCTCATCTCATGCGCGCTGAAACCGTCCGGAGAGAATCCACAGACACATGGGCCATGGATGTGTTTCTAAAACTGCTGATCATAATTGAACAAATGGGCAATTTGTAACCCATCAGCCCGAACTAACCACCAGAAACTACTAGTTGCAACAAATTCAAACCATAAGTACCCTCTGGTAATCAAACATGGCAATTGAAAATCCCATACACATGGTGTTTTGTTGGGAAAAACATGCCTTTATTACTGGTGGATTTTCCTGCCTGCAGAGCTGATGACCAGTGGATAATACCCAGCTTGTGTTCCCATTGGGTAAATTATAATATTTTAATATTTCACAAACCTGAATTGTTGGGCCATTTGGGGATGATTTCCCTTTGAAATCATGATTCCAGGGTTCGGGAGAACAGTGAGGTCGTTATAATTTACCCAGATTGATGATGGTTAAATCCACCGGTTGTTGTTCTTTTGGTACCGCGAATCCGTGGCCCTTGCTGGTCGCACCTCATTGGTCCCCTCAGCTGTTTCCGCCTTTTTCTCGGCCTTTGGCAAGGGATGCACCAAGGATGTTAGGTAAAACTCAAATGGAGAAACTATGTGGTTAATGGGTAATAATGGTTAATACTGGGTAATAATGGTGAATAATCGTTATTAATGGATATTAATGGATATGGCTATATTCCTTGCAACTAAGTTTGTATGTTTCTTTTTCTTGTCACCTTGGTTGGCCCTACCAATTTGGTACCTTGATTAACGATGGATAAAGTTGAGGCTCAAGGCTCAAGGTAGATGTGGAACTACATGTGAGAATGCGTGAGATTTCACATCGATCTGTCTGTACATACCGACGCAGACCGAGAAAACTATAGAATTACATTCATATAACATACATACACATACACATGCAGTATATATATATGTATATATATATATGGTCATGCATGTTGCCTCAGTCCATGTATACCTAGACCCTCAATTTTCCCAACAAGTGTGCTTTCACCCATTTTTCTGGGTCAACCGAGGGTCATGCCAGTAGGTATTGATGCATTGGATGCCGAAACTCGAAGGCTCGAAGGCTTGAAGAGTTTGTGAATCTGCGACCTTTCTCCCTGCCTGCGCCTTTTCTTTTTCTTTTTTCTTCTTCATCTGGGAGTCAGACACGCAACAACTACCCTCTGGCTATTTAACATAGCCATGCAAAATCACCATGTTTAATAGGTAAACCATCTATAAATGGGCCATCTATACCATGGCTATGTTAAATAACCACAGGGTACGAGTACCGGGAATATGGAAAAAACGACCACAGCCGGCCCCGCTGTGATTGTGTACAAAACAGCGAAGTGGTCGTTGATGGATGTCAATATCTCCATGCAACTGTGGTAGAATTGGTTTTGACCTCCTGGAAAAACGGACTAGCTTATCAGGCTGATAGGATTTCCCACAATTGATCGCGATAATCACCTATATGATCCAATTGGATAGTCTAATCCCATTTTTCATATCATACAACGATCAAATATCAGCCAACCATCTTTTGTAGACTATGTCCAACTGAAAAAGCCCCATATTTTGATGCTTTAACTCATCATCCACCGGGTGTGCCTCAGCAAGAGCCTCCTGGTCCAGCTTGTCGCACTCAGCGAGCTGCATGGGACCCGTGGTGAGCCAAAAGGGAAGGATGTTGGTCGCCATGAACATGGCCGACACCGCGTACCTGGAGATCAGCAAATTCCAAAGTTCAAGTTCATGGACCATGGTGTACCAGACTTACCATGCACACAAATATGGGAATTCTTTAGCGGGTACAGTACTTAAATGTACTTAGTACTTATCCCAGATGAAGTTAGCACCAGACTCAAGGGGCCTAACCCAGGATTCATGGCACCGATCGCGTGGCGGAGATAGGATGCCGGGTTTATACATGGTGGCTGATGATATTACATAAATTATAATATATATATATATGTATATATGTATCTGTATATACATATGTCTAAAATTATATATATATATAATTATATATATACAATCATATACATAGCTAACATGAACTAAGTTAATGGAATCAAACGGATTAGTGGGGAGTTTAATATGACATATGACATATTTATTATTTCTGTATGTATGTATACATATAATATATATATATATACGTACGTATGTACTTACGTAGGTACGTACCTACCTACATACATGCATTACATTACATTACATTACAGTACATTACATTAAAAGTACATTATATTGCATTACATTATATTACATTGCATTAAAATTGCATTACATTACATACATACATTACATACATACATATTATATATATATATGTAAACTGATTATTATTTGGCTAAAATATAGGTGGCAATATAGCCCACACCTCATAGCTGCGCAGCAAAACTGCAGGTAAGTCGTCGACTTCTGGGATGCCCATATGCTAACAAGATTGGTGTGTGCTATGTGTACCAACACTCTCCAACATTTAACCTAAAAAAGGCCCATATAAAACATAAAATACACACACACTGTTTATAATATATATATACACATAATTTTGATATAGATAAAGAATGAAGAGAATATAAACTCCCTAAAAATGGCCGGTATGTTGGTTGAACATACCACACATGGAACCCCGGTTTTTTTTTGCGCCGCCGAGAGCACGGTGCCACGATGCGAGCATAGCTCGTAGCTTCACCAAAAAAGATGGCGCCTCGCCCGAAGAATGGCTATAGATGGTGGGGAGATCACCAAAAAGTAAGGGTCAAAGGTGTGATCACAAAGATTCAGTATGATTCAGTAGTGGAATGCTGTTGAATACTGAACATTGCTCAAAAATCTGTGATCGCCTGGGTCTAAAGTTTTGACATTTACAAGACTAGATGGGAAACCAAAAGAAAACATATTTCACGCCAAACACATATCCAAGAATGGAAAGTCAACCAACAAAAAATGGGATCTTCGGGACGGGATCTACTGTAAATTTTGGATCTGTGTAACAATAAACAACCACACATGTGGGTATAGTGTGCTCTCATCGTAATCCCAGCAATAGCTGGAAAAGGTCTTTCCATGAGGCGAAATTCATGCTTTGTCCAGGAGGTACGTCATCAATGTTGACGTGGAGGTTTCCTGAAAAGGAGGTACCCCTAGTCATCATCCAGTTGATTCTCGGATTTTCCATAAACCAACCAGCTGTTGGGGATCCCCCACTTATCGAACCCCCCGACGTGTAGACCCCATCGCGCAAGGTGCTGTAGAGCCAACTGGTGATCGCCCCAGAGATGAATCCCATCCTCAATGCAGGTGCCAAAAGCTGATGCGAAGCCCTCCAACAACTGATGTGATAACCAAGCATCAGTTTTCTGTAGAGTTATATAATGTTATTACAGTGTTATTACAGAGTTATATACTGTTATATACAGTTGTATCCCCACATGTTCATACTTAAAATATCCCCACATGTTAATGCTTCAATCCTCTAGAATTAGTCTACATAATCTACATATGGTTATGATCCTCAGATCAGCAATAGCCAAGTCTCAACTGGGCCATGGCTTGGTACTTGGCGTTTGTCTCCTTCGTTGACAGCGTTTGGATCAGTGGTTTCAAAACGGAAAAAGATGGGGAAACAATGGTGATGTTCACCATCAACACATGGGGATTTAATTTGGTTGTAACCATGTGGTCAACTAACAGTTCGCGACTGAAAATCACCTTTAAAATACTAGATAAATCATGCATTTTCATGGGCCATGTTTCACAGCTATGTTAATTTACTGGAGGGTAGGTCAAGAGTCAAGGCAAGAATTGTCGTGCATGGGCACATATCATCATATACATTCATACACATTAAACAATGTCGTAGACCTAATAGCAAAGCATAGGGTGTGTTTCCACTTGGGAAGATTCCCCTTATCATCTATGATGAGGCTGGCCAGTGAGGAAACTGCGTACAAGATAGTTTGACCGAACATGCCGGAAAACTACATACAACGGTAAGCCAGTATGACAAGCCCAACGGTAAACCTCCAATCGAGGAAAGCCTAAAAAGTTATAGCAATTAGTAACCTTCAAAAGATCAAACAGCCATTTGCTGCTCTAGTTCACTAGTATGGGATCTTAGTTTTCTGCATTTTTTTCAGAGGTTAGTTATGTCGTAAGGCCCTCAAGCCCCCCTCTAACACACAGCAAAAAGGTGATGGGTGGGAAACAAACATGTTTGCCCTCTCCACATATGATCTATTCTCATCTATTATCTGGTGAGGAAACTGATGGGAAATTGAAATATTGAATTAATATTGAATATTTAATCAATAATAGCTGTCCATTTAATGGGACCTTCATAGTTTATCTATTCTCATTAGTAGCTCTCCATTTAATGGGCAATTGAAAAATATTGATACTGATTGCTCCAAACTGCTCCCTCCGCACCTGCCCCACGAGGCGAATTTCCACGGCTTGCAACAAAGCTGGAAAGCCACTTAAGGGCAGGTGCATCAAACCGCCCAGCAAGGGATACCTGGGAAGGGAGGGCCTGAGACCCGGAGATCCAAGGGAATCTTAGTGACTTAGTGGCTGATGTTAGCTGGGTTTTGGGTGATTTTAGGGGCGATATGATTTACGATAACCAAAATTCCAAGGATGTACATGATGTATTTGAATTATGGGGATGCGGCTTTCCCTGGAAACAGAAGAAACTCGGATGGAACTCACAAAAGCGCCAGAGGGAGAAACCAAAAACTGGAGGTATAGGACCAGTAAAATGGCAGGTAAGAACTGGTATTAGTACAACTAATAGCATTTGGACATGGTCGCCTGTGTCACTCAGTGACTGTGCTCCGAGAACCTACGGGGCTTGTTGAGAACCATACTCTGTATCTTCGAAAGCCCTTGAATATTCAATATGTTCAGAGCGAAACGCATGGGCTCAGACAGTCATCGCAGGTAAACAAAGGTAGCAACGGAAGGTCGCAATATACATCTATAATATTCTGTCAAAGATCAAACAATTAGATTAGATGAAGCACTGCAACTATGGTAGTACTCACGTCTTAGCCTCTGTTACAATCCAAATCTCAGTATTATGATTTGCCAATTATACGTATAATCATAATGTATTCTTATTCTCCAGGTCATAGATCAAACATGACAAAACTGCCCTTCTATGAATGAAACCACTGCCAAAGTCGACCGCCAAAGTCGGTGTTTCGACTGGTTTTTTGGATCCGCTAGCCGCTGGTCGTCCAAGTAGCGGAATGCCAAAGATGGTGACTGGCATCCTGACGAAAAGTTGGCGGTTGAGACCATTGGTGCTTCGGAATCCTCGCAGTGCCCTGTAGTGACAAGCGTAAAAACACCCTTGTCATGAGGCTGTTGTGAGGGGATTCCCGACTTGATTCCAAATCATCTACCCAAACCATAGGTTGAATCACAGCAGGGTATTATTGTCAATATTGTTAGAGGGAGTCCGAGTTGCAAACCTTTTCCACAATATGTTAAACGTCTTGCCATGTCTTGCCCTCATTTGCAGTTTGCGGTTTGGCAGTTCTGACTCCCATCATGAGTTACTGATCCCGGCTGATGGTGATCAAAAGTGACTCTAACTCAGCAACTGTGGCACACTGTGGGGATACGCTTCAGAGAGAAGAGCCGCAAAAATAGAACAAAAAAGGCCTGAATTCCCTGAAATCCACATGATGTCTGCGTGGCAAATGACATATCTGAAACAGCAAACAACCTCGACCCTCAAGAGCTGGGGAGAACGACAATCCGAGGTCACCGGCTCCCTTGTTCCGCCGAAAAATAACCCCCGGAGTCGCTGGTTGAGTGGATTCAAATGGAACGTCTATTCGATTCGTGTCCTTTATTTGAAGTATGAAATACCCGGGTGGTATTATATCAGCTTGTTGTTCCGCTGACAAAGAGGAGGTACAAGCTTTCACGAACTTCCAACAGTTCCCTCCCTTGAAGCAAGACACAAGAAGGCGTTCATGATGCTAGTGCTCCTGGCTACCGGATCTTGGTGCAAGGCTCCGTATCACATATTTGCTCCTTGGTTTTGAGGAAAAGTTATAAGACTGCAACTTGAAACGTTCCTCTGTATGTCTAAATTTGGGAATTCTGCTCAGATTGTTGAGCCAATAGCTGGTTGTTCTGAAAGAAAACCTACACTGACCGCCAGACGAAGGCAGCACCAAAAGCCCATAGGTTTCCTGCCAATTTTCCACTCGGATCATCGCCCGCCTATGAAAGAAGAAGCAGTTCTGCCAGACTTTTCGAGTACCATGAGCCCGACCTCTATGATTTTTTGTGGCGCCATGCGGGGAAAAAAACCACCCGATCAAGTCCTAGGGCTAATGGGGAATGGAAAAACATGGGACACTCCCACCTATAAAATGGATTAAAATGGGAGATCCCCCACAGCCACATTGCCGGAGGGACCCGGAGGGTACATGTCCGAAATGTTGATGCGACTTGGAATTCGAGAATGCTAATGTTTGTAAAAGGAACGGCATCTTCTGCTGCGTGCATGTTGATTGAAACAAACATGTTAATACAATATATGTTTGATTCCACGTCGGCCTTGAATGGAAAATCGGCGCCCCGAACCTCATCCACTTTTGGAATATCCCATATGATTGCTGCTCAAGCTCAAGTGCCAAATTAGTCCCACTAGTATCCATGAATGACACAGTATCCCATTCAATCCCAATAGTTTGCTCGTTTCGTGCCCCCTATTTGTTTGTTGGTAAAATCCAGGATTTAAGTTATGGATACACCAATGTCATATTTTTAGCTACATCCCCATAATCCATCATAATCCCCCATGTACAATATCCCCATAAAAATAGTTGGCTTATAATACCCCCATTATTCCCATGACATCCCAATATCTTCCCTCATCAAATATCGCCCATGAAATGATTGGCTTATACCCCCATTCTTGGTAGGCAGACCCCATTTTTGGACAGGCCACATGCTGTGGTACTTAGATGCGCCTTGGAGTTAGCCAACTGGTTTGCAACCCTGTAAAATATTTTATAACATCTTATAACTGGGTACAATGGGTATCAATGGGTTACAACCTACTGGCTAACCAAATAACTCATTTCATGGCACGCGAAGCTTCGATACCATGCATTTGCTGTTTGGCTGGTTTGTACCCCCAATACCATCTGGTCATTCAGCCAAGGAACACCCGAGATGATTTGCCAGAGGCTCCAGGACTTAAAAATGAAGGTAAAGAAGTCCCCCCTTGAAAAATGTGGTAAACCCAATTGGTTATAAAATGTTATAAACATCCATAAACCATCCCATTAACCACCCGGTGGTCATGAAAAACATCATCCATAAACCATGGATGGTGACCATGGCATCCCACCGGCGCCAACCGAGGTGCAGAGTGATGCCACAAGGCCACCTAAAAGCACGCCACCCACCAGCTGAGGAATGAACTGGAAGACCAGCGCATGAAACCTCAACAACTTTTGCTGGATTTGAACATAGGATATCGAAAAAAAATGTGTATGTATATATATATATAGATATGGAAAAAATGTATATCAATCTATATTTCATGCAAACCCATTCAATGGATTTATGGATATATATCTGGTTGGTGGCTGACCTACCCCTCTGGAAAATGATGGAGTTCGTCAGTTGGGATGATGATATTCCCAATATATATTTATGGAAAAATAAAAAATGTTCCAAACCACCAACCAGTTTTGTGTAAAGCCCCAAAGATCTTGGATGATCTTGGGGTCAATGCTGCCGATCTGCCCATCAATTCTGGGATCAAGGGGTTTTTGTACCCCAATAGCTGGATGGTTTCCAATGGAAAATCTGAGAATAAAATGGATGATTTGGGGGTACCCTCATGGATTGGAAAGCTCCATATCTACACTTGCCGTGCATGCATACAGTACAACTACCTCTGTGCTGAGGACAAGCGCTTGGCCCAGGAACTGTCGGCGATCCCAAAAAAAACGTGCGGAATGCGTCACCCCCTCACAGGTGACTAAACCATGTTTGCAAACTAAAAGGGTGACTTTCCATGTTCATTGATGATAAACCAAAGGGTGGCGCAGTCACATTCTGCTCGAAGATCTCAAAGTACCAATTGGTGGAATGCCGCAATGCCCATTCCTGATGGTCAAACCATGTCAAACCCCTCTACACCGCTGACTTGCCCAACTTCACCGGTCAAGACACTGAGAAAATTGAAACCTCAGGTGAGTCAGTCGACTACTGCCCGACCCGAGGACCCAAACATGGGCTGTGCTCCTATGTGCACTAACCCTCAACCAAAGACAAATTGGTACTTCAGGGTGGTTCTGGGGAGTGTGAGTATGTTGGCTGGTATGGTCTTATGTTGATGTTCAGTTCTATCCCCATGTTTTCATGGCTATATCCCCACCTGTTGTGCAATGAGTAATTGCTATTGCTAAACAGCAGCTCAACCACACCTTGAAAGCAGTAAGTAGACAGTGCTGAGTGGTGAAATGGGCCAATCAATCTCAGTCAATCTTAGTCATGTTCAACTCTCTGCATGATTTAAACATTGAATCATTGTAACCTGGCGATCGCATGTCTGTTTGGGTGCCACTTCATTGATGCCTTGAAATCTGATTTGTTGCACTGTTTGGGTGACTCTTGCAGTCTCTGATGGAACAAAAGTTGAGTACTGCTGCCATCATCCCTGGCTGCACTGCCATTTCTCTAGGATTCTGGATGACTATCCAACTTGGTGGCTAGTTTGCAACAATAGATGAGAGTCTCAGTTAAAAGTCATGTTTAAGTCGAAAGAGTTATATATTTGCTATATGGTTAACTTAGCCCACTTGATATCTCCGCTTAACACATGCACTGGGAATGTTGCTGAACATGATTTTCCTGTTTAAACAGCACTTTCAAAGGATTTTATCTGCAGGTTGCACTGCTGTGCGGCTGTGCGTTCTGTGCGTTGCATCGTCAGATTCCAGCTTAGCGACTGAGCCATCATGAAGGGCATGCCAATGGCACTGCAATCTGCCAACCTTGGAATGTGCCCCCGGAGCCGGGGCCGGGGCCCCGGGGATGGATAGCCACGTCCAGCAAAGCCATGTCCCATGTGTTACACACTAAACTCGATGAGAACCATTGCTTAAACATGGTTGGTTCATGTTGGTTCCCAATCCTCACCGGGTTGGTTCTGGGAAATTCTACTGAAAACCCCTAGATTGTTACCAACTATGGAACTTTCCTGTCGATTATCCCTGCAAGTCTGGGAAGATCGAAGCAAATGAAATACCCCCCAAAGTCCTACGATACATTGCCAATCTGTAGATACTCCTTTCAGCTCTGTAGGTTAAGATCACCGAACCTGACACCAACGCGCTCCGCAATCCAAGTGCGTAACTTGACTAAGAAGTCCTCAGCCAGGCGATAGCCGACATAGGGATGCCTCAGCACCACTGCAGAATCATCAAAACCATATCATAGGAGTTTGGGTAACCATTAAGAATAACTTTAAAAAAAGTGGCGATAAATTGACTGCTGTAAAAATACTGTGATTTTTGTGTGTGTTGGGTGACCATTAAACATGTTCAAAATCCATCCCTTCGTGCAGATTCTCTGTGGAATCAATGGGAACGTGGTGTTTTTTTGCTCATCGACAGAGTCCAGGTCGCGCCAAAAAAGATGCCTGTGGTGAAACCCACCCGACTCCATGTTTGTTGGGCCTGTCGTTGAAATTCTTGAAATGTCATTGAAATCCTTATCTTTATCGCTCAAGTTCCCATGTTCATCGAGGTTTGACAAGAAAATCAAGGTAAGTGACTGTTTTCAGTTGGATAACTTCCCCAGGTTTGCTTGATTCCACCCCAACTTTTGGCTGATTCAAAGGGGCCTAGCACGACTCGTAGATATTCCCATGGCCAGGCCACGTCTTGACGATGGTGCGAAAGGTCTTCATCTCATCCAACGCAACACCTGGTGGGATCTCACCATGAAGGGATCGCGTCATTGAAGGATCAGCTGTGAAATCAAAAAAAGAGAAATGTTGTATTTCCAAGATGATAAACGCTATATCATAAGAAGAATATAGAAGTTCTGCTGCAGAATCAAACATACGTAAAACCGGAGTACTGACTACTGTACAGTTAAGAGAAATTGTTGCTGGAAACCGTGGAAAGCAAGACCTGCGGCATGTGCAAACCTCTTCATTCTACCTAGTCCTTGGAGTTTTTCTGAAATCGACTGGCCAGCCAACAAATGAGGGAAGGCAAACCTGGGGCAGCTTTTCCAGTTCGACAAGACCCACACCTGCGATAGAAGTGGGTTTCTTCTTCAGGTCCTCTTTTTCCTTTTCACTTTTCCTGGGGAGAAAAAAGATAGGAATCCCATCCCCCTAACAGTCCCTATAGGAATCCCATTCCCCCTAACATTAAACAACCACAAGAAACCATGCTTTGATAGGGGAAACTTTCAGGGGATTCCACATGGGGACCATGAAATGGGGGTGATCATGCCACAAAGCGGTCTCGCTGAGAATTCTGAGGATGAGGATGACCAATTTCATTGTCCAATGAGCATAATATCAATATCAAGAAGCGAAATGCTGTGTATATATAAATTAAACAATCTAATCAATATATATATATTACATATATATATATATATTATATAATATATTATATTATATTATACAAAATATATTACAATTACTGTTGTCATCATTATCATTATTATGTGAAATACTGAGCATCGTCACCATCACGAGGTCATGACAGCCCACTTCCGGAAAACATTATCCGCATTCCGTCAGTCTCAGTGCTCGCTGAGAAGCGCCCTCAGCCCTACAGTCATGCCACCAACCATGAGGGATGGGCATTGCTCATTCGTATCTGTGTCCACCTCTTCCCATTGCATTCAGATCTAAGTATCATCTCCAAACTTGGGATAACTTGGGTTTGTTTTCACATGAGTATATTCAACAATGGCCATAGTGGGGAGAAGGATGATCAAGCAGTAGCAAGCATCAAAGTTCATGCCTGTCCCATATATTTTCCAGGCACCAGACATCCCAAGAAATTCGCCGCGGAGGTTCTTGTGGAGGGTCTCTGGAAAGAAGAAAAACACCAAGACCATGGCGAAGGTGTTCAATGACACGATCCCAGTCCAGACCTGTCAATCCACACACAACGCCTCTGGGCCTCTAGGCCCCCGTGTGACCATCACCGACGTAAATGGTTTATGGTAGGTATATCTACTACTATGATCTATTCTATATGGTGATGATAATCCAACTTACAACTGTAATTATAACCCCCATGAGATAATTCCCTTGCTTTTCAAGGTGGCTGTGGTGCTGGGAAGTGGAAAAATTGGGGTGCTGATTGTGATATGATTGATATTCCATATAGGCAGCCAAGAAAAAAGGATGATGTTTGACGTTTGAGTGAACTACCCATGACTGGAGTGTCGGATCATGTTGAATCATGGTGGATTCCGACCCATAGCGATAAGCTGATAAGCCATGAGCTAAGCTCCATTAGCGCCAGCCAGTTCGACCCCCCTCATCCGAGTTGCCCATGTAAAATCCGTGATCTCGGCATACTGGACATACACGATGATGGGCACCAAGACTAGGCTCAGATTGGACTACTGAACTGAAGCACTAAGTCACTAAGTAGGCCAATTCCAAAACGAAGCAAGTGGTCAGAAAATCTGAAGATTAACATCCAATTCAATGGCAACTGCTGGATGTTACTGAACAGTCCAGGAATTGAAGGTGGAAGCAAAACTGGCAAATCGTCCGCTTGGTCTCGTGGGGGTCAAGGCGTTGCATATCCATTAGCTCAATTGATTTAGGATGTTGTAAGTTGTAAGCTTTGTGGATAACAGGACATCCAGTTCTTGATGCATTTATGTACGTTAAAGTTATATAGTTATATAGTTATATATAGTTATATATAATTTGATGATTTACAGTTAGTTAGTTAACATTATAGTTTTTGATGGGTTTATAATAAGTCACAAGATACAACAGACCTCAGGCCCCCTCGAACTCCAGCATCCCCCGGCATCCGCGAGCGAAGTGAAGTGCCTCATGAGATCGCCGAGCGGCTGACCATCAAAAATGCGGAGACAATGCCTTTGCGACTGTACCTTTGCGCGGTCGAAATCGCTGAAGGGTTTGTGCAAAAATAGAATGCTGCTAAACTCTGCTTGACTGGTGATCTCACATTTTCTGTCCAAAACAAAGAGGATGTCATTGTCAAAAACTGGTTAAAACGCGTATCTCAATTTTGCGAAACACCCGAGATGGCTTCCCAGGGTGTGCGAAATGGTGGTGTTTCCTAGAAATGGATGCCAAGTACCCTCCTGTAATCAAACGTGGCAATGAAAAATCCTTTTCATGGGAAAACCATCTTAATATCTTAATCATAATCTTAATTAAAAATGGGATGATGATCTTCTTCAACTTCATGCCACAGGTTTCCACAACCCCGAACCCTCTTTACCATCCTCGCTCCAGTTCACCGCAAGGAAGGAGCACTTGTGGCCGCCACATTGCGTTTCCATGAACTTCTCGATCTTGTCTTTACACCTTGACTTGCAGCTTTCTGGAGGAAAACCATGTCAGGAACGAGACCTCGGCATTGGTCCAAATGCTGGATCTCAAACTCCATCACCGGGCGATAGATATCTGACCATTGGATTCCATTTTTGATCTTCTTGGGGTCCGTCTCGATGTGACCCCAATCATTCATTGCAGTCCAACTGTGAACGAGTGCATGGAAGATGTTGTGGGTGGTGAAGAACACTGGCCCTGTAATTTTGTCCGTTGCTTTGCTGAAATCAATGCCATTCGCCACCAATCACTTTTGATTGCGCCCCCATGGTAGAGGTAGGGGTGACCTTTGAGGAAGGGCACGATTTCCTCCAACTTCACCTCCTGGCAATTCCTTGCAACGTGGACGATCTTCATTGCTGTTAAAGCTCACGTTCTCGTCCCAAACGTCCTTCCCAGGAGACCAGACCACTTGCTGAAACACACACACGCACAGTGGATGAAATCCCCATAACTGCAGTAGTTTAGACATAGCCTTTCAAAAGTGTTTCCAATTAACTGAACCCCCTGAATCTATGCCTGTGGATGGATCAAAACTCCGATTAGCACTTAGTAGGGACAACACTCTACAAGCCACAAGTTGGGGGCATCCTTTTTGCGTTTCGATCCATACCAATATCCGCCGGCCCCAGCGATGAGCAGGGGGAGCGCGTCAGAGAAGAAACGTGGTTCCGGGCTTTGATGTTTTTCGGAGGGTTTCAGGAAGCGACATCAGCAACTCAAGCCTGGCGGTGGCAGGGCAATGTCAAAGCTGCACCTTGGTGCTGTGGTAGCGTGGCGAGGCCAGGCATTGGGATGCAGCCGTTTTGAAAATAGGACATGGTTATAGGCAACATTTTGCTCACAGGAATTGTTGATGAGGTGGAAAGAAGTGGACTGAACTGAGTTGAATTGAAATGACATTGACATCGACATGAAAATGAAATGAAATGAAATGAAATTGAAATGAAATTGAAATGAAATGAAGGAACCAAAAATTGAAATGCATGAAAGAGTGAACGCAAGAATGAACCTATGGAATGAAAGGAACGAATGAAGGAATGAGTGAGTGAATGAATGAATGAATGAAGGAAGGAAGGAACGAACGAACGAATGAAAAGAACGACTGAACGAATAAACGAATGAACGAACAAACGAATGAATGAATGGAATGGAATGGACTGGAGTGGAATGAAATATGGAATATGGAATATGGAATATGGAATATGGAATGGAATATGGAATGGAATATGGAATGGAATATGGAATGGAAAATGGAATGGAATATGGAATATGGAAAATGGAAAATGGAATATGGAAAATGGAAAATGGAATATGGAATGGAATGGAAGGGAAGGGAAGGGAAGGGAAGGAGGGAAGGAAGGAATGAAGGAATGAAGGAATGAAGGAATGAAGGAATGAATGAATGAATGAACGAATGCATGACCGAAGGAACGAACGATCGAACGAATGAATGAATGAAAGAAAGAAAGGAAGAATAAATGAATGTTTTCAGCCTCATCGGGCGCTCACAAAAGCGATGAAACCAAAACATTTTTTCGACCTCACTTTCCAAAAGTGCCCCACGCCCATCAGTGTCATACGATTTTTGGGTGAAATCGCGCTCTCGCTACAGTCTCGCGCACATTTTCTCGACCTCATCTTCCAAAAGTGCTCCGTGCCCCTCAGTTATTTTAAGATGTTCAAGTGGAAATCGAGCTCTCGCTACAGTCCTGTGCGCTTTTTGTCGGCAACTTTGCCCAATCGAGCCGCGCACCCGCGGAAACAGAGACCCTCTCCTTCGGCGACCAAGGCAGCCACTTTACCGGAAAAAAACACAGGGTTTCGCGCCCGAGAGCGTTTTCAAGCCTGAATTCAGGCGTTCCCGATCTCTTACACTTCCCAACTACTTGATGATGATGTTGTTGTCATGATGATGTGGTTGACAGGATGATTGACATGATGATGTGGCTGCCATGATGGTGAGAAAGCTGGCCATGACAATCGTCCGTAACTCGGAAGTTTCCTAACTAAATTTCCTTTGATTCAATACATATATATATATATTATATATTATATATATAGTTCATTATAATTCATCATAGAGGTGAAGACAACAAAACCATACAAAACCGTCAAGTCATCTCACCTCGACGCCGTATTTCTTCCAGTCCGCTCAGTCTGCGATCACCCGTGGAGGTGCTGAGACTCGTGGACGGTCAGATGTTGAGAGTTGAGCTGATTGCTTGAGCCACATTTGGTTGTCGGACACGCAAGACAAGTATGTTGGGGAAAACACCACGTCTTTTTTTGTGCGCTGACTCTATTCTCGCATGTTTCCTTCAAACAAAGCAACGCTTGGGAGGATTTGGAATTCTGAATACTTTCGATGCAGCCGAAGTGCACCCCAACGCCATCGTTGAGGATGAGCGCCACATCGCCGGTGACGATCCTTGGCGCGGTTCATTTCACCCTGGTGCAACTGTGAATCTTTCCGATGCGTCTGGCACGTGAAAAATTGACGGCAGTTTCTTAACCCCTCCACATGCAATTCTGGGACACATTCTTTTGCAAAAGAGTCACCAGTTCATCTGTGGGGTCCAAAGATGGAAATTTTGACCCTCGCTCATTCTTGTTCATTGACCAATTATTCGACTAACCGCATTTTATATTATGTAGTCAATGTAGTCCAACGATGACTAGAAAGTCTCTGAATGTGACCAGTTCAAACTTTAAACATATTATTGAGCTGACCAAAATCGTATAATGAAAGGTCCAGAAACTGAACAGCTGTGGTTAATCTATGGTTAACCCATGGTTAATCTGTGGTGAATCTGTGGTTAATCTATGGTTAATATATGCCCGTGCCAAAACCGGTATGCCAAGTCGCTGGTCTAAGATGCCAATGCCACTCATCCTTAGCACGGTAGATTCGTCAGTTGGCACCTCCAAAAAGTGAAAGGTGCTGCCCGACTTTTCGCTAAGTTGCTTTGTTCCACTAACATTGCACTAGAATTTGTGGATATAACATGACATAACATTATATTATTATATTTGCATATAGTTATATAAGTGGGGTTGTAAGCCAACTTATAATTGGGGGCAGCACCTTGTGTAGACAACATGTTGAGATTAAGTTTATGGCTGGAAAAAACTGGAAATGGCCAAAGCCAACAGGTTCAGACATGTCATACAATATCTAAATTGAACGCGTCCTGAATGGTACAGGAAGGGCCCCATCCAATTGTAGATCTATCATATCTGGTATATCGGTAAATCCATTATAAACCACACAACTAACCAACTTGACCTAGTGGTGAAGTTATACAAAAACCAAGTATATCCAAGTTACCCATGTAGGGGATCCTTCCTGGATGCCCTGCACCAATAGAACATCATCCTGATGAATCCTACATCAAAAGCAACCAGCAAAAAGATTGATTTTAGTGTACGTTCACTAACTATTCTAGTAGGATTTTACAGTAGCCTTCAAAAGGCCAACCTCCAACAATTTGCCCCACATCGACATCGCCATCTGCAGCTTTGAATCCCTTGCAGCCCTTGTGCCAAGATGTAGGTTGGAATGGCTAATCCTTCGATTGTCTGCGTCATGGCGGCCATGGCCGCAGAGAATGGAACTTTCAACAAAAAAATATGGCCCAAGAATATCTGGTTGGTGGTTTCAACCCCTCTGAAAAATATTAGTCAGTTGGGATTATTACTCCCAATATAATCAGGGTTCAGATAAGGGGGGAGGAGTTGTGCAGATGGTTTTGGTAGATACAAAGCGGAATGCATAGGGTGCACAACTACAAAATGCAGTGCATGTTACACTTTTTTTGCAGCTACAAAATGAAGAACATAACTCTTTCTGGCTCGGAA
>Ga0126342_10004094_pt1 | contig 24619 bp, 18 predicted proteins | sample Cyp1metagenome_FD_92528 | JGI IMG/M metagenome (GOLD analysis project Ga0126342, IMG submission 92528) | Coral microbial communities from Lord Howe Island, Old Settlement Bay, Australia - Cyphastrea 1 metagenome | ecosystem: Host-associated > Invertebrates > Cnidaria > Coral ...
AGGACGACGAGGACGACGAGGACGACGAGGACGACAAGGACGACAAGGATGACAAGGAGGACGAGGAGGACGAGGAGGAGAGGAGGAGGAGAGGAGGAGGAGAGGAGGACGAGGCAGGAGGAGGAGGCAACTGACATAAAATCTAACAACCCTCACCTGGCAGGTGGGGAAAAAACATGGAAAGATCCACCATTTTATAGCTGGGGAAATCCACTAATTCGACTGGGCCATTTTCCATGTCGCAAACTGTTAGTTTACCAGAGGGTAGTTGAAACAATCTTAGTGAAGAACTGGTTCTTAAATCTTTATTCATTGAAGTCCTCAAGCCAGTTGACCCTGAAGATTTAGATATATTTAGATAGTTTAGTTCTTTGCTCTTTCTGATTGTATAAATGATGATAGGGTAACCATGTTAACCTAACCAACATCCAAAAAAAATGCGAGGTGTCCAAACTTGGCCCTGTCTGTTTAGAAGTTCATACGTGACTATGTCCTGGGTTCAGATGTGCCATGGTTCTTTTGAGATCTTTTGGGATCCTATGGTCATATGGTTTGGAGGGACGGTTGCTGAACTTGATAGTCTATTCTTATTCGTATTTTTCAAGATTTGATTTACAGTAATTCTTTAGATACGCAACAACAATCATCACTGACGTGTTTCTGAAATTTCCTAGCATATGGGCCAATTTCAGAGGCCGTTAAAAAACGAAAACACGCTACGATGTTTGTGTTCCAGGACAAGATCCTTCCATAAAAATGAGTAAACAAATTGGTGACGTCACGTCGTGACCGAGCCCTAGAATCATGGGAATTGGACCCTGAGAATCAGCACCAAATGGCCCAGAATGTTTCAGGTTTGTGAAATATGATATTTTACCCAGAATATAGGTGATGTATTGTCATATGATATTTGTAATATATATTATATATTACTAATATATTATAATTTTATATACATCCCCAAAATATATCAAATATGTATGTCCAAATTACTCTAATGACCTTTTTTGGGGATGTACCTTGAACGTTTTGGCGCGTTTTGGGCTAGATACCTCGATATGTTCATATCCAGATATGATGTTTCCTGCTGCTATGGCCATAGATCAGCAGCGGCAGAGAAAGTCTCATCCTAGGAATCTCGAACTAGAGGGTGAGCAGCTTGTGCCTTGGCAGCTTATCATTCATGGTGCTGGTGTATATTTATAGCGACCTCCCAAAAAGGTCAGAAAGATGCCGTTAAAATACATGAAAATACATGGAAAAATACCTTGGCTACCAGATGTTTTTTTGCTCAAATTCGAGTTCATTTTTTTCTCCCTTCCTACCCACTGGATACCTTGGAAGCCTATAGAAAAGTATCGAGGGAAACATCATCCACTTTAAGCCATCTTGGAAACATCATCCCGATATTTCGGTGTCCCTTTCTTGGGGGATGCTCATCAATCCATGATGACATGGGGATTCACATAGCATGAATGATAGCCATTTTGGGAAGGGATTCCCATGATGACATGGGATGAATGACCATACTAGAAATTCCGGGATGAATGATGTTGCACACATGCAACTCATTTCCGTGTAGGGGGAACAGTGGGTGGAGTCATTGCGTGACAAGCAGAAGGGAGATCTGGAGGGAATATGTTTGTGTCTGAAAATGTGCTACAATGTGAGGGCCCCAGTTGATAGCTAACTTGGTTTATAACCACAGTAACTATGGTTTATGATACTTGCAACTATGTATGGTATTCATGGGGTCTATAGACCAACTTATGACCGGGGGGCCCACAGGGCCCACATTTTTTCATTGGCGTTTGATAGGGATAATTATCCCGGATAATCATGGTGAACCTGCGATGTTTTCCAAAACTTTGGGGGTTCCTACTTTTGAGACAACCTTTAAGTTGCACGTCAACTTCGCCGTCACTCAGCTGTTGAGTTCCCTTGGGAACTCCCCATGTTAAGTATGGTGAAGTCATGTTAAGTTCACCATTTTCCACATGTCATGTTAAGTCATGTTTCCTAATTTTTTCTATGGTTTTGTCATGTAGAAAGTCATGTTTCCTATGGTTTTCCCATGGGGAAAAATAGCAGATCCTCCCCATGATGGGGCCTCAGCTTGAGGGACCTCACCAAATGGCAAGGTGCATGAACGTCCTGCGCTCCCCGCGTCGATGGTCGCCTGGATCTGGTTGAAATGCCATGGGGTTTAGTCCCGGTGACGAACGGGTTGACTATGGCATCAAAGCCTTGGGAGATTTGAAAAATGAGCTAAGCAATGCTAAGATTGATCAAAAACAATTGGGATGAGTCACTTTAACATACCTTAACTATTTTTAACCAGAGGAATCACTTAGTTAAGCATAAAGTGGTATTGAAACATGATATTTTTTCTCGTGATTTCACCAGCCAAACAGCTGATTTCACCGTCCAATGAGGGTTTCAATGGATGGATTGAAGGGGAACGTCTACCGGAAACCATGGTTTTTTCTTCCAAATACGGAGACTTCCTGTAGATCTTGTTTGAACCAATTCTGGGAGCACATGGTGATTACCAAACTCTTGATGCATACTTGCTGAATGGATTTAACAAAAATGTAGGTTGCGTATTACTGTATACCCGACCAAAATCACATGATTTCATCACCACAAGGGGTGATTCGCAATAGGGAAGATATGGAAGTGTGTAAAATATGGTCTACCACTAGCTTGTAGATTGTGGATTCATTGTTTGCCCTTTGGACACAGATTCAATAGTCCGCTACAGATTTTCGTCGTTGGGTATTGATTTGATTTGTTGTTTTTCCTTTCATGGTGATGTTTGCTTTATGTTTTGTGACAACTTTCACATTTTTTGTACTCAATTGAGCAGTGCCCAAAATACCAGTTGGTACCGTGGATTATCTTTAGTACAACCTAGTTGCATAGCGATTCTGCACTGATCGATGAACCGTTTTTACGCAAACCAGCCAGTATTCAACGGAAGTTCCAGAGGTGTCGAATTGTTGGTCATATATCCCATTAAATTTGATTATAGCACCATTATAATTACCCTCTGGTAAACTAACATAACTATGGAAAATCACCATTTTTCATGGGAAAACTCACTATAAATGGCCCAGGCCATTTTCAATAGCTATGTGAAATTACCAGAGGGTATTCGTACTAGTTTTCCAGCAGACATGCCCATTGTATCATTGTTCACTTATGTACAATGTAGGCCCCCAGTCATGTTTGTTGCCCACTTGTGTTTGCTTTATAAGCCCATCTAACAACTTTGGTGATATTCCCAGTAGCTATTGAAGTTTTGTTCACCAACTTAGCTATCATTAGCTATCCACAGTGAACTACACGCGTAGTTCAATCATGTTACCCTTTGGTTATTTTTCACGTGGCTATGGAAAATTGCGTGGAAAATGGCCCAAACTTTAGTTCGATGATAAACATGATGATGATTTTCCATAGCTACCAGGTGTACAAAAGGGTGATTTCCCATTTTATCTATGGAAAATGGCCTAATGTGGTTAAAACAATCATAAACCATCCATAACCATCCCCCAAAATCACCCTTTATGATATTTTATTCCCAGTTGGGTGGTCAATTTTTGGCATTGCTTTACCCAACAAAAAGGGTGGACTTTCGGTCGCAATCCGCGCGTTCCAACCCTGATTCTTAGGATTCCCAGGCGCACGGCCCAGGGCCAGCGGGTCTTGCGGTGGATCCCCTGAGCATCGACCTGGAAAGCGGCCGCTTGCCGCGAACACGGCGAAGAGGTTGGGTTTTTGCTGCAAATATACATAGAATTATAGACACACACACATATATATAATTATATATATAATTATTATACAATAATAACAATAATAATAACAATAATAATAACAACAACAACAATAATAATAATAATAATATATATATAAATACATATATTATAGATTATGGAAATATATGGGAATATGTGGAAAATTCATGGAACTGTTAGAAATATATATAGGTGTATGTATATATATATACATTAACATGCTAATTATAGATATTATATGATATTATTGGGCTGACCTCTTGGAAAACAAAAAGGCACTAAGGCATGTTAGATTGGGGACGGCTATATACTTGCATACTGCAATATCTCTTCGCCACATTTTGCCAAAAGGTGGGGTCCCCAAATGGTTGCTAAGTTGGTGAACTAACCAGGTTGACTATTTGGTTTATGGATGTTTTTGGGAGGTACATGTAGATACATCATATCAATTCATATCATATAATATATTATCATATATGTATACTTGATGGGGGTTATAAACCAACTTCTAACTAGGGGGAACCACCTTGTAGGTGTTGCTTACCTTTAAAGATGTAGTGATCTTAAGATATCGATAGTGGATGGGATTAACTTTGCTTCTCCAATTCTTGGCTCTCTTGACGTGCTCACAGCCTGGGCGTGACTGAAGAGATGGCCTGGGACCCCGAATCTTTCTCTGGCCGTCCCGAAGCTATGGATTCGTTCGAGCCAGCACTCGCCAAACGCTGGCGTCTGACCTGCAGCAAGGCAGAACTTGCTGATGCTGCGAAGTTCAAGGAGGAGAGAAATGGATGGATGGCTCCTGCGACCTTCTTCTAGGGCGCGGCAAATGGAATACCATCTCTGCCACCAACAGATGCGCCAGCATGTGTGCGTGTGCTGCATCTCACTGCATATCGCTTGAGATACTTGCAGCGATTCCACGAGAAGCACAGATTTGGCCAAGTGTCTGTGACCACTCAGCGCTGCAAGATCTGCAAGGTTTGTGGCCTGGATTGCACGAAGATGTGGCCTTGGATGAGGGATCTTCCCACTGGGGCTGATCGTGGTTGGGTTTTTGACGAGAACATTCTCCTGCCGCTCTTATCTGCAGGTGGCAGCCATGCTATGCAAAGTGCAGAAAGTGCAGAAGTTTGGAATCCGTGGGAGCAGCTGCAGAGGAGGTGAAACTTGTGGAAGGAAAAATCAATGAAGCCCCAGTCGCAATGGCTGCTTCCCAGAATCCTCCCTCATCTGCTGAGGAGCAGAAATATGTCTTCACCAGAAATGTGGCGAAGCAAAGTGGTGTTCCAAATGTCGGGGGCACATGATGGCCGTTGATGGCCTGGAGGGTCCAATTCCCCGTGATTCCATTGGTGTCAGGTGGTCAGCCGAGCGGTCGATGCTTTGCGAAAAAGTTGGCCCAGGCCTCACCGAGGCTCAGGCCAATGCAGCTCTCGAGGCTGCCATGGCCTTCCCTTCACCGAGAAGGCGGCGGCTGAGGCCAAGGTGCTATACCCAGCAGTGAATTGGGAGCAACGGTGGCAGTGGCATGCCCATTGCAGGGTTAGTGGTGTGCAGCGAAATTTCAGGGTGAAGCCCAAAGACCACTCGGAGGCGGAGCTGGAGCGCTCCTTCCAAGTTGCCGTGGCGTGGAGGAAGAAGCAGGAGAAAGAGAAGTAGAAGGAAGGGAAGGCCGTGAAGTCTAAGGCGAAGCCTGGAAAGAAGCAGCGAAAGTGAGTGCTGCAAAATGCCACAGATCCGATACTGTACCGACCATTTGAATAGAGGAAAAAGCTTTGCTTCGCTTGGCATCCACTTCCCATTTGTTTGTGGTCTTAAAGTTGAAGTCAATCATGTACAGTTCAATATGTTGGAGACCCAGACAAATTCAACGACTCATTTTACCCCATACTATGCTCCATAGTCTATACAGTAACGGATGAAACCATTAATGCTATTTGAATTCGATCAAATTTGATCATGTTTGCTTATCTTCCTGGAAAATCAAAGATGAGTTGATTGGGGTGTCAATAGGGTATGGCTGCACCTGAGACATCCGAATCCCACATGTGTGGCGGACCGATCGCTTCATGTGAATGGCTGGCTATGATTTCTCTAAGTCATATACTACTATCCTTATCCCCAGTATTCAATTTATAGGCCATAATCCCTTCCCATTATTTCCAATCTTTCGATAGTGAAAATCCCTATTGAGTTTCCCAAAATCCCTCAAAATGACAATTTAAATCCATAAATCCCATTAGAATCTCATTGGAACCCCATCCCACTAGTCAACCGTGGGCTTGGTTTTTTCCGGAAAACACCATGGAACACCCTGAACTGGATGGACCCTGGTTCCTTTGATCGATCCAGTGACTATAACTGCTTGGTGCTTTGGAACATGACTGGATTGTGACTTTCCCATCATATTGGGAATGGAAAATCATCCCAACTGACGAACTCACAAACCATCATTTTTCAGAGGGGTTAGGTCAACCACCAACCAGGTATATAGATATATAATGATATATATATATATATATATATATATCCCATTTTATTTCAGAGGGGTAGGCTCAACCACCAACCAGAAAAATTGAGGTCTGGATCCAGAAGAACTGGCATTGCTGCGCCGGGCGCAGTCCTGGAGTCTCAGGCGGCTTTCACCGTTGCCTGAATTTCAGTGGCTGAATTCTATATATGGTTTATGGTAGATATAACATGATATAACGAGCTAGTCTGGTTGGGGTTTATAATAGTTTATAAGCCAATCTTGTAACTATGGGGGCCCATCCTTTAGGGAAATGACCATAACTTGGGATATCTTGGGATACGGAATGCTTTAATAGTGGGGACGATATGACCATAACTTGGGATTTAATCGACAGTCGGGGGTGACCACTGAAAAATATCAATGGGTTTTTCAAGCCAAAACTGGGACCACCATGGCAGGGCAACGACAACTGCGCCCATGGGGACCCCCTACAAACTGTAGATGAGTTTCATCCACAAAATCCTGATGAAATTCTTAGCCTAGTCATAAACCAATTGATCATAACTTGCTCATCTACCGGGCCCAAGGAGGAATCCCAGGCAAGCGACTTGTTTTTGGCCACGAGATGGGATGAGTCGAAAGTCCGCAAAAGGTGGCAAGTCTAATGATGAGTCAAAAGTCTAAGTGTAGTCACAAGATATGATAAGATGCGAAACACTAAGGTATAACTTATAACTTATAACCACGATAAGATAACACAAGATACATGATACATCACGATACGATTAAGCAGAAGATGCGACAAGATACTGTCTATGCAATATCCGATAAGAAAAGGCGTACGATACGGATAAGATCAGGAGAGATAAGGTACCAGATAAAGGTATAATATCAGGTATATATTATTTAAAGATAAGGTATAAGACAAAATAATAGATAGATAAGGTATAAGATTCAGGAATAGAAAAAACCACCCACATAAGTAAAAAACATGTCAACACCACGAAACGAAACTCAGGATCCTCCAGGGATCTACGACTGACGGAACCGACTCAAAAGGGAGTATGTGCCATGGTCAAGACTTGGTTAATTCAGCTATGCGTACAGCTGGAGAATTTCCGGCACCTGTGCCTGGGGTTGGATGACCGTGGACGTTGACTCCGCCAGCCCCGTGTCAAAACTTGGGTTTATACTCCTATAAAAGGGAATGATCATTTTCCGTCCATAGGGATTATATGTAATTTGTATATTAGTAATATACAATATATGTATATGTATATATATATATTATATATATATATATTATATTATATGTAGTTATTTCAGTTCAAGGAATCTCCCAATATGAGATAGATGATGATAGATGACCATAACCCATGAATCCCATGGCAATGGACCATGACATACCATGACACATCATATTATTGGTCATAGATTCCATCAAATTCATAGATGGTTCTCCCATAAAATATCATAACACGTCGTCCCATGAAAATAGCCATTCTCCAACGGTCGTCCCATGATTTCCCCCTATGAATTTCCCAGTTTCCCCACGTTTTTTCCATGAAGATGATGACTGGTTGGTGTTTTGGAACATGAATTGTATGTTTCCATTCAGTTGGGAATGGAAAATCATCCCAACTGACTTTCACTCACAAACCATCATTTTTCAGAGGGATAGGTCAACCACCAACCAGATGATGTTGTTGATGATGATGATGATGATCCCCTACGAATTCCCCATGTTTTCTATGCTTCAAATGGTCCCGATGGTTCCATGTTTCCCGATTGACGCTCCTGGGTTCCGGTCGCCAGGCCTCGGAAACACAAGGCCCGCGGGATGTGGATCCCAGGGTGGGTTGGACCGTGGTGGACCATGGCTTGAAGGTCAAAACCCATGGATTTTAGGGATATGTTAGGCAGTTTTAGGTGCATTTCTCATGGCTGTTCTACAGAAAACCCATGATTTTCCCCGATGGATTGATTAGGTGTTCCTGCTGTTTCACCTCGAAAAGATGAAGGGTTAGTGATCTTGAACTGAACATTTGAAGCAGAAAGGTGTTTTCTTTCTTTATGTTTTTCCTGTAAACATATTCCCTGCAACCGCTTAAAGGATGAATGGTTAGATCGTAGAATAGAAAGAAAGGAGTTCTGATGGCCAGAATCTCGGATTGGTTCAATTTTTCAGCTGGTTAAACCACGTCTCAAACCGATGTTGGGATATGTTGGGTAATTTGCCTCGAGTGGTTCGTACAGAGTTCCCAATTGTTTGGTCTCGTGAAGAACCAGGAAGATGAAGATGATGAAGATTGATATCATGAATATGGTGAAGATTATATCTCGATGTCACTCTATTGGAGGGTATGTCTTGGCGTTCCCATTCCACCAATTCAATCCCCAAAGTTGTTGAATACATAATATCGCTGAAGATCTTTTGATATCTACTAAATCTCCATGTTTCTTGGAGTTGCTAAAATTGTACTCTCTGAAGCTAGATCCCTTCTTCATCCTTTTTCTGTCTTTTGTCATTTTGTCGGGGTTTCTATAACCAAGGTTTGTTAGCTAAAACCCAATAATCTCTTTGTCCAGCTAGGGGCCTTGTTGGCAAGACATAAGTACAAGGCAGTGCTCAGTAGGTATCAGTAGGTATCTGCAACCCCCATGATCTATAGACACATCTACCCTCTGGTAATTTAACATAGCCATAGAAAATCACCATTTTTAATAGGTAAACTTAGGTAAACCATCTATAAATGGGCCATTTTCCATGGCTATGTTAAATAGCCAAATGGTACCATAAACAATTGAATTCACCTGGTTACGCGGCTAAACTTTGCACTCGAGAGTGCCAGGGGTTTATTGAAAGACCCCACCCAGTTTTCCAGGATTTCGATAGCCTTGGAGACGCTGCCTCTGAAGGCAAGCGCGGCTACAGGTGCGGCGACTCGCCGCGTGACCGGGTTTTTGGGGGTTGAAACGCCAAATCCATCTGGAAGTCAAGGCCAAATGTGGTTGGTACCTCAACTTTGGAAAAAGCAAGAAACATCCAACGGTTCATCGTTTTTGTGTTCAAAATAAATAATTTTGGGTGTGTTCCATTCTCAGGCATGGCGAAATGATGCCATATATCATTCTTATCCATCCGTATTAACGTGTTTTTTGCTTACTTGTGGCTTTGTTTGCAGGCCAAATTGAGGCCATGCGGGTAGTTTCTGTATTGTGATGTGTTTTTGTGATTGTGATCAAGTTTTGTACACATGATATCTAAGATGAGCTGTGCGTCTGAAAGTTGATCAAACATGGACAATAACCCCAACTGCAGCCCCAAATAAAAAAAAAAACAACCATTTGTAGCTGATTGGTCAGATTTACCATTATCCATTATTGTCCCATAGTATTTTCACACCGGTTTTCTCTTCGTTTTGCTGGCTAAATCACTAGCTATAAGGCCATCCTCCAGAACTCCAATTTCAATAGGCTTCATAGTAGAAATATTCATACTTCATTCATGAGGGTTATCAATCAACAAACTTCACTGGCACAGGGCCCACATTGCAGAATTATTGGATTATGATTGGATCCACTACGTAGTCCCATTAGTATCCATTAGTCCCATTAGTCATAAACTTATCCCATTGATCACTGGGTAAACTATATAGATGATATCTCATATATCCATGATATTCCACGATATATCCATGATCCATTATTATCCCATATTTTTTTCATATGATATATCATGATAAATTCATTATGTCCATTATCCCATACAGGATGGGGCCTTCCAGTTGTAAGTTGGTTTATAACCACATCTAAATATAGTTCTAAGTATCATACACTACACTATTGTTATCTATTGTTATTGTAGTTATGTTCACCAAGTTAGCTAACGAACTGGGGCCTCATCCTGTAGTATTTTCACACGTTTTTTCTCACTGTTTTGGGGGCACAAAAGGCATCGAGCCTCGCGAGACTTGGACGACTACGACTCGGACTTCTGGCGGGCTTTGGGTTTTTTTCGGTGCCCGGCTGGGGAAGATAGGAGGATCAAAGGAAATTGATGGTGACATACCCAGTTGAATGGGATTTTAATATAGGATTTGATGATATTTGAACTCGCAATCCAGGGTTTAAGTGGGTTTAACTATCATTGTTCTTGTAGGGGATTTTTATATCGGATTTTAACTATGAAAGAAAGTGTCATGACATTTTATCTAGGATTTACAGTAGCTATCATTAAAGATCATCATGTGGTAGACTAGACCCTCGGGTACTCAAACATGGCTGTTTGCTTGTCCGAGGGAACGAAAACTCTCTGGTTTTGAAGGTTGGCATGGCAAACCAATGCCTTTAGGTGGGAGAATTATTGGATGATATACTGATATACTATCGTATAATATAGCGATACTGATTGATACTGTGAAAAATGAATGAACATCATGGGATATGATCACATGATGACAATAGTCACCATCCCCAAATTTTAGGCTTATGAAAGTGTGTCTACGTACCAGTATGAATGGTATGTTTATTATGACCCCAGTCATGATAGTCATGGGTTGGTTTAGCGCATTACTTTGGCTATTTTCAGCTATAGGCCCCCTTCGTATTCCTGGAGATGGGAGTAAGTTGTGGGAATGATATATTCAGCTCGAATCAGTATATATATATATCTATATATATATGTATATATCTATATATATATATATCTATCTTGGATTCCAATGAAGTACAGAAATAGAAGTTATAGTAGTTATGCGCCCTTGGCAGCCTGAGGAAATCTTGGTAACTTCACTTAGTTTACAGTTGGAGCATTCTAAAAAGCAGTCCAAATCCTATCATGGAATCATCAGGCAACAACAGCATAGCATAGTAATATATATAATTATATATATAATACATATATTTATAGTATTATATATACAGTATTATATATATATCCCATTTATCCCCATTCTATCCAATGTTTATCTTCATTTATCGCCCTTACATCTCCATCAAATGGTAATCATCAACCTACCAACAAAGCAACCAACATGTTTGATACTGAACTTGGAGAACAATCTCTATCATTGATGATTAAAGCAGGTTAAACACCATTGACATCGCATCAAATGCTGGCTTCGTTGCATATGATTAATGACCAAATTGTAAATCATTGTAAAACTCCGTCTTGATACTGTTATGAGCCCCTCTAAAACAGAAAAAGAAACAACTGAGGCATGGCAAACTTGTGTAAAATTCTCGCGAACATTCCATTTGAGGACGGAAAAAACAACGAAGGCCTGGCAAAATCCCAAATCCCCATTTTTTGCGCCTTGAAACGGCCATGTTGACCGGACAAGCGTTCGATCCGTTCGATCCTTCGGCATTGAGAGATTCCCGGCGACAGGGACGACCTGCAGGCACGCGTTCGCGTGCAGAAGACAGAGCTCTATGAGGCTGCGGGGATCGTTGGGCGCTTATCACCATGAAACGCTTAAAATGGTCCCAACATGGTCCTGGTTAATGGTGATGAATGGTGATTAAAACAAAGGAAATCCCCTTAGAGAATGGAGATTTTAATCGGAATATAGGTGTTATACCCTCTGGTTATGACTAACAGTTCGCCATGGTTTTTGGATGGCCCTAGAAATAGATGGTTTACCGAACTTAATAGCATGGTGATGGCTTCCATGGCGAACTGTGAATGTCATAACCAGATGGTAGGTAGATATCACCACTATAAAAAGCCATGGCATGGCTCTGAGTCAGAAGTGGGATGATCATCAGTGCAATTTGCTGCGAAAAAAAATGGATGGGATAACTAGCTGAACCATCTAAAATATCTGTCGCACATTGCTATGTTAAAATATTGGTTTTAATGCTTATAATGCTTGTTTATAGCAACAGGATCCACCATCCCCAACATTTCCAGTTTTTTTGGGGTGTATAAACCATGAACATATAGGGTGATATATGTGGATTACTTTAACAATGATCCAATCATTCTGCCATGGGGCACCCAAACCTTATGCATGTTGGTTTATAAACCCATGAATACTATGGTTATTTGCATATCATGAACCATAGTGACATTGGAGTTATTTCCATCAATTTGTGGATGTAATTTGAAGTGGATGTCTCACTTTGTAAAACAAATACTTATAAATGGGATATGTCATATGAATAATGGGACCAAGGGGACTCTATAGAATCCCATTTACTTAAGCAGGTGATAAGTTTCTGGCTTAGTCTTAGCATGTCTTAGCCTTATAGATTTACCCACTTATCAATGGGATAACTTCTCGGACCCGCGGACTTTTTCAGCAGGGTGAGCATTGGTTTATAGCCCATCACGTGACCATTTTTTCAGGGGATTACTAACCAGTTAGCTATCTCCAAGGGACCATCTATCTGGGTAAATTTCATCACGACCTCACTGTGACCGAGCCCTGGAATCATGGTTAGTAAGGGAAATAATCCCCAAATGGCCTTAGTTCAGGTCAGTGAATTAATATAATTTACCCAGATCTATGATCATCTAAGTATTGCTTGGTGACTTTTGTGGACCACCAAAACCAACGGACAATTATGTGTTTGTTTGTAACTCTTCGGAATTTCATGCTTTTTGCGCGCCCCGGAATTTGGAGAAACACCTTTTTTGGTGGACTCAGCAACTCAGCGTTGCTGCGCTCCACCAATCCCTGTTGGGGTTTACTATGACCGCACATGATAAACAAAAAAACAACTGGCCTACTTTGAGTGCTGCCCCAGGTACTTAAGCCAAGTTAGTTTATAACCTCCATGAACTAACTATAGATAAATATGTGTATATATATACTGTATATACCATAAACCCTAGTTAAGCTAGTCACTCAGAGTGTTTTTTGAACTAATTCAGCTAACGGCCAAAATGGCACCATTTTATAAGAAATCGTTGCTTCTCAATCCCAGAGTTGCTTTGTTTGGTGATGAAATAGTTCATAGGACCAACGTATGACTACCTGGAGCCTTTTGCCTGGTCTTACCTCTAGATTTTTTTTCTAGCAGCTTGGCAAAAACTCATGAGATCATGGCTAATGTGGTAAACCCAATGCCATAAACCATTGCCAAAATCCCTATTTTTCTGTGTGGTATGGTTACATGGTGACCATCCCCAACTGGGTTTATGGCATTTCGTTGCCCATTTTTTTTTTCCAGTTATCCATTCGACTCATCGATTGTTGTTGGTGGCTATACCCATAAAAAAAAACCATTATGAACCATTACTATTCATGAGTTTTCCCACGTTATATATATATATGTAATATACTATATTATACTATATTTCACTATATTCCAATGATATCTCAATGATACCCCAAGTACCCTCTGGTAATTTAACATAACTATGGAACATGGTGATTTCCCATAGTTATGTAAACGTTTACCAGAGGGTATATCCCAATAAACCACATCTACCAAGGTAGGCAGGAACCATCCAGTCGTAGCTTCCAGGAGATTCAGGAGAAACGCCGAGAGGAGTGGAGGAAGTTGGGCATTGAGGCAGGGGAAATTCATCACAGGAAGCCCCTGTTGGTTGATGATTAGTTCGGGGAATATACTACCCTGCAAGGTGGTGCCCCAGTTCGTTAGCTAAGTTGGTTTATAACTCCAATAAGTAGGACTTATGGTAGATATATCTATAGTTGATGGGGGTTATAAACTAACTTATAACTGCGGGGTACCACATTGTGATACTCATCAATGGGAAATTCAGGATCCAATTGATGGAGGTACTGTACCATATTTCTGGCCATATTTTGCTGGGATATTCCCTGAAATTTAGGCCTGAAAAATAGGGCTTATATATGTTAGGTAGTAGGTACCTCCAATCTAGGATCCTGAAATGGCCATTGATCATATCTTGGTGATATAATCCATAGGGGAATCCCTATAAACCAACCCGTAGAATTGTAGAATGGAATGATTCAGCGGGATTTTGGTTCACACTGCTCAAATCAAGCAACATCAACTACTGTACTTACTTGTGCTAAACGTAGGGAATGAGGGAATGATCCTCTGGCTAACTATCAATAATCATCCCAGCAACCCCAATTGCCATCCATTCCCTGCGTAAAACGCACCAGTAAGACTAAAATCATCAACCAAATATTGATCTTTGATCTAATCTAAAATCAACATCATCAACTATTTTTTGACATCAACATCAACTATGACCAATAAAAATATAGAAAACGCCAGGATGGTCCCAGCAACCCCATCTGACCATCCCTGCTGGTTTGACCATCCCTCAGGGAGATGAGTGACTTGGACCGAAAGTCCGGAGGAGGGCGGAGGGATGTGGCATGGGTTATTCGCAGTTCATGGATCTGTTGCATGTCATGGTTTTTATCCTGAAAATAATTCTTATTAGTTATATTTAGTTATATAATATTTGTATAATCATATATATATGGCATTGAATGGTTATATCATGTTATATCACGAGGATCTCATTGCATGTATAGTCAATGCCTATCCAGCAGTGAATGGAGGGAGCAACATGGAGCGCGGGGTATGCAGATTCTGGTTTTTTGAAGCTACGAATGGAGTTTCCCAACCACATGATAGATTTTGATAGACATAACATGACTTAAAATGGGGTTTCCAAAAAATCGACCAAAATTTGAGAATTAACATGACTTATCCGATTTATCCGTGAGACATGACTAAACAAATTAGGGATTCCATCAATGGCCTGGGGAATACTTGCTGGTGAAAACATGTACAAACCATCGTTTCCGATGGAACAACTCATTTAAACAAATCCTTTGAATTCCCATTTGCAGCAAATGATCACACATGACAAATCACCATAAATCCCTGTAAATCACAACAAATCTCCATAAATCTCCAGAAATCAGCATAAAATCAGACTCTAAATCACCATGAATGTTATAAATCAGCATAAAATCACCAAACATCGTCATAAATCACCATAAATCTCCATTTTCAGCTGGTGATCCTCTCTGTTTTGCATGGTGGTCCCATGTCACTTTCATGTCGAGCCTCCCAGGTCTCCCCGGTCGTCGCCCTCCAAGACGAAGGCGCGCCAACCCCAACTTGTCATGGGAAAACCCGTGCAGGATGGGGCCCCCACACGAAATCGCGTTCAGTTGGTTTACAAGTTCAGTTGGTTTATTATGATAGATATAATTTATGCTTAAGGTTTATAGTTAATGAGGGGCCCCCGAAAAAAGTGGCTATAAGTTACAAGTATAGTAATTCTATGGTTTATGGTAGATATAACTAACTACCAAATATAGTTATCTATATAGTTATATCTACCATAAACCATAGAACTATCTACTATAGATAACTATAGTTTTTATGATTCACATGACTGGGGGGCCCATCCTGTGGGAAACAGACGACACGGGGCCACATGTGATGGGGCCGGGGATGGGAATCGGAAATGGACAAATCCAGTTGGAAGATGATTCTTTTCCCGGAAAATCATGGAGGAAGCATGGCATGGAATGGTTATTTGAATGAGTTTTAAAACATGGAACATGGGATGTGAATCAGGAAACATGATTGCTTACGAAAATCATGGGATTGATCCAATGAAAATCATCGCCACAAGGGGGGCCTAAAACAAGTCATGTTGGCTCTTTGATCTAACCCTGTTTCCCCATGTTTTCCCCCAAAAGCATCTGGGGTGGGGCCGGGGCACCCCCAAAAAAGGGGCACCCCCACGGGGAAATTCAAAGAAAATCAGTGATATTATCCCATGACGGATCCGGCTGGTGCTGGTATATTAATGCTAACATAATATGGTTTTTTTTGTTGATGGGATCCATGGAGCACCATATATAGCAGCACCGTTAGGATCCGTCATGGGTATAGCTGAACAAAACATGGAGATTTGAACGGGGCATATGTGTATCCGACCAGAAACCAGAAGGGCAACTCTTTAAGTTGCGTGCAAGGTGCAAGCCAGAGATTCTGGGTCATGTTTCATTTCATGTAGTATATTAGATGTGATTCTATGATATTGATTTCTAGAGTATATATCAATGTATATATATATATATATGCTTCGTCAACATTCATATATACATATATGTCACATAGTCTAGGGCTGGAGGTAGCTAGGTGGACCATGGAGTTTTCATCTGGTTAGAATAAGTGGTTATCAGCCAGTTACCCTCTGTCAATTTAACATAGCTATGGAAAATGGACCATTTACAGATGATTTTCCCAATAAAACCTCCATTTATAATGGATTTTCCATAGCTATGTTAAATTATCAGAGGGTACTCATGGTATTCTCATGGTGATCCAAGAGTAAACACTGTGGAACAGCAGCATTTTCCGTAGCTCTGGGGGCGATTTCTCCAGCCTCTGGGGGATACCCCGCCTGGTAAACTTAACTTTACAGTTTAAGCGACATTGAAGCCATGGCCCAGTCGATTTTTGTTGGATTTACCCAGCGAAAAAAAATGGGTTACCCATTAAAAATACGGTGATTTTTTTATAGTTTTTCGTATGCTTACCAGAGGGTAACCAACTGCATGGCCCATTGATGACATGCCAATGCCGAAAATCATGGCTTTTCGAACACTCAAATCCTTCCCCGGAAGATGCGCCATATTCTCTACCTTTGGACCCCCAAAAAGAGAATTGAGAATGTCTGATAGCATTCAAACCTTCAGATGCTGTCATCTGATGCCGAAAATGTGAGGTTCTGGATTTACTAGATTTATTCATATCCATTAAACAAGATTAAACACTATTTAACCATATTTTTCACATGTCATTCTCATGAAATTCATGGCGTTTTCCTGTGGCCTCCCAGGGCCTTCGCGGCAACTTCCAGTTTGGAGGTGGCCAAACCAAGGAGCCGCGCGGCCGTAACGGAACGGGCCCGGCGGGTTGGGGGGGTGCATGGGTGAGTTGGTGTTTTGAACAAGGCAGGAAAGATGATGATGTGTAAAGAACATATATATATATATATTATATTACTCATTATATGTATATATATATACATATAACTTATATATATAGGATAAACCCTAGAGAATATATCAAGCCCACAACTTGGTATCACAATAGCATCCACAGCTTCAGCAGTTCCGACAGAGCGGTGGCTCGCTGTCCATGGGACCTGTGGGACATGTCGGATAGGGATCCATAGATCAATGGATTGGTTTAAGGGAAAATCTACACCGGAAACCATGGTTTTTACCATGAAATATGGGGGGTTCCTGTAAATGTTCCCTTAAACCAATCCATTGAATAGAGAGCAATGGCGTGATACTGGTGAAAACCACAGGAATTATGAACTAATCTTATGTATCAACCAACTAGGTTTGTTTACGCCAGATAGTGATGTGGGCGCGGCGCATCTGATGGGTCAGAAATTCAACATATTTAGAAAACATCTGATGAGTCATGTACCCTCTGGTTATGTCAAAATAGCTATTGAAAATGGCCATAGAAATAGTGGATTTTCCCATTAAAAATGGGTGGATTTTCAATAGCTATGTTAGTTTACCAGAGGGTATAATCTGAAACTGAAACCAACCTTTGAGGATCATGACAGCCAGTGGTTAACAGTCCCATCGTTAGTCAGTCCCCGGGGCCAGAGGGTTATCCCATGTGTAAATGGCTTTGAAAACAGACAGAACTCTGGTTATTAACCACTTATGACAACCAGCAGGTTCATACATTTGGAACCACAGCCCTTAAAAGAGATGTCATCTCTACAGTTACAGCCCTTAACAGTTGTAACTGTACCAGTTACAGGAGTTATTTCATCTCATGGCCATGACGGATAAGGGCAATTACCGTAGTGACCTTCGCTATCACTATCCACTCTTGCTGGCTGTATTCGCTGGAAGCGCCAGCATGTGACATTCCATGTCCCACAGGGCAGCTGGCCAGCCACACAATATCATCTACAGATACAGTCAGATAATGTCAGATACACATCCTGCACATTTTGCTTGGACACTATCTATATATATATATAGACTATATAGGATATCCGCACTTTTGTTGGAATTGGTATGCACTTATGCAGTGGTTCCGTGGTACATTCCAAAGTTTTGTTTCATTCAAATTTGGCATATCTCGCCATGCTCGTTCAACTGGAAATCAACAGCCAAGCAGAAATAGCTGTGCCAACGGAATTGGCGGCTAAACCTTGGTTGGATTAGAGAAAAACGTGTTTTTTTTTCGGCAAGCAATGTGGATATACCATGATATACCTAGAAACTCAATGTACCACATAAAAGAATGTATATTCCCCTGGGGCGGCTTTGACTTTAACCCATGTTTACTGGTACACTTTGAGAGTCATGCGGTAAATTTTAGCTTTTCGATCTTTTTGGCGGTTCAATCTCAAGTTTTGGTGCTTGACATATGTTACCCTCTGGTAAACGTTTACATAACTATGGAGAATCATCATTTTATAGCTGGGAAAATCCACGAACTTTCGACTGGGCCATGGCTTCAAATCCGCTTTTTGTAAACGTTTACCGGATGGTAAAATCCCCCAAATGAACAGAGTTTTGATGCCAAAAGTTGAGGGTTGGAAGATAAAAAACTGAGACCGTGCCAGGACACGCAGCTCCTCGATCTGGAGTTTTTTGGGGCGCAGGAAGAACGGTGAAATTGTGGGAACCAGAATAAAAGGGCCTGCAGTGTTAGTGAACAGACTCCACCCTCCCTCCAGGCAAACCCGGCCTGGTAAACTAACAGTTTGCGAACTGGACAATTACCATTTATAATAGGTAGATCAACTATAAATGGGCCAATTTCCATAGCTATGTTTGTTTACCAGAGGGTACAGTAACTTAGACAATGAAAATTCATAGATGTCCTTTTCCCATTGGTTGGTTGATTAATAGAGGGGTTTGAAGAAAGCCCTTTAACCACAGGTTTCTATGATGATAGATGGGATTAACCAAACCGGCACCTCTATTTTTACCAAAAGGAGATTATTGTTCAATGAAAATAACATGAATTATAATATATATATACCCTCTGGTAATTTAACGTAGCTATTGAAAATGACCATTAATAGTGGATTTTCCCATTAAAAATGGTGATTTTCAATAGCTATGTTAAATTACCAGAGGGTATACATATATAATCATATATATATAACATTTTTTTTTTGTGGACACACGTGGAAACTCATCTTCCAACCCCCAACTTATGGCAGGCTCTATAGCAATTTGGTGGAGCATATGACAGTCATGGTATGTCATGGTCACTATTCTTCTCCAGTCACATCTTCACATTTGGGTATAGCTCATAGGTCAAACTTGTTTTTATTCCTAGAATTCGATGGTTAATACTGAACATAAAATGATCATATATCTGGAACATTTGAAGGTTTCCTAAATTGAGGATATCCCCAAATCATCGATTTCAATGTTTATTTTCATCATAAACCATTCATTAAGGGTACCACCATGACTTAGGAAACATCCACATCTTCTTTTTTTTTGACCATCCTGGGAACCTAACTCCCAGGTCTCAGAAGTTTAGAAAGTCGAACACGCATCTTGGCGGAAGCGCTTCGGATGGGTTTTCGCTGTTTGAAGGGATTCCATATGATTTTATTGGATGTTATGGTATATGTTGATGCCGTGTTCATTCGAATTTCTAGCTTTACTTTGGATTTTACGGGAATTCATGAGATTTATAGATTTTACCTTCCTCGAAACCACCTTACCACGACCTGAAAAAAACATGAAACCCCGAGACTTTGGCCTGGAACATCATTTTACACATGGGGGTTGCCCTAAGCCATCCATTGAACAATTAGATCACGATAAACCATCCAGCTATTGGGGTATCCCCATTGATGGAAACCCATATATAATCATATAATATCATAGTATATCATAGTATATCATATGTTATATATAAATATATATAAATATATTTCCTTAGATAGATAGCTTGGATAGCCTAGATAGAAAGCGGGGCCGATGGACTATAATTTCGGGTAAATTCTGTTGGCCATAAGCTATACGTAGAAATCCATGGCTTTCCTGTTTGGAGAATGATCTAAGTTCATAGAAAAACATATGGAAGTTCCTAAAATGGGGGTACCCCCCAAATCATCCAAAATTAGACCACTTGAGTATTCACCCCTTAGTTTTGGGGATCACCATTTTAAGGAACCCCCACATGGAAACGGAAAAAATGAAGGGCGAAGAGCCAAGGAATGATGGCTTTTGATGGTATGAAATGATGTTTTTTTTGGTGGCTGTGAATTCCGTGGAGTTTTGGAAACAAATGACCAGGCGAAAGTTGGCTTCCATTGCGAAAAATGACCCTCTGGTAAACCTTCACGAAAAACGATGGAACGATCCACCATCTTTAAGTTCGGTAAATCAACGAACTCAATGGGCAATTTTCTATAGCTATGTAACAAATTACCAGAGGGTCTCACAATTTTTTGTTTTTGAGTTGGACTGAGTCGAAATCATTCAGTCCTCGACATCGAGCCCATTTTCAAGTCTGGTGTTTGGTGATCTGTTTTGTTGGATTTAGATGATTTAGCATGGTTGCTAAACATGCTAAAAAAACATACTTTTAATATCTTTTAATATTATCTAGAAATTTAGAAATCTCCAATCACTCGGAACCACTGTAGTTTCGTTCGGTCTCGTTCTGTTGTTTCAGCTCGTCTGATGCGACATCCATCAGCATCCTGTGACACATGGGAATCCCGTTCAACAAATCAGCTGGGTAATTATAACGACCTCACTGCGACCTCACTGGAAATCATGGTTAGTAAGGGGAATCATCCCAAATGGCCGCACTATTCAGGTTGGTGAATTATTATAATTTACCCAGATTTCGGGTAGAGCCATATCCCCAAAATTCCCGTAATATTTGCTGGTTATATCATCACTTATCATCCCAGTCAACGTCCCCATCAAATTCATCATGTCCCGATTCTATCCCCAGTATATTCATTATATCCCCATATAAAATGATAGTAATCTTCAATCTGCCAATGAACCTATCAAAAGCGTGAAAACATGAAACACCATAAGACACTATCTAACCCTCTATGATCGATAATTCATGGTTACATCACGTGAACATCCCAGTTACCCTCCTGTAGTTCTTCACAATCCTTCACAATATAGAAAACCCACCATATTTGTACATCATTTTTCGCTACAACATAAAACCCCATATGGTTTTTCCAGTTTTCCTCATCTATGTCAGGATTATCACATCCATATCCATATAGATCTGGTTGGTGGTTTGGAACATGAATTGTATTTTTCCCATCATACTGGGAATGTCATCATCCCAATTGACTTCCATCATTTTTCAGAGGGGTAGGCTGAAACCACCAACCAGTTACCCATTATCAACCACTATCAACCACTGAAAAAAACCACTCTTTTCAGATCTATAAAGCCACTATAAAGCCATCACTGGGCTAGGTATACCACCAACCAGCCATAGATGGTCAAAAAAAAACCACCACCAACCAGCCATAGATGGCTGTCGTGACTTTCCCCATTCAAAATGGCTCCATCTTTCCATAGCCAACAGATGATCATTAACCATCATTAACCATATATTAACCATATAATAACCATTAATATTAACCATATATTAACAGTATATATTCCATATCCCATAGGATCCATGGTATATATACTAACATTGGGGATATATTGATGGTAAATGTTACCATATATAGCAGCACCATGGATCCGTCATGGGTATATTGGGTAGGTTGAAACCACCAACCAGTTCACTATATAGGCTTTTCCAACCGGGTTTCCCGTGTGGCTTTTCCGATGGAGATCTCGTCGCCAAGGACCATGGAGCTGAACCTGGATCCCCAGGGCGCCGCCTTACGGCGACGCTTCTGGCTGGGTGCGGGCGCCCATGGGCCCCATGAGCCCCGTGGGCCCCATGGGCCCCCGGCACCGTGATGTTTGTAAAGCTCATGAAAATAATAAGGTCATAAAACATTGTTTAAGCTGAACATAACTGATTATAATAATTCTAATACTATATATATACTATATAATACTATATATGCTATTCATTTCGAGAATTGTCCCGGTTGAACAGCGAAATCGTGGTGATTTTCCATTGTCTTGTTTGATTACCAGGTAGCTATACGCTAACGACATTTAAATATGTGGAGGGCGGGCCAAACCGCGAGGCCCCGGAGGTGTATGAAATACCAGTTCGTATATTTAAATGTAGTTACGGTTTGTTTAAATGAATTGGATTCCGTATGTTGAAATGGCTGGGCGGGCAAAATACCTGTTCGTATATTTAAAAATCCGTATATTTAAAATGTAGTTACCGTAGTTATATTCCCCATAAACCCTAGAATTTACCAAGTTCTGCGCGTCAACTTAGCATACACTTGGGCCTCACCTTGTAGTACAACATGAATGAGATATTATTTCTTGCAAGGGATCTAAGATTGGCTGTGAAAAATGGAGAACCTTTACAAAAAATGTAGCCTTGAACTATTAAACCATCCTTGAAGTGTATTAAAACCTGCCATCTCCCTTAAGAATCGTCTCTTGAATCAGTTTTTGGACGGTTCAAACCGCCTGGTTTGCAACGCAGTTGCGTGGCGTTTCCCTTTGGCATCACTACCAACTCAGCCTTTATTGGTTTTCCCATGGCACGGAGTCTGGAAATACGTATATCATCAAGTTAGTACTCAGAACTAAAAAAACCCATAAAACTGGTTGGTGGTTTGGAACATTTTTTTTCCATATATTAGGAATGATAACCCCAACTCACTTTCATATTTTTCAGAGGGGTAGGGCTGAACCACCAACCAGATAAGCTTCAATGCTTGAACTGTTGATGTTGATGAAACATCGCTGTATGTTGGTGATGTCATAACCTCCATTCAACTGTTGTCCGAGGCAATACGTAATTGGATCAACTCACCCTTAGATTTTAAGCTGAATCCTCTAAAAGAAATGCTATAATGTTTCGAACTATTATGGAATATCTACAAACCAGCTAAGTTTTTTTTTGGCATGGTATCTAAGTTATGGATGATAAATGCTTAGATGATATGGTTGGATGATTAATAGATATTAGTGCTGACTAAGTTAGTTTTGTTTAATCATGTTTTTCATTGTATCTAAGATTGGAAATTCTACTAACCAGCCAAGATTTCTATCTACTAACCAGCTAAGATTTTGGTATCTAAAATTGGAAATTCTACTAACCAGCTAAGATTTCGGTATCTAAGATTGGAAATTCTACAAACCAGCTACTGCAATTTTTTTTTTCAATCTACTAACCAGCTAAGATTGGCAATGTTATGGATTAGTAGAAGAATCGTGGGTATCTAAGATTTGCAAGATATAGATTCATATAAATTCTAAGATTGGCAATGTTATTAGTTATTAGTGGTTATCCATGACTAAGTTAGGTTTTTATCACTTTTTTCATGGTACCCTCTGGTAAACTTTCACATAACTATTGAACATGGCCATAGAAATAGTTGATTTACCCAGCAATAAAAATGGGTGGATCTTTCAATGGTTATGTTAAATTACCAGAGGGTATAATCCCCATATATTGGGTAGTATAATCCCTTATAATTATAATCATCAACCAACAGGGGTTTGTTATGGATGAATCCCCAGGCTGTGTTCCCGACCTCCGATCTCCAGGTGATCTGGCCGAAGAGCCAGCGGACGACCTTTCCTCAGGTGCCCGATGTCGCCATCGCCGTCAAACATGGGAAAATCATGGAAAATCCCAAGCGTTCCATGGGAAAAAAACATGAGAACATATATTAAATATGCTAAGATCCCCTAGAAATATGTTTTTGCTCATGAAATAATTAAATGTCTATAAATGGACGATTTTCCTGCTAGCCATCTTTGATTACTGGAGGGCATATGCATCTATAGTGTAGAATGATATGAATATAATGGCAATACACTGGCAAAAGAAGGCAAATATCCCCATAAATATGGAGAGATCATGGGATTTTTCATTTAGGATGTAGTGTTACTGATGATTTTTTCTTGTTCTTCTCATCCCATCCGTTCATATGGTGGAAGGGATGTACACAGAAATGTGGGACAAATTTGGGGCTGTTTTTCGTAGGCGGGATGGACTGATCATGGTTATTTTCGTCATATATCATGCAGGGGTAGAATGTATATCATTGAAGACAACGTAGTCAATATACTTGCGTCCAATCAACTTATATACTATCAGGGTACATCGGTGCATGACCATTTTGTCACATTCTCGTAGCCATGTTTCTGGGGTCGTGAACAGGGGTGAAAAGGAGGTACCAGGCAAGCACAAAGAGAACACAGGATCA
>Ga0126342_10004095_pt1 | contig 24617 bp, 20 predicted proteins | sample Cyp1metagenome_FD_92528 | JGI IMG/M metagenome (GOLD analysis project Ga0126342, IMG submission 92528) | Coral microbial communities from Lord Howe Island, Old Settlement Bay, Australia - Cyphastrea 1 metagenome | ecosystem: Host-associated > Invertebrates > Cnidaria > Coral ...
CACTATTAGCATGCAGAATTCCAGGTTGTGGGTATGTTGATTAGTTATAGGTAAGATGGCGTTGAGCTGGTGATTTGATGATTTTGGATGTTCATCCCAGATTATCCTGTTTTTCCCGAATGCTTAGCGAAGGGTTCCCGTTTATAGTCTGGACCCTTGTTCGCCTCGAGTGGCTCGTCGCGTCGTCGTCGGGTCGGCGTCGCGTCGTCGCCGGGTCGGCGTCGCGTCGTTAATTCCGTGTCTATGGGGGAAGCTGCAAAACCTCTCCTTTTCGAAGGTTTCCAAGCAGGTTGTCATGTCAGTTTGTAGCACAAAGTAGCACTGGGAAGTAGTTTGTGCAAGCTTTGTAGTACAAAGTAGTACTGGGAAGTGCTTTGTGCAAGCTTTGTCGTAAACGTTTACAGAACTATGGAAAATCATCATTTTTAATGGGTAAATCAACTATAAATGGGCCATTTTCCATAGCAAAACGTTAGTTTACCAGAGGCTAGTTCCCATGTGCATGGGCCGCATGGGGCACAAATGTTTGCTAATCGATGTCCTTTCCCCATTGGTGAGCCAGTCTCACTGGGATGGTGAAGAAACCCCTATGACTTCCCGTATCTTCCAGCGTGTTGCTACGAACATAGGGAATGCTGTTGCAGATATGTCAAGACATACGTTCTGTTGAAAGGTGCAAAGTGGGGCCCCCTAGATAGCTAAGTTGGTTTATAGCTCCAATAACTATGGTTTATGGTACTTACAACTTATAACTATAGTTATTGGGGCTTATAAACCAACTTATAACTAGGGGGCCCCACATTGTACCTCTATCTAGTTGGTGCTTTGGAACAGGTTTTTTTTCCATGATATATGGGATGTCATCCTTCCCATTGACGAACTCATATTTTTCAGAATGGTTAAAACCACCAACCAGCTACAGGATGGTGCCCCCCAGTTATAAGTTGGTTTATAAGCCCCAATAACTATAGTTATAAGTACCATAAACAATAGTTATTGGAGTTATAAACCAACAGCTATCTAGGGGGCCCCACTTTGTATGTTACATGGGGATTTGACCAATTGCCCAAATGCAACAGAAATCAAGATATCTTTCGATATAAAAAAAATTGAAGGCACGCCTTTCGATGCCGATTTGACGGTCATTTCCTGGAATTTGTGTTTGACTTTGGTTCAAGATACCCTCAGTTACAGATGATTTCCCACTAGATGAGTTCCCTCTCAGAAACCGCTCTAGATTTGAAACTGGAATCCCCTATAATTAATTCGTGTGAATATAAATGGATTCCGGTTAAGATTTTCCCTTAAAACCAATCCATTGATAGATGATGGAAGTTGGATGAAGTTGGTTTATAAACCCCATCAACTATTGTTGTAAGATGTTATACGTATCATAAACCGTAGTTCTTGGAGTTATTTTCACAAAATTAGCTATCATTTGGGTGTCCCACTTTGTAGATATATGACCCTCTGGTAATCTAAAATAGCAATTGAAAATAGTAAATCAAATAGCAAACCATCCATGTTCATGGCCATGTTCAATAGTTATGTTGAATTACCAGAGGGTAGATGATGTTAGTACATGAACTGTTTGTACCACACCATCCCCTGCCATCAACACCGTTCAGCCAGGCCTGCTGGTGGCCAATAGCGCTCTTGCTTTGGACAACGAGTATGGACAGCTCTCCTCCCGGTGGCTGTGAAGACACAACTGGGGGTCCAACACTTGTTTTTTTTTTGTTCGTGGGGAACTACAGTTTGGGGCCCCATAATTAGTTAGCTAAGTTGGTTATAACTTTTTGATAACAATAGAGTGTATGATACGCACATAGTTATTTTTAGATGGGGTGAAAAACAAACAATCATAACTGGGGGTACCATCCTGTAGGGGGATAGAAATGGGGATTTAACCATCAAACATGGTGAAGATATGATAAGGTGATGGAGAATTCGAGATATTTTCCGTGGAACATGGCATGGCCAATTAATGTTGGTTTAGTGGATTTAACCATCCAAACTGGTGAGTGATGCGGATATAGCGGGGATATATAATCAACAGCTTGGGGTCAACCAACTGGATTGGTATACAGGCGGAAGTTCTATCAATTAAAGTGTACATATAACGCATATATCAACACTCGGGACATATCAATCTGAGCACACACACACATATATATATATACATACACGTATTACAATATACTACAATACACAAGTGGCTGTATCATCATCATCATCATCATCATCATCATCATCCATGGTGTCCATGATAAGTCTTGGCCGGGCAACCGCCAACTAGTGGATAGAACAGCAACGGAGACCAGGAAATGGATGGGCAGATCCCCCAAGTCCTAGTTGGAGCTTTTTTTTTAGCCCTGCTGGCGTGCAGGAATCGCAAGTGATCAACAACCATATTAAGCATAAGCCATTTATATCCATGGAATCTATGGCTTATATGTGGTTACTATATGATATAGTTAGGTTGTATATGATTATAAGTTATAAGCCAATTGCTCACTGGGATGCACATCCAAGTGCTAGGTGTTGCCAATAGCCTCCTAATAGGGCATCAGTTAATGAACGCAGTGACGTTTCATACAGTTAAACAACAGTTGCTTAAGATGATTCTCCACATTCGGGGATGTTCGGATGCCATGGTGACGGCCAGGAGATTGAATTACACTTGCGTTCCTCGTGTTTTCAAGTTTTCTGTTCTCGCCGACGGTGGATGGTTTGTAGTTCCGTCGCGTGCTGCGATGAGGAGTGAGTCTTGAGAGCTTTTTAACAAACAGCTTGGGGGGTCAATCAGTAATTATATAAAGAAACATTTCCAGGACACCATGGATCTACCAGCCAACAATCCGCGTTTTCTGCGAATTTAATTTGCCATATCCCATTTCCATCCCAGTTGCTGCAGGTGAATCCAAATATTTGTTGATTACTCGCGCCAAAATTTGTTGAGAGGGGATCAGCTCCAAAATTTGTGGGACCTCCAACTTTCAGCGAAGCCATTGCGCACAGCCAAGGCAGTTAGTCCTCTTGGCACCTTGCCTGCTGGGATCGGTGAGGTGGATGTAGGTATTCTCCAACAGCTGGTAGAACATGGATTTGTTTGAAAATTCTGCACCCCCAAAAACATATTTGGTATCATCATGTTTCCCATTAAAACTGAACAAAATCGGTATGCCTTGATGGAATCCCAGCAGTTGAGTATGTTCACTTGTCAAATTCCCAGCGGTGTCATCATTTTTGACGGTTTTTTATAAGGGTCAAATCTTCATTCGGCACAAAGTTTTGATGGTTCAACCGCCATTTCTTGACCAACCCCCCAGCGATTTTTTCCGCTCAAAATTCCCTCATTCCAATGTGTTCACCGTGTTGGATGCATAGACCCAGCCAATTTGGCGTGGTGATTCTTCAGATTTTGGGGGCTCCATAAATGGGGCTCCCCCAATAGCTGGATGGTTTATTTCATGGAAACCCCCGATTAAAATGGATGATTTAGGGGTACCCGCATTTTTGGAAACCCGCATGTAACCATAGTTGTAAAGGTTATATCGGAACTTATGGAGAGTAAAGTTCCATAGTTATACAATGTTATACAGTTATACCCAAACAGTTGTGGTTGCTTGTATATCCCATGTTATCCAAATTTCATCTGAAAAATCCCATTAAGATCCATGAACAGATTTCATATTTTACCCTCTGGTAAATAAACATAGACCGATAGACCCTGAAAATAGCCAATGTTTAATGGAAACTAGTCTTCCAACCCCTATCTGCCAGGGTCTATGTTAATTTACCAGAGGGTAAGATCCATGAAATCCCATGAAATCCAATGAAGTCAACAAATCGCCCATCCCCAGCACAGCGCTTCGCTTAAGCGCAGATCGTGATCTCCTGCAACATGGTCTTGACGGTGCCCATGCCCGATGAGTTGATGCGGCGAAGGAAGCGCGCCTTCAGCACCGTGGTCTACGTTAGTGGCTGGTAGGGTCTACGTGATGCAAAACACAAATGGCTCAAAAAGGGGTTGGTTAGTGGCTTCATATGGCTTAATATGAAAAAAATGGCTTGGCTTAGCTTCCCCGCTGCAAAAAGATTTTGATTCGAAAGATAAAAAAATGACAACATATGTAGATTCGACAGATGCAAGTACATATATCTATGTACACATGCAACCTAGCCATGCTTGGCTATGTTTCACAAGCCGCCCAAGGTGTCCGGAGCATGTTTATGTGGTCGTTACCCACGGCTGTGTTGGTGGCCGGCCTGACGGCGGCCTGGACTCTGCTGCTTGGAATTTCACAACATGAGAGTCTTGGAACCTACAGACATGTCGGGATGCAACAATACCAACCAGATGTTGGTAAAACAATACCAAGTTACAACCTATCCATAGGAAAACCATGGGAAAATAGTGGGAAATACTGGAAATATCATCTATAAATGGAAATCATGTGGGAAAACAATGTCAGTTTTACCATCCAAAAATGGGAATGGTAACTTTATACCACCTATATATTTATGGTGATGACTGGGGGATGGTTTATGGCATTGTTTTACCCACATTATAACCATAATCATAATGTCATAATCAGAATCATTGAAGTTAATGTCATAACCCGAATGATATTATTCATGATTCACTTCAATCATTATGACTGGGAATGGCAACCATACCACCCATAAAATTTGTGATTTGGGGGATGGTTTATAGCATAGTTGTACCCACATTAGTGTTGTTACTTTGGGTAGATTATGGATTAAGTATAACTTGCAGTTCTAGTTATAATATTTTCACCTATATATTGATAATCGGAGTTATATCCTAACCTGTGGGTGTTATTACCATAGTTGAGTGATGCTTCCCCCGATCATATGAAATCCCCACATATGGGCATCAAAAATGAATTAGTACAAGATTAAATCAGGGTTTCTAGGTATGTTACTTCACATGGAGGTTTCCTAAAATGCTGGTACCCCCTAGTTATCATCCATATTTTAGATTATTTTTGTTTCGGATTTTCCATGACATAAATCATATAAATCATCCAGCGAGCCTTTTGGGTCCATATATTGGATCATAGGATTGTTCCAGCATCATGTTGTAGATCCAAAGAGCTGGTTCAAAAAAATGGTCGGATATTCAACCATCAACGTCTGGTTGGGACTTAATAAGTTCCCTAAGGATCCATGGTGCTGGAATATTTACCTACATTGACCCCTAAAGTAAATTTCCAAGTAATCCCAACTGGTTGGTAAATATTCCAGCACCATGGATCCTTAGGGAACTTAATATATCAACAGTAGGGACTTTTATTTTGGTTCTGGTTGGTGCTTTGGTTCACATGACTGGATTATTGTTCCATGTCATATCAATGGGATGGAATAATCCTTTATATGGAATGTCATCCTTCCCATTGACGAAGTCCATCATTTTTCAAGATGGTCACATTGCACCACCAACCAGATTATGATTATTTGAGAATCACCATTTTCAATGGGTAAATCCACAACAAACTATGGAAAATCACCATTTTTCAAGATGGGCACATTGCACCACCAACCAGAAAAACCAATGAGGCCGTGGATGGGCGTTTCAGAAATGGGGATGGGCGCCCTTGCCATGGTTGCCATGGCCCGCCATGGCCCATTTTCCGCGAGGGAACATGATGAGAATCCATTGGAATTGGTGATTTTCCACCCGTTTTCAGACGAGGTTTTGGCTCTTACCCTCTGGTAAACATACAAAAAACTATGGAAAGATCCACCATTTTTCATGGGTGAATCAACTATTTCGACTGGGCCATTTTCAAGAGCAAACTGTTTGTTTACCAGAGGATAAGAATTTGGAACCAATAGATGTGAATAAATATGATATTATATGGGGATGAGTTAAAATCTGTTAAAATCTATGATTTCTTGTTTTAGGATTTTGAACATTGCTTGCAAGTACGAGATTATATCCCGGTTGGGGCACCACTTAGAACACAGCCTTGGCCTCAGCTGAGGGAGAAATTTTCTTGGGGAAGGTACCCGGCCTGGTAAACGTTGACAGTTTGCGAACTTGAACATTGCCATAGAAATCGTTGATTGGCAGATTTAAAAATGGTGATTTTCCATGGCAAAATGTTCATTTATATGTTGATTTACCTTTAAAAAAATGGAAATTTTCCATATAGTTATGTTCACCAGAGGATAAACAAAAATGTGATGTACCCTCCGGCAATCAAACATGCTTTGCGGTCAAATCCCCCAGTGTGATCGCTTTTTTTTCCCAGCCATTCATGTTTGATTACCAGAGGCTAAATCCATGATATTCCATGAACTAATCCCCATTTATCTCAACATCCATGAATTCATGAACTAATTCACTCTTCAGAATATTAATGCCCACTATAATTCACTATAATTCACTATAATTCACTATAATTCACCATTTAATGCCCACTAATCACCATGATTTACCATAGTTGCCCATTCATATGATGCCCATTTATTAGTTAATTATTTAATAGTTAATTTATACCATAGTTGCTTTTTTTTTACCATGAATATCAATGGGAATTCCAGGATCCTAAAATGGAGGTACTGTACCATGTAAGGCCATATTTTGGGGGTATATCCCCTTACATAGGCCTTATATAGGCCTTATATATGGTAGGTACCTCCATTTTAGGTTCCTGAAATGGCCATTGATATTTAATAGTGAATTTAATGCCCACCAATCAGCATGAATTTCACCATGAAAATTTAACGACGACTTCGATGCTATGTCCACGACCAGGTTGTTGGCCCACGTCGAGGATCAGTAACGAACTTTTGACGAAGGCGGGGAGATGTCTGGGTAAAAATGGATGGTGTATGTCATGGAAAATCCATCTATAAATGGATGATATAGGGGTACACACATATATATATATATGCTATGTTATATTATATTATATTATACTATATTATACTATATTATATTATATTATACTATATTATATTATACTATATTATGTTATATTACGTTTTATTATATTATATTATACTATATTATATTATATATTATTAAATAAATATATATTATATATATAGTATATTAATATTATTATTATTATCATTATTAGTATTACTATTATTATATACATTCATATATATAGATATATATATATATATTATGGGTGTATCTGGGTAACTTTCATCACGACCTCACTGTTTTCCCGAACCGTGGAATCATGGGACTTAGAGTAAGGGGAATCATCCCCAAAATGGCCGAATATCTGGAGAGTTTGGAGACATACTGATGATCGGAGGCTATATTGTAGATAATCTCCAAAATATCCTCTTGTTACATCTTTTGATATCTCCACTTTAGTGGTGTTTTATGCATCCGTGTTACCTTCGGGCAGATACTGTTCTGGTTGGTGGTTTCAAACATTTTTTATTTTCCATAATGTATGAGATAAGCCTTCCCATTGACTAATATTTTTCAAGATGGTTACCCTCTGGTAAACTAACATAGCTATGGAAAATCACAATTTTTAATTGGAAAACTCACTACAAATGGCCATTTTCCAGAGCTATGTTAAATTACCAGAGGGTAAAACCACCAACCAGTGTTGGTTTAGCTACTTTTCTGGTTGATTAATCATGTGGATCCCCCAGTTTCCGATGGTTAGCCACCCCCCCAGTTTGATCCGAAAAAAGGCCACTTGATCTTATACCATCCATTATGTAACCATTTGTGGTTCCTCTATTATTCATGGTTGAATCACCAATTTCGCGATAGTTATATACCATCTGGTAACATAACTATGGGTTCACATCACCAGTTTGAACTATTTTTCATAGGTACATCAATGAACTCAATGGCCATGTTTAATAGCAAACTGTAAACGTTTACCAGAGGGTACCCCCAAGTTTACATGAGCCACCTCTTGATGGGTCGTCGCCAGGAGACAGCAATGAGCAGGTATTTACCATCTGGTTATTTAACATAGCCATGGAAAATGGCCCATTTATAGATGGTTTACCTGGGTTTACCTATTAAAAATGGTGATTTTCCATGGCTATGTTAAATAACCAGATGGTAATGATATATTCTAAGTCAATCTTAGATGGATAGTTTAATTCTGTATTTTTTTGGTATCAATGGGATTATCTACTAACTAGCTAAGAATTTATTTATTTTTTCAGGGTATCTAAGATTGGCCATGTATTCATCGGGGTATCATGAATAATATACCAATGATTATTAATATGGTTAATGTTAAACATGATATATTATTACCGTGTAGTTGGTTAACATCATTTACAATTGTATTACCTATAGTTGGATTCTGACCAATGACAATGAAGTATCAACAACAATAGTTGAGTATCATGATATAGAATCAACTATAACCGAAAGCTACGATAAGTCAATGGTATCCGTGAAAGTTTGTTTGTTGCTGGCTGGTAGTTTACAAGTCTTATTTTATGTGGAATCACCCAATACATGGGGATACAGCTGGAACCAATGAAATTGCTTGGTCGTTTCAATATGTTTCAATCAGTTTTTTTTTTTGGGGGGGTTTTCAACCCTACAAATAGAATGCTGATCCGATCCCGCCGGCATATTTCTGCGGGCTGAACCGACCAATCAGTTGGCTGAGTGGGCTATTTTCCAGCTAATATGGCAATATCATGTAAAAATAATATGTGGAAAATATTAATTGGAAAATTGTCGGCGGTTCAGCTAATAATATGTGGAAAATACCAATATCATGTGGAAAATACCAATATCATGGGGGCTATTGTCATATTAATTGGAAAATAGCCGATGTAATGGGTATATCATATGAGTTGGCTGACGATTTTTTTCTGTGGTATCATGTGTGGTGTACCTAATCTGGGTCAACCAACTGGATGTGTAGTTGGAGTGGTTGACTCCTTCGATCTTTTGCTATGAAGGGGGGTATTTACTAACCAGCTAAACATAAATTGCTTGCAAGATGGACAATGTAAATCCACAACTTTCCATTGATCCACGATACTGACGATACTTATTTAATACACCATAAACTGGTTGGTGGTTTGGAACCTTTTTTCATATATTGGGAATTTCATAATCCCAACTGACATTCACTCCATCATTTTTCAGAGGGGTAGGGCCCAACCACCAAGCAGATTATTATTAACCATCATTAACCATCATCATTAACCATCATCATTAACCATCATCATTAACCATCATCATTAACCATCATCATTAACCATATATAAACAGTATATTAACCACAATTTCTGTGCTTTATGAACTGGTACCTTGATTAATGGATCTTCACGGGATGATTTGCTGCCCCTTGTGAGTTCTTAATTTTCACTTAGGGGTGCAGTTCCATTGAAAAAACAATATTACACCGGGAACGCTAACATCATTTACCATCATTTACCCACCATTTCTATCCATTTCTCAGTTCCTCATTGTATCTGCTGTTTCCCCCGTTCCACGTGATTCCCGAGTGATTCCCTGTCTCCGTGAAATGTGGCCCCGTGGGTTGTGCATCACGACTTGCTGCCAGGTTCAACCGGTGAAGCTCTGGTAATGACTAACAGACGAACTCATATTTTTCAGAGGGGTACTTGGTGGCTCATCCCACTTAGTAAGTGGCTTATAACCCCAATTATGAGTGGATTAACCCTACTTATCCCATTTATAACTGGGGTTATAACCCACTTACTAAGTGGGATAAGCCATCAAGTAGGTATACCACCAACCAGTTAATAATGGTTTAATTATGGCTTGTAATGGTTAATAATTGTTAATAATGGTGATTGATAGGAGAAAAACCCTCCAGTAATATTAAGACTTCACTATTGAAAATGGCATATAGAAATAGTGGATTTACCCATTGATAGCATGGTGGATCTATCCATAGTAAAATGTAAACTTTAACCCCAGAGGGTAACCTGGGTTCGCCATGGATATTGCTCCAGCGTAGGGTGAACCATCGTGACGAACCACTGGAAGTTTAGCCCCCAAAATGATCCCATCCCAAATGGACTTTCGGCTGAAAACTGATTCCCGGAGCTTGATACCCGGCCTGGTAAACATACAAAAAGCTATTGAACATGGCCATAGAAATAGTGGATTTACCCAGCTATAAAATGGTGATTTTCCATAGCTATGTTAGTTTACCAGAGGGTAAATAGCCAGCTGAATGGAAAAGAACATCCTCGAAGCCGCTCGAATTGAAAAGACGATTTGCAAACGCTCCAGCGCCGGGAGAGATTTGTAGGAAAACCGCCAAACATGGCAGAAAATCAGCCTCATCTCATCACCCTGAGATTTCGATTCTGATATATAATTATATCCCCATTATTGATTGCATATATATATAATATGTATATATATATAATTTGTATTAATTTGTATATATATATAATATGTATATATATATATAATATGTATATATATATATACTATGTCTATATGTATATATATATACATACACCTAATACCGTATATCCTTATTATATTCCAATTCTTCCATGTAAAAAATACACAATTGATGGTTCTAGCGCTGCCCATGCACCTCTGGAGGTGAACGAGACGAAACGAGCCGCATTGATTCGTGAAGAAAAAAGGAAGCGGAACTGCAGGATGGGACCCCCCAGTTATAAGTTGGTTTATAAACCATTATAACCCCCATTAACTATTTCGTTACATCAACCATAAACCATAGTTACCCTCTGGTAAACATACAAAAAGCTATTGAAAATTGCCATTTATAGTTGAATTACCCATAAAACATGGTGATGTTCCATACTTTTCTGTAAACGTTGACCGGAGGGTAAGCCACTGAAATAACGAACGATACGCGAGCTCGACCGGGGGCCACATCATCTGTGAAGATCCGGGGATTTAGTGGGAGTAACGGTAATAAATGGTGAATTACCATCTGGTAATAAACTGCTTGGTGGTTTCAAACATTTTTTTTGTGCCAAGTTGGTTGATGATTATAGGGTCAATATGTTTTTCTTATTGGTGGTTTGGAAATGTTTGGGCCATTTTTTATTTTCCATTTCATATATGGGATAGTCCTTCCCAACTGACTAGTATTTTTCAAGATTGTTAAAACCACCAACCAGTAAAACATGGCTTGCCGGAACAATCTCAATAAATGGAGGTAGAGACAGAGAGAGCTGCGAAAATCATCGAACTATAGTAACTAAATGGGCCATGTTCCATAGCGATGTTTGATTACTTTAAGCATCTTTAAATGGCAATTGGTTTACCGGCCATAAATGGTAAGAATATGTAAGAATTATGGGGGACTCACCAAATAATTATGGGAATATAACTGGATATAAACCCATGAAACTGGCTACCACTATTTCCCATTTCTGATGGTTATCAGCCAATTTCTGATTATAGCTGGTTATATATCCCATGATATCCTAATCAATATATCACTAGACCCCCTAATTTTAATGGTTTAAATCCGGCATAAAAATGTCCCAATTGGGATGATGATGCTAAATGACATGCATTTAGGTGGCTTAACCACCAGCCACTTAAATAGCAGGCTATATCCTCGGAATGATTGATTAGATATTGGTTTTCCGTATCTATTTTTGCTTCACCTTGTGCTATTTGAGGCATAAGACTTTCGTGGTCATGAAGAGTTTCCCCTATGACCAGTCAATCTATCTGACAATTCAGAGCCATTTCTTATATTATATATATGTAACTATATAGCAAGCCCTAAAAAGATAGATCACTTGGAAAGCTGGACATTTTTGAGGAAACATCCCAAAGAAACACTGTTCTATTTTTTTGGGGTTTGCCATATGTATATATATATATATATCTGGGGTAAATTATAACGACCTCACTGCGACCACTTGAATTCATGGTTAGTAATGGGAATCATCCCCAAATGGCCGAACTATTAAGGCCAGTGAAATATTATAATTTACCCAGATATATATAAGTACTCCGACTAAAGATGGCGATTCCGACTACCTGAGGAACCTCCATAACGTATACGTTAACACATCACGGCCTGTCATGTGGATATTAATGGTGCATCGTATGTACATGTACATATACCCTCTGGTAAACGTTTACATAACTATGGAAAGATCCACCATTTTGAATGGGAACACTCACTATTTCTATGGTCATTTTTTATAGCTATGTAAACGTTTACCAGAGGGTACACGTCACAGCCATGTTTATTCATATGCGCGTAGATGTTCACACACACAGGTGCATATATAGATATATACCGGTCAATCTTGGATGGCGAATCAGCGACAAAAAGTACATGATTTTTCTGGGATGGCAAAAACAACATCAATATAAATATAAATCACGGTCTTTCTCAGTTCTATGGTAGACATACCCTTTGGCTAGTCAACACTAGCTATGGAAAATGGTCCATTTCAAATAGATGATTTACGCTTAAAATGGTGTTTTTCCCTACCAAATTGTTTGTCATTGCCATCATTAATCACCATTAATTATCACTAATTCCCATGAATGACCATGAAATCATCATTGATCCCCCACTCATCATCATTTAACACCTCCCATTCTTAGTGCTGGTTGGTGGTTTGGAACTTTTTTATTTTCCATTTCGTATATGGGATGTCATCCTTCCCATTGACTTTCATTTTTTTCAGAGGGGTAGGTCAACCACCAACCAGATCATTATTAACCATCATTAACCATCATCATTAACCATCATCATTAACAGTATATTAACCACAATGGTAGGTCAACCACCAACCATGGATTTTCCCATTAAAAATGGTGATTTTCCATAGAAATCGTGGATTTTCCCATTAAAAATGTGTGTTTTCCAATGGATTTTCCCAGGATTCCAACCAGTTCGCGGTCCCAGGTTGGAGCCAGCGGTTCCGGGAAGAGCACCATGCTGGGAGAATTGATGAAGGCGTTTCCGAAGAATCCAGCAGTTGATGACCGGCTGGAAATGATTACTGGGAAAACCATCATTTTTAATGGGAAAATCAACTATTTCTATGGTGATTTAATGGGATGTAATGGGATTTACCCCGTGGTAAACGTTGACACTTTGCGAACTGGAAGCCATGGCCCAGTCGAAATAGTGAGTTTTCCCATTCAAAATGGTGGATCTTTCCATAGTTTACTAGTTATGTACTGTAAAACGTTAGAAATTACCGGAGGGTAGCCTCCGGAAATGACGAGCATTTGAAGTGAATGGGCTATGATTTTCCTGGTGAATGGGATTATACTTGGAATTCATGATGAGTGGAATGGGGATGAGGGTTACCCTCTGGTAAATTAACATAGCTATGGAAAATGGCCCAGTCGAAATAGCTGATTTACCCATTAAAAATGGTGGATCTTTCCAGTTCGTTATGTAAACGTTTACCAGAGGGTAAGCAACCAGAGGCTTTTCTGGGGATATTCCCTGAATTTTAGGCCTGATTTTTTTTGGCCAATAAAATATATGGTAGGTACCTCCAATCAATATTTAGCCAACTATGGGATTTTTGCCCAACATATTTTACCATGACCAACCAGCTCGTCCACAGTTTTTTCATGGTGAAACTATGGACTTTCAGGATGAACAGATGGGGGTATAAGTGGATAACTATGACAATCATGATATAACTCATAAATGATGATTGGAACTGGGATTTAACCATGATTTATAGATATCTAGAGCGTTTTAACCATCAACACACTGATAAATGGTTATTTGGGAGAAAACCAGCGGCATCGGATTTAGTGGCTTTATATCATTGGGATAGTTAACAAAAACACTTAAATATGATTTTGGATGTGCTTCAGCAGTGGCTGCTAAACCGGTAGCTTGATGATTCAATAGATTGGGGAATGTCGATCCATCCATTAGAGGAATCTTGCAGAATCCCCTTCTCAACCAAGCAGCATAAAAGGAGTAAGTACAGAGGCTTTGAACACTGCGAGAAATTGGGAGTAAACCAGTAAAAAATGTGAAATTGGGGATTGAACCATCTAAACTCGGGCTGGAAAACCAAGAAAAAGAGATGGTCAACAAGGTTTAAACAACACTTATTATTGGATATAGCCTAATAGCCATTCAAACTGGTGAACAAAAGGACAGTGAGGAAAACATTGCAAACATTGGGAATACAAAGTAACAATGCCCGTTTGGGTTTGATGTTCAACCAGTCAGCCTTGGTGAGGGGTAAAACGGGATAGATAACCAACTATACAATCAAAACTTGGATTGCTTGGTGCTTTCTGTCATCGGGGTACAAGTTGGGAGAGAGAGAGAGAGAGGATATATATATATAACCGATCATTAAAACTTGGATCGGTTTGCCTTGGTACCATTTGTAGACTATTTTCGCGCAGTGTTCCCATGTTTTTTTTGCATCTATGTTAACTTGCCCTAGGGTGGTTTTCAACCCAATATGGCTAATGGTTTTATTTCTGTCTTTGCTGGACTTATTTCTCACTTTCTCTCTGCAACCAACTTTATCCCATCATATTTCATAAGATGGAATAACATATGATCCCAGTCTTCAACACCATCTTGGGTTACTAATGCATATTCATCCATATGAATCATTAATCCATATTTTTTTCCCGTGATCATCCCATTTTGTCAACCCAATGACAGACGCCAGGAACACGATCCTAGCGCTATGACCAACTTTGAAGAGCAAAGGTGTGGGGAAGGGGAAGGCTGGCCGCGTGTGCAAACATGGTGTTTAATCATGGGAGAACAAACGGAACTATACGGGATTCCATTTTCCATTGATATCCATTTATGAATGAAATGGAGATTTAACATGATTTAACCATCCAATAGGGATGGTTTTTAGATGATTTAGTGATCGGAATCGGCATTCATCTAGCCCCTTAGGATGTTAAATCCCATGGATTCCACCAGGGTTTCGTTTGGAAGTTCCTGGGGTTCTGACCTGGAGGTCCTGTCAGTTTGCCAACAGAGCCAGTGTGTTTCTTTTCCCAGGTTTTCTCGTCATAGAAAGATGGGGAAACCCATGGCATATGGTTTCCCCAATACCCTCTGGCTATGTCAAAATAGCTATTGACGCTAGCACGTTTATAGTTGATTTACCTATTAAAGATGGGGATTTTCCATGGTATATGTTAGTTTACCAGATCATTATACAAACATATACAAACCATCAACATCCATCAACCACATCATAATCTTACCATATCTTACCCTTAATTCCCCTGGTTTGTTTTTTAAAGATGTGGGATTTCCCTAGCAAATTGTTTGTCATTGCCATCATTAATCACCATTAATTATCACTAATTCCCTCATGAATGACCATGAAATCATCATTGATCCCCCACTCATCATCATTTAACACCTCCATTCTTAGTGCTGGTTGGTGGTTTGGAACTTTTTTTCCATAGTATATGGGATAATCCTTCCCATTGACTAATGTTTTTCAGAGGGGTAGGTCAACCACCAACCAGATTATTATTAACCATCAACCATCATCATTAACCATCATCATTAGCCATCATCATTAACAGTATATCAACCACAATGGTAGGTCAACCACCAACCAGTTAATAATGGTTTAGTCATGGCTTATAATGGTTAATAATTGTTAATAATGGTGATTGATAGGAGAAAAACCCTCCAGTAACACTTCACTATTGAAAAGTAACGTGGATTAACCATCATTAACCATATAATAACCATCATCATTAACCATTTATAGTGGATTTACCCATAGAAATAGGGGTAGGTCAACCAACCAGAGGCCTTTCGTGGATGATCACTTGCGGTTGCCAAGTTGCCGGTGCCAAAACGGGCTCCCAGCTGCCCCGTGTGGCCCCGGGATGCCAGGAGCAACTTGATGACGCATCACACCCTGCAGGTGCCACAAGCAACGCGGAATTCGCTTAAGGGATATCCTTTGGTAAACGTTTACATAACTAGTGACAGAAAAATCGATCATTTTTCATAGGTGAATGAACCATTAAAAATAGTGGATTTACCCATAGAAATAGTGGATTTACCCATTGATAAGTATGGAAAATCACCATTTGTAATGGGTAAATGAAGTATTTCTATGGCAATTTTCAATAGCAAACTGTTAAATTTCCAGAGGGGCCAGAGGGGAAACCATGATGACTCAGTATTGTTGACTTGATGTTCAAAGGACGCAGTTGGGTGTTCACCGACATTTCGAGCCAGCCCACTTCTCAAATCACGTATTCCGGTCTAAGAGCCCAATGTGCCAGCAGACCCATAGTTACTTCTGGTTGGTGGTTTGGAATAGTTTGGAACATGAATTTTATGACTTTCCATTCAGTTGGGAATGTCATCATCCCAACTGACTTTCACTCCATCATTTTTCAGAGGGGTAGGTCAACCACCAACCAGATATATTATTAACCATCATTAACCATATAATAACCATTATTAACCAGCAGACCCATAGCTACTTAGTTCGAATTCTGCTTTTTGAACATCCATTTGCATCCATTTGGTCAAAATCCCACCCTCCCATCCTCCATCCTCCATTGTTACGGAAACGAAAGCTGGCCTGGTGGAATGTATGGGCGATAAACTTGACTTCAAGAATTTCAATTATCTTAGCGACCCACTTGGACCCCTTCAGTAGCCAGGATGGTAAAAAGATGTAAAAAGTAGCCAGGATGGTTCAGCAACGAAACTTGACCTTGACCCAAATAGCCCCCAAGAATGTGTGTAAATGCTTGCAAATTGCTAGATAGATTGTTTTGTTATATGTCCCCATTAAAAGGAGCAATTCGTTGCTGATATTCTGGTGAAGATCGCCGCGGATCGCAACTGCTTCGTGTTAAAGTTGTATCCATTTGCAGTGAGATTAGCCCAAAACTTCGGGCTCGTCTATCATCCCAATTCTTCCCAATGTTTTCTGGTTGACGAATTTCAAAGCAAAAAAATAGCTGGTTGTAGACCCCGACTAGGTCCAATGATCCTCCAGCGAGGGCTGTGCCATGTGTTTTTTTGCGCGCGCAGATTGGCCAACGAACCTTGAAATTCCTGGACTGTTCCGGCAATGAGCGTGCCGGACATCTGGTGAAGGCCTGGAAAGTGGGTGTTTTTTTGTTTGATTGCAGTGGGGATGAAACATCGAATGCCGGACAAGCCCTAATAGTGGCGCGCTGCTTCATTCTATTTTTGTGGGAATCACTTACCCTCTGGTAAACAAACATAGCTATTGAAAATGGCCATAGAAATAGTGAGTTTTCCCATTAAAAACAGTGATTTTCCATAGTTTTTTGTACGTTTACCAGAGGGTAACATTTTCCCAAAAACATCCCAAAACTCAGTTGCTTAAGCTCACTGGTGAAATCTTCAGCAAGGATCCAATGGCCGCCATGGCCCATTCCCAGCGGATCGCGCATCCTGGCAGGAGTGGTTTGGGCGAACTCAGTGGGTCTTCGTCATTTATAGCCTGGCAGATGTGAAGTGCGGCGACCCGTTTCGGAGCGTTAAGGGAAAGAAAAAGGGAAAACGGCTGCTGAGGACACTGAGAGATGATACTGAAAGATGATGTGGTAAGATAATATCTTGATATTTTGAAAGGTATTATTAATATATGGTAAGATACTGAATGATTATTATACCATATTATGGTTAATCATATTCTTTAATATTCTTTATCAAGATATTGGATGATATGGTAGGTCTAAGATTCTATTTATTAAGATGGCATGATATGGTTGTTTTGGGGGTATGCCCAGTTTAATTCAGACAAACCCAATGGGCAGACCCACCCCACAATCGGTTTATTGAAATTCTGCCGGAGACAAAGAAGAATAAACAGAGGCACCCTCTGGTATCATCAAACATGGCTAGCAACTACCCGCTGGTAAATTAACATAGACCCTGAAAATCACCAATTTTTAATGGAAACTATTCTTCCAACCCCTATCTGCCAGGGTCTATGTTAATTTACCGGAGGGTAAATGGGAGATTTCCATTGCCATGTTGAATTGCTATGAATTGCTGGTGGGTCCGCAGCCCCTTCGAAAAGGTCGTGGGGAGAACATATCGAAAAATGACATGGATCCACCCCCATTTTTTGTCCACACTTCGAGCCCAGAGCCCATGGCAGTCCCATTTTCAGGACATCATGGCACGATATGGCACGTATGTTTCACGTATGTCTATGCCCCGGCATACACTGAAATAGATGTGATATGCTTATGTATACTGTGTATACCCTAAGTATTCGAGATAAATTCTGGAAAGTCTTTGGTAGACCTGTTGCATGACTTCAGAATATGTGTGAAACAACTACTTGTTAGCTGCCTATAGTGCCTTTCTGTTGTTTCATGGTTTTTCATTTGGCACTTAAGGCTGTTAAGGAATGGTATTTTGTAACAAAACACATGCTGCGCTGCTATAGCTGAGTCCGCCACTGTTCAGAGGTCATATCAGAAGGCCTTGACTCTCATGGCAGAAGCACGTCAGGCCGAAGGGCTGGTAGATGCTGCGCTTCACAGCGGTGATGGTGTGGTAAAGCCGGTAGTTATTTGATGGAATCGAGTTCAACCGAGTTCAAACGCATCCCTGTTTTTGGAAGCTCCAAAATGATGATTGTGGTTTCAAATCCAATTTCTGGATATTTCTGGATGGTGTATACCATGTCTGAGAAAGTCATGGGGGGTCATGGCTTTGGATTTACTTCCCCGAATTGACATTGGGGACCAGTGCGGCGTATCGATCTGCATCCCGACTCAAAAACGCAGAACATGACCTGGGGGGTCACACGATCGAAGACTCAAAACATGGTTTTCTGGTTGGTGGTTTCAAACATGGCTTTTACCCTCTGGTAATTTAACATAACTATGGAAAATCACCACTTTTCATGGGAAAATTCACTATAAATGGTGATTTTAATGTTCATTTAACAATTGATTTATTGTTTGATACCGTGGAACAACCCCCACCATCCAGGATGATCCCCGGTGAACAACATTTAGCCAGTTAAATAGCATGGTGATTGGCCATCTGGTTGGTGGTTTCAAACATGGCTTTTATTTTCCATAACGTATGGGATGTCATCCTTCCCATTGACTAACATTTTTCAAGATGGTTTTTGCACCACCAAGCAGTTTTTATTTGTGACTGTTGAATTCAATTGTCTACCGGTAAAGTCAGGTTAATTCATTTTTAATTCACTTAAATTACACTCTTCGGCTAGATCCGACTCATGCTTGCTTGGATCAGTTCAACAGAATCCCAGTTTTCTGTGGCGCAGTTCTCATAAAATCACTTAAAAAATCCTGGAAAATTGCCCATTTATAGATGATTTTCCCATAAAAACCTCCATTTATAAGGGATTTTCCATGGCTATGTTAAATAATCAAATGGTAATTCCTGGAAAACTGCTGGCAAAGCCCCGTTTTCCCATGGATTCTGCCGAACTTCCTGAGGCGGGTGCCGGCGTGGTGCTCTTTGCCAACAAGTACGCACGGGCAACTCAGAACATGCAGAACGCTTCACGGACGTGGTCTGGATTCTACTGGGATTCTACCGGGGGGTATCTGGAACAGGGCGTTATTAATGGTTATGCCAATGTATTGTATTGTATGCGGATATCCCGATCTCCCCATTATCTATATGACGTCATAATTTATAGTGTTTTATCCGGAATATAAAAAAACGTAATGTGGGTTCTCTGGCCATGGATCTTGAGAACAACATATGGAGCTAAGCAGCCTATCTAACCCCAAAAATCGGAGGAACCGCAGGATTTTCAGGGCCGATAGCCTCGGTCACCGGCCTTGCTGTTCAGCTCTCGGAGTTGCACTAAATAAATGACGAAAAACATGTGGTAAAAGTAAATGTCGTATATCTTTACCACACCAAAATGGGAATGGTAAGTTTATACCAGCTTTTTTTTATGGTGACTGGGGGATGGTGCGTGCCAATGGCATGGTCAAATCCCCATATCGGTGAAGATTTGCCCGAAAAATGTGTCAGTGGTCGGCCCTAAAAAAATCCCTTAGCCTCTGGTAAACGTGATGGATGCTTATGGTTATCCTCTGGTAAATGGTGGTTTCATGGTGGTTAATGGTGGTTTAATGGTGTCTAATGGAGATTTATCCTCTGGTAAACGTTTACAGTTCGCGAACTGGAAAATAACCATCTTTAAGTTCGGTAAATCAACTATTTCTATGGGCCATTTTCAATAGCTATGTTAAATTACCAGAGGGTAATAAACCCTCATTATTGTGGGGGGGAAGGGTGGACCCCCATGACAAATGTCCAATTGTTAAATAATATCCCATGGTGGCTTATGACAATCCCCAAATAAGGGCAGTATCACCCCCTCTATTCATCACAATGATTTCCCCAACTATATCCAATTATGGTGCCAGCACTTCGGCTATGCCTAAAAACGTCCCATCGTTTTTCGAGATGGATGGAAGCCTCATCTTTGGTGACCCTTACAGTACGTTGTGGTTCGTTGTTGAAGGTCCAACAAGATGGCTCTAGCTGACCTAGAGACGCCCCTGTGAACCCTTTGCGGCCGTGCAGTGCCGTGCATATGCTACATAAACCCTAAAGAAAGCCTACATTAACCCTTAAAGAGACCTTGCATAAACCCTAATTAAATAAATATACGTATGTATAATATATATAGAGAGAGAGAGTCCCTACACAAACCCTGTCCTATCAAAGTGTATGTAGTGGAGTACGGGATTTTCAATTGCCATGTTTGACTACCGACGGGTATCCTCTTGGGATATCAACATATATCAACTACATAACTCCATCACCCTGATATTTTCAACACCCCATTTCTATGGTCCCCCAAAAAATGTGGAAATTCCCTACATCCACCATTCACTGGATTGGCTTAAGGGAAAATCGAAACCGGAAACTATGGTTTTTACCATCAAATATAGGGTTTTCCGGTTAAAATTTTCCCTTAAACCAATCCAATGATAATAACCACTATTTTCCCATATATCAAATACTATTAACCACTACTAACCATGGTCTCGTTGAACGTTTTTTTTTCCATATCAACAGGGGTGGACTGGGATCAAGTCTTCAGTCTCGATGCAGATTTCACCGCCCAGGATGTTGGCAAAGAAGGCAAGGAAGTGCAGGTGCCTGGGTGCCTCCGTGGGGTGCTGATGGGATACCCTCTGGTAAACTAACATAACTATGGAAAATCACAATTTTTAATGGGAAAATCCACTATGAATGGCCATTTTCAATAGTTACGTTAAATTACCAGAGTGTATCTGGGATCAGGGTCCAACATGATGAACATATGGTTCTTGAATGTTGGAGATAAAACTGGAGTTGGGAAAAAAAAGTTTCTACTATTGCCAAGATATCACTATTGTCACTATTGGTTAGACAACATGAAAAAAAGGGGATGGTTGGGGGGAAAAACAAAATAGCTAGATTGGTCATCATAAACCAGCTTATAATGATGGTTAGTTAATGATGCTTAATGAGTACCCTGGACAATGGTGATCTTGCATCGCTATGTCAAATTGCCAGAGGGAATCCTGATGTCGAATGGGGCTCGCTTTAGGGACCACTACATCTTTAAAAACGTGGAGAAACAATAGAAACACATGGAACTGAAGTTGACTGTTGACTATCAGCAATGGGTGGTCGAACTAACAATATCAGGGATTGAACCAATCTTTTTGGGAATATATCCTTGGGACGATTTACCCTCGAACCAACCAACATTGAAGCGAACAACCATTATCCAATTGATCGCCGATCAATTTTGATAAAGGTGGATTTGCGTATGGGGCACACCACCATTTGCATCGAATCTCTCTTTCAATCTCTCTAATGAACCTATTGTTTTTGGGGGTGCTCGAGTCCCCCGTTTTTTTGTTTGGGCTGTCCCCACTTGTTGCAGTGGCAGTTGAGCCTCAACAGCAGTTGCTGTTTTTGTTGCTGGTCTCTCTTGTTCCATCCCCAGTTGTGAAGTCCAAAGCCAAAGTCACATACACAAATGCTTGTTGCGAAGCTACCACTATTGAAGAAAAGAGACACATACACAAATAGATAAATATATGAATGAATAAATAAATAAATAAATATATATATATATTAATTTAAATATATATATATATTAATTTAAATATATATATATATTAATTTAAATATATATATATATATAAGTAAATATATATAAACAAACAAACCAATACCTCCGGGTCCCCTTATTGAAATGTTCTTGGAATTAGGGCACCTTCCCAACTGGGAGGCACATCCCTCGCAGGTGAACCTGCGTGAGGCACATGACAGGGCCACGCAATTGCAGGCCCTGGCGGGGCCCTGGCGGGTGCAGGTACCCTCCGGTAGCACATAGATGGAATAGATATGGAAGAAATCCATGGGTTACCTATGGGTTACCTATGGTTATTTAATGTTATTAGAAATCCATGGGTTACCTAGAGGTTACCTATGGGTTACCTATGGTTATTTAATGTTATTAGAACTCCATCTGATTTTATGGGTTACCTATGGTTATTTAATGTTATTAGAAATCCATGGGTTACCTATGGGTTACCTATGGGTTACCTATGGGTTACCTATGGGTTACCTATGGTTATTTAATGTTATTAGAACTCCATCTGATTTTATGGGTTACCTATGGTTATTTATAGCAATAGTGGCTTAGAACGATGTTCTGAAAATTTCTTGGAGCGACACCCAGCTACTGTGTTCCTGGATTGGCTGTCGAGATGCATATTGTTTCGGGTTCCGGATCGGCTCCAAGGAAAGCTGTTGGTATCCTGTTGGTTGGTTAGTATGTCAATTGGATATCCTGTTGGTGATGTCCACTTCTTCATGTTTTCTTCTTTTCAGCATTTGAATCGTTCAATGCCAAAAACAATTGTGTGTCGGACTTTGGGACAGGGGACAGGATATCTAAGGCGAGCAATGTTACATCTCTGGTTGGTGGTTTGGAAGATGTTTTTATTTTTCCATATATTTCGAATAATCATGCCAACTGACGAACTCCATCATTTGTCAGAGGTGTAGGTCAACCACCAACGAGATGATTATTAACCATCATTAACCATATATTAACCATATATTACAGTAAGCATATATTAACAGTATATTAACCACAATTTCTGTGCTTTATGAACTGGTGGAAACTTACCAGATGTAAATAACCGAGTTTCATGGTGGACGACTGCAACCATTGGGTCGCTTTTCGTTGTGAAATCTTTTGGGACGTGACAAAAAAGTGGAGTGAAAAACCACACCTGAATTCCCCAGTTTGTCCAAATGGGTTTATGTAAGATTTGTTGCTAGAACTAGGTATAACTATTAGTGAAGTATAACATAGATTAACATAGTATAACCATATCAACTATCTCAATGGTGATACTCAAAGAGACGGGTTAGGGTTAGAAAGAAGCTCCAGTTACTATTAACTATGTTAACCAGTAACGAAACTATAATGGTTAACTATTAATGATTAACTATGTTAACACGTCACTATTAAGTATGTTAACCACCGTCAACTAGATGGTGATCGTAACTATAGTAACGTGGCCGGTGAAAAACCACGCCTTCAACGAAAATCCATGCCGAGGCCTACTCGGTGGAAGGCTCATCCCTATCGGATGCCGTGAGGCAAGGATAACTGGTGCTAAACATAGGGAATGGGGGAATGATGGGGAATGGGAAATAATGGTGTACTCCCAACGATGGTTTAGAATTTGTAATGGAAAATCCGTCTGTAAATGGATGATAGGGGGGGTACATATACATACATCCACACACATATATATATGTTATATTGGATATGTTTGGTAGTTAATGAACGTACATACACACACACACACATATATATATATATATAGGTTGTATTACCATTTTTGGATATTTTTGGTAGTTAATGAACGTGAATTATAACCAATTTGACGAGTAGTGATTTGGACTGATATCCATGAGTTATGGTGTAGTTGATAAATGGGTATGGGTCAATACCTATAGATACATTTTGAGTGGGATGAACATCCATAAATCCCAGCTATTTTGATGTGAACTACAGAAGTACTATAGGTTTTGACACACTGCCAAATTATTTAACGATCATGCAAAGTGGGGCCCCCTAGATAGCTAAGTTGGTTTATAACTCCAATAACTATGGTTTATGGCAGATATAACTATAGTTATTGGGGCTTTTCTAAACCAACTTACAACTGGGGGGCACCACATTGTGGGATAATGGGATATATATATGTATATATATATATGGTGATATAGAATGGTATAATATGGTATAATTATAATGGGATTGTAAATGGTATTCTTTTTTTTCTCAAGTTCCCCTTCACCTGCGCTCCAGGTTCGTGGCCAGTCAGGACGACTCAGCCGAAGCTCCGGCCGAAGGATCCGCGGCGAGTTCGTGAGGATGCGGTGGGTATCCCTAATCATGAATCATGTTGTAGTTTTTTTTAAAAAATAATATGTATATATATATATATATATTCCCGAGAGCGCCTGCGAAGGGTTCTTCGTAAAAAAGCAGCCGTTATACTACATCTTCACACCTTCACATCTGCTGATCTACATCTTCACACCTTCACACCTGCAGATCTAGATCTTCAC
>Ga0126342_10004096_pt1 | contig 24616 bp, 21 predicted proteins | sample Cyp1metagenome_FD_92528 | JGI IMG/M metagenome (GOLD analysis project Ga0126342, IMG submission 92528) | Coral microbial communities from Lord Howe Island, Old Settlement Bay, Australia - Cyphastrea 1 metagenome | ecosystem: Host-associated > Invertebrates > Cnidaria > Coral ...
ACACACACACACACACACACACACACACACACACACACACACACACACACACACACACACACACACACACACACACACACACACACACACACACACACACACACACAGACACACACACACACAGACACACACACACACACAGACACACACACACACATTCCCAAGCATGTGACCTCGGCTTGAGCCACCAGGATCGCTCTTGCACGTGGCAGAATATGGATGTGACGCTCGACGAGAACAACACCATTACTGTCAGGGCTTCAGCATAGAGCAGTCATCAATGTTGCAAGGAATGGTGTGAGATCAAGCGAGACAACAAATGCAGCAACATAGCAGCAAGGATAACCAGGCGTATGATGAATAGAGATATCTTTAGCATGCCTAAGCTCTTAAATTCAACATTCCTGACTTGCTGTGTCTTTGAACATCTTTCAGTTGGCTTATGTAATGTATTGGACTGTGCCAGCTCTGAGGTGGTTGATATTTTGAATGAAACCAAGGAGGACTGTGATCCCAGCTGGATGAAACATGATCCCAGCTGCATCGATCTCGGCCTTGAGGAGTTGGACTTCAGAGATCGAGTCACTGACATGTCGGACTCCATATGGGATGCGGCTGCGTGAAGAAAACCCTGTTGGTTGATGGTTGGGGGATTCTACGAACCAATATATTGGGGTATTATATGGTCTTATCATATATCGCCATCATTATGTACCTATATATATAATATATATAATATAATATAATATAATATAATACATAGACATAGGGGAACACCATTGGCCACCCAGTATTTCAAGGCTTGATTGCATTTGAAGTAGACGACACAGCTAAAAGATTACTAACGCCACATCTATCCGTATCTTACATGATCCGCGGGCCCTTTCCCCAGTCTTCTGGATGTGTTTTTCTTTTTCAAGGACCACATCAGCTATCAAAAGCATCAGTCGCATCAAACTGCAGGACAAAAAATGGGACTCCAATCAATCTAAGAAACTTCAAACTGGGGATTTGTTGCAACAGTTGCGACAGATTGAACTTCTTCTCTAGGATCCCTTAGGATCCCTTGCAATCTGGGTGTCCTGGCTCGCAGGTCCTTAGCCCATGGAGCACTGGTGGTGAACACAAACAGCCAATGCTTCGTGTATCAATCCACCAATTGGAACACGTCTTGCCCTTGGTCACTTCCCGTTCTTCAGTTTCCTCAGTTTCCTCAGTTTCCTCAGTCCTTGTGCTTGAAGACTTGTGAACGCAGCAGGAGTGATTCGCGAATTTACCCGATGTAAATTCTGCACTGAGGCCCCATGTAGAAGATTTGAAAGAGCCGCCGATGCTGATTGTTCAGCTCCATCCTCAGCATCTTTCGGCCTGGCCCCACACGTCCTGGCCCCACACGCCCCCCCGGCGAGACCGGCTAGACTCGGCTAGACTCAGTGCGAGGTGTCCACATCACTTTGCTTTGGTTGACGCTGTCGGCATTCAGATCATCAACTACGAAGGTCCGATAGAGTTCCGCCATGTTCCACCTAAGCAGTTCAATATGGCTTGATTTCACAGGGTTTTGCTCAACACTTGATTTGTGGGAGGTATGAGTCACCCTGGACTTGCAGATCTCAAGTTTATAATTGAATCGATGTTCTTACATTTTATGTTTATGGCCAAATGGCCACATCCTGTGGCCAAATGCTTAGCAGCGCCATGCTCTGTGACTACCTTTGGACCAGGTCGGCAGCTTTCTACCATCAAAATGAGTGGTTTGCGGTACGAGCACTTGAACCACCAGACTCTGAGTGGTTCCAGCATAGTTGTCCAAAGCGGCCGAGCCTCATGGCATTACATCTTGTTTTCAGGGTATCAGATGTTATTTCTTAGGGATTTTGCGACAAACCAGCAAACCAGCAAGACAACGGCGGAGACTCTCAGAATTGCTTCGACTTCTAGATTCTAGAGGACGCTTTTGCAGCCGGAGTTCCCGTGTTTGATGACAAAGGAAATTCTGCCAGGTATTTGCAGAGATGCTGTTGCGCTGGTAGATCCTTCCCAACCGAAGCAGATTCGTGGGTTGCTGAGTCAGTAATGAGCAGTACTTGCCCTGCCCTGCACGATCTACTCACGGGTGACGCACATCAGGACCACGCCTGATACTTCGAGTTGATACAGTTTACCGACGGTTTACCGATGTCTACCGTCATCCGTTGAGGTGTGTTCGATGTGTTCACTGGTCGCGCGATGGGGCTCATGGCTCAGATCACAGGAGTCACTGGACTTGACACCCCATTGTGTTGACTTTGAAGGAACCCCATTATGCACAAGCTCGACATCATCCGCATTTCACTCAACCAGCATGGTCCTGGTCTCAGGACTTGTTCATTTTTCTTGATTTGTTCTCCTGTGTGGGTGCAGATTGATGGGCTTAGGACGAAAAAACTGAAGAGCACACTTGCATGCAAAAGACAGCTTGATGTCATTGAACTAGGATTTGAGTTTGCATGCCTGGATATAAGATGATATAAGCCAATGTTGTTAGAAGTGACCTGCCAAGTAAGTACACGAAAAGATTTTGATTTCAACATTTTTGCAAAGATTTCGACAGTAGCTTGCCAGGCTCTGGCAGCGACCGGAAAATTGCCATTCTGGACAAGAACAAGGCAGGGCAAGCGGGGCAGGAGGGGCAAGTTGTTGGAGTATCGAAGCTGGGGTACATTGTTTCATATTCAATGTTAATCAAGCACCGGGAAAAGCGTAGGGAATCCCAAGTTTCTGCAATTTTGGACTTGCTTGCTTTCCAAAAGAAGAGGATGATGCGGCCAGGCATCAAGCAGGCTGTGGAATCATTGAAACAAGTGACACAGCTTGGGAGTGCATCAACAATCGGAATATTGTCAACAAATTGTGGAAGGCAGAAATGCGGTATAGTCCACAACAAAAGGCTATCAACATAGCCAGCAACAAATGACAAAATACCAGGATCATGCGAGACGACACCCGGGGTCACATGCTGTTGCTGGTCGCACTAAGCGCACGACTATCTCAAAAGCAGCCCGCTTTTAAGAAAGAGCCGAACCCAAACTTCAGCAGCAAATGTATATACTGTCCATGAGATCTATCAGAAACAAGAGCCAATGTCAGATAGAAGAGCTGGTGGTAATCTCCAATTCAAGCCCCGGCTCATTGCAAGCTTGGTTTCACACTTGGCCACAGCAGGATTTGTACTTGACCCAAGCTTTACAGGCTGCTGGGTACTCAGATCTCATAGGACATGGTGACTGCGCCGCTGGCGCCACAAGTTGCAGAAACTAGATAGAGTTGACTTAATTAATATTAATATTAATATTAATATTAATATAAATATTAATATAAATATTAATATATATATATTAGAATTGTATTTTGAATAATTAATCATTAGGTTAATTAACCATTGTTGTTAATCACCGAAGAGCCTGATGGACTTGCTCTCCAAGGACAAGACTGAGAAATTGGGTGCGATGGTGGACACGTTTATGTGGAATGACAGCACAGATATGTCCCGTTCTCAGGAATGCTCAGGCCGTTACTCAAATCAGAGAGATTTATTCAGTGTGAGGGTTCACTTCCACGATCTCTAGACTCAGAGACATTAAATTGGAAGGAGTTGGAAATTTTTGATTCTGATAATGTAGAAACGCATTGAAGTAGAATGGAACTCAATGAAATGAACTGAACTAGACCAGATGGAAGTTGTTCCCTTTGAGTCAACGACCAAGGCTCGTTGCGCTGATGGATGAGAAGCTGGTGAATTTCATTTACCCCACGGTGGTCTTCGTAGATAAGGACTTGGTGACACGTGAAGCTGGTGAGTTCCATGTGTGTTCACCCTGGTGACCCAGACTTGACAGCAGTTTTTTTCAATGCAAATCAAGACTTAGAGTTCATCATCTTGTAGCAATGTATTATATTGTCTATATGATTCTCATAACATGTAGTTATGATATGAGGTATCATTGCCATTTCAGGATTTGCTGCCTAAGACGCAGCAGTCCAAGACTTGCGCAGATGCTGGCAAGAACCAACCTCAGCCTTCTGACAATTTCTTTGATGTTTCACGAAGGTTTCATGAAAGCGTCATGAGGTTTCATCAATCAAATTATCAATGGATTGGTTTCTGGGAAAATCTATGATTTCCTGTAGATTTTCCCTTCAACCAATCCAATCAAATTAGAAGTCTTTTGGGACTGTCCAATGAGCATTCTATGAATTCTATGTGCCTTGTGTGGCTCGCACATCCGTGGTTTCCGGTGGCCGAGGTATGCTCAAATCGTGGCCTTCTACGGCTCGAACTGTACCATTAGAAAGGCGGCGATTCACTGCCAATCTGGATGATTTGACCGTTGCATAATCTGCCCCGCAGGCAGATGGATCTGACTTGGCATGGAACTCAAGGGGCGCCAGGGCATACTCTGTTCCCAGATGCATCATGAATCATATTGAATCATGATGCTGTATTGCTGTATTGCCATGTACAAGTGAATTCCAGCTTGGCGAACACCGACTGCATGGGACATGTCGGCTGAGGCCATGGTCATGACGCCTTATCCGCAATTGTCCCTTGGCATATGGCATATGTATGGCATATATGGGGATGGAAAGGGCTGCTCAAGGTTGTGCCAAGCTTTGAGATGAACATAGATGAACAATGATGAACCACAGTCAACACTCCAACATACTCCCAGCAGTTTTGTGTGATGAATGAACTTGTGTTTCTTTATTTACTAGTTTGATTTTGCTTAAGTGGTTGAGTCTAACCTCAACTTGTTCTGCAGGCTTTATCAGCACTTTGAAAAGGGCCAGTGGGAGCAGGTCGGAAGCTGCACATTGCGACATGTGCAGCCATGAGTCAAGAACTTCTAGAACTCCAAAACTATTTTCCTTTCACCAGCCCTTTCTTTCAAGTCCAAGAAAGAATCTAGCAAGGGTTACAGACAGCGTTGGTTTGCTTCACACAATCTGATTTGAATCCATCGGAAGCTTGAGGCTAGAACCGTGCTCTTATATACATTATTATATTAGTTTTTCATAAGCGTTGAGGAAATTAGATACCACATCCTTCATGTCGCACGCGTGGTTTCAAGCTGTCCTTCGAAGCCTCTTCGTTTTGGAATATCAGACACTAGGACCACCAATCCAAAGATAGATTCATTATGCTTCATCAAAAAAAACACTGTAGACGTCTCGTTTGGGTTGGGCCATCTTCCAGCTTGACCCCTGTGACAACAATCCCCCGACAAAGTGGCAAAGTGGCTGATGAGGCAGTGCGGCTTTGCAGATATGTCAAGACGCCAGAGCTGTGGGCATCTTTAGCGGTGACTCGTCCTTGACGTTACAGCCTGACCTGCTGAATTTGTGCGGACTTATGTAGTAAACCCAATCATGAACCATCCCAGTAATCAACCATTTGGGGGTCATTTTACATCATCCTAAATACCAAAGAAAAAATAGTAATTACACCTCTATTGGGGATTCTTCCTCAATCTGCTGTGATGTATGTTGCGCTACTCTCTCGCTTTCAAGGCCATGGCTATTCACCAAAGGGCCCTTGACACCGTGGAAATCGTAGCTTGATCGCAGCTATCTGCTGCAAAGTCCTGAAACAAGGGTGCAACATGGTGCAAGGCCATTTAGAGAACTTTAGAGACAGGTCAAACCAACATGGAAAACGTATGGAAGACTTGGCAATGGACATCGCTTGGAATTTACATTCTATGGTGATTTTATGGTGATTCATGAATCCTCCACTTTTTACCCACAGATCAGGTTTTATTAATCGTCTATTGATCTAGGCCACGTACTCGTAGGAAATCCAACACGGCTGGTTTTTGAACAGAGGTTTCATGACACCACTGGACCTCGAGGCGTTGGCTGCCATTGACGAGATCGACAAAGTTCAGCCTAGACCTTGGTCCTTGGTCCATGGCTGGGGACAGGAAGGGAACTGCCAAATCACAGCCATAGCCATATCACAATGTCGGACTGGGATCAATTTCCAGAAAGTGATGGTGAACACGTTTTTCCAGGGAGCATTTGGGTAGGGCTATTTTTGTACCCTATATCCCATGACAAATTTACCAGGACCATTGGGGACCTTCCGCAAGGTTTGTGGCCCACATCAACAAATTGCCTGGCCCTTTGAATAGCTGCCATGGCTGCTTGAAGTTGGAGTGTTCCAAGGGCGGAATCTTTGAAATCTAGCAGCCATAATTGGGATTCTTCATGGAGTTTTTAAAACCCATCAAGAATGGGATTTAAAATGCTTTAACCTCTTTCACGATTTGTACCAAGGCCTGATGATGTGTTGCGCTCTGCTGAGCTGGCGCTGTTCTGCAAACGGCCAGATGAGGCCGGGATTTCAACAATTTCGGGTCCGTCCCAGCCCCGGGATCGCCGTTTTTCGCAACGCCAAGCTGTGAGGCTCTCAACATTTTACTGCAAAATCGTCGGATATTCCGAGCGATCAAGTACGGGCCCTTAGTTAACGTTGCAGATGAGCGAAGCGTTCTGAGCCATTCTGGCGGAAAACATGTAATCCGAGAATCCTCTCACCCAACAATTTTGATTTTGCAGCTTGGATCTGAGGATGAACATCCGTTTGCACAGATGGAATGATGCTCTGGAACTGGTGCCAACCTGGGACAGCAGAGGGAATTCATGTTCTGGCAAATTGCAAAGTGTGGAGGCAAATACTTAATACCAATATTTGATAATAATAATAACAACAATGATATATAATAATGATATTATCCAATCTTTTGATGCCAAGGCTGTGGGCACATTGACATTTGTTTGCTGCTCTCGCAACACCCCCTTGGATCTACCTTCTGCTCCTCTCCGTTTCAGGCAAAGAAACACCAGACCCACGTGGACACAGTTCTCGCCTACAGACAGCAGCACCTGCAGCAAATGAAGCACGTGATGACCTTAAGCGAAAAGCTTCAATAGTGCTTCAACCCTTCAAGAAGATGTCAGGACCAGATTGACGGTCAATTGGCAATTAATCATGGAACAAGTGTATACTTACAGTGTATACATTGTCTTGTGATGTCTCGTGTTTGCCTTAGATTTGCTCGATTTAGATATTGTTTGCCTTGTTTGTAATTGCGGTCCTGTAGTTGATTCTCACTGTCATGGTCGTCGTCATCCTGATCCTCTCTGTCATCATCATGGTCACGGTCGCGGTCACGGTCATCCTCCTTCTCCTCCTTCTCCTCCTCATTCTTGTCCTCATCCTTTTCCTCATCCTTGTCCTCATCCTTGTCCTCCTCGTCCTCCTCCTCATCATCACCATCACCATCGGCAATGCTAGCAGATCCATCCATTGCAGTTGGAATCTATGCAAGCTCAAGGAATACAACCTTGTCTATGTTGAGGAGTAATTAGTGAACTGGTTCAGGGAGGATGAATTCTGCTGAATTTGGAAGGTCAACTTGACTTGAACAAAGTATAGATTATATTGATTATATAGATACTTACAATTATGTGTGAAAGGCTCACTTGAAGGTTCAAGGAAATTCGAGCCGCTGGCAAGGTTCAAGAAACTTCCCCTGAGGCCCTCATGTTGCGCTATTAAGCGCTTAACCTTGCGTTGATTCTTTCCAGTTTGATCAAATCATCTCTCAGACGACGCTACAGAGAATCGCGACAATCTGAGGTCGAAACCAACGACGACTTCAAACATTGGGCTGCTGAGGTTCCAGTGGTTGGGGCCTTGTTGCCGACCTGTCAGCTTTGGCTCAAAAGGGGATGGGGAAATGCAGGGAAAGGCCAAAAAGGCTTCCCATCTCATGAATTCGATTTGTAGGGAAAAAGGTAGCCCACTGTTTCCATGGGTACCATAAGTATCCATAAGTTTCATACGGAATGTCTTAGGACTGGGAGACAGTGAAGCGAAAGATGGCCCTGGAGAAGGACTGGAATCACTAGAAGCATCGAGCCCTCCCCATGGACTGAGAAGCGGATTTCTTTGGGAGGACCAGGAGATCAGAGCTGCCAACGGCGAAGTTGGTGGTGGTTAGCAGCGGTTAGCAACATGTGCTTCAGGTGCCTGCCTTTTCTTTTTTGCTTCAAAGGCTTGTCTGAACTAGCAGTTTGCAATGCATTGTCATGAAACTTGCACAGGCCACATGCGAAGATGTAATGTTCTTCACTTGTTGTGAGGAAGATAGCCCTGGACCCTGCTGAACACCACAGCTTTGCACCTTTAATTTTAACCAGGCTGGCATTACCGCCTCCTGTCTCATGAGCATCGTCTCACCACAGGCTAGGGGCTTTGAAGATGACGTCATGTGACGTGCAGTTTCATGTTGGAGGATTGGAACCCTGGAGTGAATCACTGTTGTATGTTCGTTGAATATATGTATATAGTACATAATATGTGTATAATATATATATATATATGTACATATATTTGACTGCTGGATCACCTGTTGATGAAAGCAGTTGGACGACCTGATCTCAAGACAGGAGGGATGATTTGTTCAGAACAACTGGAGGGTCTCTGTGTCCTCAGCCAAGGTTCATGACACTGGTGAATAGCCAGCGGCAGTGAAGAACATACATGCTGCAGTCATGTTCTTTCGGGGCAAGTCAAAGTCCATGCTTGGTTGGTCGGACGCTTCAGTCCTCAATGCATCGTCCAAACCATCACTTGCCCAGTCGAACATCAATTGGCGCATTGCTGGGCGGCCTTGCATGATCTGCGAACACGTAGCAAGATATATACTTAGCAGCTTATTGATCCAGAGGATGTTCGGGATTTGAATTTATAGATGTTTAGAGATCTCTCCAGGTTGATTTCAAGAGAGAAGATTTGATTTGTTTGACGTGGGAATTCATTAAGGCACCTGGCACTGTGTAATGCTTTAGCCGGCTTTGTGCATGGTGAATATGGAGGTTGCAAAGGCTCGAAAAGTTACTCGAAAAGGATGGGCGCAACTTTTCTGACATGCTGAAGAAAGTGGGAGAAACGTGGGTGAACCTACCTAGCCATACGTAGCCTTTGGGTGTTCTAATAGCATCGCCATGTACGAAGACCCCTGGCTAAGACGGCATTTTGACAAGTTTGAACAAGAACAACATCATCTAAAGTGGGTGTGGCTAGCTGTCAAATTGCTACTAGCTGACGAAAGGAAATCAGCTTTTGCACGCCCTGTTTGGTTCAGCTGTGAACTGTGGCTGTTGCCTCCGGACGGCGTTGAGCTCAGACATACCGAGCCTGTGCATCAAGGTCGCAGATACCACGCTTTTACACTTTTACATGGAAAGTGAGATAAAGTGAGATAAAGTGACGCAATGTTCAGTTTTCAGATGTTTTCAGATGTTTTATGTCAAAACAGTCGACAGTTCAAGATGTTGTTTGGCCATGAGGTCCTGGCCATGACGAGGATCCGCACGGGGATCGCGTTGCCTGGCAGCATCTGCTGGCAGCGCTTTCTTTTGTCGCTGGGAGCTGCGATCCAAGGCGGCGGCCGGATGGTCCGGAGGATGCCAATCCCATGAACCGACGCTTGCCCGCCGAGGTGGGGGGACAACTGTAGCTGAAAATTGGGATCCATGGTGATCCCATGGTGATCCCCAATTTTGTGTTGGAATATGTTGGAATGATTTTTATTCAATGGAGTAGCCCATTTTCAGGCCACAGTGCTTATTTGGCAGGTTGCACCATGTTGCACCAATGATCTTGTAGAGTTTTCAGGGACCAGGTTGCTTTTGTGTTTTGGAAAGGGTTCAAGCCTAGCATCATCGAGACACGACAAACCCAGTCCGCTTTTTCCATGCTTTCTGGTCTTCGCAGGTGGTGAGCCGACGGAAAGGTGAGAATCGGGTTTGCCCCTGCGAGTTTGCCCCGACATTTCTCCATCGGTCTCTGACTGGAAAACACCCTGACAAGGGCATTTGATGGCAGGTTTATATGTTTGCTCGGACAATCATTAAATCGGTGAAAGATGTGGGACTTTCCATTGCCATATTTTGATATATCTTGTTACCATCCAGGTAATCAATGGTAATCAATCATGGCGTGCTGGAACATCCACCATTTAGTTCGTTGATTTTTCCATGACACCTCCAGGCCAGGGCCAGGTGGATTTTCAGAGGCTACAACTTGTCGAGCCAGGCGCATCCTGGCAAGGCGGTGAAGGAGGAAGTAGCGCCAAGCCACCTCTCAACGGATCTGAAGCAGGCGCCCAGCTGTGCGACCTGTGCGAGTCACGAAGACCTGTGGGCAGAACATGTCGGAAAAGCAAACCAAATCTACCAAGAATCTGAACCAATATAGAGGTATATATATATTATATATATATTATATATATATATATATATATTATATATATTATATATATATATATTATATCTTGGTATATGGAAAGAGTTTTTTCCAGGTTTGTTGAGCTTGCCTAGCTTGCACAGTTCCGTTTAAGGTTTTATAGCCAGATTGGCAGTGCTGTGGAGTCCAATACCAGCCGAGACCAAGTAATTGGCAACGAGGTTCTGGCCATGAAACCTGAAGCACGAAGCAAGTGGTTGGCCAAGGCAGTACAGCAGGCACACCCACAGGCGCTCAGCTCATGCGTTGTTAATATGTTTGCAATGGAGAGAATGGAGAGATGCCTGAGGAAAGTTAGTTGATATGGTTGAATCATGAATGTTGAATGACAAGTTGATTCCTCAACTGTGATTTTCAGTGTAGTTTGCCAGACCTGAGACGAAAACTCTCAGGATGGACGCTTGTCGCCCAAGTCCATCTACGACATCATTGCGCATGCCAAGTTTGCCAACGACCTCAACGAGAAAATGGGTCAGCGGATGTGACTAGCTCAGAGACTGGCAGTGCATCAGTGTCTCACAACCTTGAGGACAAGTAGAACCTCTACAAATTAGATATCAAATTAGTGAATCCAACAAACCTTGCAAAGGACACCTGTCTTCAATCAAGTGGCTCAGGTCACTGACAATTTTTCATCAGACTTCTTTTTTTGCACTTCGAAGCTGCAGGTACCGTGTTCTACATGCGAACCTGTCACTCTTCTCTACCAAGCAGCAAAAGTTTCTAGAGAAGGAGTGCGCGCTGGCGAAGCAGCAGCCTGTTCGCAGCATTGCATATCAGCTGCAGCGCGGATTTTTGGATAGTCATCATCTACCAAGCAAAACGTCAATCCGCCGTTATGAGTAGTGTTGTAGGCCCTGTAAACCATCCTTTTCTTGAAACCCCTTCAGGAAGGGACTTAGATTACGCAGGCCATGGTGATCCCTCTTTGCTGCACAGCACAATCGACAGCAATGTGGGTTTGGATCAATATCCTACTTCAAAGAAAAATAAATGGTACATGGATGTGATTTGATGTCACCCCAAACAATTATGATACTATACGTTTTGATCCGGATTACATGTACAGTATGTACACGTACAGATATCAACATGGTCACGGTGTTGCCAATAGAAATCACGTCAGGTTTGCAGTTGCAGCCTTTGCTCCTGTGCCTGGAGCGGAAGAGGCGCCGTCATCCAAATCAGCCCACTTTTGAACATTTTACCTCCATATCTTACATATCTTATACATGTATGTCATATATATATATACAGTATATAGTTATAATTATGTGTATATATATATAGTGATTAAAAGAACACAAACATGGCAGCCTTGCACGTCATCCAAAGGTTGGATTCGGCAAACCCAATATCCGCAAGATGGCATCACATGCCAGCCTTCAGTAGACAAATAAGAAGCATTTGCTGATTCAATCATGCAGCCTATAGTGCAGCTTGGCTTGTAAGCCGATTTGCACAAATTCTACTCACAACTATCGAACAATGATACAAGATATACAAGACACTGAGAGCAAGATAGCTGAGTTGGCCGGACGACATATGCTACTCAGGAAGATACAACAGCTGCAGATGCAATGGAGGACTTGGGAGAGGATCTTGAAGGATGAACCCGGAGCATCAAACATGGCGTCAATGACGTTTACAGTAAGACCTTTGTTCATCTTTATTCTAGCTGCTAGCTACTGGATTCAGTTGCACACAGACTGAATTTACCATGACACTCACTCTAAATTTTACCATGGGAAAAGGGACAACTCCTGCTTTGAGCATTGGAGAAGGTGAAGTTGACAGATCCAATTCACCAACTGTCAACATGTTCAACCAACCGGGTCCCACTTGTTTCATCTTTCGTTCATTTGTTCCGGTATAGGGTGATTGCTTTCAATTTGGCTTTTGCATTGTCTCAATAGAATTCCCACAATTGAAAGTACTTGCCTTAAAGGCCCACCGGGGCAAGAACATTCTGATAACATTGCAGTCCAAGCACTTTCAGCCTTCTGTGAAGCTACATGATCAGGAAGCATCCACTTGCTGTCCACTGCTCCCTGCGAGGATATGATGGCTCGCTGCCGGGCCTTTGTACGGGACTGCTGGCAGCAGTGTGTTCTTGCATCCATTGTGGGCATGGATATGTCTCAGGTTTGGATACCTCCAAACCTCATGGATTACAAGGTCATTTTTGGTGCGTTCGGAATAAGCCTTCGGTATGGAGCGGGGTTGGGAACAGAGGCAGATCTGGGGATAGATCTTGGACCATCTCAGGAGCGCCAGAGCGAACGTGGAGAGAGAAATATCCAAGAAGGTGCCACAACTTCCAACGGACGCTGAGAGGGAAAACATGTGGAACTCTTGCTGTGCAACCACTATTTTTACATATTCTTAGCACCTCCAAACTGTAACCCAAGATGCCCCACTCAGAATCCAAATGGTGACAAAACGTGAAACCTTGTGCCCAGACTTGTGAAATGCTGAGTCTTCCTCCAAGAAATACCGTAAATGAGCCTGCAGAGTCCCTTCACCTCGTGAAGGATGTTAAGGATGCTTCAGGGTCTCACTGCTCCTTGATGAGATTTTATCGAGATTGTAGTGGGAAGTATCCAGTTCTCGACTTTTGTTGACGTTTCCAGTTGTGCTGAGGCGAAGAAGCAGAGGCGGAGGCAGCTGAGGCAGCTGAGATCCCTCCAGTGGGCACGCCGCAAGCGCTGCAAGCGCCAGATGCGAAGCAGGCTTGACCCAGCTCGGACCATGTGCCACGGTTGGGGAAGTTTTTGGTTGTTTGGGAAGTTGTTGGGAAGTTGTTGGATCAGTTCATATTGCAAGTCCGCAGTTTGGACTATTGATGAAGCAGTTTGACTGCCACAGCACTAATATACCACTAGTTACAGGTTGTCATGAGACGTTGCCAGTCTCCTTCGATAGGCTACTCAAGATGAGGCCGCTGAGCTGAGAGAGGCGGCAGAGAGGGAAGTCCATCAACTTGGACAAAAGGATCAACTTGGATCAATTTGGATCAACTTGGATCAAATTGGATCATGGTGGGTCTGGGGAGAATCAGTTGGGGTTCAAGTGTGTCAACACAGACAGAGTGTAAGACATGGGTATGCAATGCATCGGTTTCAAGGAGTGTCTCCTGAAGTTCAGAGATGATTCTTACAAAACTTGTAGTCTGTCAGATGAGGCAAATGCAGAGACGCCGTTTGAGCAGCCGTTCCATCCTTAGCCATATGTTTTTCACATTGCAAGAAGGGGGCAAGCACATTCATCCAACGTTTGGCATAGGAGGAATTTGCACTGTAAAATCAGGCCAGGTGCATAGGTGTGCCTGCCCCATGTGCTCAAGGATATCGCAAGCTGAGCCTCAAAAGGAGGTGGAGGTCGATGACGCCTGTTCTGCATATAACGAAGACAGTTGACTCAGTTGATATACATATCTGTAGTATCCTGAAGTTTTTTTTTGTTCTTTGAGTTGTTTTTTGTGTTCTTGTTCTTTTCTTCTTGTTCCCTTTGTTCCTTTTGTTTTTTGTTTCTGATCTTCTTGTTCTTCTTGTTCTTTTTGTTTTTCTTGTTGTGCTTATCTGAATGCTTTTTCTGGTTCTTCTTCTTGTTCTCGTTGTTCTTCCTGTTCATGTTCTTGTTCCTGATCTGTTTTTCTTCTTCTTCTTCTTCTTCTTGCTGCTGCTGCTGCTGCTGCTGGTGTTGTTGTTGTTGTTGTTGTTGAAAAAACACTGTCACTGTAGCTTTGAGTGTGGATGATGTTCCTGACAAGAAGTCCGTTTACCAGCACCAAAAACTCTTGCAAATTCTTGGACTGAGCAGCTCAACACGTTGTGGCATGGCAGAGCCAAATGATCCCCACAGTTCGCGCCGTCGGAAGCTATTCCTGCCACACTAGAGATTTTTTTTGGGGTCTTGAAGAAACATGAGACAGACGGAACAATTTTGATCATTTGAGTTTGTCTGGAAATAGGACACCCCCTACATCCACTTGTCAATCATCAATTTTCCATATTGTTCCTAATATAATGTCCATTTTGGGTGTACGGTGTACGCCAACTTGCAGACACTGTATGCGATGAGCTTTAAAGCCGTTCAGCAGGCAGATGGCCCTCTGACTCGTGCAAGTAAGTTGGGGCTCCCAGCCCAGACTTGCTTGACTTGCTTGGCTTGCCCCTGGCTCTGCGTATCTTTGCATAAGGTAAGTCGCGTTGCACCCTATAGGAAATACCTGGAAATACCCTATGGCATAGCTGAAACAGTTTCGGCTCTTTTGAAAATGCAGGTTTCAATACAACGGCCCTGTTCGATTTACTATAACCTTGCATTGACGGACAAAGCGGACTTTCAGCTTGAGACCTTGCCTTTTGCACGTTGCACGCACTTAGGAGCCGCAGCAGAAGTGGTGGTCTTACTCTTTTGAGTGAAGCAATGTGCAGCATTGGGTGCAGTTCCCACCCCAGTTCTGTGAATCTTCCGAGGTCGTTCCAGTCCTTCAAAGACCAAGGCCCAGGGAGTCTCCATGGACACTCAGATTTTGATGGAATGCTCTACATATGATGTTGTTTTCTCAAATGAGTTGGGGAAAGCTTGAGAGGACAAGGCGAAAGAATCCGGTTAGAGTTGTATTTTAAAGAGAAACATCATGCTTGTAGCAAAATCCCCAGGATGCTACAGCGGGTTCACAAGAAAAGGATGTAAAAGATGCCAAAGACGAGGCGTCGAAACTCAAAAAGGCACCACTCTGTCGTGCTGAAGCTGAGATGTTTCACGTTTTTTTTGCTTCAATTTACGGTATTTGTTCTCTGTGCCAATGTTCCACCAGAATTCCCAGAGGCGTCCAAGCCTGAAAGCAAAGAAAATGGCAAGGGCAAGACCTCTGAGAAGCCAAAGTCCAAGGAGGGAAAAGACACCAAGGACACAAAGGCTTCTGACAAGGCAAAGAAATCAAAAGATGAAGTGTCAAGGGACCAGTCAAGGGACACAAAGACGAAGAATGCCAAGAGTTACAAGGAAAAAGCGAAGGACTGAGGATCATTGCGCCACATGATACTGCATATATATATACACAGTATGTATATATATATTTATATACAGTATGTATAGATATATATGTGTATATATATATATATATATGTATATATACACATCCACACACACATATACATATGTATACATACACATATACACACATTGTCACATATATATATATATATATGCATATATGCATATACACATATATGCATATATATATAATATAATTAAATATAGACATATAAACATATATACATGTTGTTATTTTTTGTTTGCTTGCAGATCATAGGACATCAACTCCAGATCTGTGGCCATTTATCATTTCCAGGAAAGCCGAAGGAGAGAGAACCACAAGCGGCCCTGCTCTTAGCAGGAACGAGATCACATGGAAAAACAGTGCGCCAAAAACCGACGGGATTATCATCATTTGCCTATATTTCATCATCAAGTGGCTATTTGAGGAGGTATATCACATTTTCACACATAACCAGGTCACGTTTGACAAGTGAACCTCAGAGTCTTGCGCAGTGGTTGCAAACATCTTCTGTAAACAACTCGGAACTGTGTGCAAATAGCAACACCAAGGCGAAGCGGTTCATCGCAAAGTAGCAGGTTGGATTGGTCAATGGCAATCTTGCCAGCACGCACGCATATTTGAAACAAAATAGGACAACACCAATAGCATTGAAGCAAACCGATTCCTGCTCAATCCATCTACACCTCAGCCGTTTGCAGTTTTGCTGTTTGGAGGGGGAGAGCCCGAGATGAAAGTGAAAGCAGCCGCAGTCGAAGAAGAAGCGACAGGTTCTCAGGTTTGAACAGTTTGCATTGGAGATAAGAATTACATATCATCAAGCCACGCTAGTTTCTGTCGTTTGTACGTAATCATTTGGCCTTTGCTCACTTTGTGTTTCTCACCGGATAGTTGCCACCCTTTTTGTCTTACCTGCTGTGAGCGTCTGGTGTTCTGGTATCCTGCCTCACTTAGGACAAACGCAGAGGCAAAAAGTCTCGAAACTCTTCAGACTCTTCCAGTTTCGTTTCCAGGACTGGCCAATTTCAGGGCGTTGGACACGAAACCCTTTGGGCAGTGACTCCACCAGGAAGAGGGGTCGCTCTTCCAGCTCCAGACCGAGGAGGTGCATTTTCAGCACCTGTCACTAGAGACAGCTGTCAGATGGAACAGACCGGAACAGAGGACTGTTGGACAGGAAAACGATGGAAAACGAAAACTGTTCTTCTAAGGCTTCATCTTAGCCCTTTTTAGGCATTTTGGAAGGATAGGGTCTCCATTTTTAGAACTTCGACATCTTAGACTTGGACCCTTCGACAGGGTCTCCATCTGACTCCGCTCCGGTCAGGCGCTGAGGCGGCTGACCTTTCCAGGTCAAGGAATCTCCGGCCGGCGAGGCCTTGTTTGTATATAAACAGCTCGTAGACTCGGAGGCCATGATCACAGTCCCAGCCACTTCGCATTTGGAAACGCTGAAAAAAAACCTGTTGCCTTCATGTGGTCTTAGGCACAGATTCACACATCAGTCTCAAGGTTTGAAGAGTCTTGAAGTGTCTGAATCTGTGAACGGCTTCTGTATATAGTGGCAGACACCCAGCTGTGTTTGCCGGCAAAGATGAAGCTTTCGTCTCACTAAAGTCCATACACACGCGGGACGCAGTTAATGAAAAGTTATTTGCGATTTCTGACTCCTGTCATCTCCTGTCCTTTTCTACATTTTGACTTGCACAGGTGTTACCTTTCCCAGTTGGGCACACACACACATGTACTCTCTGCAACTTAAGACTCATGAGGTTGACATTGGTTGATGAAACAAATGGCTTAATTGGCCTCCGAAATGTCCTCTTTTGTTGCCTTATGTCCGGCGATCCGTAGCGGCTTGACCTCACTGAAGGAATTTCTAAAAGCCACTGAGATTTCACAGAAATTCACGAAAAGCGATCAGATTGCTTCCATAGATTGGTGCATATATGTATACAATATATATATATATATATTAATATACATATACATATATATATATATTTAACATGATTTAACCACCCTGACAACATTGGCACTTGAGTCTTGAGTTCTTGACGGCAGTAATGATGACAAACTCAATTGCGAGATTTCTGCATGAGACCCTAAGCAGCTGCTCTAGCCATGGGTCGCTATCACCCGAGTAGACGGTGGCAAGCAATCCCAGGCAACTTGGGAAGGTTGCGCTGAAAAACATCACACTTGAGCCTCAGTTCATTGATTGATGATTTCTGGAAGAAAGCACTTGAGGATAATATGTGAAGTTTGTCTGGCAAATGTGCTCCTCGAAGGTTTGATTCTTGGTGCAGCACTGTGCTGCAAGCTAAATTCGCCTTGCTTCTCAGCAGGCGGGGTCGCCACTGAAGTTGCATAAACTGTGATGACTTTCTCCCTTCTGCAAATCTTGAAGTATTTTCAGTTCAATCACTCCGATTTTCAATTCGCAGCCCAATGGTGGAGGGATGACTTCGATCGTGAACTCTTCAACATGAGCTCTCCTTAAGACTGAAAGCACATTGTGCATGATTTCAAACATTGGAGGACCCAAGAACAACGGAACCCCAACATACCACATGCGACCACACTGACCTCGAAGGGTTTTTCTTTGCCATCCGGAGTGCGGTTTCCACGTTCGCGGTGCCATGGCGACAGAGCTATCGCAGCCCGGTGTGCGGCAGCGCATTCGAATCTCAGGTCGAGAGATCACAGAAAGCAGCAGCGAATACAGACTGCTGCAACAGACTCGTGATGAAGCATCTTTAACGAGGCGAATTGCTTTGGGATCTTTGCTGGTGGCTCTTTGCTCCGTCGGGGCAGTGTTTCTTTACCAGGATTCTCCCATTCGTTCGCTTGAAGCCAGTTTCCCTGCGAATATGGAAGAGATTCAGCCCGGATGGGTTTGGACCACGGTGCCAGCCATCGTGCGAAGTGAGAAGTCTCTGCAATCCAAGCAAGTGGGCATAGTGGAAGCTGAAGCCAGGGTTCTTGTGAAGGAAGTCCAAGGCACCAGGGCGCGGATCAGCGAACCCATGGCCGGATGGATCTCTTGTATCTCTGGTGATGTGCAAGTGGTGACCAGCCACGAAGCTGATGCACAACTGAAAGAGATCAAGAGAAAGATCATGGCCCACCAGAAGAGTCAGAGGGATCTCCTCGCAGCTTTGGAAAGGGTCAAAAAGAAACGGCACCCGTGGCATCCCAAGCTCCTGGGTGCAGAAAAGGCTTTGAAGAACGAATCAAAGGAATTCGACAAGATTCCTAGCTCTGACCTGTGAAGCCTGTGAAGCCTTAGTTGCACTTAGCATCGGCTCAAAAAGGACCGAGTGTTTAGATGCCAGCAGCATCCTGGTTCATCTATGCATAGTCTATGCATAGTCTATGCATAGTCTATGCTCATCTAGGCACGTTTGAACGTCTTGAAGAATCTTGCATTTTTAAAATGGTACGCTAGAATCAGAAAGCTCGCGTCAGGCAGTGCTAAGCCCCGGTTCCAACCTCAGTGCCTGGCCAGTGGTTCAGTCGGTGCTGCTCCGTGGCAGCACAGGTCGCACTCTGTACAGCGACGACAGGTGTCTGCGCGATGCCCAGCTGATGTTTTTGGCACAGCAGCGGATTGTCATTCCCTTTCTTGCACCATGCCGACAGTGGACAAAGTTCTAAACATCCTAGCGGAAGAGCTTCGGGTTAAGTTAAAAATAGTTTCGGGCTTGGCATTTCCTGGGAATTGTTGGTGGCTAAGAGTATGCTGGTACGTGCCCTCCATTCTTCTGATTTCAGGTGCTACTTCCGCTTCTTGGAGTGACTTGGCTTTTCTGCGTGAATCTTCATCAATGACACACTAGATGAAGATGAATGAGATCCAATGTGTAGACATGTGTAGTAGCAGAGGATAGCAGAAGAGCAAAACATCAACTTGTTGTGATTGTTCTTGGTTCTAGCCTCATTAGTTCTTGTGATATGTTAAACCCATCCCGAGGATAACATATTTTACCATAAACGGGGCGGTCTTTCAACTATCCCTGAAACGGATGTTTATGGCATTGGGCGCACACCACAAGCCAAGGCCGAGCCAGCAAATGCCCTAAGCCGCTTGGACAGAGTCATTGGGCCATGGTCGCCATGGTTAAGTTGTTGGATTAGATGAAGCCATGAATTGTGGCACGGTCATACCACCAAGAATCGAGACTTGATGGGAGTTCTATGGAATTCACAATGTAAGGATTCTGAACAGTGGTGGGGTGACCAAAACCCAAATTTGTCCAAATCTGACACCTAACTTGACCATCAGATCATGTCAAATGATGTACCATTACTAACCGTTATTAACCATGATTAACATTTAGTAAGCACCATGATCATATCATCTCCGAGGTAAGGATGAGTCGCTGGTCACTTCCCTCTTCGAGCGGGTGACTCCTGGAGTGGTGTCCATTGCCAAGGAGGCTCCCCCAGAGGCCTTGGGGCCCTGGGGGCCATTGAACATACCCTGGTTGATTTGTTACTGTGGGGACTTTGCCTAATTTACTGATTGTGATCACCACTAGTAGGGAAACCGAGAAAAACCAACTAGATCCAACTAGTATATACTAGTGGGATAGGGATAGATAGGGGTGTTTTTAGTGGTTCATATGCTTTGGTAATAACCCTCCCATGGCCAGTTCCACAGGGAAAATGGTGATGAAGCAGTGAGTTCCGAATGGGGTACCGCAATTTTTCAAAGAAACGCATTTGAGGTTTCTTTCGAAGGACCAGTCCAAAGATTTGAGCCAGGTTGTCTATAGATGTTCAATATATTTCAATATGGTAATGACATGAATGTTTCAAAGTATAGAATCGAGAGCACGGGGAATTGCAAAGTGCTGCAAGAAGGCTGGTTAGGATCGCCGCAAGGGATTTCTCCATCTCGAACCCAAGCAGAGAGATAGAGATAGAGATAGAGATAGAAGAGCTGTTGAATTGAAGCAGTACAGTAGAGCGTGTCTACTATACATATCTATCTATACGTGTGTATATTAGCATAATTTTGCATGAATATCATTGTTTGATGCTGCAACTGTAGAGTGAACAGCCCAATCATTCCTAGTCTTGGTTGCTTGTCAGTGGTCATACATTCAGACAGTTGCGCCATGGTGAAGCACTGCCTCATTATTTGAGATCATGTATCAGTTCTTCATAGTCCTCCATACCTCCCCTGTCTGTCTGCCTCAGGATTCTCTTGGAACAAAACCATCTGCTGGACTGGCAGGGAGTGGATTTGTTTGGGACAATCGGCATGTAGTGACCTCAGAACTCGAAGCAGCCATCTGCACGGAAAGATTGATTTCAGTCCTCGCTGATTGTAGATGTTTTTCAGTTTTGGCATGCTTTTGCCAGGATCCGCAGTCTGAAGAAGAAACAACGTCACTCTATTCCTTCTGCCCAGGTATCGTAGGGTCCAATAAACCAGTCAAGCCGGACACCACCTTGATTGCTGTTTTGTATTCTCCTTTCACATTTTGAATCTCGATCTTCTTTCATATCTTTCATCCTCTAGGAATCCTCGCTTCGCACTTTGAATTTCCAGTGAGGTGGTGACGAACTATCATGTCATCAACGAGCTCCAGACGCAGGGAAGCCTGGGAGAAACATGGGAGTCTCCTGAGATCTGGGGCCATCTGGGGCCATGCTGAGGCCCTTTGTGACCTTCCTACTGAATGACAATGGAGGCCCAGCTTTCCAGAAGTTTCCAGTAAAATCTGGGCAGTCTGGGCCAGGCATCCTTTCGATTCAATGACATGTTGGATTGCCATGGATTGCCCAGGTAGATTACCGATCATCATGAGGTGACATTTGGATCTGCCAGAATCTTTTCCTTTCTTTGTCTGGGAGCTTCAGCAAGCATAGCTTCAGATTCTTGGCTTGCTCAAGTTCTTGGCTAAAACAGTCTGATGACTGATGAATTTGCCGAACCATGGGCTGTGGTACCTCCCTGACCAAGGGTGAAGTCGATTCACGAGAGGGTGAATCTTCGACTGAGACCAACGCATTTCACTTTATTCTGAAGAGCCCCCATGGCAGTTTCAGCTTAAATCTTGAGGAGCGTCTGGGAATATTGCGCCAACTTACAGCATTCAGCTGGTTTCTTTAAACAAAGAAACCAGCTGAATGTTGCAACTTTGAGGATTCTGTATGTTTCTTACCTGAAACATACATCAGGACAGGGAAAAGGACGCACTTATCCTTGATTCGACAGCAAACGCCAAAGGTTTGGAGTAGCCGTATTTGATTTGCATTGGGTTTGATGCACCAATTCCTGCTGAGAGCCCATTGACAACATGGCATTATATGAGCACAGCTGCAAGCCATAGTGGCATGTTGTGGACCAATTGATCCATGGCTGGAGTGCCTCACCATTCTGAAACTCGAGAAGGTGACCTTTCAACAGGATGCAGCTCTCATCGTGGAAGCAGTGGAAGCAGCTCAATCGTTGACGTCCAAAAGCAACCACCAAGGAAGCTGCGAAATACGACAACATCGGGTTGGGAGCCGAGCGGCGCTCCGCTGCATTTTGCACCACCTTGGGCGGTGAAAGAAATGGTGGCTACATGGAAATCGTGAGCGTTCTGACGGGCAAACCATCACACATCCTTACAAACCAAGACATCTGGCGTCATTATTTTAAAATCATGACAGCGGGCACGTTTGCCCGGAGGTAGATACTGGCTTGACTTTGTGCTTGATTGAAATATCGTGCCGTTTTTCTTTGTTTGTAAGGCACCGATTTATTTATCTCGAAAATAAAGAAGATCTTGAAAGTAACTATATAATTTTAAATATGTGTATATTATATATATATATATATCTGAAAAATTGTCAGCCTGGCTCCATGCAGCACTTTTTGAACTTATGCACGGCCTAGCAAATTCATCATGGTCAGGCAAAGGTATGAGCGACCTGGTACCTCTGGTGCACAGCCATACTTGGCAAAAGCTTGAGTTGATGCCAGATTGAGCTGACTGTGCAGGCATCAAACGCATGAGCTATTTGGCCCAAGTGGTGGGCTACAACCTTAGCGATCTGCGGCTACCTGGGATGGGTGACTTAGAGTTTTATCTCTGCTTCTGTTTGAAACTTGATTCGGTTGATGCTCATGGTCAGTCCAAGTGAGTGAGCCTATTCCAATTCCTTTCTCACGCCTCTGACATGAGTCATGAGTCACGTCGATCTGGATATACAATTTGCCATCGTTTTTCGATGCTCAAGGCTATGACACCACCAGCGATGTAGCAGTGTTGGAAGTGCAAAGTCAGGAGAACCGCTTGGTCGATTAGAGATGGTGTAGTGGAGATCTTACACAATCTGGAAGCAAAACTTTGTATTCTTTTCCAACTCTGAGCTTCCGCTGAGACATTGTAATATGGCCTGAATAGGTTGTGAATATTGATTTGCTGCACTTTACTTGCAAACTATGACATATTGTTGAGTGCAATGTTTGGCCTTGAGATTCTCCATCATGCATTTGTTTCGTGTCATGTTGCGTTATACAATTCCCTCGGTGACTGGCATGCTCCAAGTATCCCACGAAAACAAACATCAGAATCTTTTCCTTCGTAATCACATGTACTTGAAACATGTCCGGATTTCGATCAAGCTTCTAATTGGAGACTTAGCTTTGCTGCGAGGACAAATCAAGCCTTCCAAAGGGTGCCTTGGGAGGGTTTTTAAAAACCAGGTCTTGATGGATCCATCTACTGAGTTGCGTAGCAGGACATTGTGAATGGCATTGCCAGCTTCCAAGCTTGACTTCCTTACCTTGAAATCTGGAGTATTCATAGCCACATTTGCGAAGCTGCGCTTTGTAGCTGCAGCTGTTTCTGCCGTAGCTTTCAGAATTGGGGAGGTTTGATGCAGCCACTTCTGCGTGGACACTCTGACAAACTTCTGGTAGGCCTGCTGCATGGCTCATGACGTGTTGGATTGGAACGTTGGTTCATGGTGGCAGCCACTTGCCATCCCTTGTCGCTGTTGGAGCCATGCATCCCATACATCCCATCACAGAGTGCCTGGGCTATGGCTGGGGTTCATTCAGTGGAGGTCAGAACGTTTTCGCCTTTGGCAATCCTTTCGGCCTAGAACACAGCCTTAGCCGTGGAATCATCAGTGGAGTCCTTTGCTCAGTGTGCGGTAGAGAAGGATGAAGTGTTTCCCCAGTTGCAAACGATGCAAGCCATGGTCGCAGGACAGGCAGGAACAATATGGAACAATAAGAGAATGATCCACCTGGAAGCATTGGAATACCATTGGATGCAGTCGGCCCAGTCGGCCCTTCAGGTCTCAAGAAAGATGGAAGGCACCGGAGGCAGGCCCATCAGCCGCTTGGCAGCAACGAATAGCGGGCAACGTTGCAACGTTGCGGGTAATCGATGAAGCCCAAAGCAGCTCTGCGCAAAGGTGGTGTCATTCAAACCGATGCCAGTATCAATCCTGGGAACAGCGGTGGACCACTTCTGAACAGCGACGGAGAGGCTTCGGACAGATAAGCTGTTGGGCAAATTCTTCATTTGGCAGTTAATCCATGTGGCTTTCCTTGAAGTAATAATGCTCGGCAAGAGACACTACTCACTCTATCTCACTGAAACGATCATTCAAACTGAGTCTTTCCCTTTTACCTCCCACGGACTAGGTGATTGGTGTGAATACTGCAATCCTATCTGGAAGCGGGATGTTTGCTGGAGTAGGCCGGATGCTTACTTTTATCTACAGTTCTACACGTTGAGCAGTTTGAACGGCAATGGGATTGCTGAAACTCACTAGGAGCTGCCAAAGCTCATTCTTCAAGGATGTTGTCTTGGATGTTTCTGGCACTGCCATTCCTTTTGATTCTGCATGAATGCTCAGGACTGGCTGTCCCCATTGACACAGTCTCGAAGAATGTTGAAAGCATCATATCGAAAGGCCAAGAAGTGGCAAAAGCTTGACCAGCCGCACAGTAGAACAAATGCAGGAACAACACATGAGAGCATGTCCGCATGAGGCCAACGGATGCAACATTTTTTTCATATAATAATATATATATATATATATACAATTATTTAAGGGCTGCCGCCCCTGCCGCCGACCCCGGAAGAATCGGCAAGGAAGCAAACTAAATTCTGAGGCTTTCGACCTTTTTCCTATGTATATTGTTGTGAACTATATTTGATAGGTTTGAA
>Ga0126342_10004097_pt1 | contig 24615 bp, 16 predicted proteins | sample Cyp1metagenome_FD_92528 | JGI IMG/M metagenome (GOLD analysis project Ga0126342, IMG submission 92528) | Coral microbial communities from Lord Howe Island, Old Settlement Bay, Australia - Cyphastrea 1 metagenome | ecosystem: Host-associated > Invertebrates > Cnidaria > Coral ...
GGGAAAAGACCTCCCAGAGAGTGTGGCTTGAGCCAAAATGGCAGTGCCACACTCACTGGGGGTTCCCACCCACCCTCCAATCACTCATGTGTCACACATGTTCGTCAGCAGTTTGCTTCTCAAGAGAATTCTCTTAGCATGCCCAGCCAATGGTACAAATACCAGCCAAGTCGCGGTAGTTTTTGTTGTCCTTTTCCCTGCTTGTGGCAAATCGTCTGTTTTGCTATCCTGGGCAGAAACTTTCCCCTTTGCTAGGTTTCAATACCACAAGCTGCAGTCGTGTCTATCAGGATAACTCAGTATATATAGATGTGTAAAATTTCATTAAAAAAATCATAGATTTTCTGTATGTCTGTTCTTGCAAGGTTCGATGTTCAAACCAAGACCTCGTATCACATAGATCGGGAAGAAACTGACACCCAAGACACAAAGTAACCAAGGATTCTTGGATTCAGTGATGGTCCTGATGGTTCATCTTCTCTGCATGTTGCCGTTATCCAGCCGTGCGAGCAATCTGCATCACATCAAACTTTGAACTTTCTACAGTCAATGACAATACATTGCTACCCAGTAGTGTGGTTGCAGATGGTGTGGATTCTCCACATCCTGCCTCCGCTCACTCCTGAATGTCTGATGAATTCTGACACCCGGAAGCTATCGGAAGCTGCAGCCCCACCTTGAAACCAGGTTTCTTCCTTCTGCGCACTGACTTGCCGGGACCCTCCTGAGCCGATGGACACGAAAGGCTGTCCCGGCTGTCCCTGTCCTGGTTTCCGCAGATGTGGATCTGGGGTCGTGCACGGTGATGGAAATCCAATAAGGATGGCTCAACCTTAGGGTTTCCACGGCGACTTCTGCAGGGAAGCTGAGATCCACTGACTCAGTGTTTCAGCCAAACCCGGCATGGCTGCCGTCACCTGGGCCCGCACCCATCATGCACCCACTCTGGGAAGAGGGGTTGGACAGTATGCTGCACCGCAACCCAGTCTCCACCTTGGCAATGAGCATCGGCATACCATTTCTTGCCATCACTGATATTTCAAAAGCATTAGGAATCACGGAATCACCCAACATAACCAACATCATTTACAATCAGGTATGTAGTTATATAATATATAATTATATATATACCGTAATTATATATGATTATGTATGTAGATTTAATGATGCGCATCATCGTACTTCCATGTACTTCCTATCCCTGAGCTATCTGCACTGTTATGAACTGATAGATTCTCCAAGGAACGCATGGCGGTCTCAACATTCGCGACGTCCGCTTTGATACGCTCGGAGGCAAATTCAAGCGCCTCGTGGAACCGGCTTTGTGCTGGCAGTGACACCAACAGCCATCGGTTGCGTATGAGTCAGTAACATTCGGAAATCGTGTCAGAATGTATTAGATATATTTAGATTCAGATATGAAGTTTCCTTGCGGGAACGAAGATCATCGAATATCCACTATCATCCAAATTTACATCCATTTCCGAGCCACTTTACCGATACCTGGGGATTCCATGCATTGCACCAGAGGAGGGTTGGAACCCACAGGATCGAAAAACGCTGAGGTGTGGACGTGGACGTTCTGGTCCATGGCCTCCCAGTTTGATTTCTGATTTGACCAGCTCCCTTAAGCAACAGCTATCCTGGGATATCCTGGGAACCGATTGACCCCATGAATTTGGCAATGGAAGAAATCACGGAAACTGATGATCAACCATGAGATTTATTTCCAGGCAAGACTTTGACATGCTCTTGGGACGGATCATCTCGGTTTTGCTACAGCCAATCCACTGAGCTCAAGACAATCTGCAACAGTTCTTCATCATCACGAAGCTCAACTGAAGCCATGCTCCACGCCTTGAGAATGGCACAGAATTTCTGAGACCATCGGATGTTGGAACGCAGCTGTACCCGACCTGCCAGTTTTGCTTCACCGCCTCCAGGATCACCTCCCTGTCAGCCATCAACTCTGGCCTGAGGTATACCCTGACCCTACAGGAGCAATGAATCAATATGAATCAGCTTGCCACCTGTTGAGACTAAAATGGGGCTACCCCCAAATCATCCCAAATTATATAGACATATATAGACCGTTTTAGTATTGAAACCTATGGGTTTTGGGATGTTTTGGGGATCCCAAAAAAATTTAAGAAACTCTTTGATTCAGCCTCAACTCTGAGCTGAACGTCTTGGCAAGTCTGGAACCTTCTGGATCCTTCTGGACGACCACAACCATGGAACAGCCCTGATTTTCTATGCCACTCGGATCTGATTTTGTATGATTTTGTATGCTTATATAACCTTACATCCAAAAGCCCTATGTCAAAAAGTTGGGTATGACCCATTTCTATATCATCCTATTAACCAACGATCATCCAACTATGATCCAATTTATCCAACATCTGGGGATGTCCCATTCCTTCCAGTGAAATTTGAGTAGCTGTGCTCCCGGGCGGCAGAAGCTTCAGTGCCTCTGGGTTTTGGCCTCACCATTCCATTGGTTCAATCGTTCCAATCGTTGGTAAGCATCATTGGTTACTACATTGGTGTTTCTTGTTACTATTTGTGTAAGCAATTAGTGGTTCTTCTTTGTTGGTCTTTTGTTTCACGTTGATGATTGTCGATGCAATTTGATTATGATATCAAAAACTAGCAATCATGCGTGCTAATTGTTGATAATCATCACAGATCTGAGCAACGAAATCCACTGGTGGCCTGGTGGGCCATCTATCAACTGGGCTGCTGGCGTGTAGCCATCATGGCAAACTCCTTGTCACTGCGCAGGGCAGGGTCCATGATCTCTAGGGCCTTCCAGCCTTGGTCATGGAGGATGGGGGACACAAAATATGCTGTCTCTGAAGACATCCGGTTGAATCGCTCATGCATTGATTTTTGGATATATATATATATATATAAATATGTTGATGTTTTGAGACACTGTTACAATATTCATCAATATTCCGTTCCGAAGGCTTTCATTGAAATCAGGCGCTGACTTTGCTGAAGCGCGGCTTTCGCCAGCTCTCGATCAGCTCTCAATCTGGCCCAGATTTAAGCACTGTGCCTTTCTTCAATCTGCATGGCGCAAAATCTAGGCCATTTCTGGCGATGAGGTGTTCATCTTGGCTGGTAAAGTGTAGTAAACGTGCCACGGCGACTCGGCAGAACAGAATTTCAGCGCACACCAGCTGTCTGCCTCAGCCCCATTCCATTTCCCATGGTTGATCAGCATGTTTCCTACTAAATGCTTGCCAAAAAATGGATACCCTCTGGGAATTTATGGTAACTTAGTATAGCTCCGGAAAATCACCATTTTAGTAGGCTAATGATGGGTCCTTTTCCACAGCTTTGTTAAGTTACTAGAGGGTATACCCCGCTTCTGGACTCCCCAAAGTTCACAGAGCAACTTCATGCACCTTCTAAGTCTCGCGCAACAGCATCATGCGCAAGACTGCGATTGGCACGGAGTTTGTCCGGCAGACATGCAAAGGCCTCAGCTAAAATTGGCCTTTTGGTGGGGCATCCGCGGGATTTCCCCATGTTTTGGCAACTTGAAGGGCCACAAGGGCCAGCGCTAAATCACTTGCATAAAGTGGATCCGCAGTCAAAAATTGGTGGTCCAAAAAACCAAGAAGCCTTGGAAAATGCTTCAGACTCCACCAAAATTTGGCAGAATTGGATCGGATAGCTCCTACCCAAAACTGGATGGTCAGCACTACACTTGCCCCTCCAAATGAGGCCATTCATCCCAACTCACATCCATTTAAGACATCATTTTAAAATAGTTAAAATATGTTAATGGATTTGAAGGGATGTTAATGGATTTTATCCATTTTAATTGGATGTTTCATGTTTTTTGCCGCCATCTTCATGGGAAAACATCCCTTGAAATCTGCGAAAACCCGCTGATCTCCTGGGCGGCCCAACATGCCAGGTATGTTTCACCGCCGCCTCAGCCAGCTCCAAGTCGTAGAGCAGTTTTTTGGCCTTGGATCATTTGGTAGAGAAGCTTGATTTAATGTGGTTAAAGGTGGTATGTTTACCATTCCCAAATGGCTAGTTGATTAGTGTTTTAACCACAAAACACAGCGTAAATCATGGATTCATAACGGTAAATCATGGTAAATGTATGGCAAATCAAGGGATTTAGATGGGTAAATGATGGTAAATGTATGGTAAAGAATGGTGATTTGTTCCATTTTGTTCCATTCAATTCTGAGATGTTCCGTGAAAACCCGGATCACCCAATTCGACCCTTGGGGTCGCTCCGCTCCCTTCATCCCTGCAGCTGAGGCACCACAAATTGCATGGCCCTCCAGTCTTGCTTCACCGCGGTGAGGCAAATGAAGTGATCCTCATGCAGCTCCTTGGGAAGAAATCGAAGCAACGCAGCAACGATGTTTTTTTCAAAAGAGCGGCTGAGGCATTTGTTGCTTCATGTTGGTTCTGTAGGCACTATCTTCTTGGTTACTGTAATCATGATCCCAAAGTGGGATGGAATATGAAAAACATGAAACGACCAACAGCCGTTGAGACCACTTTTGCCTAGTTTCAGTTCAGAACCGCGGGAAAACCAAGAAATTGCCTTTCCAAAATGATCTCCCAAAAAGGAGCAGCTGGCTTAGCCTATCACATATCACATATTGGTCCTGCCATACTATTCCACCATATTCCACCATATTCCACCGTATAGCCACCATATAGCCACCATATTCCACCAATACTACTGTATTTTGGCTTCCACTGCACCCGCGCGCATGTCCAAATTCTCCAAGCAACTTTGGCAGCATATCGGAGAGCCAATCCACCAAGACCTCACGCGAATTTTCCGTCGATCAATGGCACCACCAAACCTCTGGCGAGTGCCTGATGTTTGTTGGTTTATTGTTGGTTTATTGTGGAGTTTGGTAAATGATTTCAAGACATCAATATGGATAATCAATATGTTTCAAATGATGTTAATGATTGTTAATGATTGTTCATGTGTCTTTGCATGTCTTTGCTGCATTCATGATCTGGATATATCATCCCTCATCAATTAGTTTACCCCTCAACATCGTTGGGGGTCTTGGTCACAACTCGTTGGTGATCTCCAAGGCATCCCGGCGACACGCTTCCAGAACCAGTCGCTCGTTGCTCAACAGATCCTGCAGGTCATTGGTGGAGTCATCTGTCCCTGATTCTCATTGATGATGTCACTTTGGCAAATCGAAAACATGGCAAAACATGGCAAAACCATGGCAAAACCATGGCAAAACCATGGCAAACCATGGCAAAACATGGCAAAACCATGGCAAAACATGGCAAAACCATGGCAAAACATGGCAAAACCATGGCGAAACATGCCAAAACCATGGCAAAACCATGGCAAAACCATCAACACCCTAGGACCGCTTTCTGAATCACTTCACAGAAAACCTGGTTTGCCAGGCTTGCTCTGTGTTGAAAACAGGTCCTTGTCTGCATAGCCCAAGGCCAACCAGCTGGATTTCTCCATACATTCACCTGGCAAGTCATAATGATGCGGTGGATGGAAGAAATCCTGCACCAGGTGATAGGTGGTTTACACATGTTTATACCATTATTTACCCGTATTTCTAGAGGTTCAACCATCCAAAAAAAGTGACTGCAGGATTTCTTTCATCCAAACATGATCAAACATGATCCGGTCAAGTCATGTCCAAATAATTGCGGATCCCCAATGGGGTCTGAGTAGCATCACAACTTTTTGGACACAGTGCATGATTTCCGGCTGATTTGTTCATGGTCGAATCGGACTCCAGCTCCAGGTTGGACTTGGTCTCCGCACGAATAAAGTCCTCATCTTCACCTGGTCGGGCTCGCAGTTACAGAGTTTCATCATGTTTCAGCCATGCCAACAATGCCAAGGGACGAAGTTCAATGTCCGCATACTTCAGACTTTGAACGTGTGCTTGTGCAGCCTGCCCCGGTTGTGAACAGAAGCAACTTGGAACTTTGAACTTTTGGCTTCACAAAGGCACAAAGCTGAAGTCGTTTCCCAGTTTCTGGCAAAATGCCGCCTGAGGTAAGATTAAACCAAAGATCAGCTGTTCTATGCTGTTCTCATATTCTCATCTGGGTCCATGTTCAAGCCCAAACGAAGGATTTGATGTTTCTGTTTTCCATTGATCTTAGGTACAAAAGTAGTCAGCAAAGTTTATCCAAGATGTTGGTGTTCCCATGGATCCAATATGATCCAATCATCCTGTCAAAAGACTCTGCAACAACTATCGCTCTGCGTGGCAGGAACTCAGAGAAAAAAAGAAAAACATCATGGCAGCACAAGCGCAGCACAAGCGCAGCACAAGCATCTCAGTTCTCAAAACTCGATTCTAATGGTTCCTATCACTGAGTCAAGTTGGATCAATGCTATCTAACCATGCTCCAGTCCTAAAGTGTACCGGGCGGTCGCTGTTCAGTGGAATCAACATGGCTGGGAAATCCCCGAAGTACAGTAAATGAACATCTAAATACATGGGAAAATCATCGAAAGAGGGGGGATTTTCCAGCTAGCCATGTTTGATTTGAGGGTACCCCAACAAAATGGGTCGCCATCGTCCTGCAATGGCCACCGCCTCAACCATGAAGTCCCTCTCCCGGTAAAAGGACTCATCCACATACTTCAACGCCTGCAATGGATACATCATGATCGCCATGGGATTTGGCATTTTGCGACAACCCCAATGACCTTGCCACCTATGGGACCTATGGGACCTATGGGACCTGTGGCTGAACGGCATGCTGAATCCACCTCTCCGAAACTGTTGGCGCAAGCGAGGAGAATCATCTCTTTGTCCTGCCAGCCCCAAGTCTGATCAGGCTACGCCTGATCAACCTACAATGGTCATGCAGAATCCGGAGCAATGCTGTGCTCTCCTCTTTGAGTTCAACGGAGCAATGCTGCAGTGCCAAACCAGATTGATTGATGGCACAAAGCCTCCGCAGTTGCCACATGTCTGTGGTACACCAGTTGGCCCCAGTTCATCCCCAGTTCTTCTGTTCGCAAAGCACTGCAAGAAGTATATACATAAGTAATCATAAGTATACTATGTCAATCTATGTCATACTAAGGGTGCGGCGCCACCTCTCTGTTGTCCTGGCATTCTTGTGATATGACAAGCAGTCGTGAATGTTTCGACCCGTCGGACCAGTCCTTGACCTCTGGTGGAGCAAACTCCAGAGCGAACCATTCCTGGCGATGGGCCAAGGGGAGAAAAGAAGTCGAGGGCCCCAGGGCCTCTGCCAATCGCTAATTTTCTCACGATGAACATAGCAGAAAAACATAGCATTCTACATAGCATTCTACAGTCTCCTTGTCCTATAGTTTTTGTTGATGTGTCAAGTTTGCCCTCGAATTCAACAACCAAAATGGAAAAGACATCACTTTCAGTTCAGCCAGCTGAAACTCACTCTGAGGGCGGCACTCGCTCAACCTTCTGCTCCCAAGTCAATTTCTTCGCTTCTTCCATCTCCTCGCAGGCAACAGCATAATTTCTTCGTATCCATGTTCTTGTTGGGTGCACCAGAACAAGAAATGGTGCAACATGTGCAAGTCCTTGTACAAGAGCTGCAGGCGCTCTTCTTCTTTGAACTTTTTTTTGCGTTTTTTTTTTCTTTTTTTTTTTCTGCGGTCATGCTCTCTTTTCTGCTTCTCCTGTGCGAAAAAATGGATTCCACTCGGCTGATCAAGGCGCGATGCAAGAAATCCCAGCCTCCTCAACTTCAGCTTGCGCTTTGGCCTGTTGCCGCTCGAGTATTTAGCCAGCCCAGAATGGAGCTCAAAAAAGGACAACTCTGAAGGCTACGCTGCGCAACTGGTGAAGAAGTGTAAAACTTTATGCACTGGGGTGGTCATACCATCTTGCATCTTCAAATGGTCCAAACACTGTGCAAAAAGGAAGTCGGCAACCCTTCTCAATAGTTTCATGCTGTCATGATTACATGCTATGATCATTTAATGTCACAAACATCATATCATCGTTACATGTGTGATTATGATAATCACTGTCAGTACTGTCATCATAACTATTCTTTAGCTAATGTGAACCCGTATGAATAATTGCGCCACTATCATTTACATCTGTTATACCTATGTATAACCATCTTATACAATTATCACCAAAAATATTGTCCTTAACAATCTATCACTGTACCATATATATATATACAACTATTATTCAATATATGATGTTTAACAATACCATCATATATACCGTAATATACTCTGCGGAAATCAGAAAAACACCTTGCGCTCGGCCAGCTGCCGACGTGCTTCCATCGCCGACATGGCTGCGCGATTAGCGGCCACAGCCGCTGCGAGGAACGCTGCGGTGTCTCTGAGGACGTGTTGAAAACAAAAATGTTCAACATAGTTCATAAAGTTGTACATAGAATATAATTGGATACAATTGGATATTATATATATATGTGCATATATATATATACATAAGAGAAATAAGAGAATAATGAATAGTATGACAGTCTTGTTGGGTTCGGACACCTTTTTGTCCACTTCGCGCTAAAAATGCCTTCAGAATGAATCCCAATGCTATGCCGCAATGACATGTTCAAATTGGATGACAAGCTCCCCCTTTGTCAGCATGACAAAAATTGGAGAAGCAAAAATCCAAGAAACTTACAGCTGTTCACCAGCCAAAATTCGGCCAAAATGTTCGATAGGCCCAAGGCATTCTATGTGTTTCTGCGGCTCTTCATCTTATAATATTCTGCTCTCATCTTTTCGGATCCCCAACCCTTGTCTCGGTTGGCACGCTGAAACTCATTCCATGGATTATAAGACGATGCCGCAGTTGAAACAACCCTTCCTACACTACGAGGCTCTGACATCTCATCTCCAATCGCTGCCCTACTGGACTCAGCTGCCAATGCTACGCCCGATCGTCGAGTCATACCCAATGTTGAAGTGCTCTGCTCTTGGGAGCCCGACTGTGAAGTGCTTTGGTTCGATGTAGATGCTTGAAAGCCCGAGTGTGGCACGCTCCGCAAAGTCAAAGATGCTGCAGAGCCCGACTGTGGTGTGCTCTGCAAAGTCATAGATGCTGCAGAGCCCGATCGTGGCATGCTCTGCAAAGTCATAGTCGCAGACACATCCATGCTCGAAGTTGCTCCATGCGAGCCCGATTGTGTCCTCATTCTTTGTGTCTCGCTATCACCAGCTTCCTCTCCGAAAACTCGTCTTCGCAAATGTTGAGCAGAGATTTCACTGGATCCAGCTGACATTTCTTCTTCTGATGTTTCATACCCCACAGTCGTTGAAGTGCTAGCCAACGCTTCACTACGGACTTGGCTGCCCGATGCCCACAATCTTCTCATACAGCAATGAACACCTTTGGCCATCAGCTGCATCACGTAGATTGCTCCCATCACCATCAGGATTATGCCAGTCGTCCATAGCGCCGTCAGATCTTCATCACCGACTGCAGTTGCATTTGACATCGCTTTCGCATGCTGCATCAACACGCTACCTACTGTCAAGACCTTGACAGCCACACCTGTTGCCATCGTAGTTGATGTTGTCACCGCTTTCTCTTTCTCCACTGGCTTGTCAGCAAGCTGCTTGCAAAGCCCAAGGTCTTCGCAAAAACGATCAAAACTTTGGCCCAAAAGTTGCTTTGTGAGGCCATCAGCCACAAGTTCAGAGCCTTTCAAATGGACTAATCGCCAAACTCCCCCGGGAACTGAGCATGACTCCTCCATGGCCTCTTTAAGGATCGACGCTCTGATCCTCAAATGTCTGGTCCTCCACGATGAGCATGTGTTGCCATGTGCAAGGCCGATCGCCGCCATGTTGTCCCCGTAAATCACACAGGTGAATGGGTTATTGTCCAAAGGCTCCCCCCACATCGCACATAGCAAAGCTTCCGTTGCCCTTCCAATCAACAAACTTTCACAATATGCCACCAGCTCTGATTCCGCAGTGCTATGTGTTGCAAAAGCCTGTTGAGAGCTCTGCCAAGCTATGGGGCTTCCACCAAAAAACACCGCCACCCCTTGTATGCTGCGATGTGAGGTCCCCGCAGCATAGGAGATGTCAGAGAAGATCTCGATGCTTCGATGGTTCCTTTGGATCTTCAATTGGCCCCTCTCGCCCCATCCATCATTGGGCAAGTCCCTGAAGTAGTGAAGATCTCCAGGGTTTGAGCTGATGTACTTGAGGAGTGCTTGACCAACTTCTAAGGCCTTTTGTGCATTTCTTGTCATAAGCCTACTCATGGTTGCCACTCCATAGGCCAAATCCGGCCTCGTCTTCGTAGACAGCCATAACAGTCCACCTGCTAAGGCCTGAGCTTCTTTCAAAACTGCCACATCCGCTACCTCCACCGCCTCAAAGTCAGACTCTGAGAGCTTGAACATTGGAAAATCTGACTTGCCGGTGACCTTCCATCTTTCCAGCAACTCCTTTTCGTACCCCTTTTGAGCGAGGTGAAGCCCATTGCCAGCGCTATCCATGGTGATTTCCATTCCGCAAAACTTCAAAGGTGTAGTTTCCGTGGCCCACTCCGCAGCAGCACAAGACCATGTTGCTTCTACCGCTTTCAAAGCTTGGCACAACACCTCCTCCTCACCGCAGAAAAGAAGATCATCAACATAGACGCAAAGCAATCCACACCAACGTTGTTCAAGGTCAGGACCAGTTTCCATCAAGCGCCACAAATTGTCATCTTGAGTTCTTAAAAACCGACCAGTGACTTCTATCCCATCCTTGTTGATGCGCTTCCTAGACAGTTGTGGTAGAGTTGTATCTCTACAAATCCCCCAGTCCTTTGGACTCGTTGTCAACCCATACAGGGCCATTTCTACCAGCCACACATCAGAGTCCTTGGCCAGGTTCAACTTCTTGAAGACCGTGGGGATTGACATGGCCACCAACTTTGTTTCATCCCTCCTTTTGGCATTCAAAAAGGCTGTTCGGATATCAGTCCCCATCACCCGCCAGTTGAACATCGCAGCAGTTTTCAGGGCCGTACGCACCTGAGTGCCATCAGTGCCTCCAGCATAGACATCCTGCTCCGTCGCTGTTGCATAGTTTCCACAAATAACTGCCCTGCTACGATAAGCACCAGACTGTGCCTTTCGGGTATGGACCATCTTTACAGGGAGTAATTCTATTTCTACCCCAGCTTTGGCTGCTCTTTCTCGCAGTTGTTGTTGAGACATTTGGATGACAGCCTTTTTCTGATGAACCAACTGATCATATTCAGCTCTGATTGAAGGCTCCCAGTCGGCCAAAGATTCCCATACCTCCTTGTTACTCACAGTTTTCGTGACCAAGAACTGGTTTTCTATGGCCTTTGTTGCTGCCTCCTCTTTGTGCTGCTCAAGTTGATGAAGTTCCTCCTCAACCGCAACCTTTTTGACCAGCACCTCTGACAAAACTGGCAACCACCATGCTTGATCAGCTGTTGTTGCATCCACCATGCTCATCTCTTCGTTCACCAGCTCGGACAAGTTGCCATGCATCTTTCTCAGGAAACCTTCTTTGCTATTTGAGGCGGCTGGGCTTGAGCCACCGCACCAGCTCTTAGGCGCCCCCTCCACATCCCCACCACTGAGATCCTCCTCCTCCGATGACCCCGATGTTGAGTACACAGAAGATTGCAAGGTTTCCAATGTCCAGCTGCTTTCATCGCTGTCTCTTTCTGAGGATGAAATAGATACCCGTCCAAGATTTTCAAAACGATTTGCAAAACTGTTCCCATCCATCTCCGCATTACCCTGCCTCTCCCCCTCAATGGTTTCCATTGACAGACGATGTAACATCGCCGGTGCCGTCTTTTGTCTCAACCTTCGTGATGGTGCCATGCCAGCGCCACTTGGTCTGGATTGCTCATCACGCTCTGGCGAGTAGATGTCAGGGGCACCATGGGGATCTGGTAGCGGAGCTGCTTCTGCTGCAGCATGTGGATCATCTTGTTGTTGATCTTGAAGAACATCAGCATTGGCCTCAAAGTTTGGCACGATGACATCATCAGTGAAGAAGTAGCGCCCAGATTCAACTGCTTGCACAAAGTAGTTTGTAGTGCTCAGAGTGCTGCAAGCATCTGGGCCCAAGACAACGACTGGCTCCCTAATGTCCCGCCATTGCTCATATCGATGATGCCACCATTTTCGCAGTGCGTAGGCCTGAGATCCAAACTGCAGCAAATCACCAACTGGATAGCCAAGTGCTCGTAGTTGAGAACGCAGCTTTCTCTCGCCCACATGCTTTGCTGCCAGTGGCCACCAATTCACGTTGTGACCCCCCGCGGACAAAACCGTCCTTGTAGCTCGCTTTATTTGACCAAGGGCACATTCGCATCTTCCGTTGGCCTTATAGTTATCCCCACTGGTTTTTGTGATCACAATGTCCCTGGCTTGTGCCCATCTTCGCACTGGCAGTGAGGTAAATTCTCTGGCCCTGTCGCTATGCAGACGCATCACTGGGAGACCAAGCTGTCGAAGTCGACTGTAGATGCGAGCTATTGCTGGCAAGATGTGGTGGGCGTTTCTGCTTTCCACCACCTCAACCATTGTGACATTCTTCACTGCCACATTCTTTGACTCTTCCACCAACTTGTTCCATGCATCCAGACATCCATTCGTTGCAGCTTCCGCCAAGTGGCCTCCATCTTCACCTTCTCCACATATTTCCTCATCCTCGCTTTCCTGGAGTGGATCTTCTTGTTGATCGTCATCAATGACTTCATCCTCCCCCGGGAAAGCATCTGGATCAGGAAGTGGGTGATCTTGTTGATCGTCTGCCAGAAGGGATCGGCCTTGCTGGGTGACCGGAAACGTGTAGACCGCCACCATCATGTAGCTGCAGTGCCTGCGTTCTTGATTGATTCCAGAGGATAGTTTTCCACTCAAGTCCACTGCCAACGTGTAGGCCTCAGGATGAAGAATCCGTCTGTGAGGCTTGCCACGGGCTTGAGAACGTACGCAGTGCTGACAATCTCGTCGGGCAGGCATGTGGTCATTCAGGTAGTGGTCTTTCCACTTCTGTAGTGCTGCTGCTCCCAATGGTTTTAGTTTTGGAACTTGTTGCTCAGGTTGCACGGAATCAGGTTCTTGTCGAACTTGAGAAGGTGGATCACTCAGTAGCTGTCGAAGATGTTGGTCTTGAAGTCGTTGCCGCAACGCCACCACAATGGCTGCTTTCAAGCCCTGAGACCACTCTGCCCATGTTCGAGATTCAGCGCACTTTTCAGCCATAGTCATGCTTTTGCGCCCATCATCCCCGCCCATGTCAAAGCTGACCTCACATCGAAGACCATCCAACTGAGTGAGCTCCTGCCCCACCAAAGCCAGTGTTGTCGGCTTTCGTTTTTTGTGGCCTGTTTGGCCCTGATCAAAGTGAACCATCACCACATCAAATCGCTGTTGAAACTGTTGCCATTCAGGAGTCCTCCACACACTCATGAATCCCTTCGCAGCAACTTCTTGATGGTTTCGATATCGTGCTGGATCTTCTGGTTGTTCCAACGTAAGACCAGTGGTTGGTGCTTCAGGTGGCCTCACATCTTCGCAGATGGCGTAGACGAACAGCATGCGCAAAAACAACAGTGCATCCTTTGTCACCAGTGCTTGCTCTTCAGGTGAAATTCCAGGCGCACCATATGGGTCAGCTTCTGTTCGAATGATGCCAGGGCCACCATCACATTGAAACCGCAGTGCACTCACCGTGCGACAAGGCGGGCCACCAAGTACTTCTCGGACTTTGCCAGTAGATGCCAGCATCAGTAGATACTTGTAGATTTTGTCATCCATGACATCAGCTTTGCATGTTGACAGAATGTCAATGCACAGGACTTCAGTGTCTTTGGTGCTCAGCTCCTTCTCCCAGAACTTTCCATTGGGGCCGGAGTAGAAGTGCATGACAATGTTCTTGGCCTTGCGCAACCTTTTTCTCTTTGCACGATTCCACGGAAAACCCCGTGGTTCACACGTCACATCCCATGTTGGGCACCAGCCTCATTGCAATCTCCTGAGGTAGTGAAGGCCAGAGTTCCATCATCTTGACATTCCGAGCCATCTCCAGGTCCAACTTGTTGGTCAGCATCTTGGGATCTTGCTTTATCATGTTCAAGACCGTCCACCGCTGCACCATTCGCATGTAGAAGCTTTCCAATCTCATCATCAGTGCTGCTCCATCGTCTTTGCTGACCATTGGACAACCTTGATGAACTCGAACTTCAACACCGTCTCCAGCTGGATCATGAAGTGTGCATGACGATTGACCCGACCATTCAAACCTGTATCCCATGTCAGCGAGGCCACCCAACGGCAAAATCCATGATTTGAAGTTCTCATCCTGGGGGCTTGAAAGCAAACACCGTGTCCCAGGTTTCAACCGCAAGCTCTGAGTGACACCATCCGCAAGATGCACCTCGGTGACTTCAGCTGATTGCCACTCGATATCACTTGTTGCCGGCCTCAAACTGTGTGTTGCCCCAGAGTCAAGCAGGACCCAATCCTTGCCATCTTCCACATTCATTTGAGAGACCCTCACAACCCTCACCTGTGGTATACGGAGCGACTTCAGCAACTTTGTGGCTTCTTGAAGAAGAACATCACCTGCACTTCCCCCTGTAGATCCACCTCCATCACACTTGTTGTTTTCAGCCTCGCCATTTTCCTGCCTCCCCCCACTTCCAACTTCTTCTGCTTTGACGGCACCTGACATCTCATTGATCTTTGGGGTAACCGCCTTGGTTGGAGTTGTCGTAGAGGTCGCATTTTTTGTAGGAGTTGAGTTGGATCCACCACCACCATCTCCCCCTGAGCCGCTAGGGTCACCAGGCTTTGAAGTCTTTCCTCCGCCGCCCTTTGCTGGGCAATCTGATTTCCTGTGCTCTTTTGAGCCACAGTTCCAGCACCGGTTGTTCTTGTCCTCAACATTGTCCCATGAGTGCACCCATCTGCATGACTTTGCAGCTCGACATCCGGCATCTGAGGTGAAGTAACGACAGGGCTTGTTGATGGTTGAGATGCCCTTGCCCTTCTGCTTGTCCTCCTTGATGACCGATTTTGAGCTGTCTGGGATGTCAAGCTGTTTGATCTTGATTGGAGAGCTGGTACTTGATGAGGTCTTTGTTGAAGCTCCGAACAATGTCAACGTCTCGCTCTCGGCCAACAAGCATTGTGAGTAGTGCCAGATGTTGACATGATCAGGTCTTTCATCCACTTGTAGTTGAGCTCGACTTTGGGCCAAACGAAAGGCTGCTTGTGAATCCTCCTTCGCCAAGAACTGCACCATCGGCTCGAGGGCTTTGATGAGAAGACACCCATCAGGAATGATCGCACCAATCTCCTGCGCTCGGCCATAGTGTCTGCGCCAACTGCACAAAGCTGTTGTCCATTCAGATGCCGTCTTGCATGAAGGGATCACCGTCAAGTTCTTGAGCAAGATAGCCTTTTCGCCTGATCCTCCTGGTTGATGACGGATGTGCAAGCGATACAGTATCGCTGTTGAGTTCAGGTCCCGGTCAACCACCAGTTCTTGTTGTTGGTCTGCACTGACTGCTTTCAGAAGAAGATGTACACCACGCTGCTCGGTTCTTGCAAACACTGGATCATGCAATTCTTCTGGCAACCTCGGACTGATTTGCACCCGCTGCAAAGGAGTGGCTTCTTTCCATTCATTGTAGTAGCACTGTGCCTGGGTCATCGTGAGAAACCACCATCGCGCAGCCAAGTTGGACAAATCCTTCATAATGGGACCACAAAGATGAAGCCAGTCACCAAACTCCAATGGCGTTGCCGTAGAGGGCAGATCTGGTAGCTCAGCTTTTGATCCTGCCGACCCACCTCCTCCGACATCATTCCAAGCTCCATGCATTGGCCCATACGTAGATCTCCCTTGACCTTGCCTTTCTCCATGAGGATCCCAAAGACCTCTTCCATGCTGTTGAGACTCAGCCCCACTGCAAGCCCGACCTCCATGACAAACTTCAGAAGCGCCGCTGAGAAGCTGCTGAGCCCGATCTTGTTGGGGTAGAAGAGAAGCACTGCTCGGCGCCACATGCTCAGCCCGACCTCCTTGACATACTTCAGGAACGCCGTTGAAGAACTGCTGAGCCCGACCTTGTTGATGTAGAACAGAAGCACTGCTCAGCGCCGCATGCTCAGCCCGACCTCCTTGACAAACTTCAGGAGCACTGCCAGAGACCTGCTGAGCCCGACCTTGAAGAGCATCTAGATCACATCCACCAAGCAAATTCCGTTGAGCTTCTCCATGCAAAGTGCCATGCTCAGCCCGATCGTGAAGACGTTCTGCACCACCAAGCGAGTTCCGAACTTCATGACAATGCGCAATGCCAGTGACAGGAACAGCCGATGGACCCCGAGGATTGGTTTGGGCTACATCATCACACCCCTTTGACCAATACTCAGATTGTTGCAAAACTTGGGGAACTGCCACACGATCAAGAGCATCTTTCAACGATTTGACTTCCCTCTCCAACCATAGTTGTTTGGCTTCACTAGCTGAAGGAACACCCGCATCATATCGTTCACCATGTCCCCTTCCATTTGGTTTGGATTCACACGTGTCATACAGTCCACTCACAAAGCTAGAACATCCTTGTATGCGACCCTCATCACCATGTTCATCAGCCATGTTTGGAAAAGGTGGTACCGGAGGTCTTTGGATTTCATCGCTACTCACAGGAGGTGGCCCATCAGGAACACGTGTGCCATTGGGAGTGAATCGATTCTGATGTTTTTCAGGGCTAACCGCCACATCACGTTTCTTGTTTCTTGGAGTCCTACTGCCAGACCTCCCCATGCGCCCATTCTGAACACCATTCGACCCAGAGCTCTGAATCGATTCCACATGTTCAACAGCCGACCATGGTGAAGACCCCAAACCAGAATCCACATTTCCAGCAGTAGATTGTTTCATCAGTTGAGCCCTGAGGTATTCAACTTCCTGAACCAATTTCGAATTTTCTTTGCGTAACATCCCGACTACTTCAATTTCAAGAGCTCGCTGCAACTCACCCACAGGTTCCTCTCCTTTCGCAGATGCCGCCGATGCAGCTCCAGCTTCCATCTTCTCATCCCTAGGCAGACGACCTTCCGTTTTCAGAGCACCCTGGCCAAAACCTGTAGGTCCAGTCATTGGCATCATGCCGGCCGTTTGACTGCCGCGACCCTTCCCAGTTGGCATATCAGAGGTTTTTCTAGAAGCTTCAGTCAACCCAGAGCTATCTTGAAGGGGAAAACCATTGCTAGTAGCATCATCTGGAAGATCCCTTGGTCTTGCAGCTTGAAGGAGGCATTCTTGTTGTGCCCGTTGGGAGTAAAATGGATTCCCACCACTATTTCGAACCCCACTAGGCACTGATTGCGATCTGCCCCCAAACTCCATAGCTAAGCCACACAGCAGTAGCCGAAGGTTGGGCTCATAACCCTTGTTGGGTTCGGACACCTTTTTGTCCACTTCGCGCTAAAAATGCCTTCAGAATGAATCCCAATGCTATGCCGCAATGACATGTTCAAATTGGATGACAAGACAGTTATAGATATGGATGTACAGAAACTGGTGTAAATATATGTAAATGGCAAGATCAATACCGCGTTCGCTTTTGTTGTCAAGAGTAACTGCTTAGAAGCTTCTTGCCCAACGTGCCACCTGAGGACCCCAAAGATTCTGCAGGCCCCCCATGACAGCGATTTGTTGACCGAGTCTGATTGCAATACCATGAGGAAAGTCTCAGGAGACTGCTCCCAAAACATGGGAAAACCATGGAAAACCACGGCTGCAAGCGGACCATTGTTTCTACGAACTCCTCTGCTTCCCATCCGTTTTGGGATTGAAAGCTTGGTGAAACTCGACAAAGAAGAATTTCAAAGTTTGAAAGCGACGGCGACAGCACACGCACACTCGTGTCAGGCTAGTCAGTTTGGGTGAAATCATCATTGCTGAACTATCTGAACTGTCAACCTGTCGATATGAGCTAGCAAATCACTCGTCTTCCTCCTCCTCCTCTTCCTGCGCTTGTTTTGCCTTGTGCTGAAGAGAGCCAAGAAACAGATGAGCTAAGACCGAAGGTGACCAATTTTGTGGGTCCATTGGTACTCATACCTATCTGTTCTGTAATATAAATATAATACATATATATATAATATATATAATTATATGTATGTATATATATATATACATATTTATATACATATACTATACGATCATATACGTATATTAATACGTACATAAAATCATTGTGTACACATCACTGTCTAGTACTGCCCATGGTTGCCCGATCCACCGAACACGTCTTCCCAGTTGTCGCCTTCGCTTTCTTGGCCTTTTTCGCCTTTCTGGCTGCCTCGCTAGGCGCCAATGACTGGTGTTGTCCAAAAGCGGGGTATACGACATGTAACATATACCTACCCCACGAAAAGATAGAAAAGTGAAAAAAAATGAGTCATCACTAAGTTGATAGGAATTCACTTTCTTGCTGTTTGGATCTGTTTGGGGTTATATACTGCATCTTCTATATACCCAGAATCACTGGTTGATCATCATGTCATTATCCCTAAATTTGTGCACTATTGTCCCACAAAATTATGCAAAAATGTGGGGCACGTTGCCCATTTACACACAAAAACCGTGTCAAGTGCCGCCCTTCACGCCTCTGCATCCTCCTCCTCTTCCTCTTCCTCCTCTTCTACTTGCTTTCTTTTGGCCTTCTTGGGCTTTTCCTGGAGTCTCTTTTGGAGCAACCGGACTGTCTTTCTGCAAGGTAACTTTGGAGTCTGCAAGAAATAGCAAAGGGAATCTTGTCAGTATTGCCACACGGGCGGGGGCTTCTAGATGTCAATGTCTTCAGGGAAGAACCTACCACATGCCCTGCCACCAGAAAATGCGGCCAAGGTGTACATGATAATTACATATAATTCCTCTACGTACAAGTATATGCTAAACGATTGCCGCCATCGGCTACAGTACGTAATGAGCCTCTCCATCATCCTGTGCAGCAGATCTTCCCTGCTCGCCGGGGCAGAGTGAATGCAGGGTGTCAAACTCTCTACAGAATTCTTAGGTTGAAGAACCCCCAAAACATCCAAAATGATGTTACAACATCATGCCCAAATCATGCCCGTCAAGGGAGGGACCAAGGTGGAAGTGTGCAACCAGCCTCTGAGCCAGCCTTTTTCTTCAGGCGTTCCAGCAAGGAGTCAACCATCTTCTCCTGTTGGCAACGGACATGAAGCCAACACCCTCCTGACAGAATGTCAATTGACATAATCCCAAGAGTATCAAGAATAACGATTCTCTCGACAAACAATTGGGAAATAGAAACCAAAAGCATGAGCCACCATTGGGGCGTGACCTCCTCCGCATGAAACTCTTCCACAGTGCTGGCTGGGACCGCGTACTGCCTTGGCCAGGCACTGCTACAGGAAAATCTGGTTCCATTGTGTCTCAAAATCGGGGACCCACACATCCAGCTGACATTTAAAGGTGGATGGGCCAATGGTGAAAGCGTGTTCTTGTTGGAGTTGGGGACACACCACATCCATTTCTTTTTGGAGCCGTTGATCGCAGCGTCTGCCACGACTGAGTTCGCTGCTTTTTCCCTTTGTCGATCCGCTTCTGCCTGTCCCATTCGGCCTCTCCAGCCATGAAGTACTTGTCCTGAATCACTGAAGGTGTGGGCAAACTACAGCGTCGGCTGTGGATGTTCAAATTTCTTCCCAAATCCGGACCTGCTATTCAAAAAAGGCTTCAGGAATGGACACCAGTTCCATCAAGTTTTCAAAACCTCATTCCATCCCATGATTTCTCATCATTGTTCCATTAAAATGGCTTGGACAAACTTATATTATCCGTTATTATCCTATATCATGTTATTATGACATTCCACAGCATGCAACTATCCATTTCCACACCCTTTCTGCCGTCCTTCTTGGCATCATACCGAAATCCGCCCCGTACCATCAAACTATGCAACTCCGGTGTGACCTGAAATGGCCATTAGGATTATGCTACTCCTAAGTGGGGCCTATCATATATCCAGTTGTATCCACAAAAATATCCAGTTATATCCGCAAATATCACCAAAATGATGATAAACATGATAAACTGATACACCATGTGATTTAGGAGTATCATATTTGTTCAGGCAAACCCAAAGCTATGTTTTTTTGCATGTCATGGGGGAAGAGACCATCTGGTGGTTGGGTCAACGTTGTTGCAAGCACTCCATACCCCGAAAATTCACCATTTACAATGGAAAATGATGATTAGCCGATGGATCTAGTTGGGGTGTCCCATTTTCAGACAGGCCCTACAGGCCCTACAGGTCCTACAGGTCCAGATGCACCAACATCAACCACCCAACAGCAACTTGGCAATCTTGCCATTCACTACCAGACACAACCCCCTAATTAACTTGGCAATATGGCTGTGAGTCAAAACCCTGGCACCCGGAAGGTACCCCTAAATTGTGGCTGGTATAGCTGGTTCATGGTTCTTCCCCCAGATATGGGAATATGGGAATAAGAGGTTTACACCATCCCCTCTATTGCATCCAATGCTCTCAATCAGACAGCCTTTACGCGCAGCAATCTAGGGCCATGACCTTCCCCATGGCTGAGGAATCCCAGCTACACGCTACTCACTTGAGCCCAACGGCCCTGAAGGCGAGAATTTCGAAGTGTGTGGCATTTGAGTTGCTTCAAGTTGGGTCAAACAAAATCGCTGGCAGCATTTTTTGGGTCATTTTTTTTCGAGCACCATTTTGGTGTTTTTTTCTGGCTCATATCTCATGGTCACATTGTACCAAAGTTTGGGACTCCTCTTGGGAGCGGGGTCAAGCCAAAGGGAGACGCGAGCGGTGTCCTTTGAGGCACCTGTCCGGCAGCGGCTTGACCGCTGCCAGGCTGCATCCATTCGTCATCTGAGTCCAAGCCATCCTCAGCCAAATCCTGGATGTTGACTCTCATGAGATTAGCCTTTTTGATGTATTCCCACCATGGAAAACCCAAAGGCCAAGCCACTAAAGATGGATGAGTGCCATGATATTGAAGAGTCAGGTGCTGTTCCCTGGTCAGCCTCTTGGCAAAGGTCTTGCAGCGCTTGAAAGTGTCCAAAATACTGAACTCCTGGAGTCAACCCCGTTTGGACATGGCACAAACTGCTTGTGCAACCGGCCGTGAACATCCTGAAAATGAGAAACGGGAAGGGCCAACTCCAGAGAGAAGATAACGGAATATGTGAAGATTTTGTTGAAGATACAGTCTATGAAGTATGAAGTGGTGATGCAAAATAAATATATTATATATATATATATAATTAAAAAAAACTATCGTATACACTGCAATAACATGTCCGTGATATGTTCAAGTCTCAATGCTCCGAGTTGAATGGCTTGGAAGTCGAGTTGTATGAAAAAATGTACTGTAGCCGCCCATGCTGCCCTATTGTCAATTATCATCTCAAAAAACGCTTTAAAGATGTTGAAGTATGCTGAAATCACGTAAAACTACCGTAAAACCATGTAAAACCACCAACAAGATCCAACAAGTCAGGCCGTTTTGGTTTTCCGCTCCAGGTTTTTCCCTTCTCCTGATTTCCATGCTCCAGACTCAAGGTGCGAACTGCCCGGCGCATTGCACAGCTGAGCACGCCTCCCTCTCCAACATCCTCTGCTTCTTCATCATCTTTTGCTGCAGAGATGGAATAAATATCATGAGAGTACATGAAAGAGTCGATGTCACATATCGTCCCAGAGTGACAGCAATCATTGATACAAAGAATGCGCACACCCTCTGGAACGAAGGTGTCCTCAGCTTGAGACTCATTTGAGACTCTATGGGGAATCCATCAAGCAAGAAATCGTGATAAAATCCCCTACAAGAGCAAATCCGCCTTCTGGTATTATGTAACGGTAGAGGTGTCGCATGCTCAATCCATGGTAATCCACTGAATCCAACTGAATCTCCCAATCTCCCAACGTCGGGCCACCAGTGCCAAAGCAAAGTCATCATCAATCAGCAAAGCGGATTCGGTCAACTTGCCATTGGTATCTGGTGTCACAAATGCTTGGTCAAAGCCTCCCTGGCCAGGGCAGCTGAAAAAATGAAAAAACTTGAGGCATTGCATGACGTGTCTGTGTAAGAATCTTTCCTTCATGTCTACATTGTCTACATTATGTATCGATCTGCAATTCTAAGATGTCCTAGTTCCTATGACAATCTTTGTTGCACTGTAAATAAGCCGTAAATGAATTTGAACATCAGCATGCGAACAACATGGACACAAACCACAAACCGGTTGTTCGCACCTGTTCGTCTCCATTGAAATCCGGGACGTTCACGCCATGGCCTGCCCAAAACCAAATGAACCAGTCGCCAACTTCACAAGTTCGGGCCACTTGCCGTATATGTCGCAGCACAAAGGACCGCGTCGGAAAGCTTGGATCTCCAATGCCAGCCTCCGGCAAAATCTTGACAGGATGGCATTGGAAGGGGATAGTCCAAGGAGATTGATATGAACATATATGAACTATATTGAACTATTGTATAAAATTGATATACCGTACCATGGATGCCCCCCCGGAATAATTCTCAACTAAATTCCGCTCTACCTTGAGCTAAGATGAGCTAAGTACCAGAAGTTATTCTGAGGAATGACACGCTGGAATAATTTATGGCAAACCTGTCTGATTTCTGCAAAATTTCTCGGCATGTTTCTGCCGATGTTTTGCCATGCCGCACTATGAAGCAAGGCAAAAACCATCCAACACCATCCAAAAGATCAAAAAACATCTGGACATATATATGAAAATATCAAAAGGAATGCACATCACTGACCTCCACATTGATATCATTCTTCTTCGTTTTGTGGAACGTTCAAGAACACTCTATTATTCTACAAGTAATTGAAGGGTTCCAAAAACTATTCCGAGTTGTTGAATGGTCCTAATTAATCATGTTACGAGTTTTAAGAGGAGTACCCTCCCCCCCCCGTTCCCCCCTAAATTATTCCGCAAAAATTATTCCATTAGCTCAGGGTACCCCTGGAATAATTGAGGAAGGAACTGTGTATTAAAATTGTATAGTCTGTATAGTGTTGATGTGTACATGTCTACACGTACACATGTTTGAACATCGATCATTTATTTCACTATATGATACTTTATAAATCAATCCATTTGACATATCCCAATCGACAAAAAAACTTATCACCTCCATGCCCGCCCGAGTTTCGGTTCCTTGTCAGTAATGATGGTGATGTCATCTACCCCTGCTCGACCCGCCATGCGGTACATGGTCCGCGCATCTTTGGTGCAGGTCAGCTCAGATGCCGGGGCATACTCATAGTCCAAGGCAATAATTAGCATTCCTCAGCAGCAAGGTTGGCGTTCGTTTCCATGACACTCCTGGATTTTAGAGGTGTTCTGGAATATTGTAGAATAGAATGGGCATATAAGTTAACTGGTTGGCGGTTGTTGGCAGGGTTTAAGGTGATCTGCAGCACATGTTGCAGCTAGCTGGATCTTTGCTACCATTGCGCACCACTTGTAAGCAGGCACGTTGTTAAGTGCCAATAAGAGTTGACAAACGTAACTTGGAAGGTGCAAGGTGCAAAAGAAGTAGCCAGCCGATTCAGCAAGAGAAGGATCAGAATTATATCAGAGTGAAATTAATATATTGGTATATAATAAATCGTTAATATGTTTTTAAATATATTTTGAAACATCTAATATATATGCTATGTATTTATCATATAGTGTATATTAAATCATATTTACATATCATATATATATAATCATACTTACAAATAATATGAATAGTATATATAATAACTTATATATATATTATGAATATAAATGATATGAAATAATTTATGATTTGTAATTCTGATACAATAAAAAAAATAATAATTTTCGAAAATGATTATTTAAGAAAAATAAATATGCGTAATATAAAAATGTAAAAATGCAAAATAATATATATATATATGTGATATAAACAAACTAAAATATAATATACATGGTATATATATATGTACTATAAAAAAAAATATATATCTTAAATATATATTAAATAAATAAACAAATTAATATATATATAGGTGATTTTTAATACTATATCTATTCTAATCTATTTTATGTATAAACTGTTAAATGTTATATATGTAATTTATATATCATGGATATTAGAGATACATTTATATATATATATAATTATATATATTATCCGCGATCCTCGGCTAGCATTGAACATGGAATTATGCCAGACACACAGCATTCCTGTGCCAGGACTCGTACTGGGCACTACGGAGCTGTGTCCAAAGTACAGTAAGGAGGACCCGGGCTCACAGCTCTGATTGAGCTGAAGCCTTTCTTTTAGATATCGTATAGAAATAAGGTCGACTCCAGTCGACCTTATTTTCGTACGTGCGCGCGCGCGCAAACGCACGCATGTACGCGCACACGTCCGTCCACTTGTACGCGCACGTCCGTTCACTCGTTCGCTCACACGTGCACTCGTCCGTTCACTCGTTCGCCTTACGTTCGTCACCACGTCCGTTAGCCACTCGTACCCCCTACGTTCACCGCGTCTCTTGGAGCTATAAAA
>Ga0126342_10004098_pt1 | contig 24615 bp, 32 predicted proteins | sample Cyp1metagenome_FD_92528 | JGI IMG/M metagenome (GOLD analysis project Ga0126342, IMG submission 92528) | Coral microbial communities from Lord Howe Island, Old Settlement Bay, Australia - Cyphastrea 1 metagenome | ecosystem: Host-associated > Invertebrates > Cnidaria > Coral ...
ATGTATATATATATATATATATATATATATATATATATGTGTGTATATATATATATATATATATATATATATATATATATATATGTATATAATATATATATATATATATGCATGTGTGTGTGCGTGTTTGTGTGTGTGCGCTATATTTAAAAAAAAATGTATTTATAAATGTGCTTATATGTATATTATCTATATTTATATATAATAAATTTATATATATATATATGTGTGTGTGTGTGTAACATCTGAATAGATGTAAAACTTCTCTATATTGCGGGGGGGCAGTGGCCCACTCATGAGTCCACTGCCAACGAAGCTACTCATGGGTTGGGAGGATATCGGGACTGATCATCCCGACGTACCTGCAAAATTTGTCCATTTGAGGCTGACATGGCAAGGGGCTAAGCCAAGAACCCCAACCACAATGATTTTATTCCTTCTGATCTAATTGCATGTGAGGGGATTCAGTTCCCAACGGATCACTTCAATGATCCATTTCTTGTCTAGTGTGCGCGTGTGTGTGTGTGTGTCATGTAGTCATATATACATATACATATCCTTAATTATCCTTATATGTCCATTCATATAATATACATATGCATGTGTATATATATATACCCATGTATTTCCACATATTTCCATGTCCATATCCAAAAATCGTCACATACAGACACCTCTCTCTCTCTCTCTGTTTTTTGGAGTGGCTATTTTTGTTGACTAAACCTTTGACATTTCGTGACGTCTCTGGGCGATCCTGGCCACGGCTCGAAAGTCCTTCTCGCAGGCTTCAAAGGGCCGCCCAGAGCCGCCCAGCAAGGCAGCAGGGAGGCAACGCCTGTGAAGTAAGATGTAAGAAGCATAAAGGCATAACATCCCATTAGATCCCATTAGTAATTAGATAAAAAATCATCTAACCTATCTTAAATCATAAGAAGTTCAACTCCTTTGCAACTTGTTTTCTGAAGACAAATTGCTGCCTGGTTTCATCACTGGCCTCACCACATCCAGCTCCAGGTCACAGGGCGCATCACCTTCCACGCCGCACAGCGCAACCGCAACCGGCGTGCCCCGAAGGCCCTGCACTGCTGTCCTGCCTTCCTCGTTCATCTTGCGCCTGGTGTTCAGCTTCTCCCTACTATCCAAGTCGGCCTGCCCAAGCAGAATCCTTGCACCGTATCTGAACTGCTACCCACTGCGACTTCTGGCATCCAAAACATCAAACTCTTCAAGGAAAAGTGGGAGCCTGAAATTCCATGTCCATGTTGAATCATTTTGATATATCTTGATCATTCTTTATCACAAAAAATGCCACCTGATCCCCCAAAAAAAAAACGAATCCTCCCAACCGTCCCCAACCTCTCGGCAACATCTCGCCAAGGCGGTGACATGCTCAGCGCAGTCCGAGGCAGCAAGGCGTTGCTGTACACCCCAGGCCCAGCAATTGGACATGGGGCTGGCGGGAGCCCTTAGGAGAAACTGAACTACCAAAAGTTTGCGAGAAATCGTTTTTGACCTGGATTTCACTTATGGACATGGGTGTTGTAATGAACATCGTGGAAGTATCTACACCTGTTTGGGAAACAGAAACTGAATGCAGTACATCAAGTGTCTGCAATCACTGTCGGATTCTGTTTTACTGCGTCACCAGAATGCGATGCTTCATGCGATCGTGACAGGGGTCGATGCAACTTGGGCACAAAAGGCTCGTGTCACATGGCCTGTCAGCTTCCACCACTGTCCCACACTGAAATCATGGCAGCTGCACCTGGCTCCCGCAGCGGCTCCTTAAACACGGTCGTTTTTGAGGCACTTCAACTTTTCAGTCAACCCCAGCCAAAATAGGGCAAAATGAGGCGAAAATCATGTCAGTATACCCGGTATACCCCACTGGTTCGATCGTTTTCCGCTGATGTTTGATCCTAAGAGGCGACGAGGCTCAAGGCTGGTGGGCATGGCCCAGCTGTACAGCGCCAGCCATGGGCCTGAGATCGACTGAGTCGCGTTCGCGAGGGCAGCCAAATGATGTCCAGACGTTGATGAAGCTGCCGGCAAACTTGTGGCCAAATGGCAGCTTGAGCACCATCAATGCCCAGATTTCAAGACTGTAGGTGGGAAAAAGACTGATTCTATGCGTTCTAATTGAGACAAACTCATGCCGTGCCACTTTGGGCTTGTCTGAAAATAGGGTACCCTAAGAAAAAACAGTTTCATCATGTTTCATCTTTATCATGATTTTCCCTTTGCGATGGCCATGACATATGGTTTTTGCGGGGCCCTTTTATCTCAGACAGAGCCACCAGCCACACGGCTTGTGCCTTCTGTGCCTTCGTCCTTCAGGAGAAGGTAATGACATATGCAGGGTATGCAGCGCCAGGCGACTGCGTGACAAAAATCTCAGGGTTCGAAAGGCTATCCACAGAGGCATTGTACCTGTCCGGTGATGGGGCAAGAAGCTGAATGAACGCCCAAAATCATCATGCATCCCAACGAATTGGATACTTATGCTAATGTGAACCATGTTAACCATGATGATATCAAATGTGTCTCTGTGTGTACATCATGTTGTATCATGTTATGTCGCGTATCTCCGACTCATGGGCCAATGGGATTTGGAAACCCCAATCATGGCACCACCCATTCCGGCCTGTGTCGCCCTTGGCGAAAGGGTAGCACCCCTTTGTGCTCCGGATCACCAAGGCAAACGAAGCCATTCATCAAAAGGCAGAGCCTCATGGATTTCGAGGCAAGGACAGTCGATTTCCCGAGATTGCAGGGATCGGGACCAAAATTCACCCATATTCCAGCGGACAAACTGAAATGTCATGGCAAATGTATACAGTTTGCGCTGAAATCCATGGATTCCATGGCTTGGGGGATCACTGTGCAAAGAAGCTGTACCCGGCACAGGCTCAATGCAGGCTTGGCGGCAAGATTTGTCTGCTTCCATCCATGGAAGGGCTACAAAAGCCACCATCGTAAACGTACCTTGCTTTTGGTTGGTATGGAATCCCAACACTCGCCCATGACGGAAATCACCACCCGAATCACCCTTGTCGCCAAAGCATCCCAACATTCAAATCACCAACACGAAACATTATCATCACCACTATCATTATGATTCTTACTAGTATTGTTGTTATTACATGTTCTTACTGTATATATTAATTATTATTATTATCATTATTATCATCATCATTATTATTATTATATTATATATATATATATGTATGTATGTGTGTGTGTTTTATTGTTATCATGACTATCCCCTTCAAACCAGCCATGAAAAACAAATAGCAGCCCAGAGGCTTAGCATCGCGTGCGAAATAGGTCCCAGGGCCCCAGAGGGCATTGCCCCGCGTGCCCGACATCAGCGGCTGGAAGCCTTCTGTCACCCATGGAATCCGCTGAAGATATCATCCCAAACAGCTGGTAGCTATGGATGATATGAATGCTCATCCCCCAATTTTTTGGCCAATTTTAGCCCATGCTCGTTTTTTATGTGGACGCAAGCCGTTTAGATAGCCATGGACGTCATTTTTAGTATTGAACCGATTGAACCATCCGTTCTTGGGGCTGATTTGAGCAATTGCTAAATGACACCCAAAAAAGGTAGCACCAAAATGAACCAACCCGATGCTGGACCACACTGAACTAAGGTTTCTGTTTTCTGGCGGGGTCCGTATTCATAAGGGAGTGGATTCTTGCTCCAAGAACCTAAACTTGCATATGAAGCAGATGTAACTGAGATGTTTCAAAAAGAGCAAGCAGGTATCTTTCTTGGAATTGAATCTCTATCAGGTAAACCTGGTAGACACGCAAAAAAATAAAATTGTGATTCAAATGAAATGGTATACAACTATGGCACAACCGAAGATACTAAGAATTGCATCACCAATCCTGTGACCTGTGATATTGGAGTCAAGGAAATTGCCACTTTCAAACAGCGGGTCTTGAAAATGGCATATCACTGGAAATGGTTGGAAATGGTGCAACTGACCGGCCTGAGATGGGATTGGAGACGATGGATTCCTCACGTCCAAAAACCACTTGCAAAATGGTGAAAAATACCAGATCCTCACAGCATTTCACAGCAGCATACAGCAGCATACAGGATCCACACAGTTTAGCAAAGTCGCTACTGCGCTGGAACCATGAAAAACCCAGCGTGTATGGAGACCTGGCACGAAGGACACCTGAGCAGGGAAGGTGTCCATCATTTTTCTATATTTTTCTCATGGGAAGAAGGACAAAATGAAGGACCAAAATGCCAAAATGTGTCCAAAATGTCAGAGTCTGTCAGAGTGCAGCCAAGTGGACCCCCTGATTCTCGATACCCCTCTGCAAGGCCTGTGGCAACAAAATCTGTGACCCACAAACACTTCTCTGCTGTGTTAGATACTGTAGCCATTCAAGGCTGAAGATATCTGCACAAAAGATTATATCCATCTCACTCCTGCCGCTGCCTTGTAATAAGGTTCTGCGCTGCCATCTTCTTGCATTCCATTCTCCACGCGCTCGATCTTCAGAATGGAGATATACTGCCACATGCCCGGGTTCATATCCTTGATTGTCTAAGAATCACTGCAGCTGTGACGGCTCCAGTATGGCTCCACTTTCATCATTGCAACCATAGCTGGTCACAAAAAGTCTCAAGGACCAGAAACCATCCCCCTGAGGCAGCTCTGCAACTCTGGGCATTTTTGTTCGTGCCCTCCAGCACATTGTCCGGAAAGCTACAGCCGCAGTTGGGCACCTACTCTATGCACAGCTAAAAAGTAACTCCTGTGAACTCAGATGTGGCTCCAAAGTCTGTGAGGAGCACGGCCAGATCCTGCAAGTCAGGCCAAACAATGGACCCAGCTTTGAAACCCAACAGCAGTAGGGGTTCTAGTTAATAAAGTGTTATTTATAGTTTATACGTTTAAGGTTACAAGGTTCAAGGTTCCAGGGTTTGAAGGGTCCGAGGTTCAAGATTCCAGATTCCAGCGTGCGGCCGACAAGAAAACGGCGCACCAGTCCCTGACCCAGAGATTGGAACCTAACAGGCATGGTTCCAAAGGGAATGCTCGCCAGAAAAAGACTTAAGCTTTCCAGACCTCTGACCTTGCGAATTGGCGCTGTACATACATGAGCTCCACTCCTTGTTTCCTTCAATGGCCAAAATATCCAGTGCTGTGAGACCATCGCAGCCCTTTGCATGAACGTCAGCTCGCATCCTCAGCAACACCCGAAGCAAAGTGGCGTGCCCTCGTTCAGCCGCCACATGCAATGGCACTGCTCCATCCAACGAGCTGCTGTTCACATCTGCCTGGTGTTGCAGCAAGAGCTTTGCCACCTCCACATGCCCCTCGCGCACAGCAAAAACCAGTGGGGTATGCCCAAATTGGTCGGTGGCATTCACATCTGCCTTGGCGTTCAACAGAGCTTCAGCTGGTCCAAGCACACTTTGAAAGGCGGCGAAATGCAAAGCAGTCTTGCCATCTTGGCAGCTGCAGTTGGCATCCGCCAATTTCGCCAGCAGCAGCTGGCAGCACTTGTCTTGGCCCTTGGCAGCAGCACAGTGCAAGGCAACTGCACCAGCACTATTGGGGATGTGCACATCTGCCCTTGCATCCAGCAACACCTCAAGCCACAAGAAAGGAGTTTGTTAAGCTGCTTCCTGGCACTGGCAAGGAAAAACTAGTATACTCGCATAGTATACTCGCAAGCTTGAGATCTCTTCACTTTGAGAACTAGTCCTTACAGCATCCTAAAGCTAAGCTAAACAAAATGGACTGGGCCCCAAAGCTGCCTGCAACATCTCCAAATGCCCCCGCGAAGCTGCAACATGGGCTGGGCTCAAAGCAGTTTTCTCTGTTCCTTGCATCACATCCGCGGAGCGGTCCAGGAGTAAGCGAGCCACATCCACATGGCCTCCAGGTTTGGCCCGCCAATCAGAATGGTGTGACTCCAACAACATTAGCCGTCATTAGCCAAAAATGGTTGGATGTCTATAGGTTTCTTCTTCCCATGTTCATCGGAAATCCAAGAAAAGCAAAACGAAACATCGAATGTTCCCCAATTGTCCAATTGTCCTGCACTTCCTTCCATTTTCCAAAAAGTTCCAGCAGTTTTCCAACATTTCCAAGTTCCCAAAAGCCCATCCCCGGATCTCCGTGCCGGATCTCCGCCTTGTTCCGCGGCCAACAGCAACGGCGCGCCGAAGTAGCGATGCTCCAGAGCCACATCAGCGCGACGCTCCAGGACCCGCACAGCCAGGTCGAAAAGGCCCACGCCACAGGCCAGGTGAAGCAAGGTGGTGCCATCCCCTGAGTCATCATAGATGGTGAATGACACCAACAAAAATCTTGCTGCGGATCTTAGCATCCAAAATTTTGAGGTTTTTTGGGACCTTTACTGGAAACAAAAGGTGGATCTTGGCAAAGTTGGAGATTTTTTGCCCGGGCTTACAGAATATTTGGGCATTAGAGAACCAAATAAATCAATCATTCAGTAAATCACCTATATGTAAATGTATATGGAATCGTCAGCGGCTGTACCATCAGAAATACAGGACAAAGACCAACAAAAATTTGGAGTAAGATTACAATCAAGAAAAATGGAGTATGATATCATGAGAATCCCTACTACATTGGGTAGTTTTTCACCCCGCATCTTCAACGGAGGATTCCAGCCAAGTGGCCATCCAGCGTGTGCGTGGGCAGCGAGGGAAGACACTCCTCCACTCGGGCCAAGATCGCCTGAGACGCCCGCCGCGTTCGAAGGACCTTGGGATCTCTGGCACGGCGCGAGATCATGCGAGATCGGGGTATCTGAATAGGATAGGAATATAATATTTATATTATATTATATTTATATATATGTATATTATATATGTTTATATTTATATGTTTATGTTTTTATTTATTTATTTATTTATATTTATATAACACATGCAACACGACAACAATATTATATATACAATGATATACAATGGGACAATAATATATGATCTTATATAATATATCTTAATGGTAGGGTAGATTGTAACATGTCTTACGAGGGACGTGTAGAACAATGAGATATATAATAGTATATGATAACCAATGGTAATGGATTGGGATATATCACTGGGATATTATCAATGAATTTCCATGGGCATTGGCTGTACATCCAGATATCCAAAAAATATTCTGGAAGGTAGCGCGGAAAATGTTCTGGGGTGCACCTTAGGCCATTGGGGGTGTAGCGCAACCCATCGCTTGCCGGGGAAAAGCAGGCTTGTCTATTCATAAGCCATGTCTTGACCTGAAGGGCTGTTTTCTCACAGGCCGTAAACGACACTTTAATCACATCCATCATGTCCCATCAAAATCCCCTATGATGCCCCATTCATATCCCATTATCCCGTGAATCAAATCCATCATCATATATCATTAATATGCATTAATAGCTCATGAATCATGAATATCATTACCACTACCATCAGATAGCATCAGATCTCAACATCCCAAGGCGTTTTAGCCCAAGGTGTGGCCTCCCGGGGGGCTGCATAGCCTAAACATTTCGCCAGCATCTCTTCGAGCAGTGCAGCAAGCTCGCCTTCAGCCAGCTCCATGGCGCACCAGTGGCTTGGTCACAAAATGATGGTGGCAGCACATGGCAACCCTATCATTTTTTACCAATTTGAAGACATTCAATAAATGTCCCAGCTTGGGGCGATCCCAAAAATTTGGAAGTCAAACGATGCCAAAACCACTGATGTGCAGAGTCGCACAAGTCTCACATCGCCGTATGATTGCCATAATCTTTCAAGTAGGTCAAGGGCTTGTTGCTTTTCGTTGCCGTAGTCTTTCGCCATCAAGCTTCCTCTAGTAGCACATTCGAAGCTAAGAGAAGCCACCCTTGCAATTTATTTTTGGGAGTTGACCCTATGATGCCAGAGCCGTTGGCTTCTTGATTAAAAGCTGCCGCAGACTGCAGATTCAAGCATTGCAACCTGAGTTAAGTCTGGTATGATGTAAGGATTTACTACGACTACGGATCATCACCCATGACTTGAAGCATGGATAGTTTCAACATGTTTCAAGCTACCAAGCACCAATGGCTCTTGGTCAGGCTGCCACAAGCCCGGCCAAGCTGCAGCGTATGCGCGTGGCACTGCAGGCTGAGAACGGAAGAGGGCCGCAACCTTCTCATACCTTTGCTGCCAGCATTTAGCGGTGTCCGAGGTGGCTACATTGGAGTACCCAGAAATAGTGGGTCATCTCTTGCGATCATCCAATATGTCGAATTTCGGAGTGTTTGAACCACTTTGAACATATTGAACCATTGAAAGCAATTCCCCCCTGTTGAAGGTCATCATGCAGCGAGGCCGCTCTTCCGTTCCTTGCGGCACATCAAACAGGATTTGGTCGTCCATGCCCTTTTGCTCCGAGGACTCCCACAGCCGGCGCACGCCAGGCACATAGCCCAGCCAGTCCTGATCTGCAACCAACTTCTAGGAAACTCAGAAATTTACCCGATGACAACTGCTGCAATTCTGAATCAGGACCAGCACACACGCCCAAGCTGTCCTCGGCAGCAAGCCGCTCCTGTCACACCAACACCCCTGATTCCTACGCACATTCAACAAACCCACTGGTTGAAAACCAAACTTGGGCATTCAACTTTCCCTGTATCTGAAGAACCCTGATTTGTCAAGCCAACACATCTCAAGTACTAATGTTACTAATGGTGTTTATCAGGAAACGTCGGTTTAACATCACGTCACTTATTCCCGACTTTCCCAGCAGTGCCGTCCAGTCCACCTGGGTCAGCATGGATCGCCAGGATCTCATCAACTGCAGCTCGGGACTCTCCAAAGTCATGGCGGCATCGCACAGCCGCGGCAGCGTGTCCCACTGCTTCAGGGACCTCGCGCCAGCACGGCTGCCGTGGCCGTGCCAATATGGCCAAGTAGCACTTGCCAAAGGCAGCAGTAACAAGAGCTGCTCACCCCTGGAAAACCTACCAACTGACTGGCAACATCTAGTAACTAGTTGTTGGCCACAAGACAATGTTCAGCTTCCTGCAGCCAAAACGCTCCATATTATGTTTGTCGCCCTGACGGGTATAGCCACGACCCAGGATGCCGCTGTTTGCAGTGTAGTACAGGTAGCACTTGTTTGGTGTTCCTCACAAATATTTCGCAATTCTCAACCAGCGTTGGCATTTCGTCACCACACATGAATGCTGCAGTGGCAGCGAAAAACTCGGTGTAATCGCGAAATAACATGCTTAAACGGGCACTGCGTTTAGAATGGGTCACTACCGTGGAAAACAGGACGGAACAAAAATGAAGTAAAAACAGCAGAACGCAAGCATCTTCAAAACAGGGCCCTGCCTGAACGCATGAGAGCCTCCAGATCCTCCCGGCGAAACTTGTAGTACTCATCATTGGAGCCATGCGCCAAGACAACAACGCTTCCTCGGCAATGAGAGAAAAAATGTCTGCACATGAACAAATTCAACGGCTGCATGCGACCAAGATACCCTTTGGGAGTTCTGTCAAGGTCGGATGCCTACCAAGACTTTACAGGATGAAGGGTCACGAGCAGCCATTCTATTTACAGGTGTTCCAAGTATGGTTGGCCTATTGATCTGTGAGGTTGCAAACTACAGGAACTCAAAGCACCCAGGCCTGTTGATGAGCAGCGTAGGACCGTCCCAGAGCCCTGCCTTCCAGAGGCCCGTGGCGTAAGCACCGCCTTTGGAGGCACAAATCAAGAGATGCGGCTGGAACTCGTCGATGGCCTGCTTCAGCACCTGCCGTTGCCACTGGTTACCACTGCATCTCAAGGCAGTGGATGGGGGAAGCTGCGGAGCCAAGGGACTGGAAGGAACTGCTGAATGGGGAAGCAGGGCGTCTCTGGGTTCGGCAAGTTGTAGACCCAGCGGACCTGGCGTCCACCAGATCTACACCAAAGAATGAAATGGATTGACAAGTGATTGACATCTGCAAGGTGCACACCTGGAAGCCAGCGGAGTCCAACATCTGGCCTTGCAAGGAAGACTCATGATGTGAAGTTGCTGATGGTTGGAATTCTTACCTTTCTGTGATCCCCATGTGCGATAGCATCAACCCCTGATATCAGGCACGGCCTTGTTGTGGATTCAGCTCTCGCCCAAAGCCAGGACCCACCACCAATACTCGCTTCTCAGCACGGTCGTAGACAGGGCCTTCTACCGTTGAAGTTACCTTGCGGAGCAGGGGAATTGGACCGTTGGACTAATCTGAACCAAGTGACCCCAATCAACATTGAAAAAGGACCTTTAGTGACTTTAGTGACCAACACCTTAAGCCATATTGATGCCATATTGTGGTAAAGTTAATACAGTTACAAAATGCAAACCTTTAAAAAAAAACACAGATCCGCAACTTCCAAGGTGCCCTTGCAGACCGACAGCTCCTTGGTGTGGTGCATGGTGAGTTCGGCCGCGACGGTCGGTCCTCCAAATCTGGGATGCGTAGACTCACTGTGGGGCGCACTGAGTGGACGCTTCCTGCAGGACTGGGTGGCCTTTGGTCGTCCAGGAAGGTCGCCGACGTCGCCGACGTGGCAGACGTGGCCGATGGACGTCTGGGTGCAGGCTGTGGCATAGTGGCAGGACTGGCACATGGGGAGGCACTCACAGATAGGTGCGGGGTAAGTTGACCGCTGGCCGTGGTGCCATCAGATGGTGACTTGCTCATTGAGTCCTCCGGCTTTTCGGTTTCAATGTCGGCTTTCACATCCAACTTGCCGGATGGTAGGTCATGGCGCTTGGAGACTAAGTCTGCTGAATTTTCCTTATCAACTTCAGATGATGCATGGTCTGACCACGTCTTGTTGACACCATTGATGTCATCGTTGTCGTCTGATGAGTCCGGTTGTCTGGGTGATGTGTTCATCGGTGTGGCAATCACCTGCTGGCTCGCAACACTGTCAGGCGGATCGGAGTGGCAGTTGCTGACTCTGTCGTCGTCCCTGATTGATGAATGACTTGACAGAGCTTTCTGAACCTCTCCTGCACTCGAATGACACTGACTCGCGGTTGAAGCAGCTCGCTTGCAAGATGATGCAATTGATGCAACCCGCCCAACGGAAGCATCAGACCTCTCTTTGTCTGGGTCTCCCTGGAGGTATGTGTCCGGATTCCATCGTTCCACATCTTCCGAATCATGTTTGGCACTTCCATCTGTGCTCTTCCTGCCCATGGCCACTGGCTTCCGCACCAGCTTCCCAAACATCTCTGGGATGATGGTGCAACTTCGAGCACTGGCTTGCAGGCAAACTGTCAGAGACCCAGCAGGGATCGAATCGGAGTTGAAGGTCGCAACTGCAGTGACCAACGCTGGTTGCCAAGCACCATGCACATCGCGCATTTCGACTTGGTCACCCTCCTGGAAATGCAGATCCTCATCGGCTTTCAGAGGCTTTGGCAGGGCGGAACGGCGGACTGCAAGACTGCAGAGTTCGGGAGTGATCCACCTGGCAGTCTCCCGCAGTCCAAGAAGTGGCTTTCTCAGAGGCTGTGAACTTGTCAATGCGTAACATGACTGTGCACCGCAAAACAAAATCAAATACAAACGTGATTCATCGTGATTCATCGTGATTCGGCATTGACAAGTTCTCGCACCTCAAAGTGCCCTTCAGCGACACCAAAATGGACCCGGCTGGTAGCTGCATTGACACGAGCGACAGGGGCGCAGAAAGCACCTTTTCAGGCTGAGTCAGATTCAGACAGCTGCAACTGTCATGAGCCATGCACTTTCGCTTGGACACAGTTGGTGCAACTATTTGATCTTGGACGGAACCTGACTCACGGTTCCACCCAACTCCCATTCCAAGGACTCGTAGCTCCATAGGTCCACAACCTGGCAAGTACTCTAAGATCGCAGCAAGGAATGCTGTAAAACATCTGGCTACGGTCAAAAGATAAGGCCCAACTCCAGGGACCCCAGACTTTGGTCGTTTGGGGGGCATAATTTTGACCCATACCCTCCGGCCCTCTGGAGCCGATTTATAGATGCCCCATTAAAAAGTGTGATGTTCCACAGCAAACTGTGAAATTACCAGATGGTACCCATCTGCTAATGGAAACCCCTCTGTTTCTGAGACTGTGCTGCAGCTAAGCAACGTCCCCCTGCACAAAGCCACGACTACTATCTTCCTGGACAGGATTCCGGTGCACAGCAATTCGTGAACGTAAGAGAAAAACAAATGGGTGCGTGCGTATGGGGGTGTGTGTGTGTGTGTGTGTGTGAAAAGGGTGGGCACACCCAAAAGTTTCTGTTTAGTGGGTGTGGAATTATCATCATATGGTCAAACCAATTGTAATCAGTATGAAGACTAGAATTTTCTGCGTACCGGTATACATCATCCCCCAGCCTTGTCCGATTCCAGTGAATCCTCCCGCTCTGTCTGCTCGGTGTCTGGGAGCGCATCACCAATGGCTGGCGCATCCTTCATCCCCAGCCCAAAGAAGGAGGACACTGCGCCGATCCTGGCAGTGAACTTCACTGATTCTCCAGCAAAACATCCTCCCAGAGCCTTCGTGTTGCACCATCTGCTGCCATGGTGCATCGAGTTGATGGACGCATTTGCATTTGCATAACCAGTGGTCGCCTTGTCCTGGGATATCAAAAAAAGCAAGTTTCGCTGATCAAGCGTCAAGCATTTTGTATCATTTTGTCATATGTTTTCTCATGTTTTCTCCAAGTATCCGTCAAAACCTCGCTCAGGGCATCACCAAATGACATGCGTGTGCAACTCGCCTTCCGGCCATGATCTGGCGTGCTGGTGGTCGGGCTGTCAAGCTCATTCAGTTGGGTGCAATCGTCCATCACCAACACCTCGGAAACCAACAGGGCCATGTTGAACATATTTGAATTTGTTGAACAACCCCCATGTTCACCGACCCACAGGCCTTCTCAGCTTTCTGCAACATGACACCTGTCGGGCCGGTCAAGTGCTCCATGGCCCAGGGGCAGGTTTGTCGCACCAAACTGTCTCTCTGGAGTCACTAGGCTCAAGCTTGTTCAAACCACTGCGACATCAGCACAACCAGACCTTGCCTACATGTTCCTCGCTGATCCACATTGTCCGTGAACCGTCCACCGCAACAGCCACGGAGCCGGCTGGCAATACCTCAGCTAGAGCTAGTTTCTTCATGCAACAAGAATCTCCAGACCTATAGATTGTAAACCTCCTGGCAACCACGTGGCAATCATATTTAAAAGCTTTCAAATCACTTTGTCTTTTTTTGTTTCCTGCATTTCCATGCACCAAGCAACTGAACTTCCATAGGCATGTGGCCCAGACAGTACCTGGCTGACAACACCTTCTTGGTCAAAGCTATCAGTGGCGCTGTTGAAGATCTGCCTGGGAATGATGTCACTGCAGTCACAGGCAGTGAAGATCACGCAAACCGCGTCAGCACACATCGCAGTCCAATTGCAAGAGAAATTGGCTGCCAAGGTGCACAAGATCTCCCACTCGAATGGGTGACGGCATGGCAAACAACAGCTGACCTATCTCTAAAGCGCTACAAAGCTCGAGGCCGAAAAAAACATACGACTCTTCCGTCAAACCCGCAAATCAATGCGAGCACCTACGCCCACCAACCATTATCCTCACAAGTCTAGCAAAATCCCTGCAGTGATTGAAGTCTCTTCCAACCCTCGGGTAGAAACAGGTGGAACCATCAATAAAACTCAGAGGATGGAAGACAACTGAAGGGGTAGAATGATTGCGAAGGGCTAAAGTTGAAGGCTTCAAAATGCAGTCGCAAGACAAGGGCCAGCCGCTCAAAAGTTGACTCAAAAGGCACAGTTCACCCCAAGATGCGGGCGCAAGGCATTGACATGCCCATAGCTCTGACCATTCGTTGGCACCTAAAATCATGGTGCAACTCTTCCAGCAGTCGGCTTCCCATCATGCCAGAAGCGCATCTGGAAAGGCTCGGCACAAAGAAGTACTTATCCCTGGGAAGGTAGCTGTACAAAGCGACCTGCCATTGCTGACCCTTCAGATGCTCAGAATGGGAATGCTACTGGATCCAAGATAGATAAAGATTGTGTATTTTGCAGGGTGTCCAGCTGAATCCCACCTTTACCCAACCAAGATCCCCAAGATACATCAAAACAATCCAACATATATCAAGTTTGACGAAATCATGGCCTGAACACAGCAAATCTCCAAGAAAGGTGCCACGATGGCGCCAGTCATTGCAACTCTTCGGCATGGGGCCATCCTGCGTTGCGCCAGGGTGATGTTCAAATGGGACATGGGACCACCCCTCCACCCTGTGATGATGTTGCCACCTCCAGTCCAGATTGAAACCTAGGTATTGGTAGCTCAAGCCACTGACTCCATCAACGCATTGCATGAGATCCATGCTGCTTAACCACTGGTCTACTGATGTCTGAGCATGCTGCCAGCTAAAATGTCCAAGTTGACCGCAAGACTGGCCTTGGAATTACAGTACCACAACATACACCCAAAAGCAAAACAAAATGAAACATGTCTTGAAGGGCTGCCACTGTGGGAAAATGCTTGCGTCCAAAGGACCAGATCCAAGGCTGCCCCGCAACTGGCCATGATGACCAAGACCCACAGGTCCCAGTCACACAAAGTGCAGCGCGCCTTGTTTCCACCCTAAGTCTGCAAGGTGACAGGCGCTAGGCGCTGCTAGGGCCTAGGCCCTGCTCGGCCCAGGGCCCTGCTTTCTGCTGACGGCCACGATGCTAGGCTTGCAGCCAGGCAGGTCATTAGTCCAAGAATGGACAGCAGCTGCCCAGTGACGAGTCGGAGGACTTGCACTGCAAAGCAGGCTAAAAGCAAAGCCCCCAGCCTTGGGATCACAGTTGTTGAAAGCTCATAAACTTATATTTATAATTATGTATATATTATATATATATATATATACACTTTATATATACCCAACTGATCAAAGAACTCTTGTTGGGACAGGCTGGAGGGTCTCCTGTTACTGGGATCCACTGCTGCATCCGGCGGACTTCCAGCTCATCGATGGTGGTCCTTCATGATCGCAACATGTTTGTGCTCGGGAGCAAGTCACCAGGAGCCGCATAGCCGCATTGAGCTCCATCATGCAATCATCATGCAATCCATCCAACCATCCCATGCATCATCCAACAAAATTCAACAAGTGACACGCACCACTACTTCAGCCCCATGACCTGGTGTAGCTTTGGAAGCAAGAGCTCAACCTTAGTTGGCTGAGCTGCCCGGAAAGAGAAAACCGAAAAGGATGTAAAAAAAAAAACATGACGCGCGCAATGTCCCGCTAGTAGCCGGTTTTGCGCCGAAACCATACTGGTCAGTGAAACGCAGCGGTTCTACAGTTTCAGCATGTATCCCTCTCAGTCTGCAGTGTGCGCCAAGGCATATCCTAGGAGTAGAACCCCAAAGAATCTGCACATTGTTTGGAAGCTGCTCACATGACATAGCAAGGCACCGGTCAAGGGGCCCATGACATAACCCAGTTGCTGGCCCAAGTTTAAGAGTGTTATGATGTTGTTTGACACTGGAGCTTCAAAGTGCCTGATACCCACGTCCTCAAGCAACCTGGGCACGGTGGCATTTTCTGCTCCAAGAGCCAGACCTACCGCAACGAGTTCCAGGATGAGAACGGTCAAGGACTCATCCGCCAGAAGTGCACTGGTGCCAGCCAGCAGGATCCCAGTGAGCATGATGAGCCTGAAGCCAATCCTTTGAGCAGCCGGGCCGAGGCATAAAACGCCTAAGATGGCAGGCCAGGCTTGAAATAACCAAGTGAAGCTGGCAGCACCCACCGTGAGCTCCAAATCCTCCTCCAAAACCCTGAAAAGCATTGCCTGAAGAGCTGCGGTGTACATCACAAGGAGGCAAATCAATGCGACGGGTCGTGAAATCATTGGATACTGTAGGAGGGACAAAAGGGGCTGCGTCCCTGGCATTGCTATGGAGGGTGCATCCAACTTGCTGTGAACGGCTGCCAGCAGCAGCAGCTCAGCAAGTCCGAGGAACAGGAATGGTAAGAAAGGCTGGATAGTGAAGCCAACACCTCCAAAGGGCGCCCCACAAACCGCACCAATATACATGCTGTACACGAGAATCATGGGCTCAACATAGTTGCTGTCCTTGACCTCTTCGAAGGCATCAGTGCCAGTCGCCATATTGGCGGTTAGCACCAGGCCTGATCCCACCCCCTGAGCGGCTCGGGCGGCGAACCAGGCGCCCAAACTTGGAGTGAAGCCCTGCAGCAGAAGACCAGCACTCTGCAGCAACAGGCCGAGCTCCATGGCCTTTACCTCTCTATGTCTGGTGAACCTCAAAACCAAAGGGGTCGCAAGCAACTGGCCGAAGGGCTTGGTAGCTACTAAAGCTCCTAAAGCCACCGGACCTTCAGCAATCACTGGGAAAATGGCCATGGGGAGCTCTGTACATGTGGAGTCGGCACAGGTGATCATCGCAACTAACAGCCATTTAGGACCTGCAAAGGCCAGCGCACAAATTGGAACCAGCAGAAACGCCACCAAGTAGATGCTCATGTGAACCGTGCCCAAGCTCACCCATGGTGACACTTCACTGACGTGCGTCAAGGTCACATTCTCAATGGAAATTTGAAGGAATGATGATTCGAGTGATTCGAGATCCAGAAGTCCTTCTTCCAAGACGCGGTCCGCACTTGTGAGAGCAAAGAGAAACCATCCATGGAGAATCATGAGAGGCTTCGATACTATATTAAATATACTATATAATTTGAAATAAAATGTTTAACTCTTCAACCTTTCCTTTTCAATCTTTAAAAAACTGATCGGACTGTGTCCTTGCTCTGCTTCTAAGAGTTGTCTCACGAATAATGACACTCGGCAAATGCTGTTCATGTTGTTGCTTACGTCTAGTCTCGTTCCGAAAACCACCATTGAAGCCTCTCAAGGTCGTTTGCAACAGGTTCGGTTGGGGATAGGTTTGACCCCATAGGCTGCGCGGATCAAACATTCCAGCAAGGATCCAACTGGCAGAATGTCAGCCCAAGAGTGGTGAGCACTACATACCCAAGTTCAAAAAATAGGGGGTGAAACCAGTGATGGGAATTGTCAACATATGTAAATCAGAAAAACTACTGGGAACTCTTGTTCCCATGCTCAGATCCAGACCACCCGGAGCACATGTCCTCGCAGCAGGCATACTGCGAAGAGCATCAAATAGCAACACGTTTTTCCGTCAACGCTATTTACCTTTATTATATCTGGGTGGAAACACGGACTTCTTTTCGAAATAATATGTGTTCATCCTACATCGCAAAAACGAAATGTGTAGGTTTACCGTGATGTTTTCAAATTGACACTGTGGTTCGTTGTCGCACATTGTAAACCCTGCTGAAAAGATTTCAGTATCAGCACATTACGGTCCTTGATCACAATCACACGATGTTGGCGATCCCCAATCCCCCCACCCGTCTATGCCAGAACTGGAACGCTGCGCCGTGTCAATAACAACATTTGTCAACAAGTTCAACTTCACATGACCATATGCCAGTGGCGAAAACCAAATGTTTGTGGCGACTTCCCTTATTTTTTGTTACAAGGCAGGGAACCACGGATGGACAAACAACTATTGCTACTCCACCCTGCCGGGCGTTGTTTGGAGTTTCCCTTAAATCCGGATAAACAATGATAGACGGCGATACAATAATTTAGGAAATAAAAGCGTTGACACTAAATGTACTACTGTTTATGCTGGTGGCACATGGCCGGAAGACCCCAAAAGGTTCGCAAACTTGGCATTTGGTTGATTCATGAGACTTCGGAAAAGAAAGTCAGGTGACACAAGTCAGATCATTTTCCGTCTTGTTTCCAAAGGTGCTGCAGGTACAAGTTAAATGTGATTCAACTGCGCCCTGTGTGTTCGCTGTGTCTTTTTCGATCGGTTCCAGAGACTTGCAAGCAAAAAGGAAAAAAAAACAAAGAAAAAAATGGAGAAAGTGTCCACTCGAAACTGAACAGGAAAACATGCAAATGCCTCGTAAGTTTTGATTTACTGTGGCTGCTGAAGCAAAACGGCGCACAGGAAACTGAGGGTTCCCCGTCATTCCTGCCAAAAAAAACGTTTGAATTCAGAGGTAACTAGGCAACAGCTCACAGCTGGCACCCGTCCATCCAAAAAAATATCGGGGAAAACACCACGGACAACAAACCCAATTAAAAGTGGTATCAACAGAACAAAAGCGACCTATCCGTTGGTTTCAGGTTCGCTTCAATTGCTTCAAGAAGATACAGGGAAACTGAATCAAGAAATGGTTTGCCACCAATTTCTTCAAGAGAGACCGTTTATATAAATGACCACAGCATCACCGCGCAATTGCCGATGCAAAGCCTGCGAACGAGTTGATGAACCACAACATGCAGGCAAAGCAACTGAAACTTCAAAATCAAAAGAATGTGGTTTACCACAAATTCAGATTGCAACTGTTCTCGGCTCACTGTTGCGCACAAAACACTCACTTTAAACACGAGGCGGGTTCGGGTCAGATGCTGGCCAACGGCGGGGTTAGGCCTCTTTGGTGGGAGCATAACATACTTGATCATAGCCAAAATTGATATGGGGCAATAATTCAACTGATTGAGCATGCCACTTGGAAGCGTGCAACATCACTTGAGACTGATTTTCAAAACAGTAGAGAGGAGTGCAAAGCCTTCCTGATAGCAAGGATGACACGCACAAACTCAGAAGCGAAGCGCTTTCCACTTCGGTTGCTGTCATGTGCAGATTCAGACACTGCAGTGGAATATCCATTGACGTTTCAAGCCCAAATTCTGAGGTCAAAACAACGCGGTCAAAACGACGCGTCCCACTGCCTTGAGAATTTTTGCAGCTATGAGGCTTGGGTGCTGGTGTCGCTGGAAGTTGCTGCAAGATGTCTACGGCAATGTGGGCGCTGGCCTTTGATAGAAATGGCGTTTATGTTGTAGCCAAAGCGGCCAGCGCTTAGTTTCCACCAAAAAAATTGTTATCTGGGGAGTATGCGTTTTTTTTTGGGCTTGGTACATATTCGATTGTCAACAAAGTCTTTGATGTGTTTGGGTGCTAGCATGCGGACTCACAGAGGCAGATGTTTGGCCGTGAACTTGTATGTTTTTTGAGGGGTGGCGGGCCATTGCCTAAGGGTTGGTTGTGGAAATTCGTGCTTGTGGCCCAACTTTTGGACGGTTTTCGTTGATCAGAATAATACTGACCATGGACCACAGGGCTTATCGAAGGACTGTATGGCCGTATGTTGCCCATAAGTTCAGGAATGTTAAAACCAAAGGATGCCAAAACGTTGTGCCAAGTAGATTCTCATGGAGTGCAACGGCATGATAGCTCATTATCACGGACTCAAACAGTAGGATAGTAGGACATATGTTCCCCGGTCACCTGTTTTCTTGTGTTATCATTTCAAGGATGTGGTCAAATGAAACCAAAATTTCAACCCACTGCTCTAAAGACTACTGTTGACACGCTGCAGGTTTGGAATCCCTGGGGAGGAAAAATCTATCCGGGTTTCAGGAGAGCCCGGTATCGCTCAGGGTGAAGGAGAGCCCGGCATCCTTTTCCACCACTCAACGCCTGGAACGGCAGAGTTGTTGTAAGTCCAGCACCAGAGTCCCTTGATTCCAGAACATTGTCTATAGTTTTCTGGTATTCTCGAGCATCCTCGTAACGCTCACTTGCCAGACATTCATTCTGCTGTGCTTCAATTTGCGGGGCCAATTTTCGAGCTGGCACTTACATTTTCACCACTTCCTAATTAAGAGTTCATCGTCTGTCCCAAGTTCCTCTTCTCCTTGTTCTCCACGATTCATCTCGCCGGTTGAGCCTTGATGAACCTTGAAATCTCTCGAACCAGAAGCGCGCATTGGAGTTGACATCCTAGCGTTCCTCGCCGCAGGTCTCGATGGGGTGTCCCTATTGTCTGGATCCCGTCAATTTTCATCATGAAGCACCATGTTCCTTCCAGGAAGTTCCCGTGACTCACGCTGTTCTTTTGATAGTTTTCGGTGGCGGATGAGTCCACCCATTTCCATAACTCCATATTTGACGGAGTCCATATTTGAAGGAGTCCATATAATCCTCCAACAAGTCAACTTCATTGTCATATCGGTCCAAGTGACCTTCAAATTAGTTTCTCAGAATTGAAACCTGAGTCTGAAGGCGGCTGATTCCATCTTGGTTGTTTCCCAAAACTGAAAATCGCTGCACTCACGTTTTGCAGCTCTCATTTGGGCCTGTAAATGTCGTTTCAGCCACTTCACGTTTTGTGTCGTGTCATCCTTGCAAAAAGTCATGCTAATCTTCTCATGCACACTGCTCCATGGGGACATGTGACATCACTGAATGGTTCGCCGGGACAATTCTATCACGCCCCGTATGGCCCCATGGACACAGTCTTTACATGGCAGATATTTCCTGCCGTTTCCTTTGACATGGTTGCAATCATGCACGTGGCATTCTCCACCACCAGGCGTAACTACCCATTCTAAGCTTGCCAACTCACGCTCAATCTTTGTGCCCCACAACTCAAGCATCTTCTTCAAAGTGTCTTTCTCCTTGAACGCTCTTTCTTTCCATGTTTTGGTTGCTTGCTCCATGTTCTCAATATCTCTTTTGCATGCACCCAACTGTCTTTCTAACTCCACTCTTTTCTTCATCTCTTCATCCTCCGCTTGTGCGCATCCATCACTCATCTTTCGCAGATTTGTGCAGCTGTCCTGCCATTATCTTTCTCGCGTTTTCACCTCCTGAGTTTCTTGTGTTTTCTGATTTTCTCTGCCTCGAACCTCTCTGCTCCTTGTTTCCAAAAATCAATCTCGTCTTGTGCCTCCTCAAACACCTGTGGATCCTCCTTCACTTCTTCTTTCTTTACTGTCATTCTCTCAACAAAATGCTTGACATGTGTCGCAATGATCGTAGCCAAGCTCAAGGCACCGATCACTGCCAAGCATGAGATTGTGACTACGACCTTGGTCCAAGATTGTCACCAGCCTCTTCTCCATCCACATTGCTGCTGGTGGCTCCTCGGATCAGGGCCATTGCAATCACTGCTGCCACTTTTGCATTTGCTCCAAAACTCTTTGCCACTTTTGTTGTTGCTTTTCGTGCCTCCTGTTTTGCTGCTATCTCCTCGTACTCACTACGACCAACCTTTTCATCATCACCATTGATCATCTTGATGATGTACTTCAAACGTTTCATCCTTGCCTTTGACAAACACTTCGTACCTGTGTCCGCTGGGTTGAATACCTTCCCAATCGGACAAATCTTCAGCAGCTTCTCAACGACCTTCTGTTGAATCCACAGCATGTTTGCTGCGATGTGGCGCGATCGGCCGATGCCGACGCGCTGAGCCAGTGATCGCGCCGCCAATGAGTCTGACTGGCAAACCATTTCCGCCTTCTCTTCTGTCAAAAATTCCCACAATGTTAGATGAACAATGCTTCACTCACACCGCCAACCATTGCGATGTATTCGCTTTCGCCTGAGCTCAAAGCAATGCTTTTCTGGCACCTGACATAGGACTCCATCAAGTTTCCATCAAGATAGATCTGCACTGAGCTGACTGAACGTCTTGTTCGCTGGTCTCCAGCGTAGTCAGCATCACAGAACACCTCTAGCAAACTCTTTTCGCCATCCTCGAACTCAAACTTTCGCTCACCCTCAACATGGTCAATGTTCAGCACGCTTCGTCCCTTTGGACCTGATTCCAGAAAAATGCCTTCATCTCTTGTTCCAAACAGGTATGAGCTCACATGCTTCACGTAGCACCATCCTGCTTTGGTTGGCTGCTGCATCAGGGATGCCAATCCCTGTGCAACAAACTGCACATCTGGTCTGTCTGGTGCAATGTATGGCAGCTTTCCTATGCAGCTACGAAACTTTGTCACCTCGCCTTCTGCCACTTTCTCATGTGGTCAGTTGGTGTTGCGCGCGGCTTCAGTTGCGTGACGCCGCACAGTTCTGCTAGCTCCTCCATCTGATGTGCATCTGGCCTGATTGTCACTCCTCCTTCAACCACTTCAATGTTTCGCTTCAAATATTTGAACCGACCAGATGACAGTGTCTGACATGTTGAAAGCGCCTTTCACCTCTACTGACCAGTTCTTTGACCGCAAAAACTCCATGAACTTCTGCATCTCGCCTTCATCTGCAACAATCATCAAATCATCGACATGTATGGTGAAAAAGATTCGACCCTCTTTGTCGTTGATGCTTGATCCCACCTTTCTCATCAAAGTGCGCTGCATTACATCACTTTCCATTCCAAACTCTGTTGAAACGTCTTTGAACCCACGAAACCAGTGCAGCTGCATTTCGCTGCCCTGGCAAATTCCTCAGCAACTTGCACTTGCCATTGACAGTCGTGACAGTAGCTTTCTCATCTGCAGGCTGTGGAATCATGAGGAAAGCATCTTTGACATCCACGGTGAAAAGCAACATGCTGGTTCTGACTGCCAGCTGCGCCAGCAACTTCATGATCACTGCCGCTGAAGTTGGTGCCAAGCTGTCATCTGAAAACACTGACCATCGAAACTGTCTTGCTACCAGTTTGGCTCTTCTGAACCATCCTCCCTTCTCAAGTCGGGGTTTCCATGTCATGACCATCTTTGTTGTAATGTTGTATGAGCCTTCTTCCTCCTTTCCTGTCTTTTTTTTTCGAGAACGCCCATGTTGATGAGCCTCCCTTCTTCCTCTTTTATTGCTGCTGCATCGAGTTGCTGCAATTGCTCCTCACTGACTCCTGGTGGATCCTCATCGTCCTCCTCTGCATCGCTCTCATCGTTCAATGCTGACTGAAGAATCTCCTCAGCAAGCATGCTGTCTCCTGTGGAAAACTCTGTTTGGATGGTTTGGACCTTCTTTGTTGGGTTTTCATCACCTTCAGCAACGTCAATCACAGCCTCTCTCTTCCTCACAACTGCTGTCCCTCTGTCCAGCTCTCCTGGCCTGATGTGCTCTTCACGCATTTGTCTCCTCATTGGACTTTCCTCTGCCACATCCTCTAGCGGCCTACTTTGTCCAACGTCTGGAATGTTGAGCGCTCGACGACTGGATGAACTTCCTCCTCCAGTCTCACCTGCCAACATCGCTGTTGATGGTGGTGTTGTTGGAACCTTTCTTGGCTGACCAAAAGGAAGACCAGGTGTTGCTGGAACTGGGACTCCTGGTGTGTTGGGTGCTGCTGCTGCTGCAGTGGCTGGTGTCCTGGGGGCTGGTGTGGCTGGTGCAGGTGTGCCTGGCACTGGTGTGTTGGGTGCTGCTGCACCATACGGCGCTGGTGTGATGAGCCCGAGAGCTACCTCGGACCCTGCTTGTTTTGCCTCCTCTTCCAACATCTGCTCTGTGCCTTGTGCTTGCTCGTCTTCCTCAATTGCTGCACGTTTCTTTGATGCTGTCATCTTCATCAAGATGCCCTGGCATGGAGTACTGCCAGGGGAGACCCTTGGCATTGATGAGCATGGCACCATCAAACTGATCTGGAAGACGACGAATGCTGCGCGCCTCAACTGATCCTCTGCTCCTGTTCGTGTCAACAGGATGTGTGAGTCGCTCCGACTTCATTCTCCTACCCACAGTCCACGTCGATAAACTGGCTCACCTTAGTGCGTCACTGCTGCTACATCTCTGAAAAGCACTTTTACTCCCCACAGAACAACCTTGCCCTGATACTGCCTGCCTGTCGTTGTTTCAAAGCTTGTTGCTCCATTGATCACTCTGAATCTAGTGATCAACCATGCCGCATGCCTGAATGACCATGGGTATGCATGACATGAGCCTGCAATCTTGACTCCACATCTCTCCTCAGCTGCTGACCTTAGAGTGTTTGCTAACCGTCGCACTGTCTTCACGCAGTTCTCAGCCTGTCCATTGCTTGCATGTTGGCCTACGCCAGTCACTCGCGTATCACATTGCAAACCCAGCTGAGCTCGCGCATGTTGTAATGCTCTCAAAAGCTGCCTCGTTGATCTTTCTGAATCTGCTTGAAAAATCACCTTCTGACTTGCTCCAGTTACTGCAAGTGAAACCCTCAACAGCTCCTCTGTCGCCTGTCTGAGTGACACGCTACCCTTTGCTGCAACTGGAAGACATAGGACAGCTTTCGTCTCTGAATCAGCCACATAAAGTGCAGTAGCATACTGTTTTTCGTCTGGCTCACCTTGCACTGTCGTAAAACAATAGTCAAAACTGATCACGTTGCATCCTCTGTTTTTTCTGTCACTTCTCTCCTCATCGAGTCTTGCGTCTTCTCGTCCTCGGTTGCTCACGCAAACTTGACACCAGGGTGCGTATGGAAGGTGAGTAAGGCAATGAAGCTCTTGCTCATGCTGTGTTGGAAGGAGTTGGAATTGGGATTGCCTCTCTGCCTTTTCGCCTTTCGCCCCGTCCGAACCATGCAGGCTACGATCCTAAAAGGACGTCGGGTACCTTGAAATTCATCATTGCAAACGACAAAAGTTTAAAAAAAATTGCTCTTCGGCAACCCATTGCTGTCGTCGCTTAGCCGCTTCAGGCCATGATGATTTCAGCCTACATTCCGCGAAATTGGACAGCCTATCGTCCCATCTGC
>Ga0126342_10004099_pt1 | contig 24611 bp, 25 predicted proteins | sample Cyp1metagenome_FD_92528 | JGI IMG/M metagenome (GOLD analysis project Ga0126342, IMG submission 92528) | Coral microbial communities from Lord Howe Island, Old Settlement Bay, Australia - Cyphastrea 1 metagenome | ecosystem: Host-associated > Invertebrates > Cnidaria > Coral ...
ACTTTCAAGCTGTCATGCAAAACCCAAGCTAAACGCAAAAAGTACCGACTTACCCCAATTGCTTTCCCGCATGGAACTGAACCAATCAATTGCAAACAGAACCGATTTCCACATCCACCTGTAGTGTGTGTAGGTGATTGTAGGTGTGTGTGTGTGTTGCTTTGACGGGGATATTCATATCCATAGGGATATGGATACAAAGTGACTAATTTAGCGATTCAATGGGGATTTCGTCTTCCAATAAATGGGGTTTCAACATGGAACAATAATTAGCACAGCATTGGGATATCATCCAGAAATTCTGGTTGTTGGTTGATGGTTATACTGGCGGTGATGCCACCCAGTTGTGTCAGGTATCTCTCTCTCTCTCTCTCTCTCCTGTGTCAGGTATCTACCGCATACATTTCAGAGAATCCTAACAATTGATCCAGATTAGGTTAGATAATGATATATATATATATATACATACATATATCATTGCATCATATCATACGATATTGTATCATATTACATCATATGCCCACTTTTCTTGGAAATACATGCTATATGTTTCATTAACCATTAGTCAAGCATAGGCCTATCCCGTCTCAACGGTTCCATACGTTTCCAGGCTGCGGATGCTTCCATCCTCGTAGCCCAGCACGAAAAGGGTATCCGAAGGGATCTCCACCAGAGCTGTCACGGCTCCCCAGCCATCGGGTTTGTAGAAGAAGTTGGGGACATCACCCCAATTCAAGTTCCTAAGCTGACACAGAACTGAGTTATGGTTGGTTGTTTGCAGGAAAAACTAAGTCGGCAAAGTAAGTGAGCTTGCAGGGGAAAAACATGTTGCTTAAAGTTGCTTATGTCTTTTTCATGGTATTTGTTGATGGCATCCAAGTATGGGGTTATCTGGGGTTCCTTGCATGTGTCCCAAACAAATCTGATGAGGACTGGTGGCAAACATTGGCAAACAATGTGCATATTGATGTGGGAAATCTGCTTCAGAATATCTGACATGTGCCGGGAGCATTCACGTTGTCTCAAGTCATGTCTTTGGTTGTTCCCAATCTTATGACTGTGATAGGCAAACAGCACTTCAAAGACCAACATACATACATGTGCAAACAAATCTTCACTTCACAGTCAGAAAATGAACTCATTTTAGTGCTTCCTCAGAGAACCCCATCCACACCGGCCCAGACTTTCAATGTTGCTTGTCGAAACTCACCACATGTCAATATGCAGGCCACCTATCAGGTCGACCATATCATTGTGTCAAGATGGAGGTATATATAGTATATGCATATTATATATTTATATACACAAATATGCGTATATATTAATATATATATATATATAATATGTATATATACGTGTATGTATATATATATATATATGTATGTGTGTGTGCGTGTATGATTCCATGCATGCATGCATGCATGGATGCACATATCTTGCCGCATGCATGATGCATGCATGCATGTATGTGCACATGTAGAAGAAAACATTGTTACATGCTTATTTCAGTATACCAGCAGCTTAAAACACTTTACACATGAAGAGAAAGAGAGAGAGAGAGAGTGGAACAAATGGATAGATTCTGTACCAAAACATGAATGACCACTCTTAACCACAAGTAGATGTAGTCTTAACCCTGGATGAATAAACCACCAGTCTATTAATATGGGCGGCTCCCCTAATAGGGATACTTTATGACTTTATGATACCCTCTGGTAATTTAACATAGCTATGGAAAATCACCATTTTTCATGGGAAAATCCACTATTTCTATGGCCATTTTCAATAGCTATGTTAGTTTACCAAAGGGTAAATGATGATAATATGATACCCCTTTAATCCTTTATATTACAACGGTACCCCCTCCAGATCAAACGCAGCGCTGAGCATCGTGAAGGTGTTGTCCCATGGGGCAGCTTTACTGGAGCGCCGTAGCTTCTTATGCAGGTACCACAGGGAGGATTTTTCTTGGCTGCTGACGGTGGCAAAACATGACCTTTTTTTCTTACATGTTAGTAAAGTATCCAAACAATATGGATGAAATATGATGAAGTCAATTAATAATATTAAATTTAAATTAATAAACTCAAGATTCAACAATTATCAACTGATAAGCAACTTGAATTGACGAACAGAAGTTGTTGGACCGTTGGACCCGTGATGTGCCCCCGAATTGTTGCACTCAGAGGTGGTTAGCATCCATACTTGCAGTTTATGTATCTCATGCACCAATCTCTCCGACCTCATAATACACATCCTAATGGGCATCGCCATGCCCAAAAAACCCAAGGTCTCCACATAAAATGTGGGACCAAATGAAGCAAATGCACACACAAAGGAGATTCCTCAAAAAAACTTTTGGATGATCTTCCATAATCTTCCCAGTAAATGTGAGATGTCAGTGATCAGTGATGTCAGTAAGCAGCAGGGACAGCTTGGAGGACTGTCCCAAGTTGTGAAATTCATCACCCTCAACGGGATGATTGTTACGTTCTGTCAGAAAATAATAAGCAGAACTGAAAAGAACTGCCTACTTTAATTCACGATGTTATTCGTTCCCAATATACTTTACTTATCTTTACTTATCTTTACTTATCTTTACCTATCTTTACCTATCTTTACTTATCTTTACTTGTTCCGAAACACCTATTTAAAATTTCCATGGATCTTGTTCCATCTTGTTCCACGCGCAAATGGGAGCAAGGAACTCACTTTGGCGCGTATGTGTACCTCGTCCAACCACTTGTGTTTCAGATCGCGATTTGGAGGAGGATTTGGAGGAGCTGGAGCAGCTTCAGGCGGCACAACCCCTGACACGATGGCATCTCTCGGATGTGGAAATATGTGGAGCAATTATTGTGTCCGTGATTCGTGATCTATGATATCTATGGTTGTTCGGCTAAGCTCTGGTGAGAATTGATGAGTGATTCCAAGACCAAGGAAGAAACTATTGTGAAGCCTTCATGTGGCATCTCCACTGACCACTTCACGCAGCAAAAGGGCACCGACTTTCAATGCTGCAGATCAGGCAGAGTCATGCGACGTGATCCCCACTCAACTTGATCATTTGGATTACCCTCTGGTAATTTAACATAGCTATTGAAAATGGCCATTTATAGTGGATTTACCCATTAAAACCAGTGATTTTCCATAGCTATGTTAGTTTACCAGAGGGTAACATTTGGAGAGTCATGGAGATCAGTTTTATGTCGAAAACTGAGCAATTTCCCCGCTTACCGTGCCGAATATCGACGTTTTGGCCTTGAGATGGCTCGGTCTCAGTGTCTGTGAGTCGTCGTTCTGCATAACCCCTCCACAAATGGTAGCCTCAAGCCCAAGTTGGATCGTGAAGAGGGCGGTGATGAGGGAAGAGGAGATCAGATATGGTGATATTTGGTAAAGTTCAATTAGAGGAGGGCTCTGTGGTGCCGGCTGTTTTCGAACTAACACGACAGATATCCGATATCCCCAGCCGCGCTGCGCCGAGGTGCGATGTTCCCACCAGGAGAGCAAGGCCTTTTTGATGCCGTGGCCAGTGTCCCAGGCGGGCCAATGCCTTGGCTAAAACGGCTAAGCGAAAAGTGCCACCGGTTTTTCAACTGGAAAAAACACACACGCAATCACACACACATATATATATATGTTATATATAAGTTATATATATATATAGTTTAAATACTGTACATGTATATGACTTATAAAAATGATTATAAATATATACATATATACATTGGAGAAAAAATACAAGGCATGTCCCTGGATGTTTCAGCTACAGCAATGCAATCTTCGGAAGATGGACCAGTGACGGACCAGTGCTGTCAGCCCAGTTGCTTGTAGTATCCAAAATCTTTTTCGATCTCCCAGCGGAATTCCAACTTTGGGTCCACTGGGATACTGAGGAAGTGGCTTACTTTCCACTCCCACAATGCTGCATAACCTTGGCAGCAATAGGAATAGGATGGGTATGGCAATGGTCATGGCACGTGGCTGATGATGTCTGACAGTGTTGATAGAAATACATGGCACTCAAAGGGGGCTCTCCCTACTTTCGTGTTTTTTTAAGGGCGGGGGGGACCTTTGAAGTTACCACCTGCATGTGGTCATGGTTGGTTGCATGATATCATGATATGTGTGTTTCTGGGCCCATTTTCAACCTCAAACCTGGGCTTCGAATTCTAGGTTCTCTTTCCTTCTGCTATTCCCAACAGATTCTTCAGATTAGTTCAAATCCATTATTCCACAGCTTCAGAAATGAAGTAATTATAGCCCCAAGTCCATATCGGCCACAAGCCCTACTTCCACAACTTTGAGTCAGACTCACATAATCCCAGAAAAAACAACTTTCATTCATTACTAGGTAATTACATGAACCACCACCAGGAATTCCATGGAATTCCACGTCCGTCCAAGCATCTGTTGGTCAATCCCACCACTGCCGTCTCGTAGGTATTCAGCCCAATGCAGCCCGTGACACCTACAGGACCAGCACCTTTCCGTGGATCTTCAGGGGTAAACTCCATCTCCTCAGCGGCAAAATGTGGCAGGATGGTGGCAGGGGATGATGATGGTTGGTTTGCCCCCAAAAATGGGGAAAAACCCGATTTTCTGTCCAAAAACAGGGGGAGCTGATACAACATCATACAAAGTTCTGGTTTTTTGGTGATTTTTGGGCATCTTGTTGTTTGCAAACAACGTTTAGAGATTCCATGTCACATTCATTCCGCCAAAGGCTAAGAGGCCCGAATCAACCATTGGGGCACGCTTTCATGATATGACAAGTTGATCGAAATTGAGACCTTGTAATCAACCAAATAACTAGCTATAACTAGCTTAGACAAATTAAGGGCTACAAGATGCTACAAGGGTGTTCTTTTTTCGACAAGCCATAGCAAAAAGTAGAGAAACATCTCAAAAACAGCCGCTCTTTGACAGGTGATATCGTCAGCAACTTCCTGTCCACTGCTGGATGGATGGAGCCCGGCGGCTCCGGCATCACTTTAAGCCGGGTGTCAATGGAATCCTTGTGGTCATGCCCAGCCTGGTGACAGATCTTCAAGTCCAGCGACTTTGATGTCACATGTTGATAACCTACCCCCACAACAAATAATGAAACAATAAACAACAAACCAAATGGGGTTCGAACTTCCAGATGAACATCTCAAGAAATGACATCATAATTAAATCATATTAACTATAGTCCATACTAATTCTGGATGTTCATAGTGTTCATCAACCCAGTGGTTTAAACATGTTTAAAGCATATCGCGACTCCGGCCTGCACCAGCCATACCATCGCCTCCTTTGCAGTGGCGGCACAGAAGAAGGTGGCATCGGCAAAAGGGTAGACCTCGCTTCATGTCAATGGATTCAAGGGCGAAATCAAGAAACATCAAGAAGCATCTACTGGAAATCATGGCATGGGTTTTACCTGCCCAATGAAATGATATAAAATGATGAATAAAATGATATAAAATGATGAATACGGCATGGGTTTTACCTGCCCGGCCTGCCCAATGAAATGATATAAAATGATGAATACAAAAGGGTCCCCCTAAATCAGGGGGCAAACGATCACATCCAGATCATTCAGCGGAAATTGATGGGGATCGGATTGGCACATTGATGAGGCATCGCGCTTCCACCAAGGGAAGGAAGATGAAGGTAGTAGGACTGGTGCAACTCAAACAAACTCAAGCAAATATCAGGGAAGATCTTCGAGTATGCCACTGGAAGTCCTTTAACATTGCTTAAAATATCTTAAAATCCACTCGGACTACCAAGCTCAGATAAGCTCAGCATAGTTATATAGTTGGGGAAACGTCTGCTGGGGTTACTGTACCAGTCAAGGTTTTACCATGCCGGAATCCTGCAACCTGATGGAAGCATACTGGGCTACTGGGTTTTCTCCTTGCCCAAGTAGGGCCGGTTCACAGGCGACCTGCCCATTCCCAGAGGGCTCCCAATCAGTCCGAAAGGTGCAGCTTTAATCCAAGGCCCAAGGCACCTGTTTGATGGCGGCAGTGTGAGATGAATAGTTTCTCAGGATGCCCACATTGCCCTGGACGATTCTCCATTTGAAGACCTGGACTTCTACTGCACCCCAAAGACCGGCCCGAGAGTGTGCCAGGCGACGCTCTATGTCACAATGATCTAACTTTGCCCGATCAACATGGACCAAGCTTTGTCTAAAAAGAGGCTACGCCAAACTCCAGCCAGGTTTATCATCTTCCCCATTCTGGACTCACCATAACATCATATGATTGATTCTGCATAAAATTCTATATATATATATATATTCATGCCATGTCTAATATCCTTAAATCATACCCCATTCTCCATGATATCTGGGCAAATTATAATAATTCACTAACCTGAAATAAGACCATATTTGGATAAGTCCCCAAAAACTAACCATTATTCCAGTGAGGGAGAACAGTGAGGTCGTTATGATTTACCCAGATATTTCCGTTGGTGAACTCCCCATGCCAGGTGGCTTGCTGATCATCTCCTCCGCTCAAGGCTTCGGTGGCTCCCGGCACCACCGCCACGGTGTTCACCGAGACGCCCTCGTCGGATCTGTGGAACGTGAAGACGCTGACCTCAGCGGCCGAAAAAGGGGGATGCCCTTTGTGGTGGATCATTAAGGGACCTCACCGATATTGGAAGACTATGAAAATACACACAGAGATAAAAATATATATATATATTATATAATATACACATGCATATGTGTGTGTGTGCATTAGTATATAATAGTATGTACATATTACATATCATATATATATATATTATATTATATGCTATAGGTATACAATGGTATTGGTATATAGGCACAGGACCTACTGATATACAGAAGCACATGCTGATGATATCTCGTGATTGGGATTACTTTTAGAATGGGGGCAAGTCTGTAGCAGATCATCGTCCCTATCCCGGCCAAGACACGAGCGAATAGTGTAGATTCACCCTGGCAACAAGGTCTGGCTGAAGCAACACACGGAGTGCGTATGACGTTGGTTCGGTTTCACCATGAACCAAGGTGCATAAGCCTAACAACTAAATTACGATGATACCTCGGCTAGAAACTTCTGGGCAATGTGGCCCGCACGGCATTTGCATGCATCTGCCATGTTATACCAACAAGTCCAAAAAGTCTTCTCAGCTGTTGCATGCGTTTCACGCTTTTCCTGACGATGTTCTCTTGGGTCAACCCAGTGAATGCTAGATCTCCATGCATTTCACAATTGATTCTTCTGGGTAATGTCTCATATGTCATCTTAAGCCGAAAATAATCGATGACGTCTCCACTAGCATGTGTAGCTCCTTGGCTCCCCATTTAGACATTTGAATAGGGAACATGGATAGCCATTGCTCCTTAGTTCCCTCGTGCTCACCACTGGCGCCTGCAATCCACAATGGAGTCCTCCTCACATCCAGGAGGCAGTGCACCTGCATCCACCTTCTCGTAGACCAGGTGATTCCTGGGATCATCTGGGATCCCAGCTGAGAAAATGGATGAGAAAACCCATGGGCATCGATGATTTGGGGGTCACCGGGTCACCCCATGAAAATGGAAACCCTCAGTTGGTGTCCGGGGCTTACCTTTTGGGGGCACCCTGAAAAAATAGTTTGATGAAGTTGGGCCCTGACAAGGGCAGAAGAGAAATACTGTTGCTACAGAAACCCAAACAAGGTTGCCAATGGACAAACAAAAGGTGGTCACTTCAGTCTATTATATGTTTATAACCATTCCCAAAATGGTGGTGAATCACTTTTGTCATACCCATACGCCATACGCCAAACAAAGATGGGATATAAAACACAAAAACATGGGGATAATAATAATTCAGAGTGAATCTACTAAACATGTAGGAAGAGTTCGGTTGAAGATTGAACTGATTGCTACATGCAACAACACAAGAATGCAACTAGTGAGCGGTTTGGCAAGTGCCAGGTATGTGAAAAACGATGACAAAGTGTGTGTGTGTCTCATATTGATAATCCATTCTTATATGTTTGTGGCTCATATGCCCCCTAAATATCACGGCGTTTATAATGTCATAATCATCTGAAGTCCAACGCTGGGCAAAGGTCTGATGATATGGTTTGATTGAACCATATCAAAGTCTAATGAATGAGTGACCTGTATTTTACGATCATCTAATGTCCATTCAAAATCATTCAAAATCATTCAGTCAGTCTCAGAAACCTTTTGACATGGATGATTCCACTACCAATTGTCACCGAAACGAGGTGTTTCATGGTGTTTCCCTGTTCTTTTTCCCATGGATTCTTCCACAACACCGAGACATCCTGGTGGATTTCGCTGCCAGGTGTCCACTCAGACTGTGTGACCGAAGATCGTGAGACCATCAACTCACCTTCACACCACCTCGGCTGGCGATGCTGCTATCTCTGTCGCTGAGGGATTTTCCCAGTAGAATGACTAGCGAAAGTATATGGGAAAGTCATGAGAAAAGCATGGGGAGGTTGTATCCTCTGATATCCTATGACAAGTTCTGACCAAGCCATTTATGCATGAATATCATAAACAACAACAAAATGGTTGGCCCGTGATACCGATGCCGATACCCAAATTTTCAACCATACCCACTACACTTCGCAGGCTCAACGTCGTAGGTTTCATACGTTTTGAGACTTTTGGGTCACCACATCCATGGGTGCCTTAGTTAATATTTACCCTGTGGTAATTTCACATAATGGAAAATCACCATTTTTCATAGGTAAATCAACTATAGACATCTATAGACAATCAATTGCCATTTTCCATAGCTATGTAACAAATTACCAGAGGCGCCCAAGCCAATTTAAGCACCGCCTTGAACTCGCCATGGCGCTCCAGCTTGCTCTTGCCGGCCTTGCACGCCGATGACCAAGCGTTGAGCCCGTTGCCGCAGTAGCTTTCGTCGTAGCAGCACTGCGACCTGTCGATGGAACACAGGACACCAAGGGCTCTGCCATGCTCTGCCTCTCAATGTTGGAGAAAAAACGCAAACCATATGTTAGATATATGTTAGATCATGTTGGAATATGTTAGTTAGATCATGTTACAATATGTTGGATATGTTAGATAACTCTATGCATAGCCTATGCATAGCAACCCGGACTTTCGCAAGAAAACACAATAACATATCTCAATAAGCCTTCAATAGTTGCTTCCATCCCGATGTCAACATGTGTTGCAGCTTGGGTACTGGCAGGTGGACAGGGTGCACAACTTTGGTGGAAAGGGCCTTTTGAACAAATATGGCGCTGAACAGGTCGTTTCTGCACACGTCCCTTGACAGCAGCGATCTTTGCAATCGTCCTGGGCATAGAAAATCAGGTGGTTTTCAAGGGAGCTGTATATGCCACCTGAATTGGAGGTACTTCTATATATATATATACTATGTGTAAGGTCTATGTAAGGTCTCTATGCTTTGGAAAATATCACTTCATCATCCCAATCTATGGCCCTGATAGAAGGGACCTGAATAGTTGCTTGAATGGACCAGATTGCCCCCTACTGTAACTGTCAAAACATGTCAAAAACATACAGGACCAAGATTGACCAAGAAGGGACCCTCAGGTTGGCTCATGTCCAATGATAATCATGGACCTTCCAAGGTTGTTGACGAACTATGCTGGACAAGCACAATGGTGGCTTTTTTTGCGGAGTTGCTTTAAGACATCCAAGCAGCTTCACCCTTGCAGTGCTTCCTATGCCGATGAAGCCCTTCTAAGCCATGTGGCACCATCCTGGGAATCTCAGGTCCCCGGGCTGAAAAACTGAACATGTTCCATATTCTGGGCAAATTATAATAATTCACTAACCTGAAATAAGACCATATTTGGATAAGTCCCCTTACTAACCATTATTCCAGGCTTCGGTCGCAGTGAGGTCGTTATAATTTACCCAGATATTTTTCCATTTTCCAAGTGGATGTGCCAAATTTTCCCTGGCCATGTTCGGAGCTTAGTCCCGCCTTGCCATGAAGCTGGGCCCTATATTGGAGCCACAGCTGAAACCCACGATGTGATCGCAGTTGATGCGCTTGCAGCATTTCCTGGGAAACTGGCCACGGCAGCGGCCCTTTGAAGAAGGTAATTCCATTGGGGGACCCGGTCTGGACCAGAAGAACTGTTGCGAAAATATGTTGCAGTTGACTCATCATGACTCATCGTCCATCTTTGGGTGCGAATCTGAAGCCATCCATTAAATCCCGATTTATATAAATCCCCAATATATTTGCAAGGAACGCCCTCGAATTGGACATCCAGGATGGCCAAGCTTCAGATCTGACCCAAAATCATTCCAGCAATGTGGGTTTTTTCGGTATGGATCAAAGCCTATTGCACCACTGGGGTTCGCCCGGGGGGGTGGGAATGGTAACACATAGCAATGTATGCAATAGTCAGGCTAATTCAGAATATGTCAGAATCATCAGTCGTGGGGCCCAAAGGCCTTGATGTTCCAGGGACCGCAGCCAAGTCTTGGTCACCACCCAGCTGCCTAACAGCTCCGGTGGTTTTGTTTCTCCATCAAACTCTATCGATTCATGTGGAAAAGCATGGGAAAAGCCCCGGTTTCCCCAAGGAAAATGATCTACAAGTGGTGAGCCCATTGAACACCGAGCATCTTTTGACAATGTTTCGAAGTCTCCGGTCCTTTGCAATGACCTGACAAGCAGGCCCGACCGCATCCAAGGTGAAAGATCCTGAATTCCTATACAGTATGTTGCAAGAATATTCATAATTTCATAGATTCCATGATAGTATCCATGATATTTGAGGGATAGTTGGACCGGAAAAGCTGCTGAAACACATCAAGTTTCGATGAATTTTCCTGCCAATTCAATGGTTCAAAAGATTCTAAAGCGATCCAATGTCCATCAAGAACACTATGTTCGACTGAAACTTGAGATTTGAATGGGATGGAATCGGTGTGGCATGTGTGGCAGTCATCAACTTGTCAGTTTTTTTCTGGGCTTTCATGGGGTGTTGATGCATCCAAACAGTTCACCTGACACCGCGGGCCTCTGTGTCTGGACCGGGCAAACTGGCCACAGTCCACGCTGGGACAACTGAGTGTCCTGGCAATGACCCTGAAAACAACCCAGCACCTGTTCATAAACAACGGAAACTCCAAAGCTGAAATACGGAAGCGATCAAATTGAACCACTCTTCGTCATACTCAGGTGATCTCTGGGATTCTTTTTTGCAGCACACCCCAAGCGAGAAAAGAGATTTTGCCATGATTTTGCATGATTCTGTCTTCCATCTGGATTCCAAAGTCATTCGCAATTAGAATAATGGGATCCTTTTTGGGGTCGTTAAACCTGGCTAAGCACGACATGACTTCACCAGCGTCGCTCTCAGCCGTGCGTCGTCGCCAACAGTCGCAAGGTGTTGCTGCTGTCCGCAGAGCTCGGCGCGGAGGACGTGGAGGACGCGGAGAGGGCAGCTGCAGCAGTCAGAGCCACGACCTGGGGCTGGGGAAAGGATGGGAAAGGACAAACAAAATCACCATGGGAGACCTTGAAATGAATCATGTCTGTGAAGTGCATTCGAAATTTTGAAAACATCGAATTTTCATGACTTTTCTGGAACTGAACTGGTGATCTGATCATGTTCCTTTGGTCTTACACTTGCGGTTATCACCATGCTTTCAACCCCCATTGGTGCGAGTTTGTTAACTTCGGGTTTCTGGAGGTGTTTAGCTGTGAGGAAAACCAAGGTACCCAGGAGAATTGGGATCTTGTTTTTGCCAAGTGCCAGTGGGGAAAAGTTATTCGTTTTCCACGATATTAAATGAACCCCTAAGAAACCATGCATGATTTAGTCTCGGATCATATTGGATCTATTCATTGGTGGGTGGGCTTATTCAAGAAACATCTAGCACATGATCTATCCGGATATATCTGGATATACGTGCATTGATTGATGATATGAATGGCAGCTGAAAGCAAACTTTGGAAGTCTCAGGAAACACAACAAGCACTGCTATGTAACCCATGGAGGTACTACACAGCCCCACTTATGACTGACAAACTGGCAAATGAATGTACTATAGGATTCAGCCAAGAAAATTGACTGAAGGACATCCAAGGCATATTTATGGCATATTGTGCCACCTCACGAGTTTCAACCACGAAATGGCCATGCCAAGTGACCCCCAAAGAGACAAAGCTTTTGGCGCCCCAGTGCCACCAACGAGCCGTCCCTTCGGAGGTCGAGGGTGGCTGTAGGAGCGCGTCCACTGGGCGCATTGGCTCCGCTTCATCTGGGGATGGTTCCCCCATCAGAAAAAAAAAGGGTGGCGGCTGGCCCAGAGCCAAACGCCTGTGATCCATGCAGCCAAAAAAAAACCATGGGATATGAAGATCAGTGGACCCAGCCATTGATTACATTGAATACATGGCTAAGAACCCGTCTTGGCGTCCCAAAATCTTCATCCCTGAGATCCCACTTCTATGCTCCAGCTTTTCAGCAAAAATCCTCAGTTTGTGGTATCCCCCTAGTCCTCTCTCTCCATCGCCCTAGTTGCTCTAGTTGTTGATGGAATATCCCCCCCATGACTACTAGAGCATTCCTTAAAATATGACAAACCATTTTCCCCCCGCCCCTCAGGTGTGCAAAAATCCTCAGAATGTGGCATCTATAAATGATCCTATTATAGTTGGAGACCTGGACAGTTGTGGCAGAAACATCATCTAATTCAAATCCTGGAGACATTCTGTGATCATTTTGGAGCATCTTTTTGGGAGTTGCTATACACACTATTGCCAGCACAGCTGGCCCAGTATGGCCAGCTCCTAGGGGGCCACAGTGCACCTGTCTCGCCAGTATGTGGTCCAGGGAGTGCGCAGCATCCTTGGGAGTCGGACTTCATTGCGCAACCGGACGTGTTTTTTTTGGGGGCAGGTTGAAAATACCTATTTTTTAAGGTTAAATCCCGTATATTTTATATTTAATGATAAAATCATATAAAATCCCATATGTGTAATGGTTAAATCCAATCAAACGCGGTTTACAGGAAAGATCAGGAAAGGTTTGATGTTGTTCAGGCCACTGGAAGTTGGACCTGTGATGTTTTGGAGTGTCCTGGCTGTGTTGAAGCTTTCGTTGCTTTGAAGCCAGTGGTTGGCCCGTTGGTTTCGCATGTGGCATGGGAGGCTCTCAGAGGCTCATCTGCTATGCTTGCTGGCTTAAATTCCCAATCCTCCTCCATGTTCCGTGTTTGCTAATTTCCAATGCCCATTTTGCAGCCTGAAATCCTCAGTTTTCCACCATGTTTGGTGGGATAAATTTAATGTTAATCAATCTCTCTCCAATTCTTCCAGCCTTATTCGGCATTTTGCTTGTTGATCCTCGTTACCTGTAAAACACCTAGAGACACCCATCATCCTAAGCCATAATCCTAAAGACCTCGAAGTGTCCTTTTTTTCAGTGACCAACCCCAGTTTCCACCAATGCTCATCATTGTTGTCCAATTCTTGCAGTCTTAAATCAACTTAAATCCTAAGTTCTCCCCTCTGCCAACCTCTCCATCTGAGCCCCCCGGGCTGTGTTACAGCGTCGCGAATTGCCCAGCGCGCCGCTGGGTACACGGCCCAGGTCCGGCGGCTCTGGCGCCTTCACCGAGATTTCCCCTAAGTGGGGGTAGCCCCATCCAAATCATAGATGACCATAACTTTATATTGAAACATATTGAAACCCATTGTGACCTGGGGATCCAATAGAAACCCTGAAGAAATCTCAAGTTTTTTTAGAATCAGAAAGCATCCTCCGGTGTCATCAAACATGGCTGCAAAAGCCACCATTTAGTTCGATGATTTTCCCAGCGAACTAAACCTCCATTTGTGGTTTGGGGATTTCCCAGCTAGGCATGTTTATCCTCTATAAGGTGATTTTCCATTGCCAAGTTGATCAAATCACCCCTTAGGGGAAGAATTGGATGATTAAACTGTGGTAAACCCAAGGATTGTTTCCAATCACCCAATTGCTTGGGATTTCCTAATTTTGGAGAAATATCATTGCAAATTGCAACAATAATAACTACAATGTTACTGTGATGCATATCTTTGAATGAGGTATATAAGATTTATTTGCAAATGATAATGTTGTTACAACACCAGAACATTGGAATTGGGTTTGAAGTTCGAAACCGATTTATATATAACAAATGCTACCAAAACTGGTTGACAAAATGCAAGCAAACGATTTGAGGTATAAAGCGCAACTAGGGACCTGAATGCAGAATTTGTGATTGAAGAGGCTGTGTTCCCCAGCATTAGCACCAGAATGCATAAAAACTGGAAGATAACCTAGAGTATACTATATATATATACCATATTATTTAATTTTTGGATATATTCATGCCAAAAAAACCCGGAGAAGGATTTTACAATTCCTGCAATAAACGTGGGCTTTTCAATGCCTGGAAAAAGAGACTTCAGCTGATTGGTATTGCGGTATTATCAACACTGGGGATCTGAAAACAAAAAACGGTCTTCAGATGACTTCACGATACCCGAATTGGGGACACTAATGACACTAATGATAATGATGCATTTAAGATCATTTAAGATCATTCATACTTCATACTACCAAAATTGGGAAGACAAGATATTTAATCAACCGCTGTCCCACTGGGTTGGAAAGTTTACCAGAATCCACGTATCATGATGGGGATGTGATGAACAGAAATTAGCTGTTCTACTAGCATTGAGTGGATCAGCAATTGACCCAGCGGGATTGTGACCAAATATGCATTGTGTTTCAATTTTTACCGAATATCGACTGGGGATATGATAAATCGCCACTTTGGTTCAGACTGAATATACCAATAATGTTTGCATGAGAGTTTTTTTTCAGAATTTAAGGGTGAAACTGGCTACAAACAATGGTGAACCAACATGCTCTAAAATATTCATATGCTTCCCAAGAAGGGGGGACCCCTAAAACAATTTTTTACTGGTCCCCGAGAAGGACCACGGCTTCGATTTCCTCCACGTGCAAAAAAGCGAACTTCCCCACACAAACTGGGAAAAGTACGGAAATACAACATATGAAACTATACAAATAACATGTCATAATCATAACTATGATATTTGGGATTGTTTCAAATATAATAAATATAATATAAAATATATAGTAGGAAATCTTAAAATAGGAGCCAATCCCTTCTCTCTGGACAGGCTCAGTGGAGATCAGCTTTTTGAATCGCTTCGCAAAGCAAAAATGCTCTGTACATCGCTATGATGGGCTCTGGGGTTAGCTGATTAGCTCCAACTGTCAGGTTGCTAATCATGGAAGGTTCTCACCCTTTCCGCCCCAACGATTTTCAGGTTGGTGGTTTCACTGCCGCTCCACCCCAAAAAAAATCAGAGCATCGGTTTAGGGAGGGTTGAAAGCAATATTAATGATACTTGAAATCGCCAACCAGTATTAAAGTTTCTCATGGGTTTGAATGGGTTGCTAACCCTTTTTTGCCCGGCAACTTAAGCCTTTCCTTTCTTTCAGCCCCTGTCCCACTTTACATGGAAGGGCCCGCAGGAATGGGATCCAGGGCCCCTTGGAAAAAAAAAGACTCCAACATACTTGGATGTGCGCATCCCAGCTGGCAAGTGCTGAAGAGCCCACATATATTTCCCATATAATATACATATATGTAATAAGATCTAACAATAATATGTATATATATATATACGTTATCAGTGGGTGAACATCACATGGTCACTGAAGCTTGTGAATCATTCAACCCAACAAATATCATTGGGGATCATCACACACTAATTATGGTGTTGGGATGTGTTGGGTCAAGGTGGGCATCACCAAACAGCTGTGCTGGTTATATATATAGCCATTAATCTCATCCTAACATCAATGATCCACTCCCAAAACCTTTGGCTTAGTATTGGATCATATTGAGTCTATTGTGGGCTATTGTGGGGGTCCCATATATAAGGATACATGGGGTGTATTGAACATGAGGCATTATAGAAATCATATATCCCCTTATGGTTGGTTGAACACTTGCTTTACTTGTCCAGGACTGGATGCACATCCTTACTCCAGGTGCACTGGCCAGTGGCACATTGGCCGCCGTCAAACCGTCAAAGCTATGGATGCACCGATTTTCGCCAGAGTTTGGATGCTCACATGGAACCCAAAAAATCTCAGAAGAGACGATGACTTTTGAGTTAAATATTTTAAAATATGTTAAATCATCTTCCAAACATATTACTTGACTTGGAGATCTTGGAGGACTTTAACATGTTTAACCTGGCAATGTAAAACACACGCCGATTCCATGGTCAAACGGAGCTCCGTTTGGCCCCCTTGGGCCGTCTCAAATCACCTTGCGCGTCGGCCTGCCAAGGCTGCCAAGGGCCTGGGCTCGGCAGTGGACTGTTTTTGTTGGATCAAAATGATCAAAATTCAACAGTTTGATGTTGAAATGGATGTGGGTCAAAACCCTGGTACCTAGTGAACCCCAAAATAGCTGGGATTTATGGATGTTCATCCCACTAAACATGTATCTATAGGTATTGACCCATACCCAAATCTGAAATCTGTTTGAAAAAAACAGCAACCTGATACATGAAAACTAATGAACATTTATCAAAAGTAAATGGATTTAAATGGACCATGCCATACCATACCATAGAACTATAGTTGAAGTACTTGAGGGCAGAAAGTTGAAGCTTCAAAGCCCGGGCCGCACTAGGACCAACCTCCCATGAAGGCCCCTGGTGAACCGTCACACCACTCTCCTCCTGCTGCACCAATTCCTGGCGTCACCATCAATGAAGTGGCGGAATCCATGCATTTTGAACGTGGAATATTTATAGATCTACATAGTATACAAATATTATAAATATATAAATAAAATACCTATGCCTCTGACTGGAATGGGGTGATTTATAAAATACGATTTACCACATGCTGTCCGAAAAAAAAAAAACAAAAACTTTCAGCTCAACAAGGTGTTGAACATGTCTTGTTGAACATGTCTCCCGCCGCCTTGGCATCAGCGCGAAACTGCTCTTCCTGGCCATGAGCATAGGTACAGTCATCACCTTTCACACAGGTGCCGTTTCTCTCGAAGTAATAGCACAGGTCTCTTTTGTATCGCCTCAGCACCCCTCTCGGCATGAATCGGCACGGAAAAAGCCAGTGTCAAGAATGGAACGAGCTCGAGCTTAGGGCTTGACAAAAGAAATATCACGTGGCATAAATAAAAATGAACATTAATCGACAATCCGATGCAGGCAGGTATACACTGAGGAATGATTAGAGGCAAACAATATATATATATAATATAATTATAATTTAATTATATATAAAAATGAAATCAGCATCCGTTTTTCAACAAGATCCCCAATAATAAAATAACAATAAATAACATTACAAAAGAGAGGCACAAATGAAAAGTCTGGGGTACCACCCCATAACAGCGGCCCGATTGTCGTGAGATCTAGTGAGACGACGGTGCCAAGGATCTTTGGGAGCTCTTTGCCACTGTGTCCTGGAACTGCTGGCGGTGCATGTGATATGTTTCTCGCATTTTCTCAGGTCCCTCATATCATTAATGGATATTAATGGTATTATATGGAATCATTACTATTGCCATTCAGAACCATTCACGTCAATATGGCCCGGGCATGCCCGGGCACATGGTTTCCCTAGTAGGGTTCCTCGCAACTCATCATTTATATTCATAATTCATCATAAACGATCCCACAAGAGCAATGAATATCTGCAACTGATGGGCCAACCATCAAGTGACTCACCAGCATGCTGGTGAAACGTCAGTCGCGTCCGTAAAAACTCGTTACATGGCAATGGAAGGCATCACTTGGACTTATTGGCCATGTTACACATGTTCTCTATTATTTGCTTCCACTGCCATTCTTGTTTGCACATGTTTGCACCATTTTACAGCTCTAAAGATAGACATGGATCTTTGTTAGATGCAAATGGCCTCATTGGAGGTGTGGCCGGTGCCGATATTGTCTGATACTGGGTCAGCCATGGCATGCCGTGGCCGCGTGACCGCTCCTTTCTTTTGATTTTCATAGAGTTCCCTGGCCGCCTTTTGCTCTTCCACACCATGCGCGAAGGTGCAGCTGGTGTTTCTGGAACAGTAGCCCTTCTCGAAGTCGATGCAAAGATCTTTCTTGAAGTTTCTCCTGAGTGAACACCAGGGTATCTTCGCGAGGCTACCCGCATCACTTTGGGCAGCAACCTAAAATGCCTCACTATGCCTCACTCCTCACATTTTGCACGCTCACTTTGGGAACAAGATGACGCATCACTTTGGGCACACACCTTAACTTAACCATCCTGCACTTGAAGAAGGGCCACGACACCGCTAGGGTTTATATGTTGTTGCACTTATCTAAGAAGGGGCACGGCACCTTTAGGGTTTATTTACATAATATATGTTGTTGCACAGTGCTACATACGGAATGCGCCCGAGGCGATGCATGAGTTCGCGCTCGAAGCGATGCACGAGTCCGCGCCCGAAGCGAGACCCTTACTTTTCTGAATTACCGGTCATTAGGCGAGGAGCACCCATTTAGGAGACTTTGCCAGACATCACTTTCTGTATCTCCGCTGGTGATTTCGGCCCGTTCCCAACAAAATTGTCAATTCATCCTAAAGCGCATGGGAAAATCATCAAGCAATGTTGAAAACATTTGAAAACATCCACCACGTGATCTTCGTAAATTATATGCTGCTCATGGCTGGTTCGTTGCTTGCTTTAGCATCCTGCATGTCTTGAGCCACTAGTTCGGAATGGTCTTTATCTTCAATATATTTTCTGTAAAAATTTACTGCGGTTCCTTCAATCGGGTCAGGTTCAGTTGATGTCAGTTGGAGAAAAAATCCATTGTTGACACAGGCGCCGCAGCCGAGCGTCGGTCCACCGACTCCGCCTTTGGGTCCACCTTTGGGCCCCCGCGCTTCCCGCGGCACTTCGGCCGCACAGCTGGGATGAAAAGCTCCGAGAAAACCTGGTTTTGGTGCTGGATTCATTTTGGGGTTTGGAGGCGTGTTTTACTATTTCATGGTTATGATGGACCCATCCAGAACATGAATATCATGAATTCTGAATGATTTCACCATACAGAATACCTCGGGATATTCACTTGAAACTCATGACACCACAAGACACCAAAAACCGCAATATGTTGCCTCCGGTCGCTATTGCGACCAGGCAAAAAGAGCAAAGCGCAACCTCGTGTACCAAAATGAAGTGCAAGCAAGGGTACCTGCATCTCTAGATCTGGCAGGCAAGTTGATCCCAGATTCTTTCAGCAAGCGCAAGGTTGCCTGGCCACACGAGGAAGGAATGGTAAGCAACAATTTTGAATGTTTTGAATGTAAAACTGGCACATATGTGTCTATACAAATGTGAATTACTCAGGCATAAATGTTGATATCAGCTTTTACGGATACAGAGGTGTTGACATCATCGATGGAGACATTACTTTCCAAGTTCACGACACCAAAATGTGCAAAGTGAATCTGCAAACAGTGGTGACCACTTTCCGGAAGAGGCCATCACCCTGCAGACTGCAGACCGTTCCGAATAGTAATCCCATCCCCCGAAACATCAAACAACCGGTCCCAAAATGATGTGAATTGCCATCATATTAATCTATGGTTTCTGGGGTGTCATATGAGGAGTCGGCATTTCCACCCGTTTTTTATCGTTTTTTCACATCTGCCCCGACGGCCCCAGTGGAAAGGCTGCCTGTTCATTGGTTTCGGCACCCTCTGCAGGGCGGTAGCCACCAGTGTAGTCCCATTTTTTGGTGGACCTGGAGGTTTGCAGGGCCCCGGGCGTTCGTCGGACCAATTTTGGTGGTTATTTCGTGCCCATATTCCTATATATATATATATCTATCTATCTATATATATATATATTGAGGAAAAAAAATCTTAAGAGCACATTGGCAAGGTCGCATGGTTCTTCCATGTGTGTTTTCCTATGGGTGACCTATGGGTGAAAATGTTAGTGATGGAACGACCAAGCCAACTATTTATGCATGATGGCCAGCCAAGGGTCGGGTGTTAAAATCTATCCTATCCGGCATAAGTTGTGGTTCAATCATCCAAAGCCAGAAGAGTGAAATCACCAATCACAGTGAATTGGGGACATTCGCATGGAATGGATTCTTGTTCATGAACTCGACAAAAAGATTGCTGGCTGATGTCGAAATTGCAGAAATCCAGGCGAATTCGCCTTTATGAAATTCCAAGTTTTCCAAACCACAGAAACGTTGCCATGTTCAGAAACGGGACGTCAGAAACATGGTCAGAAACCATCCAAACCATTGGATTTTGGAGTCGGCCATCGCCATCTCAGAGAGTTCAACAGTCCCGTTTCGTTCGGATGTGATTATCAAAAACTGGCCAACATAAATAATTAATGAATATTAACAATTATCAATTATAATTAATGCTTAGCCATTGTTGATTCTTTATCATCTTTATAGTACATGGTTAGCTGATCCTTACTACTGGATTTTACTGGTGATATGTAAATTATCTGATAATCCAAGTGTGACCATTCTTAATGATGATCAACTACAATGAAATTAACAAGTAAGCTATGCTATACTTGATGAATCTTGATGATTAAGCTGATCACTACTAATAGTAGTTATATTTGGATGGGAATCTTATTAACCATTACCAATCGATAGTCAATCATTACCAATCTATTGATAGTTAACTGATCACTGTTATCAATGGATTAATGATCGTTCATTATCAATGATAACTATCAATGATCAGTAGTTATATACAATATTATACAATATTATACAATATTCACTAGATGTTACTAGTATGATTATCACTGAACTAATCTAACTACAATGCATGGGATCAACGCCTTACAGTTAACAAGGGGATTCTCACCGCATCTCAACGGCAAGACTCATCTTCTGCTGCTGCTCTCGCACTCGCCGTGCGCGGGCTGCAGCTTCGGTCTCCTGCCAAATCTTGGGCGCCAGGGATGGGCGCAATGTGGATGTTTTTTTGTTTTTTGTTGTTTTTTTTAATGTGTATATATATATATGTATGTATATATGTATGTGTGTGTAAAATGTATATGCATCTGCAACATGGCATGTATCAATATAAATACGCGCCATATATACATATATATATATGTATCTAGGTATATGATTCATGAACATGATATGTAGTAACGAAAATGCTAGTAGTGACAATGATATGTATACGTATATATATGTGTGTGTGCGTGCACGCGCATGCTGCAAATGGTAATCAGCATGACAATAACAATAGTGAGAGTGATAGTAATATTAAGAAATAATAATGACGAACATATAAGAAACATCATTAAGTAACGACAAATAGTAAACATATTCCTCGGATAGTAACCGGGACTCAATGACCTAATGATAGAATGATTGGACACACAAAAAATAACATTTGATATATTGGTTTACATGGGTTTGTCTGAACAGTACGCACTGCCAAATACAATGGTTTGAAACATCATTTTATATATTTTTTCTAATTAAATGACCACTTGGGGTGTGCCCAATTTTTGGCAGACCCAGATGATAAAGCAAAACACTGGATGTGACGAACAAATGGAACAATAAACGTGGGAGATGCTCAGACCCAAATGAGAATCTGTGAGCAGAACAGATTCTAACTGCCCCTGATTCAAAGGTCAAGCAGAACCTGGATCTGTGCTTGTTTATGCTTGTTTAGTGGATGAACCCTTTTATCATAGAATTGGATGATGGGAAAAATTACAGGAAACCCCTATATTTGATGGTAAAAACCATGGTTTCCTGTAGATTTTCCCTTACACCAATCCATTGATTTTAAATTTCCAGAGGGAACAGTTTGCCTTGCAACAGAAAAACGGTGGCTGCTCCTCCGGCTTAAAAGAAAGACCTTGCGCATCTTGCGCACCTGCAGGGCGAGAACTGGTGGGATGCTCTCCCCGTTCTCCCCCGCAGTGATGAAATAATCTATGGAGTATCTACGGTTGATCATCTATAGTAACTTACTATATGTAATCTATGGTTGATAATCTATAGTAACTATATAGTAACTATATGCAACTATAGTATTAACATGCTACCAACCAAAAAAAAAAACACGGGTTTGTTAATCCGGGGTCATTGATGGGGCAACTTCTATGACTCGCCTGTGGGGCTCAATACTTGACAAGGTTTTCTATCCATCGCCTGTGCCAAAACGGCAGTGTCAAACAGGCAGCCGGCGAAACAAGACTTGCTGGTTCAGTCCCAAAAAGATGGGGTTAGCGGCCAGCAAGACAATTGACACACTTCACACACCAAAATGGGATCTCAAGATGATAACATGATCAACTCAAAAAAACAAACTCGAAAAAAAAAAACAAAAAAAAAACGATATCTGTATATATCTGTATATACATAAATTATATAATTATATAAATGTCTCAACTCATTCAGAAAAACCACATTAAAACCGCTATCTTCCCACCTTTCCCCAAAGCGCCTTCACCTGCCGCGGCTAGCTGCGGCTCGGGGAAGCTGTGGGTAACGCCCACAGCCACGAAATGAGTGAAGCCCAAGAGACAAACCTGGCAGCGTTGGTGGGGTGCCGGGTGCTGCTGGATAACACAATATGTTGGAGATTGGTGATAGGATGTGATAGGGCTGGCTCTAGTTGTTTTAATATGTTTTAATTGGGTTTGACTTAGATCTAGTCATAGTATGTCATAGTCAATCATGGATTTGAACCACCATAAGCTGGAATATCACCAGACATAATGATATTGGCCCTGGCCCTATAATTTTGGCATATTATGGCCATACGCTCACGCAATTTCAGTGGAACTTTGGGATGCACCGCAACGTCAATACTGACATGACTTTTTTTATGCGGAACTCCATCCCTAAGCGAGGGGGCACACTCTGTCAATAAAGTGATTTAATTTAAGGCAAATGTTGGGCAAATAGAAGTGGTTCCAACATGTTTTCCTCAAACCTATTCTTGGACTCTTTCAATCTATCTAATAGGTTCATAAAATTGCAATTTTTAATTGTCAATATAAATCAAAGGTGGCTCAGCGGCTCTCCTGTTTAAAAAATAAGGTTGTTGATTTTGAGGGGCTTGACTATGACAGGAGCAGAATAAGCGCTTCAGCTATTATGTAACGGGATGCTTGTGTTTGGATGGCACAACTCCCATTTATGATCCACTTACAATCCTGTTGCAGCACTATAGTCACTGTAATTAATCCCGCAAGAAGAAACTAACTATCGCAACTTTCAACACGTTCCTGCTCCAATCCAGCATCTAGCAATACAACCCCACCTTCATTTATACCTGTATTGCCCAATTCGTGCGGCCTAACCCCTTCCCCCAATAAGCTCCCGGAAGAACACTCGCTGAGTAGTGAATCGGTCATAGGCTATAGGGGCATTGTTTTTGAGAGAATGGACTTGACGACTATTGGCGCATGAATTGCGCAATATACGTAGTATAGCTGTATTGTTCACTCTGCAAGCAGTCGGGCGGGGTAGGGTCAGCAACTTTTGCTGCAGGCAGGGTGTGTTCTGTTCCAATCTCCGTCCGTGTGTCATTGGATCACTTCAACAAGTAGGCATGTGGACAAACAATGATACTTACCTACAAAATCCTACAAATAGCCACAAAAAATCGGGTCATGATGTGGACTTCCAGGCATGTTTATTTGCCAAGCCAGGCAGCAAAGTCCAACAAAGCATCCTGAGAGCCGCTGCTGTTCGGTTGATCCGGGCCGGGGCTATGTGGCGACTCTCAGGCTATGGAATTCACTGTTTCATTTGGAAGGATCCCCCCTGGATATCCCTGGATCATGATTGCAAATCAAAGCCTTTGGGAACCATCACGCAGCTACGAAGGCCTGTTGTCCATGTTTTTTCTTATTTTTTGGTTCGGAAACTATCCAAGTGGACGAAAGCCCCTCAGATCCTCCATCACAGGTTGATTCCAAGCAGCACAGAGCGTCTGGAACTCAGACAGGCCTAGATTGACAGAAGACTCGATGCAGGGTCATCAGGAGACCCTCGCCCAAATGAAGCCCTAAGGAACACATCCAATATAATTAGTCAGTGCATCAGGGTTTCTGGATTTTATTCAAGTCGGAAAAGGATTATGGTTTTTGTTTGCGCATCAAATAACACCCAAATTATCCATGCAAATTTGCTGAAAACACACGCGCACTCATGTATTTTGACATCATATGCGTTTATATATATATATAAATACATAAACAATCATAAACATTAATCATTATATCCTTGTGCGTATGTATATATATATATAGTGATATCATGTGCATATATATATATATGTATATGTATATATATGTATATATATATATGTATATACAGATATATATATATATATATATATATATGTATATATATATATACGCACATATATAAAAACTGTGAACAAATTTGATCCTTGTTCTGGATTATCCCTTTTGATTGTAGTACCGGTTGTGCTGGTAGTGCAGGGCAACGTCACTGCATGGCGTTCGGAGAACGGTCTTTTTCCTCGCGCATGAC
>Ga0126342_10004100_pt1 | contig 24611 bp, 17 predicted proteins | sample Cyp1metagenome_FD_92528 | JGI IMG/M metagenome (GOLD analysis project Ga0126342, IMG submission 92528) | Coral microbial communities from Lord Howe Island, Old Settlement Bay, Australia - Cyphastrea 1 metagenome | ecosystem: Host-associated > Invertebrates > Cnidaria > Coral ...
ACAATGGTTCAAGAGTTATTCATGACTTTTTTGTGTAGGTTTCCCAGTGAAATAGTTCATGGTTAATTAAAAACTTGACAACAATAGTTAAAAAAGAGGCGGCCACAACAGTCCCCTCCCTAAATAATGGGATAATAATGGGATAAACCACCTATTGGTGCAGGATTTCGCAACCATCCACTGTATCACCAAGGCACCAACAAACTCAGCCCTTGGTCAACGTTCCAAGGGACTAAAATCATGGACCTTGGCAGCAGCACCAGCGATTCCAGGCCGCTCAATGGTCTCAGCCTCGACGTTTCTTCAGGTCGTGAAGCCGTGTTTCATAGGAATAATGGCAATCTGAATGGGGAAAAATAAGTAATATAGTTTTATATAATTCAATAGGGAAAACATGGCAACACAATGATATCAATGAAATAATATCAATGATATCAATCATTTTTGTTGCGTTTATTCACTTTTCAGACAGACCCACCTATCAGTTTCTACAAGTATCATTGGATTGGATTGGTTTAAGGGAACACTTGTAGGATTCCTGGTTTTTACCATGAAACTAACGGGCTCTCTGTAGATTTTTCCCTTCAACCAATTCTGAGATAGCCAGGGCTACAACCAACAAGCATATGTAACATACGAACATGAGGTCTAAGCCAGACGAAAAAGGGGTCGCAGCAACAAGAATGAGGGCTTAATCAATGAACCTGAGGCGAAGAACAAAGTGGTCTTACAGGTAGAATCTTCAATTTTTTCCTCTACAGCATCTACAGTATATACTTTATAATTGTATATATATATTATATACATAATATTACTATATGTGTATATATAGTAAATGAAAGAACACATAGTAACTTCGATAAAAAAGTGCGGATAACTTTCTGGTGGCCGGCCAAAGAAGCGAACATCAATGTCCATCATTTTCTATGGCTTGACAGGCTCCGCCTCTGTCAGATCTAGTGATGTCTCCTTGGACTTGGTTTGCTTGAACACAACTATATCAGGACAAAAAGATGGAATAAGCTTATCTGAATGGTATCTTGCAAACCAAGTCTGACTATATATTGTGTGCAACTATATCATCCTTGGACAATCACCATTTTGAATAGGTCAAACAGATGGACTCTATGGCTATGTTACCCTCGAAAATCACCATTTTTCATGGGTACATCAACTATAACTAAATGGCCATTTTCAATAGCTATGTTAAATTACCAGAGGGTATAGTTTATACCAACTGGTTTATTGGGGATCATGAACTAACCCATCATAGGGATATCTCATAGCCAATGATTTCCTTACCAAGGAGTCGACGACGTCGTCTCCAAGCGGCAAACACAACGTGAAGACCCACAGAGGATGAACCACGACGGACCAAAGAAATCCACCGGAGCCTCAGGCACTGACCGCAGTCGGAAAAAAAACGCAACGAATTCCACACGGTTCGAAGATTTTCTCTGAAAAAATGCTGGTGGTTTTTGCTTTTCCATACTATCCAGGACTATCCATAGTTTCCATACTATCCATAGTACTACTGGATGATCTTACGGCAATTGGATGATATGGCAATCAGGTTGCCAAGCATCTATGCACTGGCATACAGCGTAGGCTGCAGCATGAGTTGCACATTGGCTAGCGGCGCACAAGTGAAAAATATCAGCCAGCTTTCATGGGGAATCAAACGAAAGTAAACCACTATTTGACCACCAAAAAGGGATGTTGAATCAAACATTAGGAAATACTCTTTTCCTGATCTACCTGATGGAACTTATACATCATATAATATATTATTTAATATATATATATATTTAATCTACCTTCCCTTCTTCTCCATGCTATGGGTGCAAGCTCGGCACGAGGTCGGAAGAGTTCTCATAGAACAAAAAACAAACCATTTCAAACGAAGAGTCGAATACCCCAAGTTGAAACAAACAACACCATCCAAAGCCACATTTCTGGCACCACATCAGCCTAGCAAGATTCTTAACTAGAACCATGCAAACAATAACGCATTTGCAGGCGTCAAGTCACGCCATCAGGGTGTCTGAGAAATCCCTGAACTAGCCATAGATGTTTATAATGATGGTTTATAGCTGGGAAATTCATCGATCTAAATGGAGTTGCTGAAGCGACCATCATGAGTGGGATTCCAAAAAGAATGGCTATCTGGAGGTGTCCAATCCATGGGGGTACCCCAAATCATCCAAGTCATGGATGACCATTAAACATCTTGAAAAAACATGGTAACTTGGGGATCCCCCATAACATCCCATAACTGAAGAACCCCCTTTGTATGTATATGGGCTGCATTTGTATCCGTTTCTTTTTGATTTTGTTCCCCGTTTTCTGGCCAAGGTGGTGGTACTTGCAGCATTTTGGAGCTTGGATCTCTTATGCGAATGGTATTTGCAACATGTTGGTTTACGTCTGGTTCAAAAGTTAGTTCGGGTTGATCTAGTTTTTTTTTTTTAAAGGTTGGCTTGGGGTTTCTTCTTGTAGGGTTGGTTTAGGGTTCATTTAGGGTTGGTCAAAAGTTTGTTTAGGTCTAAGGTTTGTTTGGGATTGGTTTAAAGCTTATTTAGGTTTTAGGGTTTATTCAAGGTTTATCTAGTGGTTATTGGGGGCTGGTTTAAAGTGCATTTACCGTTGGGTCAGGGTTTGTTTAGCGTTTGTTGAAGGTTGGTTTAGGCTCTGTCGTGTTTTTGGCTTGATAAGGGGCTGCTTAGGTTAGTTTCTGGTTTGTTTAGGGTTTGTTGAAGGTTGGTTTAGGGTTTCTTTAGGGTTGGTTTATGCTTTGTTTGGAATTATTTAGGGTTGGTTTCAGGTTTAGTTAGGGTTGATGGTTGGGGTAGGCTTTGTTTAGGGTTTATTGAGGGTTGGGTTAGGGTTTGTTTAGGGTTTGTTAAGTACTTGTGGCTGGTTTGAAATGCGTTTACGGTTGGTTTTTGGCTTGTTTAGGGTTTGTTGAGGGTTAGTTTTGGTTAGTTTAGTTTTTTTTTTAAGGGTTTGTTGAAGATTGGTTTAGGATTGGTGTGCGGGTTGTTTGGGGGTAAAGTAGGGTTAGTTTCGGGTTTACATAGGGTTGGTTTAGGGTCTATTTGCTTCTTTTAAACTTGTTCCGTCCAACCCGGACGTTGCTCCACACTTACAATCATGATCATGATCATGATCATGATCATGATCATCATCATCATCATCGTCATCGTCATCGTCATCGTCATCGTCATCGTCATCGTCATCATCATCATCATCATCATCATCATCATCATCATCATCATCATCATCATCAATCATCATCATCATCATCATCATCAATCTCATCATCATTATCATCACTATCAAAATGCTCACCATCCTCACAAGTGTCAATTTATGTGGAATGTGGTAATACCATCAACATCCATCAACTTATATGTTGTATATTCATAAGGGATCAAAAATCCGCAGCCCCCTATGACAAATATGTTCAATAGGGTAATCACATCCACTTATCTTCATAAGGGATCAGAAATCCACCACCTCCTCTGACAAATACGTTGAATGGGGTAATCACATCAACTCATCTTCATAAGGGATTAAAAATCCACTACACCCTATGACAAATGTGTTAAATGGGGTAATCACACCCACTTATCTTCATAAGGGATCAACAAATCCACCACCCCCTGTGACAAATATGTTGAATAAGGAAATAATAACATCAACTTATCTTCACAAGGGGTCAAAAATCCACCACCCTCTTTGACAAATATGTTGATTGGGGTAATAACATCAACTTTATCTTCATAAGGGATGATGACGATGATGACGACAACAACGATGATGATGATGATGAGGATGACGATGACGATGGCGATGATGATGATGATGATGATGATGATGGTGGTGGTGATGATGATGATGATGATGATGATGATGCTGATGCTGATACTGCTGCTGCTGCTGCTGATGATGATCATCAACATGAATCACATATACATCTACATATCGAAAGTCCACGGACATGGCATCTCAAAAATACGCAACCCTTCCACAATTCCGGCGCGGAGCACGGTCAGGGTTGCAGCGAACTTACTTAGGGTTGGTTTATAGGAGTTATTTGGGGCTGGCTCAAGGATTATTCAGTGTCGGTTTAGACGTTAGTTATTACGGTTGGTTTAACTTTACTTAGGGTTGGCTTAGGGTTTGTGTAGGGTAAGGTTTCTTCCTTCCTTCCCAACACCATTTAAAACGGGTAACACGTCCTTCCCAAAAAACGGGGAAAGCAACGGCACCTTCGCCCTCCAAGGGGATGACCATGTTACTACGGAATTCGTCATTTTCCGCATTTTCAATTGGCCGCAACTGGGGGATATCCCCCAATTTAAGACACACTCAAGTTAATCAAGCTGGTGAAAATTGATATCCCATATCTGCATATATCTCCATATTCCGAAATCATGGTTACCCTCTGGTAATTTAACATAGCTATTGAAAATGGCCCATTTATAGTTGATTTACCTATTAAAGATGGTGATCTTCCATAGCAAACTGTTAGTTTGCCAGAGGGTAAGGTGTATTGGGTATATTGATGTATATTGTAAAACAACAGCGCTGGCTGAATATATATCCACATTTATATCCACATATCTCAAGCTGCAAAAAAGGTGTATGAAAAATGGCCATCTCAGGTACCGATCCACTAGAGGAAGATTGTACCATATTTCAGGCCATATAACATCATATAACTTGGTTATGATGGTGAAGACATGGTTATAATATCCCCGTAATGACTGAAGTATGTTATTAATATCCCCATATATCCCCATAATATCCCAATGGTTATAATATCCCCATAATAGTTATGAAGATATTACATATAACCATTATAACCATCATAACCATTATTATTACTATAACCACTATGGTGGTATTATAACCATCATTCTGATTATTATATCCATCATAGCCATTATGCTATTATTTAACCATTATGACCATTATTCATTGGATATTCTAAGGATATTATGGGGATATTATACCCTCTGGTAAATTCACAGTTCGACCCTGGCAGTCATCGGGTTTGGAAGATTAGTTTCCATTAAAACTAGGCTATTTTCAGGGTCAACAAGTTAATTTACCAGATGGTAACCATTATAACCATTAAAAAAAATGAATATCCATAATATCCATCTAACAACATTAACCATTCTGGACCATTAGCCATTGGATATTATGGATATTATAACCATTACCATTGGATATATGGGAATATAATGGATATTTAACCATTCTAACCATTATTTAACCATTATTCATTGGATATTCTAAGGAATATGTATTCATGATAATGGTTATAATGGTTATGGTTATCATTATTCATTATGGGGATATCATAACCCATGGTTTTCACCGTTCTAATGGCCTTCCCATGGCCAGGCCCTTCCAGGCCCGTTCCTTTTTGGCCCCAAGGCCGCCATGTCTTCCGTCGGACTCTGCAGACTCCGATGCCGCCGTTCCGTCCGGCGATTCCGGAGGACCCAAGGCCTGGCCAAAAATGGGTGGCGAAACGTACGTCGAATAAGTCGAATGAGTCATAAGATTCAGCATTTTTTGGGGAAAATGACCATGAAATCACCAATTTATTGCAGTTTGAGTCATTAGCATTTTTTGGGATTCATCATGATGGAAAATATGTTTTTTGGCTCTGATTTATATAGTAATTTAGTGGTTTCATATGCAGAAATTTCATCATATTTCATCATATTTCATCATATTTCATCATATTTCATCATATTTCATCATATGTCATCATATTTCATCATATTTCATCATATTTCTATATCTGATGAATTGTATCAACAGCATTCACTTACTGGTGCTAAACGTAGGGAATGGATGGGTTGCTGGGGGTTGCTGGGATGATTATTGATAGTTAGCTAGTGGATCATTCCCTCATTCCCTGCCTTTAGCACCAGTAAGAATATTGATTTACCATCTGGTTATTTAACATAGCCATGGAAAATTCCCAAAATAAATGGAGGTATGAATGCTGGGAAAATCATCTATTTCTATGGGCCATCTATACCATGGCTATGTTAAATAACCAGAGGGTAATATGATTTAATATGATTTTGGCTCTGATTTATATAGTAATTAAATGGTTTGTAATTAGCGAATATTAGGGTTTCACTAACACAAATTGGGATTTAAATGATACATTGAAGTAAGCTGGCAACTAGTATCTCCGGGATTTATACCAGAACTATTTACATTTGAATGGGGTTGTGAACCAACTTAAACGAGGGGGCCCTTCTGGTACCTCCCCTCTCAACCCCAGACAAACCAGTGAGCTGTATTCAACTGGGGGAGGTACCATTTTCCCAACAAATTGTGAGTGTTTGCAGGTAATCACACTGACTAATGTATCAAACAGGATTTATAAATCCTGGCTGGCAGAATTATATGCCAAAACAATGGAGGCCTTATTAAAAATTCCCCAAGAATGAGGATATAACCAGACTGGGGATTCAGGTACCTAAATTGGAGGTAGTTAAAATATGTAATTAACGTGTTTGTAAGGTACACGCAAAGACAATGCTCATTCCAATATGGCCCGAAACATGGTACAGTACCTCGAATTTAGGTATAGCTGAAATGGCGGTCGAATGTGCAACCCAACCAGAGAATCATGCGCATGATATAGTTATGAGATGGTATGAGTCAAATTAGTCAAATTACCGTGTCCCTGAACAATTGGTGGCTCATACCAAAAGTGACCAGCATCCGTGGTTCTCTGGGTCTCAAATGTCTCAAATCTCACGACTCATATGCAGAATCTCCAGTGTCAAAGATGGCTGGACAATCCACTAAATTTATAGAGATAATTTTCTCATATTTTCTCATCTAGCAACTTCCGCTAGTTCAGGGCTTTTCCACGCACGTTTGATGACACCGCATTGGATATCAAGGTCCCAAAGGGTACAGTATGTCAAGAGCCATTCGCAAGGCTGTCAAAACCATCACAACCCATCCGGCCAAAGATCCCAAACATGAAGAATATAATAAAGACGTGGAAATAATGAATAATTTCTTAATGTGCGATGTCTTATTTTCTGAGTTATGAAGACAATGAAGAAGAAGAACACATAACTATAAAATAATAGGATAACGTTGACGTTTATGTGGATGTAAATATTGTTGATGGTGAGGATGAAGACCGATGACAATGGGGATCAGGATGATGATGATGATGATGACGACGACGACAATGATGAACATCCATGCATTGAATTACATGAAACCATGCTTTCAACTGCTAAATAAAGAGAGTTTCGTGTTGCTACCTGTATCATCCTTTCGGCCTTGTGCACGGCCAAAGTCAAGGCGCTCAACATCCAGGTGCTGTTGGTCATTTGCAACCTGAGCACCATCCGAATATTGTATGACATGTAAAATATACATAGTATGCTACAGATATGTATAGATTGTTAGCATATCATATGTAATTATATAATGATATAATCATATACAATATAAATAATAATAATGATAATCATCACTATTATTAGTATTATATACAATGTATATATATATATAGCAAATAGCAGTTATGTAACATCAATCATGGCCAATCTTAGATACCCTGCAAAAATAAATAGTCCCATTGATACCAAAAGACTAAAGGATTAGTTTCTACCCATCCAAGATTGAACTAGCAATGACATTCCTTGCCACCAGTGGAGCAAACCAGCCAAGGGACTCCAAGCTGCTGACCGAGGTCAAGTTTGCCAGGGCCAGGGCCATCTGGCTTTGAACGTCTGCGCGCCCGGGGCTCACGATACTGGAAGTTGGTTACCTTCTACAGGATGGTGTGCCCCCCAGTTATTATGTTTGTTGGTTTATAACCCCCATGAATACTAATCTATATATGTTATATCTACCATAAAACATAGAATTCAGCCACTTTTTTCAGGCAACTGAATGCTATCTTGGGGCCCCATCCCGTAGGGATTCATGGTGATGAAAAGAGTGCATTAATTTAATCATACATATGTATATATATATATATATTATAATGGGAATAAATTAAACTTTCTATCTTTTTGTGGTTTACTATATACTGCGAAAATTGGTTACCCTCCAGGATTCAATGAAATATGAATGGGGATATTTCGAAGGGATATATAACACACATATCTACTTCATGGAGTTGATAAAACACCTTCTAATGGGGATAGCGATCCAGCAATCGAATGTGGCAAGGGGGAAATCCTCTATGAATGGAGGTTTCTAGCTGGGAACATCAACTATAAATGGTGGAAATTCAAGCTATGTTTAACTACCAACTCAGCTAAAAACATTGAGTCTCGCTGTGTAAAAATTGAAAAGAAGACCGTACGTATCGCTGATATGGAGGTCTCCATTTTATGGACCCCCAAATCATCCAGTCGTCATGAACGACCATCAATGGATTGGTTTAAGGGAAAATCTACAGGAAACCATCGATTTTCCCAGTAAATATGGGGCTTTCCGGTTTCAATTTTCCCTTCAACCAATCCATTGAGACTAGTTTAAAGTTTAGTATTGATCCTATGGTTTAGGTGATCCCCCATTTTGAGAAACACCCTTTTTGCGGTCAGTGGGTCAAGGGCTGATCCGTAGCCAGCTTTCGAGGGTATGCAGGCAATGTGAGGGTCAAGCAAATTTAAAGCATAGCAACCTGGTAACCTAAGATACCCTACAGTACCTGGTTCACCCCAATCAATGAGTGGGTTATACCGTTATACCCCCACTGACACGCAACTCCCAGGTCCACCATCAACACTTTTCCTGGCGACCCTTCTGTGCGTAGCTTGAAATATCATACTTTAACTTAAAAACCCAATATACCCAAAAAAACAAAAATCAGAAGACCTCGTTAAATTTCATAGGACGCACAAGAATTGATATCGCTTTGTACCAAACCACCTTTTCGGATGATATGGAGATTTGAATGGCAACATCATGGGGGATTTTTCAGTGCCATAACCAAAAATCCTGCGGGAAAATGTGTGCAATACATGGAACATGCCCGTGCTCCATGGCTATATTTGACATCGATTGTTCCCGTGGATAAAAAACATGATTTTACATAGAGTTTTTTATTAGTTATATCATTCTCATTCATTTTCCATAGCAAACATTCAGTTTACTATTTATATCGTATCAATTTACTATCATTAGTTATATCATATACCATCTGGTTATTTAACATAGCCATGGAAAATCCCCATTTTTCATAGGTAAACCATCTATAAATGGGCCATCTATACCATGGCTATGTTAAATAACCAGATGGTAAATCACTGGTATCGTGTTCTGGCCGGGACGAGCCGCCGTGCTGCACGTGCTGGCGCACCTTCCGACTCTTCCCCTCCAGTCTCGTCCTGGGAAGAAACACAAAAAGGGAACCGGTCAACCCGGGAGCCTTCGAGACTTCCACAACTTTTGATGGATTTTCTATCTAATCTAATCTAAATCTAATCTAATCTAAATCTTTATCTAATCTAATCTAATCTAAATCTAAATCTAATCTATCTAATCTAATCTAATCTAAATCTAATCTATCTAATCTAATCTATTCTAATCTAAATCTAATCTATCTAATCTAATCTATTCTAATCTAAATCTAATCTATCTAATCTAATCTAATCTATTCTAATCTAAATCTAATCTAAATCTAATCTAAATCTAATCTAATCTATATATACATATATATATATATATATGAAGGTTTCCTGAAATGGAAGTACCCCTAAATCATCCATTTTCAAAAAGGATTTTCCATGAAATAAACCATCCATTTGGGCCTCCATCTATGGAACACCCCATATAACTGGTTAATGATCCATTGTGGAGAGCTATATCATATATATTCCACAACTTAATGCTGGTTGAACGATAGTTTCATATAGTTTCATGGTTTTTACCATCAAACACATTGAAAAAACCTATGATACAAGCAACAGCCTCCAAGAATTGTTGTTTGATGTTAGTTGTATCTTCGCGTAACAAAGTTGGCCATAAAACTTATGCCCAACTTCAATAAAACCAATGGTAAAACCATCAATTTTGGGCTACAGAACCATATAAAATTCATATAACATCCATATAAAGCCACCAGTTTTCGGGCTAGAGAACCACTTGCCACTGAAAAAAACATGTTTACCCGGCCTGGTAAACCAACAAAAAGCTATTGAACATGGCCCAGTCGAAATAGTAAGTTGTCCCATGAAATTCATCTTGGATCTTTCCAGTTCGGTTTTTGGGACAGTTTACCAGGCCGGGTACATAGCCGGTGAGTCAGTTCAGGGTACATACTGCTTTGTCTTTGGGATTCCCAGATGATGATGATAATGGCCAAGATATGGTAGTACTGACAGTATAATCCTCGAACTCATCATCATCCAACAAGGGTTTTGAACCCTGCCCAATTGAATATCATTTCATTTAGTCAGTGGTTAGTAACCAGGGTGATTTAGTAAGTGACCAATAAGTGATTTTGACCACTTTGCTTATTTCAAATTGAACATCAGTTGCCTTAAAAAAACAGTAGTCCAACAAGCAATAGACACTGTGGATGATGTACCAGTGGAACATGTTGACGATGTTCCAACTGAATTAAGCCAGGTAGTATCACGAGCTACAACTGGCACATAAGAAATCATATTGTCGATTGTCATCTGTGGATTTGGTGACCCTCAAAAAATAAGCAACCGCCCCGCCTAAGTTCGGAGCGATACACACAATTCAACGTTCTTCTTTCTTTTCGCTTTTTGTGCGCATGGTCAATCTTGTACATACCTGCGAACAACACCTATTTTTAGTTTCTAATGTATTTACCCTCTGGTTATTTAACATAGCCATGGAAAATCCCTTATAAATGGAGATTTAATGGGAAAATCATCTATTTCTATGGGCCATCTATACCATGGCTATGTTAAATAACCAGAGGGTAGATGTATTTAGCTACAACACACCTTTCTTCAAACAAACATCAGTCAATGGATTGATTGAGGGAAACCTAAAACCAAACAGCAGGTCTTTTTCCCGTCAACTATGGGGATAAACCCTGCACAATTTCCCTTAAACCAAACAGCACCAGCAATCTAGAAATGGTTGGTCATATCCTATATCTGGATACATTGCAACCCCTTATCAATCTGAAATAAGATCATTTGGGGCACCGTCACTCCCCTGTCCTATGCCTGTCCTAAGCATCATTTACGCCGTCTAATGTTACAGTGAGGTCTTTATGATTTATCTTGTGCAATCAATGGGAATTTCAGGATCCTAAAATGGAGGTACTGTACCATATAAGGCCATGTTTTCTGGGGATATTCCCTTACATAGGCCTTATATAGGCCTTATATATGGTATATAGGTACTTCGAATTTAGTTAGGTTCCTGAAATTCCCATTGAATTGAGTGTTTTTGTGAAAATGGGGTATACCCCCAATCATGGCCATTTAACAGGGACAATGATTATTCACCACTGGATTTTAGGGCACCTTATGTTACAAACCAACACAGCAATTATCCCCATCGTGCCCATCAACACCTATCAATAGTTGAGTTAAAGGAATTTCATATGACAGTTCAGCAAAATTATATAAGCTTTTGATATTGGCTGATTATTACTATAATGATAATAATAATATAATGATTATAATAATATAATGATTATAATGATTATAATGATTATAATGATTGTAATGATTGCAATGATTATAATGATTATAATGATTATAATGATGATAATGAATGTAATCATTGTAATGACTATAATGATTATAATGATTATTGAAACGGCGCAGCACACCGTTTTACAGTCGCAGTGGATCTTGAGCCAAAGATCCAAGATTCAGCAACCTAAGTCAAGCACTGTACATGTCTATACATGATCACATGCAAGAATAGGCTCAACATGCCAACACCCCTCCACAGAACATGGCTGTAAGCTGAGTTCTGCCGGAAGGTTGGATCAGTTACCTAGGCTTGCACTGGAGACATGGTGTCAAACCAGCACGTACAGCCTGTGAACGCTTAACACGACTGATCCTTGGCCTATTCTGATCAGCTAGGATCATACCACAGGTTTGCCTGTGATACCTGTGGCCATTGCCTATTGTCCATACGAATTCGTCTTCAACCTCAGCTCTGCTCCCAGCTTTGGCTGGTACACTTCTTCTATGAAGACCTTCGTCTCCATGTGAAACACACTGTACAACAGGCGCAGCTACTGATCGATTCGCCGCACTCAGTTCTGGGACTTGAACTTGGCGGTCTGTTTGCAATGGACCGCCCTTCGCATCTTTTGGCTGTCTGATCAACCGCACAAAATTCAGGATAAGTCTGGTCAACCCGAACAGTGCGAACAGATGCACCATCAGCAGGTACATCCAAAACAGTCCGGATGCGCTCTCCTGTCCTTCATCATTGTCACCCTGGCAATCTGCAAATACCAGAATTGAAGCAATCATTGCTGCTCTCTTCAGCGGCATGATTTTCAGGAGCTGGAGTATTCTGCCATTGTCTAACGCCTTAGTTCCAAGGTCTGCCCAGTTGGTGTCGGTGGACTCCGGTGGACTCCTTTTGGACCTTGAACTTCTTTTCGTCGATGGCATCTTGTACCCAGAGCTCCTTAAGTGACAGGTGCTTCACCTTCCCAACACCTTTTCTGGCTGTGATGCCTTTTGCGGCACTTGAATCTGTAAGACAAGTCATGTCTGCTTTCATGCGCATCTCTTCAAAAACTGCTTTTACAAGCAACCCAGCAGATGCGGCTCTGGTCAGGGCATAAAACTCAGCCTCACCTGAACTCAAGGCTATGAGACTTTGTCGAGCACATGAACAATCTATCAGGTGTTCTCCGTACCTGATTGACATGGCGCTCATACTCTTTCGAGTCTTGCCACATGTAGCCCAGTCGCTATCACTGTACACAGAGATTCCTTTGGGCTCTTGCTGCAGGTTGTATTTCCACTGTTCAGTGGGATACTTAACAAGATACCTGACAAGTCGCTTCAACTGCAGCATGTGCATCTCTGTTGGGTTCGTCATTCCAGTTGCAACCTGGGAAACCGCAAACTGGATTGTTGGTCTGTCCAGTGACAGATACAGGGCTGTGCCTGCTCGCTTGCGAAACCATTTTGCGTCCTTTTCAAACAACGGGTCTTCTGTGTTTCTTTCATTCTTGCCCGTGTCCTTTGACGCAGGTGTATCCACACCCTTGCAATCTTGTAGCCCCATTTCTTGGGCCAACTGTACGGCATACTTTGGATCTGCCTCCCAACTGAAGCCCTTTGCGCTCCAGCGGATGATTCGGTGAAGATGGGATCCATCTGACACTTCTCCACCAAACTCCGGGTCTCCAATTCGAGGCAAGATTTTGACCTCGAACTTGGACTTCATCAGCTCATCGAGCCGATCCAAATCGCTTGCCAATCCTTCAGCCAGGAAGTCATCACCATGGCAGGCCATCATGATGTCCCATTCTGGATGGTAGTACAACCCAGGTATGGCTGCAGAACCCATGAATCCTGCTGGTGTGATTCCGTGTTTGATGTAGAGCCCCCATTGTCGGCTTGCTTCTCTCGTGCCGTTCATGGCCTTCAGCAAAAGCCAGTAGTGCTCTTGGTCGAACAAATCTGGCGGTGGCTTGACTGCAATGCCTCCTGTGCTTTCCGCATGGAAGAATGCAACGCTCACATCGTATCGTCCTATGAGGCGCCTTCCGCCTTGATCACTTCGACGTTGAGTCGCGGCACGCGACACAACTGTTCTGTGCACCCACAAAGGTGGAGTGCCTGCGAAGGTATCATCTCGGGGCCCTTGATTCAATTCTTGGGCGACAAGTCTTGACCGTACGCCTCGTGGATCCTCTGGCAACGCCTTTCGGGTATCTACCCATCGCGATCTTACGACCTTCAGACCTCGCTTGTTTGCTTCCTCAATGGTGATATCTCGCTTCACGGAATGCTCATCCATCTTGTCTAATTCGCGAGATCTGGCCCTTCGCACCTTATCTGGCTCAAGCACTCCTCCTGTCTTTTCATCCAAGACAGTTTCCAGCCTTGCCCATTCCGGGTATCCAGCTACAGGAACGGAGTGTAGCGTCGGTCGATCTTCGTGATCTACCTCCTGTTCTTCTTCGATAAGTGCTGCCAGTAAGTCGGATACTGCTTGATCCATTGGGTCATCTCCAGGTTCTGTCCTCAGTCTTTGGGCCCTCTGGACATCTTCCTGCGGCCTTTCAGCTGGCTCATCTCTCTTGAGAGTCCTTCGAGCTGCAGGATCCAATCTGGTCCTTTTGGTCTCTCGCAGCGCTTCTGCGCTACTGGGTGTGGGGCTGCCCACAACCCTTCTCGGGGCGGAGTCTCCCGCACCGGACGCCGTCGCGGTTCCACCCGCAGACGGCCCTGCGGAGCCACCCGCAGGGGCGGTGCCACCCGCCTGTTGAGCGGTTCCACCCGCTTCTGCGGAGCCACCCGCATCCTGAGCGGAGTCACCCGCTTCAGGTTGTTGATCAGCCATCGGAGCTCGTTCTCGCTCTTCTCTGATCAACTTTTCAAACCTAGCCCTGCACTCCATGTTGTGCGGCTTTGGATTGTCATCAGTGCAATGACATCCAGGGCATCCTTCCGTCGCCCCATATTTGATTTGCTGGTTCACCGTGATGTAGACACCACGCTTTCCCCCTCCAGGGGTTGTAGGAACAGGTGTTCCTGGTACAGGCAGTGCTGGAGTTCCTGGAAAGATGCTTGGCTGTCCCTTCGGTTGCCAAGGTAAGCCTGTCCACCTTTCAAAGGCTTTCAGATTCCACCTCCTTGACTCTGGAACTCTCCAAATGGATCTGCACCTCCTCACGCCTTTCTCCGTGGCGATGAGATGTTCATCGCTGTTGAGGCTTTTCCCAAGCCATATTCCTGTTGAGGTCTGGCCATCCAACTTGCCCTTCTCAGCCGCGGCAAGTTTGTAATGGACATATTCGAATGGCTCGACGATTTCGCCCTTGAAATCTCGGCCTCTCAGCCGTTCGTAGGGCGTGTGCCCGTCACGCTTCACTAAGTAGCGTGTCAACAACCATCCTGCCTGACGCACCAGCCAAGGATAGTATTTGTCAGTTACGTTCAGCTTGAAGTCCTTGAACTTCGACTCCAAAGAGCTGACCATGGTCCTTGTCTGCTTTGCAAACTCAAGGATGGTCCTTTCAGCTAAGCCTATGCCGTTGCTGGCATGGCTTTCCCGTGGCGCATTCATCAGCTGAGCCTCACCCTTGTGTTCTTTGGCTACAGCTTCAGCCAGGGCTTTGATTGAGTGTTCAGCGTCAGTGAACAAAATCACCTTTTGACGGCCTAGAAACTTAAGAGCTTCAACTACCAGGTGAACCGCGTAGGGATTTACGCCTTTTGCGACTACCCCAGAGAAAACGCACCCCGAACGCTCGTCTACAATTACGAGCACTGGGACGCTTGACTCAGCATCCTCCCCAGGTGTTTTCAATTCTTCGACTGTTTCAGCTTGGGGTTCATCTGCACCCTTGAGCACCCTATTGAGAAAACAATAGTCCAAACAAACACGAGGAACTTCGTTGGGGTCTTTTGGTTCTCTTCGGGGTTTGTGGTCGTCTTCCCTACTCTTACCCTTAACACAATGATCACACCACGAACGCATGGGGATATGTGTCAACATGTGGGCTTGAAATTCTTCAGGTGAAACGTTTTCGGGGATTTTCTTGGCGCGTGGTTTTCTACCCTCTTCTGAAACTTCAACCTCAACGTCCCCTCTTGGGTGTTGGGGTTCTTCGGGATTTGGGTCGGGGTCGCCCGAACCACTTGAAACTAGCCCTGTCCCTTCCGGCCTGGGCTCCTCTGCTTCATCTTCTTCAAGAAGTCGAGCAGGAACTGTCTTTGCTGCCGCCTTGACAGCGCCAAGGACCCCAGTGGTTCCACCCGCTCCTCTTTTTGACCAAAGGTATACTATCTATTCCCTTTAGGAATTCCTTGACATGTGGGGTTTCATTTGATCTGATCATACACTGGGTTCCTGGACCTATGACCGTCCATACACCAGCATCAGCAGCTTTCCCAGCAGAAAGGACACTGAATTTCATTTTCTCAGCAACATCATACTCAACCGTGAATGTGCACGAAGAACCATGTTTGGACTCGGCTTCAATGAAGCTTTTCTGTCTGTTCCCCATTTGAAGTGGTTCCCCAGTAACTGTGGCTAAGTGGGGCTGACTTGTGGATGGTCTGGGCTGCGCATTGGGGTCAAAATCTTTGGTGAACAAATGAGATCCTGCCCCGGTGTCTACCAAAATCAAACGCTTGGATTCAACCATTCCAGCCACAAAACTTTCCCCTTCAAGGTCAACAGTTGCAGACAACGGTTCCCCCTGAGGTTCATCTTCAGGGGCTCCTGCAGCACTCCTGTACTTGGTGGATTTGCTCTTTTCTCTGTCATCCTTTTGTTTCTGTCTGCAATCTGCCTTCAAATGACCCTTTTTGTGACAATAGTGACATTCTTTATCCTTATGGGGGTTATCACGTTGATTCTGGTTGGGGTTAGATCCTTTACCCTTACTTTTGGGGTTGCCGCCCTTGCCATCCTGAGATTTTCCTTTGCCCTTCGGCTCTTTGCCTTTGCCAGGCTTGCCCTTTCCACCTTTGCCTTTGACCACGGCTCCAACCTCCATTGGAATAGGCATTTGGCTGAGTACCCGGCTGGTTCTAGCCATTTCCAAGAGCTCAGTACGTACCGCTTGGTAGCTGTTCAACCGGTTTGCGTTTCTGATGACATGGTCTCTCAAACCGTTGTCAGTCAAACCGTTGATCACTATTCCAAGCAGAACTTCATCATCTAGGCTCTTACCAGACTGTTGTTCATACTGGCGAATGTTCTTTTCAAACTGTTCCAATTCAGATTCAACATCAGACGTGAACCGTGTTGCTAACAACAATGACAAACTCCCAACAAAACGTGAAGCCAACTTTGGATGGTAGGTCTCCTCCAATTTTCTAAACGCTTCAACACCCTCACCAGGACCAACGTTCTGGATGATGTCAAGAGCACGACCCTTTACCAGCATGGCTAGCACGTAGTAGAGTTGTGCACTCAACTGTCTGTCCTGTTCACCCAGCAACCGATTAGGCATTGGAACCCTGGATTGTTCAATCCTCTGAAACAGGTCAATGTAGTTGGAACTGATACATGCCATGTACGCCTTGAATACAAATGACCAGTCAGAGTATTCGGAAGGATCTGATTTGAATTGCTCGGGTTTTCCTATCTGTCTAGTATCTATGGTGGACTGACCTAAGCCATGACTATTGCTAGATCCCCCTATAGTGGCCCTTTGTAACAACTCAGCAGTTGGAACCATTCCCTCGAAAGTTTCACTTTGTACACTCGTGCGGCGCGGTTGGGTCTGAGCAGCCTGTAGCTGGTTGATCTGGGTTTGTTGTTCACCCAGTCTGTCATTAATTTGCTGCAACAGCTGTGCAACTTGCTGCATCTGGGGGTTCATTGTCTGACCCTCCTCCATAGTCTGGCTCATCTGGATCTCTGTCCGGATCCTCGGCAGCGTTCTCTTCCTCAGGTTCTTCTTCCAGCTTCTGCTTGACTGGCTTCTTGACTCCCCACCGGTACCGTTTCAGGTCGAGCTTGGCGGAGTTGAACTCTTCTTCTGCCTCTCTTCTTTGTTCCAACCGCTTGTTGGCGAAGACACGGGCTGGCACCTTCTGCTTGTGAAACCTCTCGTCGCACGTGCTGCACTCTTCTGGCAGTTGTCGCAAGACGGTGTCCCCAGCGGTACCTCGAGGAACCTTATCACGCAGACTTGCTGTGAAACTTTTCCTCTCGTGGAACCTCTTCCTGCTCCACTGCTTTTGGCCCTGTCTGATTGCAGCCGCTGCAATGGCAAGGCGTCTTCTGACCTGCTGGTGTCTCTCTGTGATTGCTTGTCGTTCGGGCGCGGCTGAACGAAGTCTCACGCCTGAAGTCCGCCTCGCCGACCTGAGCTTGACGGAAGCCCTTTGCACTGATTGCAGCCTGACTGCACTGCTGCCTTCGGTCTTGTTCTTTCTGGGTGTTCTCTCTCTCCTGGTTGTGGCCCTTCTGGCGGGTGTGTCTTTGACGGACGGGTCTTCGATCACTACCTGCCTCGTGGGCTTGCCCCTGTCCCTCGCTGAGCTCCTTGGGGCCAGGAACTCGGGGTGCCTTTCTTCTGCCTGGGCTTGTTGTCTCTCAAGCCTCCTTTCGATGCCCCTTTGTATTCGGGCTTGTGTGCGCTCAGCTGAGCGCTTCCCCCTTTTTTTTTCTTCTTTGGGGGAATTTTGTCAAAGGCGGGGCTAACCGCACAATGACACCCACCGCGGGGCAACCCGCAGGTGGGGTGTAGGTGTGGAGCTACCCACAACCTACTGGAGCCGAGGCTCCGCTACCATGAAACGGCGCAGCACACCGTTTTACAGTCGCAGTGAATCTTGAGCCAAAGATCCAAGATTCAGCAACCTAAGTCAAGCACTGTACATGTCTATACATGATCACATGCAAGAATAGGCTCAACATGCCAACAATTATAATGATTACAATGATTATAATGATTATAATGACTATAATGATCAGTTCTTGTTGGGCAATATATGGCTTCACTCATTATTGTACGTACGATTATATTATTAATTATAATGAATATAATGATCATTTTGACATTATAATGGTCATTTTGTTGGCTAATACTCAGTTTAACCTGTTTTCCCGGACTTCTACTGAATGGTTTGAAAACTGGTGCCTAGAAGCTCTCAGGATATTCATGGGATACAACCCCAAATGTGCTAGGGTCACCCATCTCATATCGGGAATCCAACTGTAACGGGTATATCAACCTTACAATTAATGGATTGATTTTATAATTCGTTGTATATTCCCACATATGCCCATGAATATTCCAATAAGTCACCATGTCTAACGATTAAATCCAACGAACACTAGAGGGCAACACCTCTTGCGCACCCCCATCCTCTTGCGCACAAAACAACTCCTGTGGCATCCATTGGACCGTGAAGAGATAGAAGCACTCGCAACAGAGGAGCATTAAGATCTGGGCGCGGGGGATTCACCCCTTTTCATCACAGAAAACCATCATTCACCACGGAAAACATGGATAATCAAAACGGTATGAAACTGATTAAACCATATTTATCATCCATTCAACCAAGAAACATTAGGATGAAAATCACCAGAATGCTGGGTTTTTACGCACCGGTAGGATCGGGGACTTCACTGACCGGGTGAAAATCCATGGGCTTCTTCCGTCGTTGGGGGTTTTCAACACTGCTCCATTGGACCAAAGTTGGAGATGGCTCAAAAATCGAACCAAAGGGTCAATGGATATACGGCAATACTAAGTGGATCTTTCTTCCAGGATGTGTGGCTACATATGATCGACAATCATCCGAGTAATAGGTTTTTTCCAGGGTTAATTGACAGGAAACTCTGGCTTGTCCCGGTAAATGTGGCTTTCACTTTAACATTTCATAAATCTGGATGCCCAGGGCGGCCATGCAATTTATCATTTGGCGAAGCGAGCCGAATGAACTTCCGTTGCCCTTGGGGATCATCCCTGAATATGGCAGCTATCTTAAAATATGACATAGCTGAAACCTTCTATACATCAACGATGTCGGACTATTATGTATTATATTCATTTTAAATAGCAAAGTCTTGAACTGAGAAGCCAACTTTGGGTGGCTCCAACATCATTTTTCATGATTTTTCGAGGTGGGGTGATTCTTTTTAGGTCGCCCCTGGGTGACAAATCCACAGACTCCACAGAGGTCCAACGTGATGGACCGAATTCTCCCCCAAAATGACCATTTCGCATCTCGTGTTTTTCCTCGCGGACATATGTTATTTGACGCTTAAAACCACGAGCGATTCCGCTTAAAATATCTTAAAATGATAGACGACATATATTTTACCATCTCAGAAACCACTCAGGTGAGGGTTTTTTCATATCATCCTAAATAGCCGATAGCAGCGATACCATTAATATTGAAACCCCAGATTGGGGTTGGTTTTCATTTTTGGGCCTTGCCTCATGTCAAATGATACTGTGGATGGTTGCGCAATCCTGCACCACCTAAGGGATGGTTGAAACCCTATAAATAACGGTATAAACATCTATAAACCACCTATAAACTGGTGCAGGATTTCGCAACCATCCACAGTATTATGATTACCCTCTGGTTATTTCACATAGCCATGGAAAATGGCCCGTAGAAATAGATGGTTTACCTATTAAAAAATGGTGATTTTCCATGGCTATGTTAAAGAACCAAAGGGTAAATACATAAATGCATTAGAAACCACCTATAAACTGGTGCAGGATTTCGCAACCATCCACAGTACTATGATTATATCCCATTCATCCACGATTTCTCCTGGTGTCCCTGATGTTTTTTCAGCGTCCACCGTTGTGTTTTGAAAAACACTGGGCTTTCCAAGCCATGGTGGCGCAGCAAACATAGCGAAGCAGCAGGGATTCCAATTCGTCCTCTGCTCCAGCAATGTCAGTAATTATATTGATTATGGTAATATGTACTAGTAATATTATATATATATAGTAATTATAGTAGTATATGATTATATGATTACTGTATGATAATATATAGTAATTAGTGATTATAGTGATTTTATGGTAATATATATCCCATGTAGGATCCATGTATGCTATATATGGTAACATTTGCCATCAATATACCCCAAATGTTAGCATATATATATATACCATACATGGATCCTATGGGTATGGTAACTATAGTAATTATAGTGATTTTATGGTAATGTAAGGTAATAGATGGTGATTAAAGTAATATGGCGATATATATATATATTAATATATAGTAAGGGGGGTAAACCAATAACACATATAACAACCCATTTAATGGAATGGTAACCATACCACCTCAATTGGTGAAATTGGGGGATGGTTTATCAAAATCTTTTACCAACATTGAAAACCACCATGGTGACTTGGGGATCATGATGTTGATCTATTTTGAATGGGAAAGCTGGGAAAGGGGGTCAACTTGAAAACATGGAAAATTCAGTGATTCAGTGATAAGAATAGGGATATAATATATATATACTGGTTGGTCATATACCTACCCCTCTGAAAAATATGACTTCGTCAGTTGGGATGATGAAATTCCCAACTGAATGGAAAACTATGGAAAACTTTAAAAAAAATGAAACCACCAACCAGTATAATATATATATATATATATATATATATAGTAAACAACTTAGAACTGAGGGAGACCCTCTGGCAATCCATGCGGAAATCACCAAATAAATCGCCATGGTCTTCCATCCCAGACCATCCCCGGCGATCCCCCAAGGACTGGTCCAATCTTGGTCCATGTTCAACCCCACCATCAGATTCAAAGCGGCTTTTAATCATTTGGTTCCTATTCATTTTAAGTATTCCCCAAAGATATTGTTGATCTTCCCAGACATTGATCCACAGCTACCCTGCAACAAAAGACATGTTATTGCGGTCGCTACTCTCTATCTGTATTGGGCTTGAATTTATGCTTGGGGTTATTCAAAACATGTAAACAAAAAAGCGACACTTACTGGGAACTTTTGATGTAACTAATTTACTACTAATTTACTGGAATATGCGTGCTGGGAAATTTAGATGCTGTTTTTTTTGGGGACAATGCTTTGGGACATATTGGGGTAAGTCAAAAAACGTGGGGCTAGTGTCATGGGACCATGGATAGGGTTCGCTGCATTCAGAGCGAAATCCATCCCATAAAAATACAACACATGGCAAAGAATAATGAATATATGATGTAATATATGATGTAATATATGATGTAATATATATGATATAAGTAATATATATATATATATATATATATATATATGTAATATATCATGTAAGTAATATATATATATATATATGTATGTAATATAGAATGAATGTGTTTCAAAATGCGCGAAAGGACAGGAAAAGTTGATTGTGATACGCACGGGGCGCCAAGAACATATCTGCTTACTTGCTGCACCCACAACAGTCCTATTACAGCAAGAACGAAAAAAACATATACTGAGGTCCATGTGGCCGTAGCAATCTCAAACCATTAGTTCCAAATCTCGTTCCAAACTCAGATACAAAGCGGGGAAAACATTTTGATATAAAACGATGAATCAGATTACCCATATTTTCCCTTGTTGGGATGCTTTTGTGGTAGACAATCCCCAGTCCCCTTCATTCAAAAAACGCGTCGCGTCCCGGAGATCCAACGATCTCATCACAGCATCGGGCGGAGGTCCTCCACCTCTTTACGCAGCCATGTGTGTAGTTCCTGGGATGGATCTCGTCCAGCACGAAGAATGGATGAAAAATTGTACCAACAAAAAACATTAATTAATGTATATTGATGTACATGTAACTATCATGACATATTATGACTATGATATCCAAAATTTTGTTCTGGAATTATAATATGGATGTTTTTTTCATCATTAGACATGGTTTTCGGATGGAAATTTAACTATTGGATCATCATCCCTATGAACCTACTGGTGGAGGCATCAGCAGGGGCCAGCAAAGTGCTGGACAAGCAAGAAACCCATGGGAAACGTGGCGTGACTTTTAGAGTTGACAGCCATTTATTTTTTTGGGGGGCAGTTGGTGGATCCACAAAATCATCGATTTCAACTCTGACATGATCGACATAATTTGGATGATTTGGGGGCACCTCCATTACAGTAAAAAACAAATAGATACTTGCTAGCTGCTAGCCCGTCAAAGCGCGTTTCTTCCAGGACTCCTCCAACAACGGTATATCACTCAAATAACGACGATACATGTCACCTAAAACCGCACCAGCCCGGATTTAGAGCGTCTTTTAATGATCCATTTCTTGGTAACTGGGTTGGCTGTATCCCATGATATCAACTTGTATTCCCATCAATGGTTCCGATAGAAGGCTTGTCAGGTCGTTATGATTTACACATATCTGGCCAATATCATCCCTCACTTTTCACGAGGATACCAACATGGCAAATCATTTAGCCAAATCAACTGGTCTTAACCCATCTCAAACCCATAGATTCGTTGCTGAATCTCCCATTTTTCCTGGATCAATCCCAACTTTTGTTAGTGGAACAGTGAAAATCCCTTTCTCTTCTTGGAAAAATCCATCTTGTTCTTAGACACATCCCAACTTCAGTTGGTGAAATCCCGATTTTTGTGGGTAAATCCCAACTTTTCCTTGTTTTCGGACCTAATATGTTTCTTCTTTACATCAATTTTTTCCAAATAATTTTCCAACTTCCCATTTTTTTCCAATCCACATATTTTTCACGCGTTTCGGCGCCTCCTTGAGATTCACGGGCGCGTCCAGGGATGCGAAGGGCGTCTCGAAGACCGCCTCCTTGGCGCCTGACCAGCAATTTGTTACAGTTTGCTATTGAAAATTGCTGTAGAAACAATTTATAGTTGAACAGAATATTTATATAATGGATAATTTCTAGCAATCATCATATATATTTAAATTTATATATATAAAAAGAAATATAATCATAATATATATATATAAATAAATAAATAATATATATATATATATATATATATATATATTTATCTATTTATCTATATGCTCAGCGCCCCCCCCAGAACCCCCAAGCAACCTGCCATTGGATGGAGACGGGCGATGTGCTTGAACAAATCTTTGCAACATACTTGCTGTTTGGCATAGACAAGAACAGAATATAGACATTTCTTCTAATTTCTAGAAGCAGCATCATGTAGCAGCCGTATCAATATGCAGAATTTTTGTGTTTTTTGGATGTTGTTGCTGCAGGATGATGAAGCACAGTTTCGGCTGGAATGCTGGCAGCATTCAAACGCAAGTTTGACAATTAAGGATGCAGACAAGAGCCAGAAGAAACACGGTGCATGCAGCGTAGGCAGCGAAGTGACTAGCAGCAGCCGCAAATGTTTTTTGACCACGGCTGCGCGTTGTCATTCTAGAGCTCGAAGAGGCATTGCAACATGGCACCTGTGGCTTCCAGCAGGCTTTGCGCGCGCTCCCAGGCTGTCTGGAAATGTTCTTAAGGCCTTGGCGGAGAGTACCCCAAAATCGATCAATGATCCGGGTGCCTGCCTTGACCTTGACCTTTTGGCCAACAGGGAGCTTGTGGACATAGACACGGGTGTAATGAGGTTTCACCCAAGTGGCTTTGCCGTTGATGCGCATCAGCTTCTTCTTGTGAACGACATTGTCATGCATGATGCCCGGCACCTTGATCTTGTATGCACGGGCTCCATCTGTGTGCAAGATCACCTGCTTGTCCTTAAGATGTTTGGTGGCAATCCGCGTCCAATTTCTTGTTCTGATAGGGCCTGGTCCTGGCTGTCATCTTCGGGGTCAGGCGGTACAAGTCGAGTGTCTCCGGTCGGCCTCGCTCAACCATACCTCCCCACTGTTCCCATTGAAGCTTCGAAGCGCCTGCATTGGAGATCACCTCTTCCTTGCCGAGATCAACTTCGTCCGCTTCAACGTCTG
>Ga0126342_10004101_pt1 | contig 24606 bp, 22 predicted proteins | sample Cyp1metagenome_FD_92528 | JGI IMG/M metagenome (GOLD analysis project Ga0126342, IMG submission 92528) | Coral microbial communities from Lord Howe Island, Old Settlement Bay, Australia - Cyphastrea 1 metagenome | ecosystem: Host-associated > Invertebrates > Cnidaria > Coral ...
ATGCTGCTGCTGCCACTGCCGCTGCTCTTGCTGCTGGTGCGGCTAAAACTTGCTTGTCTTATTCCCTGGCGCGCTCCCCCTTGCGTCTGCCGGGGTCGGCGGATATACATTACATACACATATACACATATACACATATACACACACACACATACACACATACATACATACATACATACACACACATATGTATACATATATATATATATATACATATTATGCGTATACATCTGTGCATTAGTGCATATGACCGGATATCTATATATATATATGTATATACATCTATTTTTTGATGTGATTTGCAGACGATGAGCTCTCCGTCATTAGATCGCCCGAAGTCCCCCGTCCCAGCTTTCAGCCTAGCATACCCCTTGCCAGGCACTTCCATGGTGCGATGGCAGCTGCTGCATGTCGCAGCATATTTTGGACATGCAGATGCCGTCAAGGTCCCGTGTCTACAACCCAACCATTCCCCCCGATGGATCCTGCCCCGGACAGGCCTTGGTTGAGCGGGGCGCGAAGATTGAGGCGTTTGCGGTTTTTTGTGGATGCTGGTGGCATTCCACTTTGGCATTTCAGACCATAAAACACTAGCACATACTGTACATCCAATCTGGTCCGTGTTGGTCCTATATAGCAAGTGATAAGCTTTGAGCCTGCAATAAGTGGCAACCAAATAAGCCCATAACCAGTATGAGTCGGAGAGTCTGGAAGAATCCCTACAGAGCATCATAGATGCAGCTCGCAGTTGGATCAAATTCAGGCCACAGATTGCATAGCAACAACTGCCATGACTGCCTTTGCCTTGCCAGGGACAGACCAAGTTCAAGTTAACGCCACTGCATCAGGCAGCACGCAACTGGGCCAAAGAGACCAAAGAGACCTTTGCCTGTGGAAGGCTTTAAACATCCTTGAGCCGCTGGAAGTCTTGAGAAACACCTCTAGCAGATTTCATTGGGCAGGAGCGAGTTCAGTCTGTTGGCATTTGGTAGTACTTCAGGTAATGGACAGGTTCAGATTTGCGAGATGCTACTTGACTATAAGGCAGGACGGGTGCTGGGCACATGGCAAACAGGAAAAAACGGCAGATAAAAGAACAATGGCAACCTAAGATCAAACATATTTTGGCAGTATTTCTGCATTGTTTCAGGCTGACCAACAGATCTTTCCTTGTCCGTTTCTAATGTTAACAGTCATGGTGAGTGCTTAAAAGTCATGCAATAGGATTGCCAACGCCATGCTGTGAGGCAAACATCCACCATGTGGCAGTCCAGGGTCGGACAGCTTTGCAAACTGCTGCGCACCAGGCCGGTGGGGTGCCCCCTCCAACCTGTTCGGTGGTGGAAGATGCAACATGCATTGTGATCATTACCTGCCTGAAACCACCTGCATGTGGTTTACATCGTTATGGTTCTTGAAGGAGGGTGATGAGTGATTCACTATGCTCAATGTTCTTTTAAAGTTGTTTACCTGTTTTCCCCAATGGCTAAAAGAGCCCAAGAGATTAGGATCGCGATGGATGAACTCATGCTTTGGACCTGCGGGCAGCATCACTTTTCGCCCAGGGGCACCGCAATGTGGTAGAGTTGCTCTTGGCACGGAAAGCAAATCCCAACATGAAGGATGAGAAAGGAGCAGTTTGAATGCACTCAGAAAGTCTGAATCCGTATCCATTCTACTGGGCCAAAGCTTCCATTGGCATCCATTTGAGTGGTTGTTCGCTCTTACTGTAGTTTCAAGATGTTCAAGCATGGCCGGTCTCATTAATGGCGACCTCCAACCAGTGAATGATGATTCGTAGTTATGATTCCTTGGGATTGCCCTGATGTGATTTTGATTGATTTGGTAGTCTGCCATGGTCTTGCGGTTTTTATTTCGTACCTGACGCAGTTCCTCTTTGAGGATGTCCAGGAAGGTTTTGAGTTTGGTGTCCTCAAACCATGTCATTCTTTCACATTTTAGGGGCCCTGGTGAAGCTGTTCGAACATGTTAGAATATGTTAAGATCGACCTTGCCATGAGACCTGGCCCATCACAAGGTCCAGCTGCTGAGGTAACAGCTTTGCATTCTGCGGCTCTGTCTGGCTTTGGTGACATGGTGGAGGTGGCACCAGAGAGAATTCCCGCCCTGCAGTGTGAACCCGGATGAACGTAGCCGGTTAAACCCTGTGTTGGTGAATATGGGATATTATACTAAGTTACTATATTATACTATATTATTACTATATTACACTATATTATTATTATACTATTTTATTGTACTATATTTTATGTACTATATTAAACTGTATTAAACTATTTTTTTTATTATATTATACTATATTATTATTATACTATTTTATTCTACTATACTTTATATATTATATTAAATTATATTAAGCTATATTATACTATATTATACTATTTGATACTATTTTATTGTACTATACTTCATATACTATATTAAACTATATTATACTCTATTATACTCTATTATACTCTATTATACTATATTATACTATATTATACTATATTATACTATGTTATTGTACTATATTATATACACTATATTAAACTATATTATACTATATTATATTGGAGGTATGGTTTGGAATAGGAATTCTCATGCGTCAATCCTGTTTAGAGGACCCAGCTCTAAGAATAGAGTTGGGCTAGATCAGGCGGGGGTGTCCTTGCAAGAGGGAAGCTTTGAATTTTGAATGGTTCAAGTTCTAGTTGAGATTTGGTTCTGCCATGATCATGGAAAATCCTTGGGTCCTTGATGCATCAATACAAATATGGAACATCTCTGCAAACAGGTGGGTTGTCTGTAAGTAGTGAACATCATACAATTCCAAAAGAGAGAATTTGGCCGTACTTGGCATGTTCAAGCCCTAACTGCCCTAACTCAGATAATTCAGGAGCATATTTTGGGTGCGTCAGCTGAGACAACCAGGCTGTTCAGTGTCAGTCGGATCACCCCGTGGAGGTGTTGCTGAGTCACGGGGCAGATCCCTTCATCCGGCAGCTCGATGCACCTTGGATTCCGTGCGGAGCATTGCGGAACTGTGGGGCAGCCTGAAACAAAAGAGTGGCAAATGTGAAGTCATCTCCCATTCTGATCCATTCTGTACATCTAGGAGAAGTTGTTTCATCATGTTGTGTATTGTTTTCTGAATTTCATGAACTATCTTTGTTTGGATTTGGTTTTTTGCACGGGGCCCCCGTGAAAGATGTAAAGGTCGATTCCATGCCGATGGAGGTTGCAGGATGTTGCAGGTGTGTTGGGTGCAGCATTTTGCTGAGGATCTAACTGCTTTGCACGTGGCATCCCAACGTGGTTCTTTGGAGGTCCAAATTCAGAGTAGCAGGGCGTACATTGGACTTTTACCACGACATGCGTCAAGAATTCTCAAGAAGCAGCTTCTAAAATCACATTCAATCCTTGGCAGGGCAAATTGGTGCACAGTGCATCAGGAGAAATTGGTTTCCTACTCTAGACTGTTGTTCCCAATCAGTGAGTCATTCAGCGGCAACGGGTTTCCTTCGAAGGTGTACATGCGCAAGCAAGTTTGCCCGCACATGCCCGCACAATAGGAGTTGAGTAATGTTGAACAGGCAACTGCACCTAGCCATTGATGTCAACAGAGCTGAGCAGCCCAGGATACCCCAGGATATTTGATCTTCCCACGAAAAGATATGAAAAAGAGCCCAGGCAAGGCCCAAGGTGCCGATCCATGATGCATCCCCGCAGGTGGCCCGAGAGATTGTGCGCAAAACTCCCTGCAGCAGCCAATCCATGCGAAGGAGACTCTTACGCAGTACTTCCAGCAAGGTCTGCTGTTCGTCCCCTGGTCCTGCATTGTGCTAAGCTTTTGGGAGCGCGTAGGAAAGCCCTCAAAACGTGATATTTAGAACATTTTTTTAACCTGATAAACCATGTATTGATATGGCAGAGGACAATGTTGGACGCTCAAACCTAGCACCTGGTGGAAGAAGCTTCGCAACATTGACATTCTACGGCCAGATCAGTTGCATGCGCCGTTTGATTCACAGTGCTAAGTGGCAGGGCACTGATGCCTGACATTCTGACCTCTAAATCAGGCGAGACATCACCAAGAACAAAATGGGTTTGCCTATGTTTGCCTCAATGATTGAAAAGCGACAAACATCATATAGAACCAGTGGGCCAACTTCATCCAATGTTCACCAGCTGCCAAGATAAAACCCTGGCAGGGCAGCGTCATGGACCTTGCCGGAACTTCTGAGATGAAGGCAGCCGTGCGAAGCGATGTTAAGATACTTCAAGTGTCAAGCTGACATCTTTCCATAGACATCCTTTTGCAGAAGGGGTTGACATTCTTGAAACTTGACATAACTTGACATTTTGGGATGCCGTGGTGTTGAGACGTGAGGTGATGCCACCACCATCCCAAACAAGTCACGGTCAATCCTCCCTTGAAAGGAGTTCCTTCTCAGCATGGATGTCTAAGCTTCCGAGGCTGGGCCAGGGGACAGGACTTGACATTGCCAACTGCGCCACTTTTGACAAAAGGGCTCCCTAGTTCCAGACGTAGTTTGCATGTGACCTGCGATCTCGTGACATCTTGTGACATTTAGCTGCATCAGGTCATGTGCATCACATTTCCTGGTTTTCCCCGGTGAAATTGTCGATCTATGCCACTCCCAACTCCGGGGATCAGCGCACGACCTCGGACGCCCCACTTGAGGCCTTCTACAGTGCTCTGTGATGACTGGACGAGATTTGCGTGACAGAAAAAAACGCCTCACTTTCCCGGAAGAATTACAAGAATTCTTTAGGGTGGTGATTGGCTATTCTGTTGGAACGTTGGAACCTGACCTCAACGTTGGAACACTGCCAACAACAAGCGGGGACCAAAACGCTGTGACAGTGGTAAAAATATTACTTGTCAGCTCAGCCCAGGCCTTTCCATTAGGCCCCATTTTATCAGAAAAAAACGCCTCACTTTCCCGGAAGAATTACAAGAATTCTTTAGGGTGGTGATTGGCTATTCTGTTGGACGTTGGAACACTGCCAACAACAAGCGGGGACCAAAACGCTCATTGTTGACAACTGTAAGAATCAAAGTGGGCAAGTGATGCTTGAGTGTGATTTGTTTATTTTGTTTCAAATTCTTTTGGTTTCCATGCCGACTCGCGACAAACATGTTGATCAACATGTTTGGATTGATTGACCAACTGTTATCAACTAACAACATTTTTTTGGTTTCTGCCTTTTTTTCTCAATGCTGGCCCGCAAAGCGGACCTTGCGCAGATGCAATTACGTAGAAGACTTATAGAACCGGACTGATCAAGTTCCAGTGTGGGGCCTAGCGAAAGCATGTTGCAAAACTGATAGGAACTGGGGTAGTTATGGCATAGTTCTGCTTTTCCACAACAGTTCTGAAGAGATCATTGGAGTCGGAGCAATTGAAATGGCAGTTGCTGCACGCGGAGCTTGAAAGCGACGAGGCCTGCCAAGGCTGCTCTACCCCATTTTTACATGTTTTTTTGCAAAGTTGCGCCTGCTCTGCGGTGCTTCATGTGGGTCCTAAAAGCAGGCGCAGGTGGATGGGTAATGATGGGTGTAGGTGCACAAACAAAGGCATTGTTTAACCACAGAGATCAGGACAGCATTTTTATTCATAAGACAGAAGGACCTGCCAGCTTGCAGGGCGCAGCAGCCCCCACGACCCTTCAGCCCCTGCACAAAGTGCAGACTTGGACTGTTGTTTGGCATGCTGTAAGTCTGCGCAAAAAGATCAGCTCAGCGGGCCCAGCCAACTTTGAATCGCATCCAGCAGCTACCCCCTTCATATTTGGCACGAATTTTTTTCCGCGGCTCACAAGCTGTGTGGAGGACCCATACAACATTCTGCAGCATGTACCCCCAGGACTGGTAGGCCCTGTGAGCCTCAGCTTTCCAGATTTGGACATCGAATTTACGAGTACAGTTATATTCCGTTGAGATGTAGGGCTGCGCAAACGGAAACGAGATGAAGCGAGGGAGGACCAAATTGCTCACAGAGACATGGATCTTTTCTGGAAGCACCTTTGCCGTTGGTGGACTGAGAAGATCACTTTGTGCTGGATTTGGCTTCAGGCCTATATGTGGTATAATCACTGAGAGATCTTGAGGGTACTGTTCTTTAAACATCAAAATATTATTTTGGAGCTTGCCATGCCATGCAGTTACTGACCCGGGCCGTCATTTCATCATTCAAGGTAGGATTCTTTGTTTCACTGGGTGCATTGGTTTGTGCCATGATGCAGAATGAAGGGAATACATAAATAAAGGGCAGCAATTTTCATTCCAAATTGAACCATTGTTTTTCGCTTTGGGATTTGAAACACGATGAAACGCCCAAGAGGAGTTCTTCTCACAAGACCAGGAGTTCTTGTCGCTGCATCCAGTATGATCCCATGGCCAAACGTAGCCGAAGCCCTTCTTGCAACACGGCAGATCCATTTGCGATAGAGGTGCGCTAAATGATTTTGGGTGGGTTTCTTTTGTATTTGCGGGCGCGTGTGTGTTTGTGTGTTGGTTGGTTACTAAACTACCAATCAACGTTGTATAACGTTATATAGGGAATCGGGAATATAAGCAATAGCAATTTGCCCACAAGTACAACAACCGTGGTGTTCAAGAAAACAGGAAGAGTCTTTCAGATGTCACTATATAAGTATCAATAATTTACATGGTCTCAGTGTCAAAAGGCCAACCCTCCAGCTTGTTTCTGTTGCGGCATCATTGATGCATCATCATTCTCGCGCCAGGAAGTGGCACCAACTCCAAGCATCGGGACAGAAAACGGCCTGTTGGGGCAGATCGGGGTGATCACAGGAATGGGAGGCACCTTTTGAAAGGAAATCATGGTACCATTGTCATTGTCATCATTGTTTCTCATGTTTCTTCGGGTGCAGTCTTTTTGGTGGAGCTTCAATTGGAAAATGGCAAGCTACCAGCATTTGTTCTCCGAGAGAAAGACATATTAATGTACAGTATTCAGTATATTAATAATCAATAAGATAGTGGTTCCATGTCAATAGCATATCAAGAGCATATTGAATGGTGATATGTTGGGGTTTGTAATGGATTTGGCTGGATTTTTGATGGCTTGTCGGCTCAAGACCCACGGAATGAAGCACCGTTGCTGCGTTGCCTGGCATCAAGTGAGTGGACTACATGTCTCTGATGATCTCTAATGGTATCCAACGTTAGATGTAGATAGACCTGTGGCATCCTGCGGCCAAGTGCTTGGTTTGCAACAGCTGACGATTTTGTCATATTCTGTAGTCCTGAAATTCAGCGATTTTGCAATGCCATTGGTAGTACATTTGGTGTCAACACAGCCCAGTGCCCAGCAGATCCCAGCAGGCTTGCTTGTTGACCAGTGGCCTCTTTGCCAGTGGCATCTTCTCTCGACGAACTTTGACGATGGCCAGTGGCTATGCAGGGCTCGCCCCAGTGCGTCCTGCACGCGATCCCAACGGCAATGGACCCTTCGATTGTCATGGCGTCTTGGCACCTGATCCAGCCTGATGCTGTGGTTTTTTAGGGCGGGTCGGAAATGCCAAGCGGATCCAAGTGAAAGAAATGTCAAAATAGCCTGAAGGACAGAGAGCTGGGTCCAAGCAATTGCCTCTTGAATCTTTGCGATTGGTTTTTAACCAAGATGAGTATGGTTGAGTTGAGTTCAAGAACATGCTTTTACATTTTTCAGCGCCTCTCTTTCGGGCTTGCTGTAGCTGCACTACATTGCAGTACCCCAAAGTGGAGGCAGCCCCAACTGGGTCAAGTATCAGTATGCGGCTCGACTCATTACGATGGAAATGCATGTCATGTAGTACACTGGACCAATTCACCAAGATGTATTTTAAAATTTTATATAATTATACACACACCTTTTGTAAGCAGTTGCACCATAAGGATCCATCAGGCTCTGTGCCGAAGCTATCTCCAGAGTCCCGCAATCATGATCAATCATCCAATCTCACATAATTTCACCATGTTTCATATCACATCAATTCACATCATATCACCATACTTCCCCACGTTCACCGCACATGTAACCCAGAAACGGTTCGGCCAGCTGAGTTTCTGCCGAGGTCAGGGCTCCAAGGTGACGGGTAGCTTTTGCCACGAGGAATGCGAAGCACGACATCTGGATCCCGTGGAGCGAACGCGCTGGGATGAGGCAGCTGGTTTCCACTATCCGGCCAAGCCCTTGGTGGTGATCACAGAGACCTGGTGGATGTTGATGGATGTTGATGGGCGGGGCCATGGGGGCCATGGGGAGCTTGATTTGAGTTGTTTGTTGATGTTGATGTTTGTTGGTGATTTTTTTTGTCCAAGTGATCCAACTGCACAAGCGGTGCTTCAGTAGAAGATGAAATCATGCGATCTCGGGGATATGGCATGATCGTGCAAGATCCATGAAGGCTGTAGCCACTGTTGTGAAAGATCGTTTCAGGGGTGTGCAGGGGTCTTTGGGATTTTCAGAGGTATCAAACAGAGTCGCATAGGACGTGGGTCAACTATGGTCAACTCAAAGCCAGGTAAACTAAAGGTACAGCTAGCCTATGTAGCTAGCCTATGTAGCTAGCCTTCTGGTGATATCAAATGATGGTAGAGGTGAAACCCTTCCAGCTGAGGCCAGCAGGGACATGAGTCGCACTGCATCCACCTGGGCCTTCAACGCAGTTCGTTTGCTGTTTCGACAAGCCAAGGACATCACCGTGAGGCAAAATCATGGGCCACGAGAACTATCGAGAACTGCTAGAAGCCCCACTAACTCCAGCCATTGTGTGGTCAGTTGCCATTGAGTTTTCAGGGGAATTCATACAGTGTGTTGCCTTCTGGGAATTTTGAAGGATGGCTGGACTTGGTTACTGGTAGATCGAAGTTGCTCCTGTAGCTTGCAAGATGGTAAGGACAGTATATACATATATCACGCACACATACATATATATATATATATGATTATATATATATATATATATGATATATATGATTATATTATATATGTTATATTATATTATATTATATCATATCATATTATATTATATTATATTGTATTATATTGTATTATATTGTATTGTATAAAACTATAATATATTATATTATATATTATATTATATTATGTTATATTATATTGTGTTTTATTATCTATACATATATATATATATATATCATTGCAAGGTTGTTGTCTTTATGTCAGGAAAAGTTAAAAGATTATATGGGAATGATGGTATATCATATATATATATGTGGTAATGATTGATTCTACGACAATACCACCTGTGTCTTTGGTAGATATGTTTAGATATTAGCCTTGCGGTCATAGATAGACCACTAAAATAATAAATGGCCAAGTAGGCCAATAATTTAATTCAATGAATGGATGAATGTCACGACATGACATGACATGAAACGAAATGGGTGAAAGAAAAACAATAATATATATAAAAAAAATAAAAGCTACATGATTGGAAAAGTACGTGACCGGGATACAGAGAGGAACGGAGACAATGCAATGTGTATACATGTATATATAATTATATATATACAGGTGTGAAATATATATTGTTTATTCATTCGTCCTATTTATCCACATTTGCACGTGCATTAGACGCCTTCGCATATTGTGTGTGTGGTGCAGATGAATGCACATTCTTATATTGATTCACATACGCAACGATGTTTCAAAAGGGGCATGTTTTGCATTGATCCACTGATCCCATCAGCTCTTGCAGGAGGCTTGCGACTCATACTGGATACGACAGCGACTCAGCTGAGAGAGGCTTCGTTTGCTCCTTTCATATACCGCAGTGGCTGAGTATCTTGAGCAAGTACTGCCACCCTTGGGCGTAATATGGCGTAATTTCGCGTGCTAGTGGTTTTGTGATGATACCAATTGACCGTAGAACCTCGGGGAAACAACCACCAACCTTGCCTGGGGATGCCTGGGGATGCCTGGGGCCCATGTTTCAGGTTGAGCCGTGGCAAGTTGGAGAAGCGTTTGGAGACTGGCGCACATGTGGTGGTGAAGACGCATGAATGGACAGGGCTGATCTCCCCCAAAACCTTCGATGATGCCAAAGAGCTCTTTAGTGGCTCGGAAATTTCATGGGATTTCAAGGAGGTAATGCAAATGATAATATAGTTAATATAGTGTATTGTAACGTTATAATTAGTATGTGCATGCTTTGCACAAACTTATGAGTTGGATAGATTGATTGACATATATATATATATAAGTGCCACATGGAGTAGCTTCACAATGTGTTTCTGGCATAGAAAATTCCAGCACTTTTTCTCACCTTCGATTTTCGATGCTGACATAGTCTTGAGTGTTAGAAACTCAGGTCACGTGGTAGTGAGCGTGAGGGAGAACTTTGATGCTGACCCTGCCTGGATGAAGCTCGGAGCGTGAAAGGATGTCCAGGATGTGGTGTAAAGAAGGGATAGAAGGGCTATAGAAAGCTGATTCAGATCTGTTGATATTGTGTCTTTGTTTGGGCAGCTGCATCGAAGGAACTCTACAAGGCGGTTTGATTTGTTATTTGATTGGGCCCTGACGAGGCGGTTTTATGGATCATTCTGTTACATTTTATGTAGCTTTCTGTGGCTCTGAATTGGTTTCTTACCTTCTACTGCTACTTGTCTATGCAAAGACTGGACAGTTTTAGTTTCAGAGGTTGGGTTGTTTGCCTCTTCTTGCAAAATTTGTTTGAAAAGTGGCAATGCCAAAAGAAATTGATCAGGGAGATGGGGAAGGAGTGTCCAACTCGGGGCCTGCTTCATGGCATGGCCATGCATGGCTGAGGAATGTCGCCACACATTTGATTCACTTTGAAGAGTTGGTGGCGTATGACAAGGCTCCTTGACACAGGGGTGGCTCAACAGCCAAGATGCGGGAATTTGGAAGTAGAGTTTGCAGTGAGATAGTTGAAGTCCGCAGCGTTTCAGGATGCTCAATTAGGTTTCCGATGTTTTCTTGTTTTAAGTGAGCCACTTGCGTTGGTCACTTTCAGATTAATTTCAACAGACAGGGAGACCACACAGAAACCTTCTGCACAAGATGTGGCTGCGATCAGCAGAGGCCAACCCTGGAGATGTGAGTAAGATTGGTGCGCTGTCTGTGCTCCGAAAACTGGCAGATCACTTGGGATTGACGTCTCTCACCGACCACGACCTCAAGGTAACTTGTGGCACTAATGGTTTGGTTCATGTATGGCTTTGGTGGGTACTGGTATGTTGCAGTCGTTCCGTAATGGGTGCCATGGGAACTGCTTGAGAATCGCTCGATGCCAAGGTGGTGGATTATGAACTGATGGCCCTGCCGATTCCCTCGTGGGGGTGCGATCAGGCCGTTTGGACAGTGCACTTTTTGAAGTGTCCTTGGGTTGGACCCATGGCAACCTCCATGTCTCATCATGTCTCTCAGGCACTAGGTCACTAGGATCAAACCTGTTTTGTCGTTTCCCTTTCGTTCTTGCCACTGCTGATGGGCTGAACTTGTTTCCTACTCCAGATCAACATTAGACATTCATCAACTATGGGACGGCGTCAGATTCTTTGCCTCAAAACCCCAGGGTTTCCACATATATTTCCACATATAATTCAGTTTTCCACAATATGACCAGAATCAACTTTCAAATATTCCCACTACCTGTCATACATTTCCATATGGTTTCCATTCTTGCGCCGGCAGCCAGGTGACAAAGCACTGGCCTTTCCACAAGCGCAAGGGAGGCCGTCCCATGCCACCTGACCCACGCCTGGAGTGAGCTTAGTATGCTCCGATCCGGCAACGGTGCAATGTTTGTCACATGTTGTCACCAGGGTCACCGTAGCCACCAAAAAAAGCTGAGTTTCCAGATTTATAGGGATAGGATGGGATAGGCGGAAAGAAACTAGTTGAATCATGTTGAATCCAGTGGGCTGGTGGTACAGCCGATATGTGCTGCATGGAATGATTTCTGCTGCAAGATGCTGCATGTGAGACTTCGCCCCATGTCGGGCGTGGTAGGGTTCACATGGAACAGCGACCAAAGTGCTTGATGCATGCACAACAGTTGCACGCCAAAGAAGAGTTGTCGCTGTGTTGTGACCCGGACTTTTAAAATAGTGTTCCCAACCCACAGACATCCACAGACATACAGTGAGATACAGGAACGCTGGTTGGTGGTTTCAAGTATTGTTCAGTTCCATCCCTACCTGGGATGATGATCATCCACCATTGATGTTTAGGGGTGTCTCAACCATCAATCGGATTGCATTTAAGGTTCAAAAAGAGCGCAATGCGCATGGCTCGCAGCAGTATGTCCCTTGAACAGCTGTGGTAACATGGTTACATGCCAGTGGTCCAATCGTAGGAGCCTTTGTGGTCACCATGTTTTGGTACCCTTGGACCCAGGCGGGAGTCTCGGGGAAATGTCTTGAGAAGCGTTGCTATCAGGGCCGTAGAGCCTCGTCCGGTGGTGATACTCACTAGGTAAGGACAAGTGATGTGAAGCCAGAACTTCCTTTAGTCAGTTTATACACCGTATGATAGGCGAAAGAAACTATGAGTATGCTGGAGGTTGGGAGCAAGCTGCGCCCAGTATTTTGTACATGAGATATGCGTGATTCGTGATGTACATTTCTTGAGCATGTTTGATGTGTAAGCATATAAATCTCCAATGTTTGTTTCAATATTCCACAATTGTGAGGCATGTGAAGTTCTAAGGACGCTCCTGACCTTTCATTTGCAGGTTCAGAGCTGGACTGCATACGACGACAAAGGTGGACCAGCAGGGAATTATGGAGGGACACATGGGCACATTGCATGCATCGTCATAATTGTCTTATGTGCTTGGGCTTTGGATGCTCTACTAAGATGTATTTTTGGGGCTGCCACGGCAACTGTGCTGTTCTCAAACATGATGGCAGTGTACTTGTCCTTTTGCAACTTTCATGAATTATGAGTAATGGCCATTTATGTAGTGCAGGGACATATAGGAACAGTGCGGACATGCTTTGCAGAGAAGATGAGAGAAAGACAGGGTTCATGGGAGAGTTTGACATGGTAAGGCAGAGTATGGCCACGTATTTTCCACCCCAAACCCCCAACCTTTGTCCATACCGCCAAGCGCCGTAGAGTTGGCTGCGCCCAGGTGTTTTGGAAGCGAGGTTGAGTCACCCTTGAGCAAGTGGATTTTTTCCTTGGAGGAGGCCCAACAGCAGGTTGTTCTCTGGGATATCCCAACCTACACCTGCCTGACTTTGTTGAGCAGATGCTCCTCATGAATTAATTGGCCTTGCTATCATCAAGCTTCGGTTCTGGATCTCTTGCTATCAAATCTTGACTTTTCTCATTTGTTGCAAGTCTGACTTTCTTCTTCCCGCCGGGCGAATATTATTCCTATCCTTCGTTTCTTCTGGCAGGCTCTTTTTTTGCAGTCAGGGGCCCTCAGAAATCGATTGTGTCAGCAGGAAGGTTTTGCATCATTAAAAAAGACACAAGTAGATGACAGGGAATTGATACTTGACATTACTTGACACTGTTTGCCCGGCTGTTTTGGCGACGAATTGCAAGTTTCGCAACATCCAACCGACTATCCACTTGCAATCCTCCAGTGCCACTCATTTTGACGATTTGAGAATCGGGTAGAGGTGGTGAGAAATTCAAGCTGTCATGGGAGTTTGGTGTGCGCCGGCGAGTAACCGTTTCCCAACATCTCCCAGGGTCAAGGGCTGATCTCCTTTCTAATTGAAAGGTCTGAACTATCCATTCTGTCGATATGCGATGCCAGTGGCATGGCCAGATGCCAAGCTGGAGAGCAGGAGGTGAAAATAGTGGTTGAAAGTCATTTGGTTCGCAAGAACCCTTTGGACATCTTTGGACATTGCATTTCACTTGAAGCCACCATGACAAGCCCATGATCTCCTGATTCCAAGATGATTCTCACCTTTGACTATCACAAGGGCTTGGATTGATCCATTGATCCATTCATCCCAAAAATGAAATCCATGAGAATCCCCCCAAAATGGATTGACATATCAACATATCAATGAATGAGTCACTCAATCAATCATCTCACACGCATGTATATACATATACGTACAAATATGTATATATATATACATACTATACATATGCGGATATATATATATATACATATATATACATACATATGCGTATAAATATATATATACACACATGTAATGTATATATATGTGTGTGTGTGTGCGTGTGCGTTTGTGTAAATAGAAGTTATATCTATATAATACACATCTACTGACTTGATTTCAGGATATCCATATATATCCATTAAACCTGTTTGTTCCTTGGTCTCAAGGCCCGGTCCTGTTCCGCTCCCCGCCGTCCCAGCACACGTGACGCCATGGCAGAGCTGGACGAGGAGGAGCTGGCCGTGGCGGCACCGGAGCCCGAGGAGGAGATCACCGATCTCAACGGCGCGGTGCGCGGCGTGACGCTTGGAGCATCCATGGGGGAGGGATATGGAGGGATGGACATCTTCGGAATGATGTTGAATGAAAATGGTGATTTAATGGTGGTTTAATGGGATTTAATGGTGATTATAGGGGTTCAATAAACCAAAAAACAGGGATGTGAGTGGATATACCTTCTCTGGTAATTTAACGTAGCTATGGAAAGATCCACCATTTTTGATGGGAAAACTCACTATTTCTATGGCCATTTTCAATAGCTATGTTAGTTTACCAGAGGGTATTCAATTATTCCAAAAAAAAAACATGTTCTGCTGTTTTGGACAGGCCGTCTGCGCAGGATGGAACCAAGAACAATGAGAGCTTTCAATAGATATATGCGTGATTTGAGATTGTTCCGGACGATACTGCAACCTTTAATTCGGAGGTCCTAGACTTTGGGCACGCGACGCAGCCCGGTCAGAAACGAAGTTGCGCGTGTATTCAGAATTTTTGGCCAGTTAAAATCAGCTTTTCAAACGCAGGTGAAATTATGGTGAAATGTTAGATGAGGAGTGCTACATTTTCAAAGGACTGGGGTTCTTCCAGGTCATCGCAATCCGCCAGGTTGAAGCGTGCCCTTCAGGTGGACGGCGTCATCCGAGGCCTCCATGAGGTGTCGAAATATGTCGAGGCCTGCAAGGCCCAGGTCGTCTTCCTGGCGGAGTCCTGTAGCTGGGCCATGGTTTTTGTTGGTGGAACCGACCGACTAAGGGAACTGCTGAAGTTGGACTATGGACTATGACTATGTACTGTATGTTGCTGATGGTTCGAGTTATCATGCATATAATATTATTATTATATATTATAATATCATATAATTCATATAATATCATGTTATATCATATAATGCCATAGAATGTCATATAATGGTATAGGGTATGAAAACGCTCTATATGGGTAATTAAGGCTCTCCCTTTAGATGATAATCCTTTACATCATCTACATCATCTCTATCATATCTACATCACATACATCCTCTACATCATTTGTATCAACTTCATCTACATCACATGCATTATCAACATCAGCCACAACAACTTTATCAACATCATCAGCATCAACTTCATCAACATCACATCCCCCTTCCCCCAAATAAATCCTAAAGGACTCCCAAGGCAAGAAACTAGTAAGAGCCATTACAGTTGAAAGCAGAATGTAAGGAAACAAGCCCTAAATGGCGCCTTTTTTTGGTACACACATCGCTTTAGAACGCGTAACCTCCCAAAGTGCTGCGCCTGTCAGTAGCCATGATGTCCTGTTTTTGGGCTGTGTTCTGAAGTGATGGCTGACATGGTGTTCTGAAGTGATGAAAAATGGCGGTGTTCCAAAGTGATGGTTTTCATCATGTCTTTTTCCTTCCTCGGTTTCGATGGAAAGTGGACTCTGCGAGCCATATCGCAGCAATATCGCAGCTTGGTAGCTCAGGCAACGAAGCAACATACAAAAAGTTGGTCCAAGGCCCCTTGATTCCTATTTGGTCAGCAGTCACTTTCTGTGTTTCAGTGGGGCGGTAGGAAGTATTCCTGGAAATCATCGTCTCAAGGTCGCCGATTTCCAGCAGCAGAGCTGAAGATGATGAGTCCATTGGAGTCACTGAGGTTTGTGCCTGGAGAAGAATGTTCCTGCCGCTGGGATTTGCACAGAATATCACACAATCTCACAGGGTGACCCCTGACATCCCCTGACCATCTTTTCCGTTCCTGTCCATTGTGCCCAGCTTTATCAGAGAATATCAGAGATCTGTAATGAGGCATAAAATAAAAAAGATTGTTCTGCAAGAGAGGACATATTTGACGCTTCAAATTTGGTATGATGTTTTTATGTCTTCAACCACCACACTGCATCCTGCTCTGATTTACCACCCTAGTACTCGATGGATCTTTGGTTCAACTTGCGCATGCTAAGGTGGTTGACGTGCCTGACAACAAGAGCTTGGGTGAATGGGCTGGCCTTTGCAAGATCGATGCTCGTCAGACTGGTCTGCCTGGAAACATTTTGGCTGCAGCAGGCCTGAGTTGGAAAGTGGCCTTCACCAACAGGGTCACCACCAGACCATTCTCAAAGGTTTAGCTTTCACATCCTCAACCAGTTCCCCCCATCAGTTTCCCATGTTTCCGATGGACGTTGCCGAGGACAAGGATGGACTTCCCAGAAAGGTCGTGGGCACCAGCGTCGTGGCCGTGGTGGACTTTGGAGAGGAAGGTGGGCAGTTCGTCTGTGTGCTGTGTGCACCATGGCGGAATGCAGTTGCATCTTGGAAGATTTGGAAGGCTTCACATGTCATGGCTTCACTAAATGCCTTAAATGCTGGAGGTGAGGCCTACAACTTTCTGATGAAGCATTTGGCGGGCAAGTAAGAGGGTCTTGTCAGCTGCGAACGGCTGCGGATGCGGAAAAAGTACAGCGGAGCGCTTGACTGGATTTGACTGGCCATTGCTCTCCGGTCTCTAAAGAAAACCACTCACCAGATGCATTGCAAGGCTTGTCAGAAAATGAGAAAGACGATGGACACCAACCTTGCATGCATCGTTTGTAGTTGTTTCATTCATTATGAGGCACGTCCGTGATCGTCAACGTGTGAAATATGTTGAAGGACTGCCGCGAGTTGATGCTCTCAGGTCCTTTCCGTTCAGGATTTCTTTGGTCAATGCTGCGCGGTGGCACAAGCCTTAGGGCCTTAGGGCGCCTTAGGGATCTTAGGGGCTGATCTCCCATGATCTTGCAGTCACATGAGTAGCCCTGTTTGCACTTGTTTATTCTTTGTAACTCTTCGGTACTCTTTGTATTTCCCACTGCCTTGCTTCAGGTGCCACGATTTTCATGGCGATTTGCTGCCTACCGCCACTATCGACTGGCTGGTTGGGTTGTGCTGACCTGAGAAGCATGTCAACCTATGATCCCTGTCAGTTGGACCGCAGTTGGCCTTCATGAACTGCGAAAGTCAGCAGGGCACCGCTACTGGAAGTCGCATTCAAGCATTCTCTGTGTTTCTTTATATGTTTCCATTATTTTCCCTCATTTTAGATAGCGCATTGCGAACCCATGCTGGTTGCTGAGTCTTTTATTCTTTTCATTCTATTGCTGAAAATTCTGAGCTGTGTCAACAGAACTGACACTTTAAGTTGCAGCTTGGAAACTGGTCAATCTCCTGCAAGAGTTCAACTAAACATGTTCAGGACATGATCGTCTTTGCGCTTCGATCATTGGAAGTTCGCTTACCACCTTACCCCAAACACCTCCCACTGTGGCGCGTTTCTTATGCGAGGTGCGTCCGGATAGCTTGAAATTTGGGGCAGATTTTCTGCTCTATGATGGGGCACCCAGCGAGGCGTGGCAAGATCGAATTTCGTGACCTGGGTGATTTGAGTTGATGCATTACTGAGAACTGGGGACATTCAACTGTCACATTTTATGCATGGATAGCACTCGAATGCACTGGATGACTTTTTGCAAAATGTGGATATTATGGATCAGTAATGATCAGCATGGATCAGTCCAAAAGTGGCTCGAGTGAGGACATACTGTACTTATTTTCTTTGTAGCAGATTTGGGAGAGTCCTAAGTTGAGGTAGTCAATTTGGCGGCCTTAGGCATGAAACCCGAAGTGCACCTGGGATGTCCAGGTGCATGCCCGCTATGCCGTCCTCCTCGGGGATCAGCAGCTGCTGTGGAAGGCCATGACTATCCACGGCCGAAAAAAGTCACAGCACTGCTGCAGCGGCCAGGAGGCCATCATGGCCAGTCGTTTGGCGCAACTTGTGGCGAAGGAACTCCTGTTGGGACCTGATTCTGGGACCTTGGGAGAAAATGATGGGATGTGATGGCATGGCCATGGTATGGTTTCCTGAATTCATAGGAGCTAAAATCGACATGAATCGAAGCACTGGACAGGACCAATATCAGCAAAAAGATGCAAAAAGAAGTATATAGTGACCCGATCCATGAGTTTAAGTTTACCATGGCTCAATGTTGGGCCTCAACGTTTCATTCATTGGGCTCAAGGGCAGAGAAGAACTGTCTTGTGATGACGCCATGGCCGCCACATCACAGAAGCACAGGAGCAAGAAGTCACTGGGCCAAAGACAGCTCAGTGATGCTCAAACTCTCTCTGGTTGGGATCGTTGGCACTTGCCATCGGTGCAAGAGATTTCTTTCTCGACCACACCACTGGCTGTTCATGTTGAACTGCAGAAATCAGCTGAAGTCTACCTTCAAGAGGCAGATGCTATGCGATTCAGCTTTCCTGAACTCGTTTGGTCACGAAATGGGAAGCCAGACAAGGTTTCCTTGGGCCCCCGGAACCAACAAGAAGACTGGCAACGCTTTCGGCCAATTTGCCCTGCAATTATGGAGGCAGTTGATCAACTGCTGCGCTCATTTGCCGACCAACGAGTAGAAGTCACCTTTGGAGATGTTCTGGACTATGGACCTGGCCATTTGCTGGGCTGGCACCAGGACAACATGGATTTGAAACGTCACTTGTTCACTGTAGTATTAACACTGGCATCAGATGGTGATGGTCGCTGTGAGTGGAGGCGTATTGCTCATGATGGTAAGGATCTTGAAGAGCTGGTTGCATCTACAATGCCTTCCTTTGGTAACCTTGCCATTCATGGTCTAACATGCAACAACGAACTGGCACACCGTGTCTTTTGGGACCAAGGTCGGCGTGTGGCGCTAGTTCTGTTTTGCCGCTCCGCAGAAGCGGAGGCGGTGCTCAACAAGGAAGGGACGAAAAGTTGTCTCTCCATGAGATATTGGTGGACGAAAGACTACGAGAGTGTGAAATAAAAAAAAGGCTGCGAAGAAGGCAGACATGTGATGCAACGTCACGCGTTTGTATGATGTGAAAATGTTCTCAGTTACAGTGCTCCTCTTTTTGCGTTTTTCCTGGAGAGTTATTGGATGGTTTGGCACCGAATAGCAATGGTTGGGCAGTGTTTTAGCCCTATGAGCCACTATGAGTTGCTGACTAAGGGTAGTGTTCCAACCAGAAGAGGGCGAGACCACCTTGGAAAGCACTTGCAGTCGAAGGATTTTGGCGCTGACTGTGAGGCACTGGCTAAGCCGGCTACGGGAGTTATGACTCAGCTCAAGGGAAGGGTCATGTTTTGTTTGCCGCATGCTATTTCTTTGTGGGAAAAAACATAATGCGTACTGTTTGGCAACATGGCGGGTGGTCAGTGCTTGATTGAGATTTGCACCTCAGACTTGACCCCTGAATGCCTTGATCAGCGGCGATATTCTTCAGAAGCGTAAGAAGACGAATGTCCATTCTTTCTCCTGTGCCTGGCTCGCTTATCCACACCTGAAACTGCGTGCTGTAGATCTAGATGATGATGATGATGATGATGATGATGATGATGATGATGGGAAAATCGAGGCTGCATTCTTCGCTGAAACCTGCGCACAACTCGCAACGCTTGGATACCTGTAAATGAACTAGATGCAACCTAAGCAAAATGCATTTCGGACAATGACTGCCTGCGGAGTGCCCCATCAAACGAGCCATGTAGAGGCCCTGGCAGCATCATTTGGGCAGCTAACGGCAGCATGGACACTGAGCAGGAAGTCAGCGGACTTGCAGATGCGAAGGCCAGAGATGCCACAAGTGTCCATATTCTTGGGGTATTTTGGGGTAAGAAACCTGAACATTTTATTGCCCCAGCCATTTATCAGTATCGGCTTCTGCCCGGAGCGCAGGCAGGCCATCCAAAGCTTCGGCCAAAAGGTAGACAGAGGCGATCAGGGTAATTGATTCATATTGATTCTATTCATCTGGCAATATCCGGCATATTTGGCCCACCATCTGAGTCACCACTAGTGGCTGGACAGGCCCAGTGCTGTGTCCTTGGGAAGTGGTGATCCCCCCGCAGCGCTCTGCAGTCTGCGCCATGGCAATGAGTTGATCGGTGGAACCGATGCCGCTGTAGTCACTGTAGTCACTGTGGTCTTTGGCGCTATGGAAAATCATGGGCCCGGTTTTTCCATACCTAAATGATCAGTACCCTCTGGTAAACTAACATACCTATGATTACCTATGGAAAATCACAATTTTTAATGGGAAAATCCACCATTAATGGCCATTTTCAATAGCTACGTTAAATTCCCAGAGGGTATGTTGAATTGCCTGAGGGTGTGGTTCAAGTTTCGTCCACTTGCTGCTTGCAATTGCTTTTGCTGCAAGTGCTATAGATGGCATTAGATGGCAGTCGGCCTGATGACCAAAATTGTGGAGCATTTTCTTGAATCAGCGTTGGTCCATGTATTGGTGCTCCATATTGATTTGCTGTTCCTGAAGCCATGGACATGCATGTCATGACTCATTGTTGTTGTTTTTCTTGATGTGTTCTATTGGATGCTATTACGGCTGAATTGTTCCTGAGCCATGGCACAAGTGACAAGCCTCTTGGTGCACTTGTGACAGGCTTTGTAAGGGAGCTGATATCACCCGCAGTGGCTCAATACGGGCCCGGCTTGAGCTTGGCGGAGTCATTGAAGCTAACGAATGGCCACTGACAGCATGGAAGCATATGGAAGCCATCCCAGTCAGCCCCTCATACAGCTCCAGAATCCAGCATCACCAATGGTAGGATGCATTGACTCGGCCGATCATCACGCACTGCATGCCATGACCTTTGCAAGAAGCCCCCATGGCGCCAACAACCGCGCGCTTGGGATCCTTGAGGCGTCGGGGGTTGATTTGGGATCAGGCCATCACTTGCGTATAGCAGACTGACGATGTCAGATATCAATAGATATCAAATAGCAAGTATCCTGGAAAGAAATCCAGATGCTTCTGGACGAGCCAAGACTTGGGAGCCCATTAAAGACTATCTTCAGGCTAGATGTACCACAGGCCGCTGGAGGCTGCATTTTTACACACTCCCAAGTTGCATCAAGTTGCATTCTGTCACTGCTGAAGAGGTTGAACTTCTCCAACAGTCGGCTGTCCTTGCCGAAGCTCTTAGATGCCTTAGAGGGGTAGCAATCTCAGAATCGGGGAAGTGGTGGTCCTCATGGCCAAGCACCTGTGGCTACTACTTGGCTTGTTTTTGGCGTGTTAGTATCCTTGCAAGTGGCAGGAGATGACATTAGTGTACATTCGTGATGATAAGTTCTATAGATTTCTATAGTGTGTCTAAGCCTCCCATTGCTTTGCTAAACTAACCACGACCGACATGTGGCCCCAAGGTGGCCCAGCAGCATCCCACCTGTTGATCCCAGGTTACCCTACGAACGGATAGATGAGCTGAATGCTTCTTGACTTCATTACGGCAGTCTTTACCCGGGGCCACTGGGTCAACTAGTTGCCGGGGTCAGTTGCCTGAAACGGAGGAAACTAGCAAGGTGCTCCAAGCAGCCGTTGGTGAAGGCGGAAAAGCAGTGCTCATTGGCTATGGTTTTTATATGTAGTCAAAACTGGGGTGGATTGCCCCTATTGGATCCTATTGGGGGATGGTCATGAATTTGTCAATCCTTTGATAGGGCTTGAAATACCCATTCTAATCTATTCTATGGATTCACCAGAAGAGGTGAATGACCATAACCCACGTTGTATACCATGTTGTTTTCATGTGACCTCAGTCTCGGACAGTCTCAGTATGTATCTAGGATAAGGCCGTAGACCTAGAGGAAAATCCAGCGCGCCCACAGGCTTCACAGAATGATCTCGGTGATCGATCGCAGCTGCCTCAGCGCATCCCAAAATGGGCCAAACCCCAACACATTCTCGAATCATGGGCTCGGCCAAAATGCTTGGCAGTACCAGCCTGTGTCTGCTGGACAGCAAGAAAGATGATGAGGCTGCTGTGCCTGTGTATGCCTAGGAACATGAACGTTATTATCTCACCCCACACCACCCCAGCAGTAATACAAATGTTACGAAATCTCACTGCCGCAAGTGAGTGTGGTTTTTAATGTATGATAAGAGTCTTACTGCCGCAAGTGATGGAGTCTTACTGCCGCAAGTGAGTGGAAAATCCCAAAATTCATTGCAAACCAGCAGTTTGGATCCTACGCTTTTGAAAAAAAACATGCTTTCAGTCACGCTTTGAGCTAATGATTGAAACGGTAGCGGCATTTTGCCTGGCTTAGCACTTTTGGCTTTTCTCGAAACCCCGAGTTGGTCTCAATGGACATGTTTTTGTTCAATCATTCATTCGAAAGCAAGACAAGAGAGATGGTCTTCAAAGTTTTGCAAGTCACATTGATTGAATCTGATGCGTGCAGCTTGTTCACTCCTTAGAGTATGTAGTTGTTGTCATTAGTTTACCTTACACAAGTGACAGTGACCCTGTAATGCCACCATGAGAGCAAAGCAACGGAAACGAGGCAAGCGACGTCTATATGTGCTGTTCGTATGTTTATGCTTCCATGTGCTTGTTAGACAGCTGCTAACAAGAAATTCACCTTGACAGGCTGGGCCATTTTGGCTACAGCGTGGCTTGTCTCCAGGCTTGTTGCCTCACCCTTAGTTGGCAGATCCCAAAGTGGAGTTGCAACTTACTTCTTTTTGAGAGCCTGTTGCCAATCGAATTGGGTCCCGCATTTGTGCCTTAAGGTGAGCCCATGCAGATCTTTCTGTTCGCAAAAGCCTAGTCAGCGACACGGTTTGGGACGGCTTGCAGCACCAAACAAGGACCATACAAAGGGAAGAACCGTTGCACCCACCTCACAGACGTCTTGCGTTTTGTGCACGTCAGGCAAACTTAAAGGTTTGACTTTTAGAGCAATCGTATGTTGTTTCCATTTGGTTCGGTGCAGGACCCACAAGGAATCAAGCCAGTTGAGGAGATGGGCTGGTTGACGTCCCCAAAAATGCGCTGACTTGAAGTGCTCCTTCCGAAATGCGACCCCAAAACATAGCGGGCAATAATTCCTATGTTCCCATTCAGCTCTGCTTGGTGACCTTCCGACGAATGAACTTTTGCCATGGAATTTGTAACAGACAACTGAGTCAGAGTGCTTTCATAGCGCCTTTTTTTCAGCCCGCAGGAATCGGCAAGAGATGAGGCACACGGCTGTTAGCCAATTGAATTCCCGTTTTTTCGCAAAAGACACCTTCACTTTGTCCAATTGTTGAAAGCCGTTGCTTCACGTTTCGTCTTCAAAGCCTAAACCTCTTCTTTCAAACAACTTTGCTCTTGCTTCGAAGATTCCCTGCGACATGTCACACATGTGACGTGATTGCTCTAAACCTGTCATCTAGTGTCCAGTTTTGTTTCTTCAAACCGAAAGAAACAGAAGAAAGACAGGGAAGTCATCAGAGTATCAGAGTTATGTGTTGTTTGCAACAGACTGCGCTCAGACTGCACATGAAGCCAAGAACATCAATTCTATTTGAAGAGACGTTCTAGTTAGTCTTCATCCCTTATGTTCTCATTTCCCGGTTTGTCTTCATATTTAGTTGTTGTTCCGCAAAAACTGGCTCCGCTATGAGCACCTGTGACAGGTTGATGCCTTGACTTCGGCACAACGTCAGCTGCAGCTTGCTTTGGACCAGCAAGAAACCGCACAAGCGCAAGTAAACAGTGCGCAAGTGCAGGTAAATATGGCTGTGGAGGACTTGCAAACAGCCAAAGAAACAGGAGATGAGGAGAAGGTCGAAAGGGCAAAGAAGGAGGTGGAAAAGGCGGAGGAGAAGGTGGAAAAGGCGGAGGAGAAGGTGGAAAAGGCAAAGAAGGAAGTGAATGAGGCGGAGGAGAAGGTGAAAGCCCAGCAGGAGAAGGCCATTCACTGCACAGCTTCAGTGTGGTCACAGTTCTCCCGAAAGATGCAAAAATAGATGAAAGCTACTTCACATATCTTCACATTCTATGGTTCGAAGTCAGTTCTGTTTTGAGTGAACCCTCAGTATGCCTCCAAAAGATGAATGCATCCCAAATCACACGGTAAACAAAAGGATGGTACGCAGGACTGAAAGAACCAGAGAGGCAATAACATCTTAACAGACTTAAGACGACATCTTAACACCCTCTTGCTCCAGGTGCCAGGCTTGGAGGAGAAGGAGGAATCCCTAACCTTACTTGAAAAGTTTGCCGAAGAGTTGGGTGATCTTGAAGAGCGCATCTTGAACAGCCGCATCAACAACATAGAAGAGAGGC
>Ga0126342_10004102_pt1 | contig 24604 bp, 30 predicted proteins | sample Cyp1metagenome_FD_92528 | JGI IMG/M metagenome (GOLD analysis project Ga0126342, IMG submission 92528) | Coral microbial communities from Lord Howe Island, Old Settlement Bay, Australia - Cyphastrea 1 metagenome | ecosystem: Host-associated > Invertebrates > Cnidaria > Coral ...
ATATATATATATAATGGATTATAATGGAATATTCATGGTATATTGATGGGTTTACCCTCTGGTAAACGAACAGCTTGCGAAGTGGACAACCACATTTAACTAATAGGACCATCTGCATTCCGTAGCTATGTGTTATTACAGAACAGTATGCATATATATATATATATCTATACGTGCATGTGTGTGTATATGTAGATAGAGATGGACGGATACACGTATACACGTATATACGTACATACATACATACATGCATGCATACATACATACATCCATACATACATAAATACATACATACATACATCCATACATACATACATGCATGCATACATACATACATACATCCATACATACATAAATACATACACACATACATCCATCCATACATACATCCATCCATACATAAATACATACATACATACATACGTACGTACGTACGTACGTACCTACATCCATCCATCCATCCATCCATCCATCCATCCATCCATACATACATACATACATCCATATATGTCTATATATGTCTACATATGTATATGGCTCACCCCCGAAATGGTCATTTACAAATCCCACTTAGCAACTGATGGGTGTGTCTGAAAATATGATGTATTCAGCAATTTAACTGGGAGAAATATGACGAATCAATGGATTCAGACATACCCTAGTTTCAGACAAACCTGTATAATATATATATATATATACACATATATATATATGCATACAATGGTCTACTTACATATCTATCTTATATCTACACAGATATTTCCCAAATGCCTATATCATCGTCTATGTGCTACAATGTGATAAGCTGCACATTCCCCTTTCCGTCTGTCAGCAGTGAGGCACGCACGGTCGCAGATCTCGGCTTTGTTGGCATCCTTTGTGATGCGTATCTTGACAGATGGGCTGACGGCATTAGATGAGCCATTAAAAATACCCTGGTTGATTGGTTACTATAAGGACTTATACTACCTAATTTACTGGGGATTATGATAACTCATAGCAAAACCAATCAACCATCTATATCCAATTCACATTGGTTTGTAATTAAGCCATTTCTTGCTGATCAAAAGCCAACTTTTTTTTCCGGCTTGTATTCTCATAGCCACAAGCGGGGACAACTTGTCATCTTACCTCTTTTATCTACCCAATTTACCCACCAAATGTATCAAGGATGTTGGGAAGAAATCGTTAGATTAGCGTTAGATGATCCCCCTGATATTTCCAGGATATTCCCATGGAATTCCACCATTCTTGTTGGTTAAAACCGTTCAACCCCAGCATTTTTTGGGGCTTCGGAAGCTGAGGCTTTGACATGGACCTTGTCACCAATGAGGAGGGCAATCAGATCCCAGAGGCCTGGATTGTTTGAAGAGATCAAAATCTTCCAGGCCTGGTTTCCTATGAAATTCTATCTGTTTAAGGGTATTTATAGACACATAAAATATGCCTGGTTTACCAATGGAATTGATGGAACATTTGGTTGGTAGAAACCGATGGTTTCCGATGAAATGGTATAGGTAGTAGTAAAAAACAATGGCATGACTTACTGATTTGGTCAGAGCACCCTACTTTGACCATTTGTGCGACGCCTGGCAGTGGTAACACCTCCCAAATCGAGTAGAATACCCACATCATATTAGTATATCGATGTGATATAATCTGATGTCCATATATATATATATATATATATGTATGTATGTATATATATATATATATAAATATCTCCAAGAGACTATTCCTCAGTGGGCCCCGCGTGAGGACCACGATGGCCCTTTCGTTTTCGACACGGCCAATAGCCTGAAGTTGGTGAATTTGCGGCCGAGAGCAGGTTGGGTTTCCCCATTTTTGGATGATTTTCGTTGATGTTCCCAGTAAGGAACAGTGATTCTCACCATCTTGGAGTACCACAAGGGTATCAATATCTATTTATCTATTTAATCCAATCTAAGGTAGTCTAGTCTAGTCGAATCCGATCTGACCTAATCTTCGTCTAGTCTTAATCCAATCTTAATCTTATCACTCATCTTAATCGATTCGTATTGATCTACCTATTGTAACCCACCAGTGCCTCCAGGCGACATGAGCTCCTCCGTGGCATCCGTCTCCGTCGCGGCCGCCTCGTTGGCCAGTCGCAGCACTTTGGCCGAAGATGAAAACTCAAGAAAAATGGTGATTCATGGGGATTCAAACAACACAAATGCTGGTTAATGGGATAGTTTGCGGGGATATGTATATATATAATACACATTACTAGCTTACTTGAATGAACCAGAAGGGGTACATTTTGTGGCTGCATCCCCAACTTTTAGTGGATTTAATGACAATAACATCACAAGCAACCATAGGGGTATAATTACCTCTAGATGCGGCCACTTCAAAATGGGTAACGTGATGATCAACCATTAGATTTTGGGGCCGTAATGATTACCGATGGCCTTTTAATTTTGTGGTTATAACAACCCATAGCGAGACTACCATGGTTGTGGCCATTCGTAAACACAAATGCACCCGCAAGAAGTAGGGTGAAATGAGATAAGTCACTCTCACTCTCAGCTTTTCAGCGTTTCTCACCATCACTAACAACCCCAGAAATCCTGAATGTTCTCACCATCAGCAGGTTGAAAGAGATAGTCATATCATGTTTGTCGAACATCAATGGTGATATCTCCACGGTTTCAGTGGCTAGAATGAGTCACTCTTGGAATGATATCCGCTAGTCTAACCCTAACTGGCAATGGAACATCACCCGTTTGTTCGCATATATAGACAAATTTCACATTCAGAATGTCTTTTTTTTGTTCCATTGCTGTGCTTGATTATTGGAGGACCAGAGGGTAAGTGGGTATGTAGCAAGTTTTTTTCATCAGCCAGTGCAACATTGAGGCTCTTTTTTTTTGGAAGATCTAAAACCACATGGCAATTGAAAATCCCCGCACTAAATGGAGTGTCTATAGCTGGGAAAACCATCTATAAATGATGAATTTTCCAGCGAGTCTTGCAGCTGTGGGTATGGGTCAAATTGGAAAGCCACGGGGAGCTCCACCAGAGACGCGGCATGACCAACAAGAACAAAGTGTTAAACAAGAATCATGGAACGATAAAGCAAATGATGTGGGTGTGTATCGGTATATCCAGGGTTGCAACTAACAAGACATATGGGGCAACTAGGACTGGATGGCATTGCACGCCCTGTCTGTAAGCGATAGGGGCATGGCATTGCAGGGATGATGAAATAGACGTGACAAGCTGCGCTTCGTCAATGGTCGATCTATTTTGGCGATTTGGGTGATTCTCAATATTTGGGTACCCCATCATACCCTAAACATGGATGATTTTCATACTAAATGCATAACCCAACAGCAGTGGTCCTGCATAGTCCATCCAGCTTCAGGTCAATCTGGGCCGTCGAGCTCTGGATCATGCCCTTTCAGCTGGATCCCAAGGGTATTTTTTTTTGCTCGTGGTGGAAGATGGAGAGATTGAACTTGGCCCGTGGTTGAGAATGGATCGCCATACCCTCTGGTAATCAGCCTCGCGGCTAGCTGGAAAATCCCCGCACTAACTGGAGGTTTTAAAGGGAAAATAATATGTAAATGGGGGATTTTCCATTGCCACAAGTTGATTGCCCGAGGGTAACTCAAGAAGATAAGGCAAGTTTTTTCCCCAACAGCGTAAGCTAATGGGGTCTTCAGCCCAGAATAGCTGCGGTGTGCACTGGTGCAGGCAGCGGGACAGGTTCAACGAGGTTCCGGAGAAGGTTCCGAAGGTTCCAGAGAAGGTCTGGAGGGCTTTGGTGCAGAGCCAGGTCACGTTCAAAAAGGTTCCGGAGAAGGTTCCGGAGAAGGTTTGGGAGGCTTTGGTGCAGAGCCAGGTCAGGTTCAACAGGGTTCCGGAGAAGGTTGGTTCCAGGAAGCCTTGGTGCAAAGCCAAGTCTAAGTTCCCGAGAAGGTTCCGGAGAAGGAGAAGGTCGGGGAGGCTTTGGTGCAGAGCCAGGTGAGGGTTCAACAGGGTTCCGGAGAAGGTTTCGGAGAAGGTCCGGAGAAGGTTCCGGAGAAGGTCTGGGAGGCTTCGGTGCAGAGCCAGGTCAGGTTCAACAGGGTTCCGGAGAAGGTCTGGGAGGCTTGGGTGCAGAGCCAGGTCAGGTTCAACAGGATTTGCGGCGATTTAATTCACGGAAGCCCAGCAGGGGTGTTTCCAGCGCTTGGCTTGGCATCACGCTTCAGAAAGACTTGTAAAAATAAAACATTGCGGCTGTTTCTTTCCCCCCAAAGAGGGGGTGCCCCAAACCCATGTGTCTTAGTACTAAGAGAATCTTATTTTGGATGATTTGGTGGTACTAATTCGAAGAAACACCCTTGTGCTTCTTCCAGGGTCGTGGCAAACTGCCTGGCATTTGCCATGTCTCCTTAAATAGACAATCTTGTTCCTTAGGTGTTCCTGTTCTGAACCACAGTCCGACCCCCCTGAGGTGGCATCTTTGGCAAGTCCTGAACTGCACCTGGTGTCGAAATCAAAACACATGCCACGGTTTAAGCGACCCGACCTGGCATGGAGAGTTCCCAAAAAACCCGGGAAAATCTCCTGCCAGACAGAGTCCGAAATAGCTGCGCGATTTATCTTGCTTAACAAAAGACTGCTCGCCGGTAGATGAAACATGACACGATCTTTGGCAGGAGAGGACTGGTTTGAAGATCTTTTCCAAAGTTTGATCTGTACTTGCTTCAGTTGACGCATTGAGCTTCCAGAGCTTTGCATTTGCTGCATAATTGAGATGCAGACGAAATCATCGTGACTTGCAATGAGTTTATTCGTGTGGGTTTGTCTGAAATTTGGGGAACCGGGGAACCCCCCCAATTGCTAATTCCACCTGTAAATCCAGTTTTTTTCCCCTGGAAATTCTTGTTTGGGGATAGATCCAGTTTCCACACACCCTGCTTTAGACCTCAACCAACCCGACAAAGCAGACAGACAGACCATGCTCCCCTTCCGAACGCCATGGCGCGGGATTGCAGCGAGATGCAGGCGCGAAAACGATAAATTGGTTCCAGAAGTTGCTGCTATTCACTGGATTCGGATTGATCGTGGGCCGGTTTTTTGAATACTTTCATTCCTTTTTCATGGATGACAGAAGCTTTCTTGTGGTGCCAGTAGACCAACCTCAGCTGCGCCCAGGGGCCGGTTCGCGGGTCTACATTTGCATTGCGCTTCTCCGTGCTTCCGCCCGTGGCCAGGGTGGCGGCCAGCAGATGTGAGTTGCGGCAAGGCATTGAGGAGACTATCCACTGCCTCTCAGGGCAAGCCCGAGAGAGTGCAGATGGCCTTGCGAACAGCTGGTGGTGTCCTGATTTTTTTGGGATTTGATGCATCTGTGCGATGGGTCATCGATACATCTGGAATGAGTATGCTACCTTCACAAATTTGCAGCGCCCTGGTGGGACCCAATGGGTTCCTGATTGGAACTGGTGTGCTAGTTTTTTGGGATCAAGTGCCTCATTTGTCAACCTTGAAGGATATGAGATAGCTATGGCTCAAAAACGGGGTACCAATTGCCAATTGCCCCACAAAATTGGCCCATTGTTTGGATCTGAAACCATCCCATTTGGGAGAAAATGACCCCCGCGAACCATTCCCCACATCGTTGTTTTGTTGGAAAATTCCACAGAGTGGATCACTGCTTCCAGGTATGCTCAGCGCCTTCGGAGGCTTGTCTGTGGCGCACTTGATATCTCCGACTGGAACTGCTACCGCGCACCAAGCCCTACTGCCAGCTGTGGCGTGGGTGGGCCGTTGGCTACCGGTGTTTCTGGTGCCAGTGCAAGTGATGTTGCCCACCATCATTTTCCCAGGTCCGGAGAGTTCGCTTCGGCCAGTTTTGCCTGTCCGCTTATATCAGATTGTATACCCTCTGGTTATGACTAACATAGCCATGGTATAGATGGCCCATAGAAATAGATGGTTTACCAGTTTACCGACCATAAAACATGGTGATTTTCCATGGCTATTGTGGAATAACTAGATGGTATGCCCGATATCCAATATACGTTGCAGTGCTCTTTTTGGACTGTTCACCGGGGCACCAGGAACTCTCCGCCAGAGCCAACAACTGTGGGCGCGTAAGCAAAGCGTAAGTTGCGGCGTTAAGCATGCCATGGGGGACTATAATGCAACTTAGTATTGTGTACTGTGAACCCAATTGGTTGTGATCAGTTGCCAGAAAGCCTTAACCGGTACTTAACTGACTGAGTGATGAGATCTAACTGACTAATTCTCTATCATTTATAGATGTTTTCCCCATTCAAGCCTTCATTTTCTATCATTTTCCCCATTAAAATATCATTTTAACTGACTAAGTCACTAAGTGACTAGATTAGCTGGATCTAAAGTTATTCATTTCCCCACTAAAACCTTTATTTTCTACCCATTTGATCAACATGTGGATGCCACCATCTCTGGACACAGGAGGCGCCGCCGAAGCCACTGGACTGGCGGTGCTGCTTGGTGCTGGCTGGTTCTCAGCTGTGGCCCTGGGAGCACGGCTGGTGACGCGGCAGGGGAAATGGCGATCAAAATTTTGCTGGGAGGAAATGAGATGTCTTGGTGATTTTGGAGATTGATCACCAGAATTCTTGGTGATTGCGTCCCTTTTTTCGGGTACTCCAAGTTTTGCACACACTCAAAAGTGCAATATCCGGGTGAATTGTAACGACAATGACAATTAAAAAGCACTTTTGTTTTTCAAAATCCTGTTTTCGTGCTGCCAAAAAGGGATATGTTGCCAACTTTTGTGGGATGATGCACTGAAAAATGGATGGTTTCCGAAAAAACAATCCTGATTTTCAGATCCAATATTCATATCCCCCATTTCTGAGCAACATCTATTATCTAGTGATATCTAGTGTATATCTCATCTATTTCTTCTACTCAGAGTCTTCTTGTTAGTGCCAAACAGGCTGCAGCTGTGATTTTCTTTGTCTCAGCTTGGCTTCTCCTGTATGTCTCGTTCCGGTTTGCATGGTTTTGGTCGCACTTGCATCTCCTGTTTTCCTTTATTGTAAAGCTGGTACAAAATCTGTGTATTTTGAGTGTAGTATGCTTTGGCTTACTTCCAAAATTCCAACAACTCCATTAACATGTCTTGATCATACCATTATTGCTTGGCCTGCGCAACTAAGGTGAGTTTGCTAGCATCTCGATCTGTGTGCACGGCCGCACCCGCAGCTGCAAAGTCGGCTCCAAAAATGGGTTTGTGGCTTCCTTTCACGTGGTTAACATGTGCCGCTCTGGTGGCACCTTTCGGGGTCTTCCCCGACCTCCAGTCAGATCCACTGGATGCCGAGTGGGCCAGGGGTCTTCGGGGCTTGAGCTTGGCGTCCGTGGGCGTGGGGAGTTACGCCCTGGCCATGCGGCAGGGTCTGCCGGGGCATCTCTGCTTCTTGGCCAATGGTGCTGCCACCATTGCGGCTGCGGCTACCATGGCGGCTGCGCGGCACGAAAGCTACAGCCAGGTTGTGAAACGTGCCTTTGACGGAAGGGCGTTGGGCGGCCTAGGAAGATGATAGTTGTAAGCCCAGTCATATTGGGATACAAATGGGTATAAGGGTCCATGGTAGATGGAACCCGTTATTCTTGAGATATTTTAGATTCTCTCTTTTAGCAATTTTAATGATAAATCATTGAAGGCTTTGGATCAAATGACATCAAAGGAAAGAAAGACCCAAAACCACCGGGATTTTGATCTGCACCTGATCAATTTCTTGAAGCAACATGAACAGGGTTTTTCGACCGTGTGAAGACACAATTTGCAGGCTGACGGGCCAGGAGTTGAGGCCACCCACCTTGATGGACATGTAGCAACGTTCGGAGCTTTGCCGTGGGAGATCATCCCCACTCGCTTCATATTTTTCAGCTGGACCCTTGTAATTTGCGGCCAAAACTGCTATGCCCCAGCATCTTTCGGGATGATTGTCGGAACCTTCATTAACTTCATTTTTGGCCACCCATATTACTGTACTAGTATAGTACTTTGTGGCTTTCCAGTATTTGGGGATCTAATAAGTAGATGTCTCTGGGTTAGCTAGCCCAGAGACGTCGTTGATGACCCTCTGCGGAGAATCTGCTGTCCTCCATTTTTTCTTTTTTGCACTTTTTACATAAACCCTGAAAAACTCTAAAACCCTATAAAACCCTCAAATTAAGCCTGAAGAAACCCGAGAAACCCTACGTAAACCCTGAAAAACCATATGAACGTGTATATATAGTGGAGTATCTGTGGGGCGTAGCGCACGTGCTGAGGGTAGAATTATCTAGTGATATATAGTGATATATAGTGTATAGTTGACGGTGAAATCCCATTAAAGATCCCATTAGAAAGTCCCATTAATCCCGTAGAATTTGAATTGATGGTTATGTTAGATGAAGGTTCTAAAAATGGGGTACCCCCAGTCTTCGTCCAAGTCATGGATGATCATGACTTAGTATTGAAACAACCATATGGTGACTTGGATCAGGTGACTACTTAGTTGGACCTTCCGGACCCGCTGGCTCCGGAGATTGGCTGTTATGGTGTTTGGGGCCTCAGGATTTGGAGTTGTGAGATTTCTCATGCAAATTTAGGCACCAAACAAAAATGGTAAATCAAATATATATGTATATTTAATATAATTAGTTTGTATAGTATATCCAGATGATTGGGACATTTTGGGTGTTAGATAGACACAATTGTTTGGTGAAATCAAAGTGAAATCAAACAATTGTTGATGATTTCTTTGCCAGCAGGCTATGTACCACTAGGCAACTGGGCGTCTGTCCGATGCCTCTGCGTTCAAACCCATGGTATGTTGGAGCCACATGGTTTGATGTGTCCGGTTGCCTCTTGGGGCTGTCCTGAGAGTACGCCTTACAATTTTGTCTGCGTTAGTTAAGCACTGAATGACTGTTGAATGACTGAATTTCACACAAAACAATACAAAAAAGAGTTTTTCAGCAGATGGCACCCTTGTCGTTTTTGTTTAGTTTTCTTAGCAGAGGGGTCAGTTGACCCTTGAGACCAGTAACCCTTAGGGATTTTTTTGCCCGGTATCTCAGGTCTGGGGCCGGCCCTCGTGTCCACAGGAGTGCAGATGTTCCAATATCGCCAGGACCTCAGAATTGGCCTCGGTGGCCATTGGAGATACTCAGGAACGATCATGTGAACCACAAAATGATTGCTTGTCTATTGAATCTTATCCTGCAGTTTTTGTTTTGTCACTGTGGGGGTGTCTGAAAATCGCATTTTTTTTCCAACAGTGCAATTCTTCGCGGGGAATTTTATGATTTACCATGGAATTGGTATATCCTCTGGTAATTTGACATGGCAATGGGAAATCCCAACTTTAAATCTTTTCAATGGGAGAATATGGGATAGTGGATCATATAGTATTTCCCGATGGATTTTCAACATTGTATATTTTTTTCAATGGGAAATTCCAACCTTTTCCATAACATTTCTGGAGGGTAACCCGCACCTGGCAAACCTTCGCACTGCAGGTTCCCGCATCGTGGACCTCAGTAAGGTGTTGTTCATCAGCTCAGCAGTGGTCCCCTGGCTATGGCTATGGTTATGGGTGATCTGAAACCATGGGGGTTGATGATCGCACCTAAACACATCAAGCCTTTGAAATTTAGGTGGAACAACATATTTTTGAATTCTTGATTGGGTATGTCGAAGAAAACACTGTGAAAATCCCAAGAAGATTTTCGGCATGGCGGAAGGTGGGCACTATCATCGGCGGGCTTGGCGATTTCTGTTGACGTTTTGTGCTGAATCTGAGGTTGGAAAGTCTTGGTCAATGCTTGATCTATACTTCGTTGGCCAGTTATTAAGTATTGATGACTTAGCATTTTTTTTTAAACGACACAATCTCATTCACTTTATTTATTGATCTATGTATTTATTCACCTCTTCATTCAAGTTATTACTTAACTAATCAGACAATTATATCCCATTACATCCCATCATATCCCATTCTACCATCAGTTTTTTTGCTCAAATCCCATTTTTTCCATGCTGAACTCCTATTTTTTACGGCACACCATCCACGTTTTTTTGGGTTGAAGCTGGTGAAACCCACGATTTTTGGGACGAAACTCCGGCAAATTTCCCAGGTCTCGTTGAGCAACATCCTGGGAACCGTGCTGGCAGGGCCGCTGCTGGGAATTTCTCCGGAGGTGACCTTAGCGGCCACCATGAGGCGCCCTAAAATCACCTAAAGCATGGTGGTTTTTCATGATTACCCTCTGGTAAACTAACATAGCTATTGAACATGGCCATTTATAGTTGATTTAGCCATCAAACATGGTGATTTTCTATAGTTATGTTAGTTTACCAGAGGTTACTATTTGACTATATGATATTGTAATATAATTTAATGGTATATTAATATGAATTGGTATATTACTATATGACTATATGGTATATTACTATATGAGTATATGATTGTACCAATGATTATATGCTAATTGGTATATTAACCCCATGGTACTGTAATATAATGGTATCTCAATGGTATTGGTTTATTGATATATTATATACCATAGTAATCCATACCAATTTACCATATTATGAAAAAAATATGACCATTTATTCATTAATGGTATATTATATATTACTAAAAACACCTATAACTATCACCATTATTTCTCGATTTGTATCATTAAAATACCATGGGGATTATTTGATGGTATCTTACTATTAATGGTAGATTGATGGTATACCATAGTAAACCATATGGTGATTACTATGGATTATTTCATGGTATATTAATGGTAGATTTGATGGTATACGAATAGTATCTTAATGGTACTGTGAACGGTTTGTGGAAAATGACGCAATTATTTAGTACTACTATGGACGATTATGGTGCAGTGGATTTTAAGATCATTACTATTTTATAGTTATTATGGATATACAACCCATTACCAAATGACCGTTATTTTAGTGGTATCATAATTGGTTAGATTATTATTCTGGATCATTTGATGGTATATTTTGATGGTATATTCATGGTATATTATCGAAGGAAGTTTAGAAGTCAAACTTCCGACAATATGGACAGATGAAAAGCAGAGATGGCTCCGGAGGGTCGAAAAGTAGGCTCGCTAAAGCGGCGGGTGCGGAGCAAGCTGGCCAGATGAGAGATGAACAATTGCACGCCGTTGTGGCGCGAAGCATATTTCCAAGTCGAAACGTACAAAACACCAGGTTCGGACCACTTTTGGGAGTTGAGATGTCGAAAAAGTGCACGCCGTTTCATGGGATCAATCCACTGAAAGGGATTTCAATCAAGTAAAATGAGGAGCTTAGCTCAACATCTAGTTTTTGTATGTTTTTGTTGGGGAACTGAGCTGAACAACAACAGCTGAATATTGGCGATTTCGCGAACCAAACATGAGGCCCATATCGACGGGCCTTACCAACAAACATAGGGGTTTCACCAGCAACAGCGAACCTTGTTTTTTAAATGGTATGTTGGTTGAGGGGCGAATTCCGAACCACAAAGGGAGACATACGACTTATATACAATATATTACAACATATGCATACAAGATAGAACATACAAATCGAGTCGATCAAATGTAATATTATATATATATATCTATACATGTATACTAATCACATTATCTTATAACATGTATATATATATATATATATAAATATATATATATATACACACATATATATATATATATATGTATATACAGAACATGGTCCGACCTATTGGAATTAACGACGCTCTCACTTGGTCCTGTTTCATGTGTTTCATGTGTTTCTCGTGTCGACAATTTCATGTTTGCATCATCGACTCCTCCTCATGTTATCCGCTGTTGTCACTTTCCAGGAACAGGAACCTCCTCAGGAACCTCCTCAGGAACCTCCTCCTAGCCCGTCAAGCATGAACCTCCTAATCAAATGACACGAGATGGTTGCCGCGGGCATCCAGCCAATCTTCTGGGAGCATGGACAAGGTGGTAGATGCATACAGTAAAAAAAACATGTGAAACTTGGCAACAAACTGAAACAAACCATGTCCGAAATGCTGCAACTTGTACGAAGTGCGACAGAAGGAATGTCCAACATGGATTTCATGTGATGAAGTTTGAAACTGAATCAGCAGAGTGAGTATGTCATTGATCGACGTCATTGCCCCCCCCACACCGAGGATATGTTAGGGGTTCAACATGAATTTGAGTTTAATCTCCATACCACACGATTGCTTTCCATAGTTCTTAGGAGTTCGAGAAGCCTCCCTCTCTCTCTCTATATATATATACACACAGATGTACATGCATATGCATGGCAGATATCATATGATATGATAGGATTGTGACAATGATATCCAGTACTACTTTTCCCCATGGCTTCTTCACCATGCCTTACGCGATCTGTCAGATCCGTGAGGTGTGTCACGATTCCCATGGCGCTGCCCACCTATGATCGCCTGTGCCAAGCAAGTGGTGCGGAGAACAACGTGGCATTGGTGGCGCTCTGTGCAGGTACGCAACCAATGGAGAGCCATATCTGGGCTGCTGTTGATGTCAAATATAGGCACCATACTGGACCATACTACTTCTAGGTATGTCTAGTACGAAGAGGTAGAACTGGGGCCCATCATTGTAGGGACGGGGCCGAAGGTTCAGATTGAGTTGAAGAACTTGTGCAACACTGCATTGCAGGGGGAGCCTGTCCCCTGGCTTGTTAGGGATGGGTCAATACCAATGGGACCGTGTGAATAAAGAATCCCAAACTTGGAGACCTCCCAACACCAACAAAATAGTCATTCTTAGTAAGAAATCCCATATGTATCCCACATATCCCATACATATCCCATGGTTTAGGTCCCTATCAGTTCGAAAAGCATCCAGTTATAACTGCTGTGAGGCCTCTCAGGCTTCATCGGGTACCTTGGATGGGCGGTGTGGGACGACATCGCGGTCATTCCATCTGTTCATGGGACATTTACCCCCTGGTAATTTAACATAGCTATGGAAAATCTCCATTTTTAATACGTAAATCAACCAACTAAATGGCAATTTTCCATAGCTATGTTAAATTACCAGAGGGTATAGGAATTTATGGGAACTTATCATGGGAATTTATGGCTATTTATGGGATTTTATGGACATAGGTAAACCCAAATATTCCACAGGTTCATGGGAATTTGTGGGAATGAACCATCAATTTAATAGTGACTTAAGAATCAAACATGGTGGTGTAATGGGGATATCATGGTTTAACCGAAAACCATAAACCATACCCAAACATCTCCGAGGTTATATTGTTGGATTGACCACATTTTTTGTGAGTGCAATTGCAAGTGGGCTATAGTGAGTTTATAATCCCAGCTACAAACTAGATTGTATGGGATCATATACAATTGGTTAGATTGCCATGGATAATTTAACGACGTAAACCAATTTTTTTCACAATCCCCAATTAGGGTCTATGAAATGGGTATACCCCTATGACTGGGATGATATAACCTGACCCCAAGTGGTTGGTTGCTGGGATGGTTATCCATGGATTTTCATTGGGAGTTAGATCCCCAGCACAAGGATTCCCATTGTGGGATGGACGACCATAAACCACATGGAGGTTTCCTAAAATGGGGCTACCCCTAAATCACCCACTTTGATAAGATTTTCCAAACCATCCATTTTGGGGTACCACCATTTATGAAACCTTCCATATACGTATGGTTAGCGAAGTGATCCTCCCAACTGAGTCCCAACTGGGTGGCAGTCGAGGTTTGGCTTTTCGCAGCGCTTGCTCTCCTCCGTGGTCTGCCAAGCTCCAATGGATCCCGTCACTGAGCTGAAGCCATGGTGGTTTCATCAGGAAGAGATGGCATTTAACCAACGAAAAAAAAAGGTGATTTAGCCATCATACACGAGGACTTTTTGTGGTTTAGCAACATGAACAACATGGAATTTAATGGATATTCATTGGGATTTCATGGGATACTAGGATCTAAAAGGAATATTAATGGGATACAAACGGCATATAACTATGTAACCAACTTGATGTGATATTTGGGTGTGTCTGACAAAAGAGTATACGCCACAAATGGCAATTTCTGATAGGGAAATCTGATTAACCAGTGGATTACGGGATTCCGCATTTTCAGACAATCCCACGTGCTTAGGTTGATCGGACAACACCCTGGTGGATACTGTATTTGTTTTGCACCAATTCTATACTGTATAACTATAGTTCAAAGAGACTGCACTATAAGTCTGTGTCAAGAATTGTGGACGCTCCCAAACGCACAGATGGCCATATTTTTGGGGATTCCTCCATCGGATATTCATCCAACTTTTTGGACTTGAAGATGCCCAAAAGTTGTACCCTCTGGTAATTCAACAGTTTGCTATTGAAAATGGTCATTTATAGTGGATTTACCCAGCTACAGAATGGTGGATCTTTCCATAGTTATGGGACAGTTTACCAGAGGGTAACCATCATATATCACATTAAATCCCATTAAAATTCCATAAAATCCCATTATGTCCCATTAAAATACCATTATGGTGATCTTCCCACAACCATGTTTGGCAAAGTTTTGTCCCATGTTTGCATGGTTCATGATGGGTCCAGGTGGCCCGTGGCATCGCCACTGGTGCTGCCGGGCATGCCCTTGGCGCTGCCTGCCTTGTGGCCTCCGAACCCGAGGTTTTGCGTTGGGGGATTTCTAGGAGTTCACCTCGAAAAATCGGTGATTTTGACCATCAAAGATTGGGGATTTTTCAAGGGACCTGAAAAAAAATGGGATGAGACGGGAATTTTATGAACCAAGAATTTCTGGGATATTTTTATGGGATATTTATTGATTTTAATGGGATGTTAACCATCAATTTTATTGATTTAATGGGATATCAATGCGATATTTAGAAATTGGATGTATTTCATGAAACATCTGGTCTTGGTGTGTCTGAAAATGGTGTATCAATGGGGTATTTCGCCCAATGGCAATTTTGATGCAGGGGATCATGCTGATTGACCAGTGACTGGAGCCGCCAGCAAAACCTTGGATGTGTTTTCTTGGGATACTGTATTCCTCTGGTAATTCAACAGTTTGCTATTGAACATGGCCCATTTATAGTTGATTTACCCATTGAAAATTGTTATTTTCCATAGTTATGTTAGTTTACAAGAGGGTATTCCTCTTGAATTGTGGAGTAATTGATAAACTATACTCGCCAACCAGCAATGCATTGAGATACTCAGTATTATGGTCAGTAGGTATCGAGATTTTTACCATGCACAAAGATGGTTAAAACCGATTGGTGAGTCGTAGAGTAAATGACAGAACATACATTTGTTTCAGTACCCAGCAATAAAGATATGAACCAATAAAACATGGGGTAGATTTGGCGACCTCATGGCGACCTTCTCAGACGTGATGGAGTTTTCTTCCATATCTGTGTCATTGTAACTTTTCCTGGATATGATTGTCAATTGTGACGTAATTAAATTATCCAATTCAAAAAGGATAACTTGGATGAAGCACTTTGCCCGCTGCTTGTAGTCTGATTCTGGAGATGGAGCGTTCAGTTTGCTGCGAAGTTGGTGCAATGTTGTAGGATAGGTATGTGTTTGATGGGAAAGGCTGAAGACGTTGTGGACTTGACTTTGCTAGGCTGAGCAATTCGAAATCCGATTGGCAAGATGTGGCAGTGTGTCAAAACCTTGTGCCCCTGGTGAACCTCAAAATAGCTGGTAAATGGATGTTCATTCCCCTAAAAATGGTATGTATAGGTATTGACCCATACCCATGTTGCAGAAACAAACCAATTCATTGAACACACCTTTGTCTTCAGTGGCATTTCTCTGACTCATAACGAAACCGACCCATAGTGCCAGAGGCCTTCGTGTGGGGCATGCTGGCTATGGCTGTATCTGGAGCAAGATCCTCAGGTAAGCCATGAATGACCATGGTCATTTTTGCTGGTAAACCATGCGATTTTTTTGGGGCTGAGATTGCCACTAATCCAAGCTGGAAGCGTTTTTTTCTCTGGTGATCTAACTTGGCAACAGTGGCCTGATTGGATTGCCGGGCCAAGGTTGCCTCGGCTGCGTGGATTTGCGCGTGTCCACCGGTTCGTGAGCTTGCGGTGTCCTTGGCTTACAGAAACAGTCCAAAGGACGTTGCGGAGCCAACTAGAACATCTTGAGGTTGCTCAGAGGAGTCCAGAGACATGTACATAGACATCATAGACTAGTCGCTATAGAACGTCTTGAATCGTGACATGTTTCGTTTTTCCGCTGTGACACTGAAAAGGAATGAGCGCATCCTCCAACTGAAACGCCTGTCTACAGTGTTCCGTGAAGAGATATGAAAGTCGGCCAAGCTTGACTTGCCATGAAGACGCGCCATTTACCAGGAACAAATCAACCTGAAAGGCTCAAGAAAACGTAGCAGATAAGCCCAGGTATCTTGTGTAGCATGGTTGAATTTGAGCTTGATCAGGGCATAGTCCTACCATGAGCACTTTCCTGGAAACTACTTATTGTGTGAAATACAATGATGCACAATGTCTGCCTAAGTTTACTTTTTCAAAGTAATGCCAAAACCATACCCAAGCGATCATAATCAGGATCTCTGACAATTTCTCATCGGGATTTACCATGTCGTCTTCACCCAAAAGACAGCTTCGTTGCTTCAGAATCTCTTTGGACAGTCGCTAAAAAACGTAGCTTTCGTCACTGCATCAATGCCTGGCTTCCGCTTCGCCGCCAGCCATGGGCCCAGAAATCCATGCTGCGATCCCTTGCAGCGCTAAGTTTGTTGGTGCCATGGACCCTACAGGGGTTGCTGACGGGAGTTATATGATCTATCCAGTTATATTGGGAGCGATTGGGGTATCCCTATTCCCTATCAAAGGTGCTAAGGAGCTACGAATTGAGCACCATATGATAGGTATACAGCAACTATCGCATGGTGGTGAGACTCAGCAATTTCCCGTAGTTTTGAACTCGTTATGGGAATCTGTTTGAGGAATTTTCGCAAAGAAACCAGTTGGTTGATGATATGGGCTTATATTACCTAGTATGTCGGGGATCATCATCCCAGTTCACTGGGATTTCCATGGATTTCCGCACCATAGGATTCTGTGGTAGCCATTTCGCACCATCCCCAAGTCATCACCATATTTTTACCATCCCCAAATGGATGGTTTATGGCATTAGGTTTCCCACATTTTACGGGATTTTCCCTGAGTTTTTTGCCTTAGCATTGATGAGCAAACATGGACCAAGGTGCTCTGCCGATTCTCTTTCTGTCTGGCAGAGCCTGGGTGAAGATGATCCATAAATCGGGGATTTTCCAGCCATGTTTGAGGACACCGGGGGGTAAATGGTGTACCAAATGGGCACATTTATTTCCCAAGAAAAGGGACATATCATGGTGTTGGAGCGTAAAAGGGAAGCCGTGCAGAAGTGCCGTTGCCATTTCTTGGCATTGGATGAATACTGAATCAATACCAGAAGATGAAGGTGGATGAACATCCAACAATAGTAGTATAAATCGATGTTTATCCATTGGATCAATTGGCATCCAGTGGATGAACATGCACTGAAAAAGATGAGGTATAGTAATAGTTTCTACGCATGAGTCTATATTTGCTATACTGGCATTTTTTTAAATGGGAGGAACATCTATTGAAAAATGCAAGCTATGTGCGATTATAACATATATGTATACATATATATATATATATTTATATATATATATATGCCAGCTACAAGTTGAGAATCTTGCACCAAGGAGCCTCACGCTTCAGCTAAGGATGAGAACTCCACAGAGGAGTCAGATGCCAACACCAGCACCACGACGTCGATGACGGTCTCCAGTAGCTCCACTGCCAGCATGACTGCCACGTCCACCATGGTGACAAGCACCAGCTCCTCCACCTACAGTGGCACATCAACATCGACCACCAGCCACTGGGAGCTGATGCTTTTTTGTTTAGCGATAAACATGGGGGATGACTATGACTATGAGAGTGACAAACATGTTTTTTTTTTAAACAGCACTTGAAATTGGGAGTAGCCTGATTGGGCAACCATTGCATTGTCACCTTTCATCATCTCCAAGATTGTAGCTATTGTTACTGAGTGATGTCCATGAAATCGTTTCCGTCCCAAGGTCCCAAGGGGTCCCAAAACGTCCCAAGGGCCACAATGATCCCAATGGTATCTCCATGGTTGGAGAACGTCCATTCTATGGCTTGGTGATCTCCGTTTTGTCATGATCTAATCAGGAGAAGTCACGTGTTAAAAATCTCATATACCCTCTGGTAAACTAACATAACTATGGAAAATGACAATTTTTAATGGGAAAATCCACTATAAATGGTCATTTTCAATAGCCATGTTAGTTTACCAGAGGGTAACCCACATGCAAATCCCACTTAAATTCCATTTTCCTAGCATTTCTGGTGGCAGGGCTCCAACCAGGCCACAGTCTCACTATCACTTCGACATGGTCGACTACGACCAGTTCCACCTCCACCCTCACTGCAAGTACCACCTCCAATTTCACCACCACCACTGGAACGACCACATCAAGTACCAATACCACCATGACCATGACATCCACAACATCAATGACCACCACTGGAACGTGCCTTGATCGATGCTTTTTCGGTGGGGGACCTTTTTTTCTTTAAATGATAAAGTCGGGTTGAAGAACAGCTCAAACTAAAGCCTAAAAGTATGGTTTTCATAATGACAACTGGATCATTTTGCCGAAAGTGTGACATTCGGATCGAAACGAGACTTATCCTGTCACTTGGATTCCAATGGAACCGACACAAAAGCAAGGAGCAGCATGCGTTGGAGGCATTACTGTAGTCGGGTAAACTTCGTAGATTCAGTTAATGGATGCCCTGCAGTGAGCCGGGATGCTGCTAATTTTAGCAGCTTATAGTAGGGTAAGTAGTCAGGCTAGCCATATTATAGTTATATATGTTTTCTAAATTCTGAATGCCCTCTGGTAATTTGACATAGCTGTGGACAATTGCCCATTTAGTTTGATGATTTACCTATTCCAAAACGGTGGTTGTCCATAGATATGCTAGATGACCAGAGGGTAACCCACCAATATTCCATCAATACGTCACTAATGTTTCATTCTATCCCTACTATACCACCAGTGTACCACCTTTTGTTGGTTAAATTCCAGTCATTTTTTTCTACCTGTTCTACCCCTATGATCTCGCTGTATCGTATCTCGTCGGCTGCGCACACTGCGCAGGCGCACAACATCAACTGTCTCCAGTAGCAGCACATCATCCACTACATCAAGCTCATCCACAACCACACGAGTGGGGCTTTGGGGGCGGAAACGTTAAAACAAATCTGCCCAACCTTGACGTCGGGAAGGTTGCGGATCTTTAAGCCCTCAACCTTCCGTTTGAGAGACTATACCTACACCTCTTTCCAGCTTAAACTTTCATGGCTTGTGAACCGCACTGTTTGTCCAAGTGTTTTTGCCCCTCGCAGAGACCTCCACATTTGTGAACAAGCAGGTGTACAAGCTCTACATTGAGGAGGCCGAGCTTTTTCCTACTTACCTCAATGTTTCCTTCAACCATCCAGCCAGGCAGGGAATCTGAAGCATCACAGTCAGTTCTACTTCATTTGCATGACAGCATTTGTCAGTGAACTCAAGTGATAGACCTCTAGCACACTTTAGGGGGATCTCTGACAGAAATTCGATGTGGCTTTGTCTGAAAACAGGATCCCTCTAAATCCAATGTAATAATTTTCCCTATTAAAGTACCATTGGGGAGGTATACACCATTTTCAGACAGACCCATGTCGTGGATGACCCCCCTCTGCGGGGCTAGAGTGCTTGAAGTTGTTGGAGGCTAGCGGAGGAGAACAACACATGGAGCTGTACTGATCTTTGGGAGGATGAAACAGACTCTCGACCTGGAAATTTCATGTGAGCAGTTTTCGAAATCGAAACCCCTGTGGATTGATAAGTATAATTCATAATGATATGGGATTATCCTACCCAATATATTGGGGATTATCATTGCTGGCAGTTTAGACATTGCCGTTGCATTCACCCATACATGTTTCAATTCAACCTGTAATTCCCAGCTGCTACTGTAGCAAGCTTCTGGCAAAAATCAGCTGCTGCGGAACTTCGTGGACGACGAGGTGGGAAGCTTGGTGGTGGAGAACCTGGTGGGGCCTAACCACTAGGTTATGAGCCCAAAGCGTGGCCCTTGAAGCGCAACTATGTCGATGTTTGGCCGAAGGAGAGCAACGCCTGAAGAACTTGCTCAAGGTGAACGTGAGATGTTAGCTGCCCAGAAGCGTTTAGATGAAGAAAATGGAACAAGGGATGAAAAACCAATAGAGGATGTCAAAGAGCCTGAAGGAACTGATAGCTTTGAGTCCCCCAAAGCCTCCCAAAGGGTGAAAGAAGCTGAGGGAAGTGAGGAAAAGCATGCAGGTTCCCCGAAGTCCTTTGCACCTCCGTTACCTGTCCAGGATGCCCCTCAGGTGAAGCCAGCAGAGACTAAGGTGACACCAAGCGCATCTCCTGCTCAGGTGAAATCAGAACCGAAGACGCCAGCACCTGCTCTTGGGACGCCTTCTGAATCTCATGGAGCTGTTGTTCCAGCCGTGATGGACGTGAATGCGCCGAAGGTGGAACAGAATGTGCAGGTGGTCCCAATGGTGGAACAGAATGTGCAGGGTGTTTCCAATGGACCTTAACATCCTGGTGATCCCTCTTCAACAACTCCGGCACCAACTAGCGCTGCGATCTCTCCAAATGGACCTCTTTTTGATGAACAACAAGTGAGACGTTTTCATGAACTTTTTAGTCAAGCTCCTTGGCTATCTATACCCAGGTGGACAGATGATGATGCCCCAACTGCCGATGCAACCTCCGTTAGCACGTCCTTTGTTTCTGGAGCATGAACAGCGTAGGCTGCAGAGTGAAAGAAACGTCGGAACAACCACCAATTTTGAATCCATATGTTCAATCACCTGGTTTTCATGCAGAGCTTAGAAGAAACTTAGAAATGATGATGGAAGAGAATCAAAAGTTGAAAGACCGTTTGGAAGCTGGAGTGACCTTCCGGTGAATCGTCGCCAGGGGAACCTGTTGAAGCGAGATGGCTTCATTGCCCACATCTACTCTGGTGAGCCTCATGGATTCACTCTTGCCCGAGCTTGGAAGCAACAAGGTGGAGTTCCAAGCCATTTGCTGGAGATTGATATCAAAAATGGTCAGGGGCACGACATGCTTCTTGACGCTGGCGTCTATGCTGGGCTGATGTGTGCGGTTTTGCACGACAAAGTTGAGGCCGTGGTTGGTGGCCCCAATTGCAGGACTCGATCAGTCCTACGACACTATCCCAAGGAGAATGCTCCGCGACCAGTTCGGGGTTGGGGTGGAGAAGAATTTGGTCTTTTTGACTTTTCAAAGGAGGAGGAGAACCAAGTCACTGAGGACGACATCTTGCTGTGGCGTTTTCTCTTTCTTTGGATGGTTGCCTCATACCTTCGAGCTGCAAAACAAGTTCAAAGGAAAGTGGGGTTACTTCTTGAACAACCAGCGTCGCCCCGAAAGTGCATGCCTGAATGTGTGTCTTTTTGGGACACCTCCGACTGGAAAAGCCTGAGGGAAGAATTTGGCCTGAAAGAAGAAACTAGTCAAGGAAATCAAGGAGGAGCCAACCACAATGGCTGGCACTTTGGATCTGAACTTTGAAGCCTACGGCCATCAAGTCCTCTGCAGAACTGTCGCGGTGGGCACCTGGAACTATGGCCATGGTGACTGAAGCAGTTTTGACCCAGGTGATCCATCGAAAGCCCAAACTTGCTCCTCTTTCCTGGCAAGAACATCTACAACATGGCCATGTCCCTTTCAGGCGTGATTGCCTGGTTTGCCAACAGAGTTTGCAACAGCAACCTCCTCACCGAAAAGGCAAACATCCTCTTGGTGGACAAAACTCCATCGACACCACAGGGCCGTTTATCCGAGCTCACGACGTTGGTGGATACAAAGCTGCCTACATCCTGCTGGGTGCCCTCACTTGGACCGTGCCAAAAGATTCAATGCTAAAAAAAGAAGAGAAGAAGTTGGAGAATTTGAAGAAGGAGCACCAAACTTCGATGCAAAGAAAGAAGAAGAAGCTCCGATACCAATTGAAGATCAAGAACCTGAACTTGCAGTCCAAGGCATCTTGGACGACGACGAAGAAGAAGAAGCCGTAGAAGAAGAAAGGGCCCCAGAGGGTGAGGTAGAAGAAAAAGAAAAGATTTAGGAAGCAGGTGAAGAGAAAAAGGAGGGCAAGAGCGAAGAAGCCAAAGAGTTTGAAACCAGAGTTTTTCGCCTTGCTGCGCCACTGCTTTCAAAGAAGCCAAAAAGGTCACACGTGTCACCATGGACAGGCCCTTGTGCTTGCGAGCTGATGGGCAAGGGCATGAATTTCAAGGGCACTTCAAACAATGGTGCCGTGAGAGGGGTATCCATCTCACACGAACCCCGGGGGATGATCCCCGCAGCAACGGCCGCGCAGAGACAGCCGTGAAATCAATCAAAACTCAGATACGCCGTATCCTTCTTCAAGCTGGTGCTGAAGCAAAGTGGTGGCCTTGGGCAACACGCTATGTCAACGAGCTGAATCGAGCTGCCAAACTTGGCAACCGGCCTGATTGGCCTCTCTTCCTGGCGTGCGCAAAAGAAAGTGGTGTCGTGGCACTTTTGAAGTCTCCACTGAAACCGTGAAGTACCTGTGCCCCGCTCCTGAAGATCATGGCCACTGGATCCTTCCAAAAGAGGAGCCACCACGCATCACCAAGATGATCATGAAACCTGCTCACCTTCCACTGTCCGAAGAAGGTTGGGTCGCCATTGAGAAAGAAACTGTGGACGCACTGGTGATTAGAAGAAGGATAAGAGGCAAGTCTGCTATTAGAAAGATGAGGAGGAAAGTGAGGATGAAGTTCAAAGGGAAGAAGAAAAGAAAAAGCGAGTGCATCTTCTTCGAATGATTGAAGAGGAGATGCGCACCATGGTCGACGATGACCCTGAGCTTGCACTTGAAGAATTGAAGATTTTGGGAAGTTTGAAGAAAATGGCGGTTTTGCCAAACCAAGAAGAGGAGATCTTGCAGACACGAATTGTGTCGCCAAAGGAGGTTTCAGAAAACTGGGAGGAGTGGCTGCCTGCCAGCAAAAGCGGAGTTGAATCACTCCTGCAAGAAAAAGAAGCCTTCCGAGAAGTTTTCCTGAAGAACTGAAGAGGCTACAACAGGAGGCTGAGAAAAAGGGGAAAGGGATAGAGTTCATTCCGTCAAAGTTGGTCTTCACAAGGAAGCCAGGTCCTGGAGGTGGAAAAAAGAAAATGAGATGGGTAGCCTGCGGAAACCTTGAACCACGAAAGCCTGAAGAAGACAACTTCAGCTCAGGGGCAGATGCCTCTGCCTTGGGCATACTTGTCTGGTGTGCCGCTCGGTTCCAATGGCTGGCATCTCTGTTGGATGTTCGTACTGCATTTTTGAATGCGAAGATGGTGCTCTCTGAAGATGAAGACCTGATCCTTGTGAAGCCACCAGCATTACTCACTGAGAAGAAATACCTGAGGAAGGATGTCTATTACCTCCCTGAAAAAGCCATCTATGGCCTCCGAAGATCTCCAAAACTTTGGGGATTAACCAGAGATGAAACGATCACTGCCTTTGACATCCAGGTGAACTATGAGGGGAAAACCAAGGCCTTCAACTTGGAACCACTTCAATCAGAACCCAATCTGTGGAGACTTTGTGCTGGAGAAGATGAAAGAATTCACGGGTTGTTAATGACGCATGTCGATGACATCTTGGTCGCGGCCCCAAAGGTTCTCCTGGAAGCAGTCATCCAGAAGATACTGTACAAGAAACTTGGACTACGTGGGTGCCAGAGCCCGTCTCTGAAAGCCCTACGCATTTCCTTGGAATGGAGCTCACCAAGTTCTACAACGAAAAGATCCAGCGTGATGTGTGGATGCTGACACAACAGAGCTACACTCTGGACATGGTTCAAAAGGAGGATGAGAAAGTGAAGCTAAAGAAGATTCCGCTATCAAGGGATCAAGCTGCGATGGAGCCAAAAGAAGAATCCCCGTCGATTGAGAAGGTTCGTCTGGCGCAAAAAGTAGTTGGAGAAGCGCTATGGCAAACCACAAGAGCTCGTCCAGATCTCATGTACGTGGTCTCCAGAATGGGATCAGCTGTGACTCGTGCTCCTGAGGCTGTGATCCAAGCAAGCAACCAACTCAAGGGATACCTTTCAACCACAGCCAATGATGGACTGAAGTTTGAAGTTGAAGAAGGCGAAAACCCAATCTTGACAGTCTTCGCAGGTGCTTCATCTGCACCTGACTCTGAGGAAAGCCATGGCTCCTTCGTTGTCCTTTTGGGCTCTTCTCCAGTTTTTTTTGAGGTCTGGCTGACAAGGTTTCGTGACATTGTCGACAGCTGAAGCTGAGCTCACTGAGATCATCGAGGGCATGGTGGCTGGTGAAAGCATCCATGTGATCTTACAAGAACTTTTTCCTGA
>Ga0126342_10004103_pt1 | contig 24600 bp, 19 predicted proteins | sample Cyp1metagenome_FD_92528 | JGI IMG/M metagenome (GOLD analysis project Ga0126342, IMG submission 92528) | Coral microbial communities from Lord Howe Island, Old Settlement Bay, Australia - Cyphastrea 1 metagenome | ecosystem: Host-associated > Invertebrates > Cnidaria > Coral ...
CAAGGGCCAATCAACTGACTGGCTCAATTTACCGAGCCCAACTTGGAGTGAAAAAGTGCACTTGCATCTGCCTCTTGGTGGGGACCTCCGGGAAGGGTCTCGGTCATAGTCTGAAACCCGTGAGTCTAAAATGAAACTGTCTGTTCTTACACACACAAATAAAATAAAATACACGGTTTTGAAACGAACTTTTTTCGTTAGTTCACACTTACTTAAACATAAGTTTCTCTCACTTCAGAAACCCAGTTTCTGTTCGATTCTATAGATTCACTTATATAATGACCACGCCCTTCATTCATCTGAGCAGTGTTTCAAAGCGTGTGTCGTCCCTTTACACTGCCTCGCTCATAGGGTTTCCCAAATGGATCATGATATGCAATGGCCAATATATTGGGCAGTATAATCCCAAAACTAATCACCAACAACCAGCATTTATCAACTATATCCATCTATATCCCAACATATCCCAACTAGATCTTCATCGTTCGATGGTTAAACACCAAAGCAATGCTGGTTATATCATCACATATCACCATTATTTACTGGTTGGTGGTTTCAACCCCTCTGAAAAATGTTCGTCAGTTGGGCTTACTATTCCCATTTCTACGGAAAAAAAAAAAAACAGTTCCAAAGCACCAACCAGTTGATCACGATTTACTATTGATCATTATTTACCAACGATATCCCGCATATGGGTGTGTCTGAAAATAGTGTACCCCTTTTTACCCAATGGTTTTGCTGATCATTATCCCTATTAAATGGCTATTTGTTTGGGAATATACCCTATTTTCAGCATCCACCAGGCAGCCACTCTGCTCCAGCACCAAGTGGCTCCACGGGAACGCCGGCCCATTCGCTGCAGTCCGCGCGCTCACCCACCGGCGTTGCCTCGTGCAGGACAGACAGGACATCGGTGCCATCCAGGCCACTCGGCTCCTGGCGCCAGGAGCTGGATCGTTTTTGTTATGAATGTTCTATGAGAATTCATGAACTCATAATCTATTCTATGATAACTCATGGAATTCTATGATAATACTCATAATATAGTTACACATTATATATATAATGTTAAATAGTAGTAATGATGGTGAAATTATATCAATATTCATGATGTTTTCCCAATAGTCATGATCCTAACAGTATACAGTCTCAGTGACAATCTTGTGCTAGTAACCAATGGTCACTACATGACGGTTGTAGGATGATTTAACCTTCATCATGGTAATGATAATGACAATACCGATACATGATAGTGACAATAATTATATAATAGTAACTATCTATAACATTCTATAACTATATATATATATATATACTGTGATAGAAACATATTAAACAACAACACAGTGATATACAACGTTGCAAACATATGTCAATTTTTGTGGCTAGCGCCACCAGAGAATCCATGATAAGGACACGACCATCCAAAAAGGTTTGGCGCCCCCCCCGGTCCTCGACTTGAAACGATGAAAATGCTCGATTCTCAGACATCCTGAGCACGGCTTGAAGGTGCCAACTTTTTGTCCAGCAGGCGGTGGGGCCTCTGGAACTTCCAATTTGAGATCAGGCAAATGAACAGATAATGTCAATATGAATCTTGGAAACCATGCGAGCCAGTAAGAATACCCCTATCCATATCCCATCTGTACTTCTTGGTCTCCCTACTATGGGCCATAGGAGTCCCAACCAAGGCATTAAAAAAAAGCTCATCCCATATGCTACATATATGTTATATTTACCTACATGACTGGGTGATTTATGTTGGGCAAATGTTGGTAAATATTCCAGCACCATGGAGCATATGGGCATGTGAACCACTAAAAAAACAAACCACAATCTGTTGCTGTGGCAGGTCATCTACCGAGCCACGCTTCGGCCACGCGTGGCCCACCGGAAACACGGCCGCCACGGTGAAAAGTGGTAACAGCTGCGGCAAGGCGCAGCTTGGTACGTATGAAACTTCCAAATGTGCAGAAACTAGGAGAAAAGAGCGCAGAAAAGAAAAACAATCATGCTATTGATGTACATTCTATTTGCTGGGAGGAACACGTGTGGGTTTCTATATGTTTCTATCCCATTCCTCTACAAGACTCATTCATGGGGAGGTGATGCAATTTAGGGGAAATGGCAACTTCCAACAATATAGTGGCAAGGATGGAATCCGTATGCTGGAATACGTGTGAGCAACCAAAAGCAGCCGGAATCTCAACCAAAAGAAAAACATGTCGTGGCAGCAACAAAACAATAGGAACAGCAACCAATTTATCACCATCACCATCATCATTATCATCATCATCATCATCATCATCCACTACATGTCCAGTATATCATCTAACCTCGAATCAATCATGATCTATAACTACATCTGGAGGTTTCCTAAAATAGGGGGTACCCCAAGGCATCCACATTTAGACCATATTTAATGTCAACCCCGGATTATTAATTATGAGGGTACCCTTCAAATAGTCACAATATGATACTTCAATGGTACCCCCCCCAATTAAACAGCAAGGTTGACTTTAATTGAAACCCATGGTGACTTGGGGTTCCCCCAGTTCAAGAACCTTTCTTATATAGCACCGAGCTCCCCCACCATATCCACCCATAAGGCCGCCGTTTCTGGGCTCGCGAGACAAATGGCGGGATAGCCTTTGGTAAACTAACATAGCTATGGAAAATGTCTTCAATAATTGGGCCCACAATTCCATAGATGTGTTAGTTTCCTGGAGGGTTACCTGTAAAATTGCAATTTAATATCGGGAACATCATGATCAACTACTGGATTCTAGAGGTACCCTATTGTCAAACGAACCAATATCAATGTCATTGGGACGCTACTCCCATTGTAGGATAGAAAATTAAAGGAACAAAACAATCACCAACCTGCTGCAAACCGTCAATCGTCTATGTACAAACATCTGCACATGTGTATTTATATATATATATACATATGTATATATATATAATTATATATATATATATATATATGTTTGTGGTCCATACGTACAACATAAACAACACTAAGTGTAACACGTATATAAATACATGCAATCTTGCAATATAATTATCAGCTTTCATCCCAATTGTGTAAATGGTTCTGGATGAGTTGAATTCATATGACCTTTGTACAGGCATATCTCTTCGTCCCAATGATAACTTTACGTTTGCTCATGAAATAGATCTGGTTTCTTTGAACAATCCAAAAAACAATCAAAACTTAAACATGATTCCTTTCAAACAAAAAAAACAACTCCTTTTTTTTGGTTCGGTCTTTCAACATCCCACTGTCATTAGTTCAAGATGGTTTTGAATGTTTGTTGCTTCACACAATGTGGACTGATAAATGTCCATTTCATTCCGTCTTGGTGAGTTCTTTTTGTTCCTAGTGTTTAGTTCAGTTGGTTCATTTCCATTCTATGCGTTAGAACTTAAAACCCCATATTTAGTGGTTACCATCTGGTTATTTAACATAGCCATGGTATAGATGGCCCATTTATAGATGGTTTACCCATTAACAATTGTGATTTTCCATGGCTATGTTAAATAACCAGATGGTAAATCATCTTAAATGATCGGTTCTTCTCTGTTCAATGCTAATTTCTGCTGCTTCAATAGTTCAAGCCCTGCATCTCCATGAGTTTGTTTCCCTAGGCCAAACGTTTACAGAACGATGCGGAAAACCATAGATGTTTCCGCTTCGAAATCTCATCTACAATGAATCTACAAATTCATTATGGATTTTCCACATCTCTCCTAGTTTACCCATGTTTACCCCAGGTGAAATCTCCAGCAACAAGGGCCACATTCTGTCACATCGCCGTCATTGAGCTCCCCAACATGGGCGCACAGCCTGCTAAAGGGCCAGGAGGTGGTCCCTCAGTCGGCGGAAAAACCTCCCCATGATCCCATGGGGTGAGAATGGGACAACCTATGGAGAAATCTATGGGAAATATTAGGGTTTTCATGGAATCATGAACCATTTTCATTCTATATTCTATATATGAACTATGGGGGTAAAGGGAGAACACCCACTGTTGGGAACCTGAGTTTGGCGAAGTTTGCTGTTTCCGCCTGGCTTTTAATGGGATCATTAACCATATATACATGTTTTGATCCACATTAAGTCAAAGGTTCCAAGTGTCAAGACGCTGCTCGATGATTCGTTGGAGATACGCCATGCGCAACAAGCCCAGTTGGATTAAGACATGTCCTAAGATAGGGGTAATTGGGGTAATTACCCGAAATCATTCAAGTCATTAGAGTCAGAGCATTTTAGTAGTGACACCCATGGTGACTTGGGGCAGCACCCATTTTAGGAAACCTCCATATAGTGAAAATAGAAAGACCATTACTATAATGGGGACTGAACCACCTTCTTGATAGCATATACCATCAAACACATGGTGATATCATCGACAAATGATGGTTGGTTGATGATCTGTCTATAATTGACACATGATCATTATCAATAACATTCAATAACCATCATGAACATTAAATAAATACTAAATATGATCTTGAACAAAATTTTCAAATAACCATCATGTCTTCGTCCATTGGGATCACGCGTCGTCTGAAAGAATGCCTTCTGTAGATTGGGCGGTTTAGTAAATCCCAAATCCAATGGTTTATATATAATGTGTATTTATATAGTGGTAATAAATGGTGGTAAATTTTCTATATATATATATATCATTTATACCAATACATTACGATATATATATATATATGAAAATTAATATGATATATATATATATATATTCAATAGTTACCTGACAGCAACAGCATGTTTTTCCGCAAGATACTCTCAAAATCTTCTGCGACTTCCAACTTGGCTTTATGGAGAGAGCCCCTAAAGTCCCTAAAGGGTGACCATAGCTGGCTCCGATACATCCCTACGCCCACACCTTCTGGGGGAATCCCCGGAGGGTCTCCATGATTTGAGGCATCAGACGACGTTTTTACACCGCTGAGGATTGCACTTTGCTCTTGGAAGCGCCCTGGACATCACAGCGGTGATGTCAAGATATGTCAAGATCAAGATATGTCAAGGGCCCATCGATGCCCATCGGCCAGGAGAAAATTCTGTCATCCAAGTCATCCAAGTCATCCAAGTCACCAGGCCTCAGCTTCACATGACTCATATCCAGTCCACCTGTCGACTTGTCGTCAGCACTTTTCACAAAATTCACGCCTTAAAGCCACCTTTTTTTCCGCCCTGCGCAGCGGCGCAGGTCAAGTGGCAAAACTAGACAGGTCAGATTGGTCAGATCCAAATTGTCTCGTCCCATCATGGTCATGTCATTTCTATATCGATACATGAATTCAAATGGTTTGATGATTTCAGTCTCTTTCCATCATTCAGTACGTGTCAGTTGTGTGAATGGTTCAGGTCCAACTCTTCCGACTGGCACTATAATTTCCTTTCTCTCTCTCTCTCAGAAAGTTAAACTTAAAGGATTTTATAGGAAAATGATTTATAGTTTAGCTAATTTAACGGTAACTCACCATCATCTTCCTGTTTTTTCCAGATATGTCCTTTGTTTTTCCGCATGTTTTCGTTGTTTCATCCAAGTCACGACCCTTCAGCTCCCAACCCAGCCTTGCCACCACCTTTGCCCCTGCCACCTGCAGCCGCAAAATTTACGCGGGGTTAGGATCTTCAGGTGCGAATTGAAGCAACAAACCATCGAAATATCATGAAATATGTTGCAGCTGTTAAATGACCATATTTTGTTCATGGTTCGTTTTCATGAACCATATATAAGATGCATCATCAAACAATCTCGAGGTAGTTAAAGAAGGTGGGGCCCCGCTGGCAGGATAGCAAAGCTAGTTTTGAACTCCAATCATATACTAGCATTTGTGGTAGATACTGTATATATGAAATCCAACCTGCAACTGGGGGGTCACATTGTAGCTTACCCATATTTTTGGGGGAAATAGATTGGGGCATAGTTCGCATATAATTCTCAAGAAGTGATTGCATCGCATCGGTATTTGCAATGAATTATGTGGATATTTGGATGTATACATATACAAACTATGCATATCCATGAACAGACCATAACAATACAATACCCCCCGCCCCCCAAAAAAAACATGATAGAACATGCACAATCATGTGGTTTGTGCCCGGAAACAAGACAGATAGGAACGGACAAATACATTGAGTAGATGTCAAATTCATTCAAGTGACTTTACGTCGCCAGCTAACGGCTCTAAAGGATCCAAGATTCTTGGCCGGGGTACACAGTCTGTCACTGATATCTCCCAGTTTATCCAGTTTGCAAGCGGTGATGCTTCTCAATCAAGTCAGTGCTCATCGAGCCATCGCGATACACGCTTTATCATCTTTATCATGAGTTTAGTGATCATTGTAGATGGGGGTTTCCTAAAATAGAGGTACCCAAAAATCATCCCAATTTTTATGGGACTTTCCATAAAGCATCCAGCGGGGTAACCCCCATGACTAGCATGACATTTCCCCTCATTTATCTCCATTGTCAGCCATTTTCATCTAATTCACATAGAAGTTGCCTAAAATGCGGGATAACCCGCAAATCATCCAAGCCATTGTCGACCATTTTAGTACTGAAACCGATGTTTCTTTATTGGATCCACCATTTTAAGAACCCCCCATATGGCTACGAGTCCAAGCATGTTCACCTGCACCCTGCCTTTGGAGGCTTTGGACGCTTTCACCCCCACCAGTTCCCTGAGCTCCTGGGGCTGGAGCTGTGACTTTTTCAGAACCAAACATATGTGGAGAGGATGGGATATAGATGCAGTAACCGCAACCCCCAACAAGGTAGAATCATACAAAACTAGTGATAATTATAACTTAATCATAATTATATGGTCCCATCTTTTTGAGGGGTGACTATAATCATATCGTGATGAATGGTTGGTGGACCATCGTATGGATGTGTATCTCACCCAGTATGTATTTGCTTGGTAACATTCCCATCTCGATTGACTACTGTAAATCACGTCAACTTCCGATGTAAATCGATATGGAATTGCTCAAAAAATGATGGGTATCCCAATTGATGGCCATCAAATAGTGGGCACTGGGCACTCCCTTCGCCCAAATATCAAATATACCCCAAGAAATCCTTGGTTTAGGACTGAGTTTACTCATTTTGGGGGACATATTGGTATTTAGTTGTGTGTGTATATAATACATATATATATATTAGTATTCATATGAACATAATAGGGGCAAGGGAGTACCTTTCAATCATGTGATTTTGGTGAAACTCTATTTTTGATCCACCTAAGAACGACCCAGTGCAGGGCCGGGAGGCTGGGATGATATGCAATGTAACACACATGGGGATATTCACCAGCAAAGGTGATGATACGAAGCAACATTGATAAATAATTGTGATTTAAACCATCTATTGTTTGGGGTAATTCATTTGACCCATGCTCGGATCGGTTTAAACATCCTGATGTTGTTGGCTAAATCCCACTACATTCTATATTTCTAGCCTGAATCCGGTGAAAATCCAAGCCACCTACCGGGGAGAATCCCTGAAGTTGGTAAATGGTAAGTCACTGCATGGGATGAGAAACAAATTGTCCAAGCGACCCAGGGATCATCCCATGTATATACAAAGTGGTAAGCTAGTTACAACTACATCAACCAAACCGGGATATATGGAGTCATTACCCATGTATTGAATGGCCTAAAGCCCATGTATTCAATGGATCAGACCATAACCAGGGCTCCAACACAGATACCGGTTGCCGTTTTTTCAGTGACGGTGGACCTCGGGAACCTCCTGCTCTGCCGTCTGCATCACCTGCCCAACTGACTCGGATTTCCAAGAGAGGATTTTCTGTAGATCCATCATAAGCATCCATAAACTTGCCATGAAGCATATCTTAACCATACCTTAACCCATTTATTTCAACCAACTGAGCTGTCGCTTATGTTTTTTGTTCACATCAGCGACAGGAAATCTGCTGCAGACTTCGGCCTCCAAGATGGCCTTCGCTTTTCGAAGGTCTAGGGGATCCTCCTTCACCAGGAAGGTGTACCTGACGGATTGACGGATGGGTGAACAGAAACCTGAAGAAGGCCCCCCAAAGTCCATGGAATTTCCAGGGAAATTCCAAGGTGAATTTACAGTTCTGTAGACTGGGATCCCAAATTTTGACAACCACTGAGCTCATGGTACTCTAGTGAGATGACAACACACACTGGAAAAGCAGGAGACAAGGCCCTCCAAGTATCAGCAATCTCTCGTTATAAACTGAAGTCACCAAAATATCAAACAGGCTTTCTAGGATATCTATACCAAACTTTTATCATTACGAGAGAAGTTGCTTTTCTCCTTTAATCATCTGGTCAACTCAACGGGTTCCCCGAGGTCATTTTTGAGACCAACGCAACATGGATTGGTTATAGATTTGGATGATTTGTTTGGATTCCAATGATATATACCACCATATATCTGGTATATACTGGTATCATACTAATAGAAATCTATACATAACTCGATTTTGTACCGTTGGTATATAGCATACCACCAATTCTTTACAACAACCATGCCCACAGTTCGCTTCCCGCGATCGCAAGAAGCGCACGAAAGACCTTTCTCACCCGCCCGGCCCGTTCGACCGATGCGGTGTACATAGTCCTGCAGATTTGACCATCCTGATGATTTGGCCATAGAAATTAGGATTTAATATGATTTAATCAACCAAAGTGGGGCCCTGTAAAGTTCGCCAAGTTGCTTCAGAAGTGGATTAGCTATAGGGGTTATGGTAGATATCAATATCAGTTTATTCGATCTGCTTTTTTTTCCCAAACGCTAACAGATCGAACTGTGGGGCACCACACCGCCATGTCCCGAGTCCTCAGGAGTATTGGCGGCATCATAGTTGATGACCAGTTTGACACCTCGCAGCTGTACAGCCAATCGAGCCGCTCATCCGCTCGGTGGCTGACGAGTTCTGGTTCTGAAAGAGAGGAAAATGTTGATGTCCGAATATACCAGCTTGGTGTATTGAAGTTTAGTACTGCAAGCTTGATGTGCTGTATTTCCGTGTTTATCTTTGTATCTCTCTCTCTCTCTCTGTACATGTTCTGCATACAAACATAGGTCCAAGTCCGCTTCGAATTATGCATCCGAATGCATCTATCTGAGTACAATTACGCATGCACACAAAAACAATATATATATATATATGTAGATATACAATCAATGTATTATATTACAATAAATGAACATGCATATTCATAGATGGTATACATAGATAGTATTCATAGATAGTATACATAGATAGTATACATATACATAGATAGTATTCATAGTTTGTATTCATAGATAGTATACATAGATAGTACGTATACATAGATAGTATACAGAGATAGTATACAGAGATACTAGATATGATATACCCTGACTCATGACAGATCTGTCATAAGGCTGGGCACAATGATTGAATTCAATGAACAGGAACAATCTACTATTTATAGACGGCTTTCCCAGCTAGAAACTTCCATTTATAGCCAGCCACGTTTGACTATAGAAAATGGTATATCCGTATGATTTTCGAAATTATCCTAATGATTTCATCCCAATGATATTCATGATATCTATGATATGAATATTCATGATACTCATGATATTCATGATTGATTTTCAAAAAATATCTCATCGCAATGATATCCCAATGATATCTCTATAAATCCGTATTCTTCTTGGTGGAAGTTGTGGATCTCCCCATGACGTTTCCTCCGTTCGTCCGCCTTTGATGTCAAGTCCACGAGAGGCGACATCTGTGGCCACCATCACCTCAACAAATTCGCCGCAAGGCCGGTTGGATGTGGATTTCATCGCCACACATGGCTGAAGTTTAGCCAACAAAAACTAAAAAAAAACGAGAATGGGTTGTTAAACTAAACACCAATATGGGTTATCAAACCACCAAACAAATGGTTCTTCAACAATAATTCGAACATATTCGAAGCATACTGGATGCCACCGACATTTTTTTGCCGTATATATTTACGCAACACATGTGAAAGCTTAAGCAGCAAATATGTTGTTCTTGCGATCAAACACGGGTAATTGATGGCATTAGGACAAACACACATGAGCTCACATGGGGATGTGGTCAGCCAACAAAAAAAGATATCGACATCACTGACATCACCTTCAAAAACAGGAACACGTCACAAATGGCCAAGTGTACTGACAATCAAAACCTCCCATTCCTAATGGTGGTCCATTGCCAGTCGCCTGGGATCGGGATTGGAGATCCATGGGGATGGGGATGGCGGTGGAGGTGTCCATAGTAATCCACAATAGCTGGATGGTTTTTGTTATGGAAAATCCTAATGAAATGGGGGGGTTCCATTAAATGGGGAATCCCCAAAATACTTGGTTTATGTTGGTTTATAATGGAAAATCCCAATCAAAAATAGATGATTTAGGGGTACCTCCATTTCAGGAAACCCCCATATATTCTCCATAAAGATATGTCTGAAAGTCTCACCCCGCGATCCCAGTGTTACAACATCCGAGATCTGCACTCTCTTCTCCTTGTTGGTAAAGGAGCGCAGCGCTAAATCGCGTTCTCGTTGGTCCTTGAAAAAAACACAGTCCCAAGTGGGAGTGGTACATGGGGGTGATATGTAGAAGTTGATTTTTCGACGTACATATATGATCACGTATGTACATAAAGTCATAGATGCATATATAGAATAATATTAGATCATGTTATATAATCAATGATTGTCCAGCTAGCAATATTGCCATATAAAGAAACATAGAGTACAGTGTACAGTAAGTTGATCTAAAAAATGGAACGACTACCCACACTCAAAAGCACACTCTAGCGTAAACGTTTCACATCTGTTCTTCTGTGGATACGATAGCTAACCTCAAAATGCCATATCCACCATGTTTTTTCCATGTTTCAAACGAACATGTTCTTATGATGTGGTTCCCCCTTCAACGGTGTTCCTCAGTCTTCAGGGGAAAACCCGTGGCGCCTTGTCACCATGGATCTCCGCAACACCGAAGCTATGATGCCAAAGAAGTCTGGCGATGTCCTGTCAACATGTGGATTTAATCGGATTAATATAGGTGCTCATCCCATGCCGTTGAAATCCAAAGATAATGGGTACGCTATATACAACTATATATATACTGCAAATCTCCCAAGAACATGGATTGATGCGCGTCCCCCAACATGGGAAAATTCCAAATGCTTTGACCACGGCACATAATATTGGTCCAAATACTTATCTTACGAATCCTACCAATAAATATGAACCATGACAAATCAATCCAATTCATACCAATTCATGTAAATTAAAACATATAAACAAAAGCTCGAGCTGACGTAAAATAGTCAATTTTTGCTGCCAGACCTTTGAAGAGCTTTCTCCAACAAACAACCCTGCATATAATATGTGTTTTATGTGTTTTGTAGGTGTCTACATATAGCATGTATATTGCTGTGCTATGGTAAAACGCACACTCAGATTAGGGTCACGCAAACCTAGCATCTCTCAATCCTATAGTGCCCAGTAATTATATAAATAGATCGTTACCCTCTGGTAAACTAACATAACTATTGAAAATCACCATTTATAGTGAGTTTTCCCATGAAAAATGGTGATTTTCCATAGTTATGTAAACGTTTACCAGAGGGTAAATATATCAAAATGTACCGAGGCAGCAAACCTCCAAACGCCCAAAACATCTTCAGATCTAGGCGGCCAGTCCTGGACGCATCTCTTGGTTGAGACGAAAACAATTGCCAGTTCCTCCTGCGGGCAACTGGACACCGATGGCAGGTTCATCTCCCATGAAGGACAAAAAACCTGTTTCTACCCTAACTCTTAAGTAGTTGTAATTGTAACATATTGTAACACAATCCATTATACATAATATATAAACCCCCATAATATACCATTCGGTAATCAAATGTTGCAACTGAAAATCCAGCCTTGAGATTGTCCAACACACCATGCTTGATGACACCGGAGGGGCCAGGCAACGGCATTGAACGTTACCAGGCAACTGCAACAAAGCACCATTGTGTTAGCTGCATCCCATCATCCCATCTATATTCATGTGATTACTGCTATTATCTTATAATTCCATATTGCATATCCGGCCTATCCCCATTTTATTTGCCTCGTCTAATGATGGTGTAACCACCATCGACACAACAGTGAAACTCTTCTAACAAACGTGCCCTGTGCTCTCCTCTCCCAAGTGCTGTGATAACATCTCGTCGAGCCTTGGCCCACAGATTTGATTCATATATTGGAAACTATTCTTCCAGTTGAAACCTATGGTGACGACTGGGGATCCCTCATGTGACTTAAGAACCCCCGTATATCTATATGGGTTTGTCTTTTTGTATGGTGCCCAAATCGGGAAGTACTGGGGGGGTATGATTCGGGGGTATGATTCGGGGCATGATTCGGGGGTATGATTCGGGGGTATGATTCGGGGGTATGATTCGCGGTATATTTTGGGGTATGCTTTGCACATATGGACTGTGCAATTTGTGCTTTCAGGACCACCAGAGAACATCTCAGGAGGTGAGGGAACTGGGAGGAGGAAGAGTTGCAGGACCAGACGGCCACGCCTCGGCTGCTAGCCACAGGCCGCTTGCGGCCAGGGCTAAGAAAGAGTAGTAGTATTATAGTAATAATAGTAATAGTAGTAGTAGCAGTAGTAGTAATAATAGTAGTAGTGGTACTAGCAGCAGTAGTAAGTACTAGCAGCAGTAGTAGCAGTAGTAGTAGTAATAGTAGTGGGAGTGGGAATGGGAGTGGGATTGGAATACATTTTGTAGATCTATGGTTTATTCAGTGGAAACTTTTCCAACACCCCATTTTGCAGGTCCGATGTCAATAAACTGGAGGGCATATACCTTGAACGGCCTAACGGTCAATAGCCATGGCTCTTCCATGCAGATTTTTCGTGCTATCATACATCCTTTAAAGCAATTAATGCCTGTCCTGGCGAATGATCAATCATAATATTAATATACCTGGTAATTTCGACTCACCGCAAAGATGCTGAATTTGGATCATCGCCCAGTTAGGAAAGGACAATCATTGATGCAACACTGCAGTGTTGACAGCCTCACATCCATGGATTTTCAACTGGAGATCAAAATACTCAAAGTGCCCCAATGTGCCTTATGCACCAGCATCGACCAGTAGCTTGTGTCACCCTGGTGAGCCAATCAACACATGTAAATGTTTAGATGGTATACCCATACCCTATGCACAGGACAATCTACGCGGCATTTGGTGGACACACCTCTTCAAGTGGCCACTTGTAGAAGATTTCCCAGCCATGTTTATTGTTTGATGACACCGGAAGGTCTAGGCTCCCGATCTTCCGATCTTTGTCGGTCAGCCTTCACCAGCAATTGATGCGCAATCAAATCACTAGAATAGAAACAGCAAGGAATGGGGGACTTAACAGGACCTCATTACATACAGCAATGTCAATGGATTGGTGTAAGGGACAAATTTAACCGGAAAGCCCCATGTTTTTTTGATGGGAAAATCAATCCATTGGATCCATTGGCGGTGGGAATACATCCTGAGGTGAGGTCTGCGAGGACCAACATGTTGGTGAAATCTCAGAAAGGTTGGTGAATAGCTTCATATCCATTCCCAAACCCAAATATCAGTCCGTGATCTATTTAATTTTCCCCTATCTCTGTGAAACAATGTGAAACATATCAAATTCAGACCCTTATTCTAAGATGTGGGTCACGGGGCTGCGTCCCGGCCTCTCTAGAAGTACAACGTGCTGCGTCACATCAGTGTTCGCCTTCGCAGCGTTCATCTCACCTTGGTCACCGCTGCCGATTGCTGGGGATGTGGGACTTGGGAAAGTTAGCATAGCAATGGTATTGTGATAGTAAGTATATAGTAACCATGTTCATTTGTAGTAATGGTAAATAGTATTGGTAAACTAGTGATACTATAAATTAATATAAAATAGTCGTACTATCTTAGATAGTAAGGGATACAGTAATATTTGTTTAAGTGTTAGTAAACATAGACACCCCCAAGAAAAAAATATTACTATTGGAATACTATTGGTAGGAATATACACATGGTAAGTAATTAATGATTATATATACGATTCCCACCACTGTTTGCTGTTTGTTTAAGTAATTTAATTTACGTTTCTGCATCTTTTTTGCAGCTTGCAAAGAAGACAGTTTCGTAGACTGTTTGATTGGTGATTGGTCTAGCAGCGTCTACCAAGAATGAGATTTCATGGCCAGCCGTGTTCGTGCGCTGGAACGTGTAGATTGGAAGAGGCAGAATTGAATAGCATTATCATTATATTGGATTAATAGGATTCCCCTAATGAATTATGATAATCTCTATAGAATGGTTACGTAGGGGTTTTGAACACTGCTCATTTGGCTGTCTCTGTCAATGTTAGCCGGGAAATCCCAGCATTAAATGGAGTTACAGCTGGGACAATCCTCCAACGAAATCGCAAACAAAATTGGAACACCTGGTACGGATGGTACCACATAAAAACAGCCTGTGGGTCCCGCACATCCATATCATCAACCATTTATCAAGCATCATTGAGTAATCATAATGCTATGGTTGATGATTACTAAATGGTTGATGTTTTAAACCCCTAAAAAACCGCTTCACCATGATTCACCAACAAATTCCAACCGCAACCAGGGCGCCAATGTGGACGTGCACGGGCCGTTGGAGGAAATCGAAAGCCAGTTGCCGTACCGCCTCGCGGCAAAGCCCCCAGTTATGCCTGTTGGTTTAGTTTCACCCATCAACTAGTTATATCTCCAATCAAGCCTGGTAAAGCAAGTGAACCAAGTGAACTAAGCATAACTAAGCCAGCTTAGCTATCTAGTGACTGGTTAGTAACCCTAGCTGTGATAAGCCACTGAATGGGGACGTGGCAACCAGGGGTTATTTACCAGTCACGAAGTGGGATGATCCTCCCAGTAGAGCACCCATCACCAAGAAATGGTTAATTGTATATTTAACTGCCTCATGATCATCCAAGGTAAGTTGAAATAAGAAAATAAATATCAAATGTTGAGAGGTACAGATAATGGACGTGACATACCAATCATGGCTTTTGAAGTGACCAATGGGAATGTCCATGAGTTATTGATGAGTCACATTGGTGATCGATTTTGTACTTGTCAAACACCCTTAAGATACTATAGTCCCAGAAAAAGAACAACTTCAGACTAATAGCACCATTCCTAATCAGACTTGGGCTACGTCTTGGTCAAAACCATGCTGGACAATCGCGTGTCGTCTTTGTAAATATATTATACATATATATATATATGTATATATATATATATTCACGCGCTATATATAATACATATGTAGATATATATATATATTATATATATATATATGTTAATTATGTATATAGTATTTTACATGTATATATATATATGAATAAACTAAAATCTCCGAAGTGAAACTTGCAGCCATGGCACGTCCAGATACATAACACGTCACTTTGATGAACATATTTCCCAGGCATATCATAGGATCTAATGTGGATACATCATGATATATCTGTCTTTCCAACCTATCCTTTGAACTATCTATCTATGCGTATCTATACACGAACGTAACAACAAAGAAACAAACCTATGTTGATGTTCTTTTCCATTCTTGTTTATTGTGTAAGATGTATTCTAATATACACACTATATATAAGTATATGTGTATAGGAAACAATGAAACCATCCACCAGCCATGTCATCATGACTCCCCAAGACCCCCCAGCCATCCAAGTTTGTTTGGTTTCCGAGCCGGCCAGGCGTTTGGGTTTCGGGACGCTCCGAAGGGAGTGTCCCAGTTGGCGGAGTCGCCACATGGGATGAAAAGTGCCGGTGATGATCCAATCTCCACGTTCAAACTGAAATTTATTGGGGTTTCACATAACTAATTGATGTGAAAAAAGTGCAATTTCATCATATTCAAAATAAACATTTATCCTTTCAACAAAGAAAAGTTCCACGTGTCACTGACATGATCATCATGATCATCATGGTCAGCCGGTGAGGATCCTGCTTAGCTGCAGAATCCCATGTGACGATCAAACATGATCAGCGTCTCTGGCTCTTATTGCTCAGCTGGATTGTTGGGGTACATCTTGCGCTGCTCCTGACGTGCAGAGAGTGCAGAGACATTCGCCTCCTTGGAAGGACTTGAATCCAGGCGAACTTGGATCCCATGAAAGGACTATGGCCAGATCCGTTGTTCAAGGACATCTAGCATCTATCTAGTCATCATCATAAGATCCGGTGAAAGGAGACCTAATCAACCTAATTCCAAACAGAAATCCACTAGATCTAATCGACATAATTCCAACATACCAACAGATTCCAACACATAAGTCTTCATCCAGACGTCCACGTCCCAAGTCCACGTCGCATCCTCTGAGAGAAGACCTGCTTGTGCCTTCTTCTTGGTCCGATTGTGGTAGACCCGCGTCCTCGGAATGCGGAGCATGCTAAGACGATCTAAGACGTATGGAAGCGCAAAGGAAGCTGCTGTTCTTTGGTGAAATCTCACAGTGATGTAAACATCAAACACACATATATACATGTATATATATATATATACATTACACATAAGACATAGAGACTGACATAGAGAATCATAGAGATAGAGACAGTGGCATGTGTTTTTTTTGTTTGTTAAGGGTTGGTTGATATCGCCGTTTCTGGCCGCAGGGGTACCCTTTGGACAAGAGACGGAACTTATCAATGGATTAAATGGGGGACGTTACATTGTAGCAACCAAGAAAACAATAGAGAGGTAGTTTATCAATTTATCACTAAGTATTCTTAGTAAGATAAATAGTGATAAACTAATAATTAGTGATAAATTGATAAACTAATTACAATATGTATATTATTCTTCAATAAGATCTTACTTTTCCATCTTTCTTCGGCGTTGCCAAGAACCTTGTCAAGGCTATCCATGCATCAAGCTGCAGCGGTTGATCGAGATCAACCATACCATGGTGTGCCCCCAAGACAGGAGCATTGTTTTTTAATATATATAGCTATAATTATACATATGTACGTATATGAATCTATATAACTATATATATATATATATAATCAGGGTTTCCTATTGGTTTATGTGCTTAGATGATCTTAGATGTGTGCTAGCTATAGTTCAGATATTCCATAGTTTCGGAAAATATCATAGATATCTCAGAAACAATGTGAGATCACGGCATGATATATGAGATATCCTTGTATATTATATCAACCCCATAGACTAATAGAACCCCAATGTAAACATATAAAAACCCCATAATTATACACTCTGGTAATTTCACACCTTGCTATTGAAAATGACCATAGAAATAGTTGGTTTACATTGATTTACCCACCCATTAAAAATGGTGATTTTCCATGATTTTCCATGATTTTCCATGATTTTCCATGATTTACCCATTTAAAATGGTTGATCCTTTGAAAATTGTGATTTTCCATAGCAAAACTGTTAGAAGATGGCCCGCTGAGGCCATGCACTCGTTGGGATCGAAACCAGCCTGGTCACCAAAATCGGTGACGATTTTTTGGGTCTCTGGGTGCGTCTGAAACTATGGGAAAATCATGACTAACCAGCAGATTTAGGGGTTTGTCCGAATATGTTTAGACAAACCCATGTAGGCTCCAGGTCATTTTGGTTCACCCATACCATGCCTGTTTGATACCCTTACCGGGGAAGCAGTAGTACCTTGCAAAAAAAGGCACGTGTATATATTATATATATATAATACATTGTACATACATGTATATATATATATATGTACATACATTGCTCCTCACTTGCAGTAATTCGCAAAAACTAGTCCTAATTCCCGCTTCCAAACATATAGAAATTATATAATCCATGTTAACAAATTGCCTATCAACCTTGTTTTGGCTTGGTTTCGAGCCTGATTTTTGATGGTTAAATAGTGCATGGTTAAATAATCCACCTTTTGAAGGATCATCCCACTTGGTAAATGGTTAAACCTTTGACAAGTCCCATTTATAAAGGGATCATAGTTGGCTGTTCAATCCCCGATTTCGGAATATTTCCATGCTTCAATCCGCTATGTTTACTGCTTAAAATGCCCTACAACTGTTGGGTTTTCCCCTCCTTTGTTTACAAACATAGCCATGGAAAATGCCGTGGAAAATGGCCCATAGAATCCCATAGACATATATAGTTGATTAAGTTGATTGACCTATAAACAAATTGTGATTTTCCATGATGTTCCATGATTTACCTGTAAGAAAATGTGATTTTCCATGATGTTCCATGATTTTCCTGTAAAAAAATGTGATTTTCCCACGATTTCTTGGTCCAACTGGGAGCTCCTCATTGCAGCCGCCGGACCCTGCACCGCCTCCTCGGATCCGTAGAGAGCCCAGTCGGGGGTCGGAGCCCAGTAGTCCTTGGCCTCGAAGTGAACGCCTGCAGCGTTTGAAAGTCGACCTTACCGTTATCCATATAATATATATATAATATAATATACTGTATATAGTATGATGTATATATATAATATATACTATAGTTACTATAGTATATTGTACAATGTTTATATATATATAATATACTGTATATAATATGTATATCTATAATATATATACCATAGTTACTATAGTATATTGTACAATGTATATATATAATATACTGTATATAATATGTATATCTATAATATATACTATAGTTACTATAGTATATTGTACAATGTTTATATATATAATCATATTGTCATGAGCTGATTAGTTATATATCTAGATATATCTCATTAGTTGATAGTTATTTACTATGTACATATCTGGCTAAATTATAGGAATGCACTAAGTTGAAAATAGTTGTTATCATGCGGCCAGCTATGCGAATGATTCCCGTATACATTCAACATCATTCCAGTGACGTCAGGATGTCAGGTCATGATTGGAAGCTGGGGATTCAACCTTTAAGAATTTCTCGTATTTCTCATCACTTAACCATCGGTTGTAGAGGATTTTAAGGACCCCTCTATTTATTGACCAAGTGATTCATATCTCGTGACATCCCCGTTTATGGTTACCACCTTTTCACCTGTAACAATGAGCGAAAGAGGAAGGACACCCATCTCAATTTTCCAACAATATATAATGGGAATATCATGGGAGACGACGGGTAGTTTGATTTACATTGATTTACTGCATATTTAATGGTAGACACTAGTATCCTACTAGCACAACATAGTGTGACGAACAAAAAAGCATATGTGGGTCTCTCTGAAAGTAGGGATATACCTGTATACCCCGAAATTGCAATTTTGATGGAACAAAACATAGGATTGCATTATAACTCATTGAAACGGTGGTACTCTGCTCTCAAACCAACCAAGTATACATGATGATGCTGTCTAGTCTAGGTCCAACATTCACAGTATGGCCAATAAAATAACCTACTTACATCCTTTGTCGCGGCAATGGCACAGAGACCCAACTATTTGTAACATAGAGATATGTCATGTGTGTTAGCATTGCTGTATATCTGATGGGTTCCGTCGGGCTACAGCCCCTTATTCACTGGAAGTGCAGCCCCAATTGTCTGTATCACTACGGTCCACTGGTGGGGTAGCTAGGAGTAGATTGGCATTCCTCGGATGAAGGCAATGGAATCAGGCAGAGTATTTTTTGCACAGATGTCATCACATGTCCATCCTGCAAAACGAACAAAACAAGCCGTTCAGCGGTGTGTTTTCCAAAGAAGGCCGAATCCCCAACCAAAGAAAACCACACGTTTTCCCTTATCGTTTCCTCTCAAATCCATGAAGTATCCATGCAACAATCTTCACATTTTATATGGTGTTGCCTGGTGTTGCTTCAAGCTGATGTTCCATCTCGCCAAAACAGCACGTCCGCAGGTCCACACCACGCCTGCCCGCACCAATTCGTGGAAGCGATCATAATCGATCCAGGTATGCCACCGACCGTCCACTTTGAACTTCTTGTGAGCCAACAACACCTGGCACTGTAATGCTGGCGACTTGGAGAGGGAACTGACACGGGGGTTTCCTAAAATGGAGGTACCCCAATAGCTGGCTGGTTTATAAGAGAAATTCCCATTACATAAAATGGATGACTTGGGGGTTCCCCTATTTCAGGAAACCCTAACCTGGCGACTTGAATCTGTGGCTTCTTGTACCAAGCTGTAGCCCAATCGGAAAACCAAGCGTGTAGCGTGTAGCGGGTCAGATTAGATCATGCAGCAGATTAATTAATTACCAGCTTTCATGCATGGATAGGAGGGAACAATTGCAGAAATCCAACATAATATAGATGCTCTCTTAAAGCATCCCAATGACAGAAACAATATTCATGTTACAACTCATGGGGCAAGCATATTAAGCATCATTTTTTTATGCTGAAGAAACTCCCCGCTTGTTCTATTTCAGTAGGTGAATGACATGCACATCAGTCTTTGGATGACATAAAGCCTTTTTCGTTCCGCAAGATAGGTACTTTGGTCGAAATCACGAGATGGACTGTGGTTTATGCTAGATATATTGACATACTCAACAGGGTTTAAAACACATAACCATACCCCAGATCTTGTCAAGCACGCCAGCAATGCAATGCAGCTGTGTTGATGCTCACAAGCCAGCTCATACTCATTTTCCAAGCCTTCCTCCACTCAAATCACAGAAAGTCAGCACAACTTCCCATGGTTCAACAAACTTCATCCAAGTTACCCTCCTGTAAACGAACATAGATGTTGTGTTTACCCACCATTTGTAGATGATTTTCCTAGAATAAAAACATGGCTTTTTGACATCTTTGTAAACGTTCTAAGCAGAACCCCACATTCGTCCACTTCCGAGTTCCGGCAGTCCTTGGAGAGCAGGGCTTCTGAAAAGGTCTTCACCTGCTACAATCGTGCTGCCCTGCTGAAATTCAGGGACCTTTAAACGTGATTCCGCAAACTTGCAGTGTGTGAACCATACAGAAATGATTTTGCGATGATTGTCTTCTCAGGATTTTAACCGTTTTAACCTCCCTGCACCTCTTCATGCCACGGTGTACAAGAGATGGTCAGAGATGAAGCCTGGCTAGTGGTGACTCCGACGGCGGGAAGCTATGGGGAAGGAAGAAAAAACAACTCGGACGAGTGGCTGGTGGTAAGTCTAAGCCGGAGTATGGCAGGATTTGGTTGGTCATTTATAATACTTTCAATGACAGAACATGAGGAAAACAACATGTTGGTATATGTTGGTAAATAAGATTCGATTGAACAAATTTGAACAAGCAGAATTCCGCAGCACATGAATCACACAGCAATTCCATATTGCCTCAAGTCAATAATTTTCAGCTCACAAATTGGAAACTGGGGTTCTAAGAAATCTTGAGCGTTAGCTATAATTATATATCCTGCTGATTTGCGGGATAGTGACCTTGCAAACACTCAACGATGTGTAGATAGTAATTGGACGCATGTTCCTCTTCATGACTGATGGTGATCATGGTTGGTCAGTTCCATATCATGAACATATTCCACTGTACAAGAAGGATCAACAAATCCACTAGCCAACAACAGCCTGGAAATAAGTATGAAACACCCACAATGATTCCAAACAAGGGAAACCAACAACATGTTCCCAGTCCAATGGACAACGGTGAAAACAGGCACAACCATCTTCATCAACAAGCAATGGGCATAGAATGTTTCATAGCATGCCAGGGATTCATTGATGCATAAGTTCTTCGCATATGGGTCAAACCTGGATAGGTACCCTAAATCCCTAGATGGTACCCTCTGGTAATTTAACGTAGCTATTGAAAATGGCCATTTATAGTGGATTTTCCCATTAAAAATGGTGATTTTCCATGGTTATGTTAGTTTACCAGAGGGTATGGTTTACTCCCCTCAGTCCCAGATGTTGTTTGACCGGGACCCAAAAACCATGGGTTTTTGATGCGTTCCAAATCACCATTGGACACCTTGGACTCACCACAGAAGGTGACTGACTTAATTTCGATGAAGTCGGGCTTGCCCAACCTCAGCATAGCAACCCTCTGGGGGATGGTTTATGCCATACATTCCTTAGTAAAAAATGGTGGTAGTAGTGGTAGTACCTATTGTTGGGTAAATGTCAATGGATTGGTTTAAGGGAACATTTACAGGAAAGCCCCATATTTATATAATGGGAAAATCTATGGTTTCCTCTAGATTTTCCCTTAAACCAATCCATTGAAAATGTGGTTGGAAATTAGATGAATATATAGACGTAGTTTTTTGAGAGAAAGGCCGCAAAAATACTCACACGCACAAAAATGCACACAGATTTGCCATAGCAAAGTGATAGCAATCCCGTGTACCTAGTTATATCTCTCTGGATTGTTGTAACATTGCCAAGATCAATAGGTCAATCAATCCGATCCTTTCATTTTTGCTCCGGTGGAAACAGTGGTTTCTGGCAAATCAAACTTGTTTTGCTGCAGGACGGGGCCACAGGACCAGCCAACTGTCGGATCTGACTTTGAGACCCATACCTTGATGAATAGAAAGAGTATGTTGGTTCACGCCCAATGTCCAGAAAAGCAATTTACGCTACATCAAGAATATGAATCCTCCATAATTATCGTAATTATATCATAATTTCAATCCGGGATCCCCCCGCAAAAAAACCGCGGAGCCGTGATTGCAGCCATGCCCTTCCAATGGATCGTTGAGGGTGCCACGCGACCAGCTTCGCATAGTCCCCAGCATCCTCCATGTTCTGCCCCTGGCCGAAAAATCCCCAAGCCACGAACGGTTTCATGGTGACGCTCCTGAGCTCATGTTTCTGTTGATAAACTACACTTCATATATCTTCATATTATGAAGAATAAGCTGATAAGTACTTGGAACTAAATAAAGGTTCATCTAAACATTACATAATATACATATAAATATGAGTTCAAGACTGTATAGACTGTATAGACTGATACATGTTGTGCTTTGCCTAGAGAAGCTAGCCAAACACATTCATTAATGCTACATTGTTGTGACATGTGGGTTTGCTGTAGCATCATGCCAACAACAACAGCCACCACATTGCTATTACACAACTACATGTTTCAAGGACAAAAAACAGAATATCGTTTCTACCACCTACAAACCATCATAGTCCCGTAGATTAATATGTCCGTGTTACATTTATAATGAACTATTGCAATAACTAACATTGTCAAATATATTCCAATAAACCAACTATGGCTATTGCAGAACTATCCTCTGCTCCGAATAAATCCCAATGATACCAATAGCCCACAATAAACATATGGGGTGGTATTGTATGATTTCTGTACTAATAGCAGCTCATTTAGCTGAATCTCATTGTATTGAATCCCATAAACCATGATGTTGTTGATTAATTTATCGTCCAGAGAATTGACAGAGACCCTGCCATTAAAGGGGTTTGGAAGTTTAGTTTCCACTAAAACTGGCCATGTTCAAGGTCTATGTTAATATAGTGGAGGGTACCCTCTGGAAATTTAACGTAGCTATGAAACATCACCATTTTTAAAACGGTAAATAATATAAATATACATATACATATACACAATCATCAAACTAAATGAGCAACTATGTTAAATAATCAGAGGATATCTCCATTATGTCATTATATCCCATTAATCTCCATTGAAATCATTAAATCACAATTTGTCATTGGTTAAATACCCTCTGGTAAACTAACATAGCTATGGAAAATGACGATTTATAATTGATCTCTTGAAAACTTGTGATTTTCCACAGCTCTATGTTAGTTTGCCAGAGAGTTGTTTGTGAGGTCCCAACGCATTCCCGAAATGGGTAAACAGTGGTGCCCCTAGATAATTAAGTTGGCTTACTACTAGTGAAACTATGTATAACTATGGATTCAAAATGTATAACTATGGATTCACAATACTAGTTGGCCTACATTGCATACATACATACATCATCATACATCCAAAATAGCCCATGACCCCACCTTCACCAGCGTAAGACGATAGACCGTTCGCTGTTTCTTCTCAGCCAGCGCCTGGACGATGTCATGTCGACCGTCAACTCCGTCAACCCCAGGAGTTTCTGGGGGATGGTCGTTGTTCCAAACGCATTTTGCCTGTAAATGGAGAAACTACGCAAATTCATAGGATTTTTACTAGGAATTCATGGGCAATATGATGATTTGAGTCATCAGATTGTTCAGATGTTACCAAAGAAATGTGGTTTAAACAGCAAAAAATGTGATTATTTGATATATATATATATATATCAACTAGATGATAATGTGTATGTATGTATGTATGTATGTATGTACGTATGTATGTATGTATGTGTATGTATGGATGTATGGATGTATGGATGTATGGATGTATGGATGTAAGGATGTATGGATGTATGGATGTAAGGATGTATGCATGTATGGATGTATGGATGTATGGATGTATGGATGTATGGATGTATGCATGTATGCATGTATGCATGTATGCATGTATGCATGTATGCATGTATGCATGTATGCATGTATGCATGTATGCATG